>JAABUM010000207.1_pt1 | contig 120373 bp, 79 predicted proteins | sample 5559161 | NCBI WGS metagenome assembly JAABUM01 (sample SAMN10711868, study PRJNA513369) | rock metagenome | isolation source: Antarctica rocks | place: Antarctica: Victoria Land, Siegfried Peak nord
CCCTAACCCTAACCCTAACCCTAACCCTAACCCTAACCCTAACCCTAACCCTAACCCTAACCCTAACCCTAACCCTAACCCTAACCCTAACCCTAACCCTAACCCTAACCCTAAAATGAGCGCATCTAATTTATCTTTATAAGATAGATATCTAATATCTTACCCTTTAACTCTTTATCTTAATTCTATATTTATTATCTAATATCTTATTTATAAATTCTTATCTTACCTTTATCTTATCTTTATCCTTATCTTATATTATACTCTTACTTTTACTTAACCTTAAACTCTCTTTCCTACTTTAACCTTAATTCTTAATCTTACTCTAACTTTAAACTCTTTATTTAAATTCTAACCCTCTTTATTTAACTCTTTCTACTTAAATCTAAATCCTCTTTATTTACCCTCTTCTATTTAAATTCTAATCCTAATCCTTTTATAATTATAATTAAATCTAATTAATTCTATTACTTACTAATTCTTTTACTAATCCTTATTAATCCTCTAATTTATTTTAATACTTACTAATTCTTTTACTTATTCTTCTAAATCCTTTTACTAATCTCTTTCTTAACTCTACCTAATTTTTATAATAATCCTTACTAATTTAAATTAATTTAAATTAATTTAAATTAATTCTTTCTAATCTCTTATTTATCTTTTATTAATCTCTTACTAATCTTTATTAATTCTTATTAATTCTAATTCTTACTAACTTCTTATTAATTTTTATTAATCTAATTAATCTATTTATTAATCCTTATTAATCTCTTATTAATCCTAATTCTAATCTCTATTAATTATTACTTATCTCTCTACTAACTCTTTATTAACTCTATCTATTTTTCTTATAATTTATTAATTAAATCTTATTATTAATCCTTATTAAATCTAATTCTAATTCTTTTAAATCCTAATCCTAATCTTTATTAACTCTTACTAATCTCTTTACTAACTCTTTATTAATTATATTTATTTAACTTTAATTTTTTTTTATTAATTCTTCTTATTAATTCTTATTAATTCTTATTAATCTTTTATTATCTTTATTTATCTTTATTTATCTTTTATTTATTCTATTTATTCCTTATTAATCTATTATTAATCTTTTAATAATCTTCCTATTAAAAATCTTCTTCTAATAATCTTTATACTTTCTTCTTTATTTATAATCTTTTAATTAATACTTCTCTCTTATTAACTTTATTATTAATTCTTATCTTAAATTTTTTACTAACTCTAACCTCTTATTCTTTCTTTCTCTTACTCTATCTTATCTTTATATCTTACCTTATCTTATATCTTTACTCTTACTTAATCTTCTACTCTTTTTCTTACTCTAACTCTTACTATTACTCCTAACCTAATTTTAACCCTCTCTACTTAAACTCTAATCCTACCCTCTCTACTTAAATCTTAACTCTCTATATTTAACCCTTTCTATATAACTCTTTCTATTTAAATCCTAACTTTTCTTTATTTAATTCTTCCTAATTTAATTTATATCTTAATCCTCTTAAAACTACTACTCTCTTTCTATCTCTACTTAATATATCCTTACTCTTTATTATCTATTTTAATTTATATCTTATTAATTAATCCTCTCTAATAAAACTTTAATACTATTAATTAACTCTTTCTACTAAAATCTTAATCTTCTAAATTTATTCTCTCTACTTAACTTTAAATCTAATAATTCTAATCTCTTTATTTTTAATCCTTAATCTCTTTATTAATTCTATTATATTAAATCTTAATTCTATCTACTATTTCTTTCCTTAAAAATTTATCCTTAAAATATATCCTTAATCTCTTTTAATCTTTCTCTTCTATTTCTACTCTTCTAATCTATTATCTTTCTAAAAATTCCTTCTCTACTAATTTATCTACTTAAATTAAACTTAATTTCTTTAAAATCTAACTTATAATTAAACTTTTCTCTTTATATTATATTATTCTTTCTAATATCTTATCTCTATCTATTAATCTTTTAATATCTTATATTTATTATATAAATTACTTGAAATTATTTATTAATTCCTTTTATCTTTTATTTACTCCTTCTTTCTTCTCTTTATCTATTCTTTCTACTTCTCTATTAATTTAGATTTTTAATCCTAAATTTCTCTTCTCTACTTTAATACTTCTACCCTTAATTTCTACTTAATTTACCCTAATTATTTCCTCTTAATTTTAACTTATAATCTCTTTATTTCTTTTTAATATTCTCCTTCTAATCTACTTTCTATCTATAGAAATTCCTTACTCTATTCTTCTTTATTCCTTCTTTCTACTTAATCTACTTGAAAATCTATTCCTTTAAATTCCCTTTATTTCTACCTTATCTCTTCCTCTTATTTCTATCTAAATTTTACTTACCTCTACTTTACTTATCTTAATAATATTTATATAACTTCGCCGTATTCCTACTTATTTCCTCCTTCCTATTTCCCCCTAAATTCCTTTTATCTACGTACTTTATTCTAAATATTCTCCTTGGAATTCCCTTTATCTCTACTTAACTTATCTAAACTATTTTCCTCTTAATCCCTCTTATCCCTATTTTATAACCTGTATTATTTCTACCTTTATCCCCTTATCTCTATCTATCCTATCTATCTTCTTACCTTATTAATTCGCTTTATCTCTACTTAATAATTCTATTACTTCTACTATTATTTACCTTATCTCTACTAAATTACCTCTTTTATTTCCCTATTAATTCGCCTTATCTCTACTACCTTAATAACTCTACTTTCCTATTTATTTAAATTATTCTATCTTAGTCTATCTTTAAATCCTTATTAATTTAACTTTACTATTTCTCTATTAATTCTATTAATTACTATTAAATCTATATTATTTTTATCCTAACTCGCCTTATTTCTATTAATCTACTTTCTCTCCTTTCTTATTTATTCGCTTTATTTCTACTTATATAAATATTATATTTTCCTTTAAATCTAAATTATCTCTACTAATTAAACTCTACTATCTCTATCTTAATTCTACTTATCTCTATTATATTATCTTTTCTATCTTTCTATATCCTCCGCTTTTCTTTATTAATCTATCTATTTTATCTTCTTATTAATTCACCTTATCTCTATTAAATTATCTTCTCTATCCTTCTATTAACTCGCTTTATCTCTATTAAAATATCTTTTCTATCCTTTTATTAACTCGCCCTATCTCTACTAATTTACTCTTTAAATAACCCTATTAATTTCGCTTATTCCTACTAATTTAACTTTACTATTCTTATATTAATTCTACTTATTACTATCTAATCTATATTATTTTTATTTTAACTTAGCTAATTTCTCCTAATTAAACTTTACTATTTCCCTATTAATTCGCCTTATTACTATTAAATCTATATTACTTAAACTCTAACTTAACTTCTTACTATTAATCTAACTTTCCTATCTTAGTCTTAATTTTAGTTAATACTATCTAATTTATATTATTTTCCTACTAACTTAGCTTATTTCTATTTTTCTAAATTCTAACTTTTTCGGGTTAATTTAACTTACTATAATAAACTTAATTAGTATCTTTTCTATATTTATTTAAGTCTTAAATATTTATTAAATCTATTCTTAAAATATATATTTAAGTTACTTCTATTAACCTACTCGTTTTTTTCCCTATTAAATTAGCTTAACCTTATTAACTTACTTTTTCTATTCTCTTATTAGTTCTTCTTACTAATCTAACTTTTCTATCTTTAAATTAATTCACCTTTATTCTTACTAATCTAACTTTTCTATTCTCCTATTAATTCGGGTTATCTTTATAAAACTAACTTTCTTATTTCCCTCTTAATTTAACTTATTCCTACTAAATTATATTATCTACCTCTCTATTAATTCGGATTATCCTTACTAGATTACTTTATCTATTCCTATCTTACTTCGCCGTATTTTATACTAATCTAACTTTTCTATCTTCGGATTAATTCGCCTTATCTTTATTAAACTAACTTTCTTACTATTATCTTTATTTAGCTTATCTTTTCTAAACCTCCTTTTCTATTTTCCTATTAATTTAGGATAGTCTAGGCTATAATCCTTTATAATTTATTCCTAGTAGGCGTAGTAGTATAAAGTACGCTTAAAGTATTCTAGTTAAGATAAGGGAGTAATTAAGTTAATATCTATAAAGCTTAAAGTACTAGGCGAAGGAATATCTTAAAAATTAGGGTTCTTTAAAGGGTTATATTATAAGATAACTACTTATAAGTCTAGGTTAATAGGGGTTTAATTAGGTTATATAATAGTATAGCTATTAATATAAGAGTTATATAAGAGACGCTTAAATAGGTTATTTATATAATACCTAGGCTTTATATCTCGCGGTATAGTATTAATAGCTTATATATTTACTATAATCCTTAGCTACCTCCCTCTTCCTAGCCCCTACTTCTTTATTATCTACTTTACTTTTATCTTTAACTAAATATTAGTATAGTTAGAAGTATTTATAAGAGTAAGGCGTAGCTTCTTATAAGGTCTCTTAAAGCTAAGAGAGGAATCGCGATATATATAGTTAGGGCGCTATTACTACTTTAAAAGGGTACGGCGAGGGGTATTATTATCTTTAAAGGATATATTAAAGGTATAGACCTCTATATACGCTTACGTATATATATAGTATATAAGCGTATAGTATTTATAGTTAGAAAGAAGGATAAAAAAAATTATTTAGAAATTTTATTATAAAGAATAGATGCTAAGATATAGGAATTTAAGTAATAAAATATAGATATTTAGCTATATCTTCTACGTATATAAACGGATTTTACTAATTCTTAAAGTATTATAATCCTTAGAAACGGGAGTATCTTTTAAGCTACTAAGTCCTTTATTATACGTATTATAAGTAGTATACGTAGTATATATAAATAGTAGTTAGATTTTAATATTCGCGCTAGGCTAAGGTAGGAAGGTTATTAGCTTCTCTTAGAATATATTAGCTTACTTAGTATAGGTAATCTTTAGAGTTTAAATATAAAGTAATATAATCTATTAATTACTAATATCTATAAACTTTAAGATATCTAAATATATTATCTTTTCTTATATAATATTAATATTATATTAACTATTATTTATAATCTATTAATTAATTAATTTATATTAACTTCTCTCTTTTCTATCTATCTTTCTTTCTATCTTATACTTTCTACCTTAATAAGTTTTTCTATATATATAAGTAAAAATCCGGGATAAATATATCTATAAAAAAAGTAGAGATAAAAATACTAAGAAATAAATTATTATTATATTAGACTACTAATCTCTTACATACTACTTTTTTATCTTAGCTACCTATTTCGGTAGTATTTTAAGGTAAAAATAATTAAAATAAGTTATAAAGAAGATAATAGACTTACTACTATAATAATATACCTAAAAATAATTAAAATAGATTTAAAAACCTTGATTTTTTCTTAAATATACTCTAATAAAGTATTATTTAAGTCTTCGCTATATTATATAATAATACTTAAAATATATAGTATAAATAGTATATATATAGCTTTATATATCCTTAGCTTTTTATTAATTACTATTATTTTATAATAAAACCTAATAAAAACTCTTTTAATAGTAGTTTATTTTTCTATCTAGCCTAACTCTAAACGCCTAAACTTATAGAAATATATATTCTACCTATTTAGACTTCGATATCTCTCGAGAATAACTCTTAGAGCTATAGAGAACTCGAGAAATAATCGATTCGTCTCGATTCCCGCCTATTCTATTCTTTCTCCTAGATAAAGAGCTTCCTCCTCTTTATTCTCTCAACTAAACCCCTTTTCTTCGAGTCTTTTCAAATAGCTAGAAGAGAATTCCTAGGTTAGTAGACCGACGACAAAGGTAGGAATAAGAAAATCTAGATAAGAGCAGGTTTTCTCTTTCGGATTTCTCTTAAACCTTCTTTCTTCCGAGGGTATCTATTTCTAGTATAGTTCCTAAGGTAAATAATAATTAAAACATGCCGTATAAGGAGCTAGCACCTTCCTAGTCCTAAGGAATTCCTGAAATCCCCCGAGAAGCGTCCTAGAACGACGACTTTCCTCCTAAGTATAGGCTAGTAGAGAGTAAGAATTACCCCTATTCGAGCTATTTAATAAGTAATAAGGGTATTTATCGTAACTAGCCTAGATAAAAGCTTTTAACTCTTCGAAATCAAGTGCTTCTCGTTAGGTTTTCTTTTATTTCTTATCGGAAATCGACGAAATAGCGGTCTCCTTCACCCGGATCTCATCGATATCTATAGTAATATTAGTTTCCTATAGAAAAATAATATAGGGAAAATAATATACCGATTAGCTCCGGGCTAGGACTTACTATACGACCCTCTTAATTATTATTTTCGTCGGTTTCCGAGTTATAGAGGTTCTCGTCAGTACTTTCGCCTTGGGTAAAGCTCGGAATATCTATAAATTATTATAAAAGTAAGATCCTAAGTCTAGGGGACTTACCCTTATTATTCTCTAGGTAAAAATTATAAGGAATCGCGGGAGACTCGTATATTTCCTCAGGTTTTCTATCGAGATAGCTATTAAAAATAGCTCGACGACAAGTATCTGAAATATAACGTTAAATAATATTATTTTTAAAGACTTCTATTATACTAGGCCGGGGTCCTAGTTAAGTCGAAAGAAAAGAGGAAGTTAAAAAAGGGGGAAGTAGTAATATCACCTTACTTTTCTTTCCGTCTCTACTTATACGCCCTATCTCCTAGGCGTAATCGTATAGACGATAAGGTAGGTCGATATAAAAAATCACCCGGATATTCGGGACGTCGATCCTATAGCTGAGAGAGCTAGTAGAAACTAGAGTTTGAATTTTCCCCTTAAGAAAATTAGAAAGGACTCGTTCTTTTCCTAGGCTATTAGAGTAATAAATAGAGTAATTTAATACTCTACTTAGCTCCCTCGCGGTATTAATTATTTAAGTATAAATAAGAATCCTATCGCTAAGAAACTTATTATCTTTTTCTTAAATAATTAATAGAGCTTTTTCCCTTAAGATTTTCAAGTAAACCGAGTATCGAATATTATCTCTCTAAGTCGTATTTTAATAGATCTTCGGCCTAGTAGACTCGAGGCTAAGGGTTTAAAGAAGATCTTTTTCGTATTTCGGGGGTAACGTCGCGGTAAGAAGAATTAGCTAAGTTTTTAAATTAACTACTTCCCCTAGGCGACTAAGTTCCCTCCGGAAGGATTATTTCAAGTTTAAAACGACTTGAACTTCGTTAATATAGACCTAGTCGAGTCGATATATAATTCGTAGCCGATTTACGAAATTTCGAAAATCCGAAGAAAGGAAGGTTTCCGGCGTAGTAAAGACTAGACTAGCCGAGTCCGGGGGGTTCCTAGCGTCGAAAATAGCCGAAGAAATCCCTAGCGTTTTAGCCCTAGAATGCTGATCCTGTAGTAGAGAAACAAGAGGCTCTATAATAATAGAAACCCTAAAAGAACCGAGAAAAGAAGGTAGTTGAAAAAGGAGACTTTTCCCGGACCCGGTAGGTAATTTAGCTAGTATAGGGCTCACCCTATCTAGTATATCCCCTAGGATTTCTCGTTAAGAGAATCGGAATCGAATAGTAGATTTTCGAAAAAGCTCTCGAAGTTTTTTCTCGAGGTCGATATTCCGCAGGGAGTCTAGTCGGGTAAGACGTTAGATTTCGAAATCTTTTTTAAAAGTGGTTTTTCAAGTCGGTCCCTTACGAACTCTTGACTAGAACTTATAAAACTAAGGAGATAGTACTAGTTCTATAGAAAGTTAATTAGTATTAATTAGAAATAAAATACTAGGGGTAAAAATAAGACGCTAGTAGTAGAATATAGGAAATTTAGAATAGAAAAATAGAATACTTACTATACTAGCTTCTCGAAATCGTTATTTAACGCTCTAGATTTCCCCCGCGGTTTTAAAAAGACCTCTCGCGTAAACCGTTCCAGCTACCCGAGAGCTATAACCGGCCTATAAATCTAGAATATTATCTTCTAGATCTACGTTATTTTCGTCGTCTAGATCCGGTAATTCCTCGGGTTGAAAGTGATACGTTTTCGAGAGAAAACGACGAGAGATTCCAATAGTAAGATATTAATACTCGCTAGGGTTTAGGGCTAACCCTAAACCGGCTAGCGTCTCCCTTTAGAAAATAGTTCAGATACGCTCGGAAGTAATTCTAGAAGATTTAGAACCCTTCTTCCCCGATAGATTCTCGAAAAGATATTTAAAAAGAGGTTTCCGAAAGACTTTCATTATTATCCGCTTGAGAAAAGGGACTACTAGCTATAGATAATAGACTAGTAACTTACCTATTTCTCGAGGTAGATATCGATAAATGATTTTTATAGACCCCGAGATCGAATATCCTTTATGGTAGAAAGTAATAAAAAAGAGAAGTCCGTTTTCGAGAAAGATATTCCGGGTCCTAGTCTTCGTAGAATTCGTATACCGGAGGGATAGTAGTTCCGGAGCCCTAGCCGGTTAACCCCCGGTCACGTGAACTAGGACGAGAAGTTTTTCGAGAAAGAGAAGAATAACCGAAATCCAATCGGAAAGCTTTCAGGTATTCCAGGTAAACTAAGGTCTAGGGATCGAGAATAGACTAACTAGATCGGGACTAGTAGCTATCCGATCGAATAGGAATTTTTCCGAATTTTCTAGCCCGAGATCTATACGAGAATCCGATAAGAAATTTAAAAACGGGGTCGAATCAATCGGATTATCGTATAGTTTCTACTAAGAAATCTCAGGGATTTGTCGGATAGGACTTTTCCGCGTAGAAATACTATTTTCGAATAGTATATCCCGAAAAAGGATAGCCCGAGTTAAAGAAGTAAGGCCGTAAATAAATCCTTAAAAATCTGAAATCGAAAAAGAAGAACCCCCTAAAGAAATCGAGTCCCCTTCCTAATCGACTTTTCCTAAGGAAGTCGAAGTCCGGGTAATCTTTATTCCGTAGCTCCGGAGGTCTAGTATCTATTCGAAAGGAGTATAAGAACCCTGAATAAGAAATCGATCTATAAGAGTTTTTAGTCGTAGTAGAGGGCCTGCCGTAAGTTCGGCCTCGGAAAAATGTTGAGCCGGAGAACTAAAAGTACTAGAAGTTGAATCCGAGTCGTTAGGGTCATCCTTAATATAGGAAGAATTTTTAAAAGTAAGTCGAAGAACGAGAAAACGGCTAATTTTTAGAAAAGATAATAGAATCAAGGGGTAGCTATCTAGACCTCTAAACCCACGTTAGTCTAGTCCTAGAACGGCTAGTACGTCTACTAGGGGGAGCTCGTATTCGTCTTCGGAAGTAGAATAGTCGAGAAGAGAAATCGAGAAATCAAGTAAAGACTTTTCTAGCTTAGATAAACTAGAAAGCTTACTAGTATTTCTAGGCCGGATTCAAGTATTTTCTTCGATATTAAATTCGTCTTCTTCTTCTTCGCTAGTCTCGATTTAGTTAGACTCGCTAGAAGAATCCTTATTTCTTAAGGACTTGGTATTTTAAATAGTTTCTTCGAATTTTTCGATATCGTCGATATCGGAGGCGATCCGGACAAACTTTTAGGAGGAAAGTTATTAAGAAGAGGTAAAAGAATACCTCGGAAATTTACTAGAACTCGAATCCTCTTAGGTTCTAATAAAAAAGCTGAAAACCTACTTCTACCCGCGAGAATAAGTTAAAATTCGACTCGGATCCTAATAGGCTCGAAAGGGTTTAGCTTAGGACTGATTTTTAGGGGTCCGAACTATCTCGAAACGTGCGAAAACACCTATATTTAATAGGGTTTCTTAAGACTTTCAGGCTAGTTCGTTAAAAGCTAGCCAGACGACTTTTAATAGGGAAGTATTCGGCTCCCCTATTAGCTCTAGTAACTCGAGCCTATCTAGACCTTCTAGATAATAGCCCTATTAAGTCCTTTCTAGCTAGGGACTCAGGTTATTAAATAGGTTTTATTGAATTTTTTATATCTAAATATTTCGATACGCTAGAACTTTCAAGTCTAGTGTAGTCTATTCTAGGTCCTATCTCGAGATATCTATATATACTATTAGTATAGCCGTTTTATATAGAAATAACCCCTAAATACCTTGGGAATTCCTAGAAGAAGACCTAGATCTCTTAAAGCGATTTTTAACCTCTCTCTTATCCTTAACGTCTCTAGGTGAACTAGCCTCTCTAGGCCTAGCTTCTCGCCATAAAAAAGATCGTGTAAGGTCTACTCTAAAGTAGGAACGACCGGAGGCTAAGTAGAAGAATTATTGGCAGTGAATATTAGATTTCTATAGAACGATAACCGAGGAACCCTTAGGAATTCGCCCCTTTCCTCTAGGGTTTTCCTAATCGTAAGAGTCCCTATAATACCTTAATATAACTTGAGGAGATCTGCCTATAAAGGAATAGTCTTGGCACGCTAACCTATCTAAGTAGAGGGCTAGATTAGGAAAGAAGAAAGGGAAGGTACTCGGAATCTCAGAGTCCTTAATACCGGATACCTCCTAAATAAGGCTAGGATATTTTCTAGCCTTAGCAAGGATTTTTCCCCTAATTTTAGAGGAAAGATTATATAGGGTACGTCGAAAGTAATAGTCGAGACTAGGAGGAAGAATAGAGTATTTATACTCTCAGCAAGCTAGAAAGCCGGTATCTCTAAGAGTCGAGATATAATCCATCGTATTAGAAAGAGACGAGTTGATTTCCTATCTAGATTTCAGCCCTAGATAGGAACATTAATTTTCTAATAAATAATCTAGGAAGGAGAAAGAAAGTAGGTTAAGGGAATATTAGAAGTTAGCGGCCTCAGCGGCTATATTAAGGTTACCGTAGCTAACTAGCCCTCCCGCGTAGGTAAAAGAGTAGCTGAGATATTCCCGCGTCTAGTTCCTACTCTAATCTTATAGTTCTAATATAATTTTTTACTATAGATATTCTATAGATATTATAACTCTAGGATATATTTAAGACTCCGGAGATTCTAAAAATATATATATATATCTATATTTAGCGTGGATATCCTAGTTATTATACGTCTAAAGATAATATACCCTGAGAATACTAGAGAATTCTCTACTAGATAGTATTTACTTAATAACTTTCTTAAACCTTACCCGATATAACTAGTTCTTTTTTCTTAATTTTTTTTAAATTTTTCCCTATCTAACCTATATATAGTATCTAATCTAAATCTAGATTCGTTATATAGTATCCTAAGTAATTAAGAATATTATTATTTTTAAGCGTAGAAACCTAGGCTAACCCTATCCGTTTAAGCTAAAAATTAGCTCGCTAGATAGCTTAAGTATAGCTCTATAACCCTATATATTTTTTATATATTTCACTTCTATATATAGCTAAAGGAACGAGCGAGAGAGAATAAGCTCGTACTAGTAGTAGATTACCCGCTAGGGGCGGAATATTAAGAATTTCCTAGTTTTCTAAAAATTCTAGAAAATCGAGACTAGGCCTAATAAGGTATATAAGCGTATTATTTTATAGAGCTAAGTCTAGGCTTTCTAACGATATACTTTTTAAAAGAATCGGCTTAGGTTTTAACTATTATTCACTTAGAACAAGAAAATTAAATAAACTATAACTAAATCCTTAGTAGCATTTAAATAAATAATAGTTATTATTTATTTATCCTTATAAGATAGCTAGAGTCGTTCTTAGTAAATTGTTTTAGATAGAGACTATAAATTCTTAAGTAAATTATAAACTACCTTATTTAATAAGTTTATATTATAGTATACTACCTCTAAATTAATAGATCTAGTAAATATATTAATTAGTTAGTAGAAATTACCTTATACTTCTAAATAAGTAGCTTATAAAATATAGTTATATAGTCTATTATACTCCTACTTATTTAATTAAGTTATTATAATTTACTCTCTACCTCTAGTAGTTAAGTTCTAAATAGTATTACCTAAGAAATCTTATTAAACTAACTCCTAGATCTTAGTACTTATAATAAAGAAGTAATATTAAGGGGTATAACTTATCTTTAAGTATCTAATACTATTACTATTACTTAGATATATTCTAAATACTATTATAACTTATTATAAATATAGGATTTTCTTATATAATTATATACTTAATATCTTAATACCTTTATTTATATTTATAATTAATACTATTAATCCCTAGTACTCTCTTCTTATATAAGAAGACGCGTAGTCCTATTTTCTTTATATATAATTAAATACCTACGGAGCTCTTAGTCTTAAAAAGCCTTATATAAAGACTAACTCTTATCCTTTAAATTCCTCTCCTTTATACTACTATTTTTATATAATTAGGGATATCCCTTTAATATCCCTATTATCTCTCTTTCTACTTCTCTTTTACCTACCTTTTAATCCTTTTAAGGGTAAGGCTATCTCCCCTTATAATTCTCTTACCCTTAGGGCCCTAGGCTACTATCTTTATATCCCCTCCCTCTACTACTACCTAGAGGGTTCCTCTTACTTAAGACTACTTCTCCTTTATTAAAGTTTTTATAACTCTTTTCTCCCTCCCCCTTTTCCTTCTTAACTTATAATAGATCCTTATATTCCCTTCTTTAATTACTAGATAGATCTCCTATTTTATTAGTATATATAATATTAATTAGTTAAAGCCTATCTTTAGTAATAAGACCCTTAATTCCGCCTCTAATACTTATATATTAATTACTTTAAAGGCTTTAAGTACTATCCTTAAGTACCTATTTTATATAATTTTTAATATTATAATATTTACCTTCTTTACTTCTAATATCTCTATTAAGTTATATTATATCTCTATTATATAAGTTATTATTAGCTAGATTATTATATTATAAACCTATCTTATCTTATTAAATATAGTACTTTATATTAAGTTAGTAATAGTTAATAGGGCTAGCTTTTATATCTTTATCCTTAATTTTATCCTATTAATATATAAGCCCTACCTTAATTTACTATTAATATAAAGTTTAAGGACTCTAATTAATACCTCTAAGTATATTACTACTACTTTAAAATTTATTATTACCTTTATATTAAATATTTTTAAGCTCTTTAATAGGTAGACTAACTTATATTTATAAGTAGTAAAGGTCGCCTTATATATATCTACTTAATAAAGGTATACTTTATATACCTTTATTAAGATTTTATAATTCGCCTTAATACTTTTATTATATACTATTAAGTAGATATTATTAATAAAGCCTTTAATTTATACTTAGAGTTTTATCTTTATATATTCCTCTACTAGTAAGGAGTTAAAAAATAAAAATAAAATAGGTAATATTAAGGATTTTTAAGAGATCTTAGTTTCTACTATTTTTATTCTATTTATCTCCTAGCTTAGTATAATTATTATAGCCCTTTTTATTAAAAAGCTTTATACCTACCTTATAATAAAGATTAAGACCTCTTTCTTCCTTAAATTATATAATAACCTCTTATAAGATATATTATTAAAGGCCCTTATAATATCTAATAATAGAAATACTTAAATACTAGAGAATTCTATATATTATTTATTATATATAAGTTAGGGAGTTATAGTATCTTATAATAGGGATATTTAATAATTCCTAGCCTTAATAACTTACTACTATAAGATAATAATAATATAACTTATTAATAGACTATTAATAAAAGAAGCTTACTATATTAATAGTACTAATATAAGTAGTACCTTTTAATAGAACTAATATCTTAGCTTATAATAGAATAGGATAAGTATCTAGTATTATAATTTTATTTAAGGCCCTAATATCTACTACTATATAACCCTTATAAATACTATTTATAGATTACTTCTAAATAATAAAATATAGAAATAAAAATAGGGTTAATACTATTATTCTACCTATTCTATCCTACTTATATAGCTTATTAAATTTATTATTAATAACTTCTTTATCCGCCTTTCCTAGGGGATAAACCCTAGCCTAGCTAGGTTTATAGATTTCTAGCTAGTTATTTATAAGCGGGATATCTATCTATTAAGACTCTAGGATATATACTATAATCCCTATATCTTATTATAAGTTTAAGTACTTATTAATAATATCTCCTAATAAGGCCTTTATTTAAGGGGTATAGTAGACTATTATACCTAATATATAAGGGGATTCTATCTCTAAGGCCGTAGGTACTATTACTATAAATACTATAATAGTAGTAATAAGATATTAGAGATTAGTTTTAACCTAGTTAGCTACCTTAACCCTCTTAGAAGGCCTAGTAGTAAGGTCGTTATAAAAGGCTTTTATAAGGAAATAGCTAGGAGTATTATACTTAGTAACCTAGCTAAGTTTTATATTCTTAGCTAACTTAATCTTATTATTAATATTATTTCTAATAAAGATATAAGATATCCTATAATTAATAATATAGGTATAGATATAGAAGTCTTCTAGCTTATCTAACTTAAAGATTAAGTCTTAATCCTTTAGAAGAATAAGAGACTAATAATAAGGACTTATAAATTAAACTTATTTATTAGAGTAAGGGCTAATAATAATATTAGCCTAATTAAATATTATAGTATTAATATAAGTTCCTTTACTAGAGACTTTAATAGGGACTTTAAGGTTTTAAGAAAACTATATTATTATTAAATTCCTCTTAAAGTTAATAATAATACCTTTAAATTTAAAGATATTAACTCTAATTAATATCTTTACTAAGAGGTTATTAATAATATATAATTCTCTCTTAATAAAAGTAGTACTATTACCCTTAAGGGTATATATTAGTAGCTTAGTATATTTATTAGTATTATACTTCTTACTACTAATACCTCTTATCTTTATAAGTATTATAATAGAAACTTCCTATCTATTAAGCTTATAGTATAACTTATATCTATATAAAGCTTATATAAAGGATAGCTAAGGTCTAGGGTAAATCTAATTTAAGTAGTAATAAAATAATAGCCTTTAAAGGTATATCCTCTTAAAGTAGTCTATTTAGAAGTACTCTAAATAATAGTTTATAGAAGGCTTTAGTAGGTACTACCTAGTTTAGCTATTTTAGATAATAATATAGTAGCTATTAAGACCCTTATTTTATAGTAGTTATTATAATAGATGTAATTATATAAGGTATTATTAGATAGGAATATCCTATAATATTTCTTATAAGTAAAGTAAGTAAAGTCTTTATTAGATAGCTAAGTTAATAGGAAATAGGTTTTAACTATATTATTACCTTTATAACTCTTAGAATCCTAACTATATTCTTAAGAATTATCTAGTTAGCTTAGACTAGGGTTAGTCTAATTTATAAACTAGTAATACTTATCTTTATAAGTATTATAAGTTACCTACTTATTATATAACTCTTCCTAAGGATTCCTATTATTAATAGTAGCCTAATATATATAAAGCTATTACTACGCCTAATTATATAGCTTATATAAGCGATTACTATTTAAAGCGTTTAGTAGATAGCTTTAACCTAGTTTATAGTTCTAGTATTAAATCTATATAAGTAACGCGTTTCTATTACTAATTTATAGGGGTTATTAAAGACTAGTAATTTATACCTATTAAGGATTATTATTAAAACTACCTTAATAGTTTCTATATAATATAAATAGTATAAATAATTAAGTAACTAGATTCTAATTATTATAGTTTAGCCTAGAAGCCCTACTACTATAACTAAAACTATTACTACTAAATTAATAAGGAGGATTATTTAAATAAGAAGTATATTAATTTTATTAAGGATCTTACTAATTATTATAATAATTATTCTACTTTATCTTAAAGCCTTTCTTAATAAGGCCCTTCTTTTTATAAATATTAAACTAAATATCCTTCCTATATCTAAGTTCTTTAAGAAGGCCCTTATTTATTAATTTCTTAGTTAGTAATAATAGATTCTAATATAATTATCTATCTATATATTTAAATACTAGGAGGACTTAGACTTCCTTTATATAAGTAATATTAGTATTTTTACTATTTAAGATAATACTAGAGATATAATTAGCTAGATCCTATTAGTTTTAAGTATCCTTTACTATATAGTAGATATTTTCTAGTAGACTAAGTAACTTATTAGGAGAGTCCTAAAAATATTCTTATAAAGCTAGATACTATTTAGTAATACTAGTAGACTTATTTTATAGCCTAATACGTATAGTATATAATAATTAGTTAGTAAACTAATTATTAGCTTTTCTAAGTAGATATAAGTCTAAATTTAACTATTTAAGAGTTAGATTTATAGTAGTAGCTTTTACTTTAACTCTATTAGTAAAGCTAAAAATATTATAATAGATATTATAACTATCTTTAATTTTAATTAGGGGTATATTAGAATCTAGATTAAAATACCTAATATTATAAGGCTTAAACTAAGAGGTATTAATTATAAGAGCTAGAGCTATAACTATTATAAGCTAATAAGTCTAATAACCCCCTACCTTAGTATTTATACTCTAGAAAAAAGTAGATATTATACTAAACTATTTAGGTATAAAGCCTCTAATAGGTAAACTCGTCTAACTAGCCTAGCTATTATTATTACTATTATTATTTCCCCTATTATCTACTATATTTAAAGGCTCTAGTAGATTAAAAAGTTCTAGTCCTATTAAGTAATTATAAATAGCCTCTTCTACTAAAGTTATACTTATACCTACTAAGGATAGAATAGACTTTATTAGTATTAGTATTAGTAAAGTCGACCTTAGTAGTTAATTAATTAAGGTCTCTATTAAGGAGGTAGATACTAAAGGAGGCTACTATAAATAGTACCTTATAAATATAGTAGCTTTCTTAAAATAATAATTTACTATATAAAATTATCCTTTATTTTATATTTATATTTATATTTTATACTCTATTATCTAGCTACTTAGAGCTAATAAGAGTAGTTTATATCTAAGTTACTAAAGGAAATTATAATTTATAAAAGAAAACCTTATCCCTTACTCTACTTATTATTATACTTCTAGATCTTTAGATATTATATACTATCCTTTTTTATATTTTTTATATTATCTTATTCTCTTTTTATATTAGGGTTACCTACCCCTTTACCTTCTAATTAGAGCCTATCTACTATTATACTACCTTAAAGAGTTATTTCTTTATTAATATAAACTAGCTAAGTATACTTTATTAAATTATTTACTTAGTTACTACTTTTAATCCTTTTAAAGTTAATACTATCTAGTAGAAGTCTCTTAACCCCGCCTTTTAAAGTATCTACCTCCTTCCCTTTATATAATTAGGGTAGAATATAAGTATATACTTAATATCTTAATACCTCTATCTATATTTATAACTAGTATTATTAACCCTAGGTACCCTCCTCTTATATAAGAAGGCGCGTAGTTTTATCTTCTTTATATATAATTAAATATTTATAAAGCTCTTAGCCTTAAAAAGCCTTATATAAAAGTTAACTTTTATTTCTTAAACCTCCCCTTTTTATACTATTATCTTTATATAGTTAGGAATATCCTCTTAGTATCTTAATTACCTCTCTTTCTACTTCTCCTTTACCTACCTCTTAATCTCCTTAAAGGTAGGGTTATCCCTCTTTACCTTTCTTTACTTCTAGGGCTCTAATCTACTATTTTAATATCCCCTCCCCTTATTACTACTTAGAGGGCTCCCTTTACTTAAGACTACTTCTCTTTTATTAGAGTCTTTATAACCCTCCTCTCTCTTCCCCCTCTTCTCTTTTAATTTATAATAGATCCTTATATTCCCTTCTTTAATTAATAAGTAGATCCCTTATATTATTAATATTTATAAAATTAATTAGTTAAAGCTTATCTTTATTAATAAGACTCTTAACTCTACCTTTAATACTTATATATTAATTACCTTAAAGGCCTTAAGTACTATCCTTAAATACTTATTTTATATAATTTTTAGTATTATAATATTTACCTTCTTTACCTCTAATATCCTCTTTAAATTATATTATATCTCTATTATATAAGTTATTATTAATTAAATTATAGTATTATATACCTATCTTACCTTATTAAGTATAATACCTTATATTAAGTTAATAATAATTAATAGGGCTAGCTTTTATATTTCTATCTTTAACCTTACCTTATTAATATATAAGCCCTACCTTAATTTATTATTAATATAAAATTTAAAGACTTATATTAATACTTTAAAGTATACTACTATTACCTTAAAGTCTATTATTACCTTTATATTAAACCTCTTTAAGCTCTTTAATAAGTAGACTAGCTTATACTTATAAAGAGTAAAGGTTACTTTATATATATTTACCTAATAAAGGTATATCTTATATACTTTTATTAAGATCTTATAATTCTCTTTAATACTTTTATTATATATTATTAGGTAAATATTATTAATAAAGCCCTTAATTTATATTTAAAGTTTTATCCTTATATATTCTTTTATAAGTAGGGAGTTAAAAATAAAAATATTAATATTAATATTAAGAATTCTTAAAAGATCCTAGTTTCTACTATCTCTATTCTATTTATCTCCTAGCTTAATATAATTATTATAGCTCTTTTTATTAAAAAGCTTTATACCTATCTTATAATAAGAGTTAAAACCCCTTTCTTCTTTAAGTTATAAAGTAACTTTTTATAAGAGATATTATTAAAGGCCTTTATAATATTTAATAATAATATACTTATTATATTAGATTTATTATAATTTTATATTATATATATTACTTCTACTATTATCTTAAAGGATATTATTATTAACCTTCCCTTTTTTACTCCTATTTATTATAAGGGTAGTAGCTTATATTCCTTTATAAGGTTATTTAGCTTCTTTAAAGTATTAAGTAGGGTAATTAGATAGTATAACTTTAACTCTAAGTAATCCTCTCTCTTTAACTTTTTTAAGATAATTATATTAGCCTTCTTAAATTTTATTAAGTAATATCTAACCCTTAAGTATATTTAAAATAAATATATAAAACTAAGTAATAACTCCCTTTTTATTATCTTTAAAAATCTATTTAAGATCCTATTTATCTTTAATACTTTATCTTATTTTAACTTATTAATTACCTTATTAACCTCCTCTTTAATAACTCTTATATTTATTATTAGGGGTATCTTATATTAAAACTCCTAGATATTACTTAAATCTACCTTTAAAGATAGGGGGAAGAAGGTCCTTTAAAGGACTTCTACCTTTTTTTAAAATAACTTTACTTTAAGACCTTCTTATTATAATTATAAATTATAGGGGTTATATAGTAATATAAAATCAGTCTATTTTTATAGTAAGACTAATTCTTAAGAAATCTAAGAATTATTCTACGGGGGATCTAATAAACCCCCTAAGGAGACTAGTAAGCCTAATATATTATTTCCCCTTATAAGTTAATATAAGGACGTAACGTATACTAAGTATATACGACGTAGAACCTATTTAATTAGTTATAATAATTACCTCCTCCTTTAAAGAAACTTATCCTCGAGTTTAATATAAATAGCTTATTTAATTAAGTTTAATAAAAACCTTTAAACCTAGTATAAGATATAAGGAAAAGAACTTAATAAAGTAAGATTAATCTATATTATAATTATAATATATAGTACTTATAACTTTATATTATAGTATAACTATCTATTATAAGTAGATATTATAATCTAAGGTATATATATTATATATAATAAATCTACGTAAATAATAATAATAGCTATACTAATATAATCTTAGCGCCTTAGTATTATTATTATAATACCTGAAATTTTCCTTAGTACTTTCTCTTTTATAACTATTATTAATATTCTTCTAGGTACTTAGCGCCCTCTTTTATAAATATAAGTACTTAGGTACATCTTAACTACGTAGCTAATACGAAGTAATATATTATTCTTACCCCCGCTTCCCTAGCTATACGTTCTTAGGGAGCTCCTCGTCTAAAATAAAATATATATAAGAGATATATTTATTATATTAATAAAGGATATATAAAGTATAAGTATTTATAGTTATATTATACTTAGTATATATACTAATAGTATAAGTAATACTATATTTATAATTACTAATAGAAAGAAAATAATACTTAAGTAGTATAACTATTATTTTTATAAACTAGTAGGTTTTCCCTATATTTTTAAGTTACTTTTATATTTATAATATATACTAATTACTTAACTTCTAGATTCCTAATAATATAATCCTAGTTTATAATAAAGTAATTAAGCTCTATTAATTAATTAATAACGTAGATTATCTAGATACTCTAGAGGATAAATTAAAGCTTTAAGTAGCGGGCGTTACCCTTATAAATATTATAATTACTATCTACTCTAAGCTAGCTTCTTATAACTATATTATAGTACGTCTTAGTAGTAAAAAGAAACTAATAAGTATATTAAAAGTATAAACTATAATTCTTTAAATAATAGAATATATTAATAAAACTCTTATAAGTATTTATAATATTAAGTAAGTTAAGGTATACTCCCCTACGCTTTTATTATATTTATTACTTATTATAATTATTACTTATATATCTTTAAGTAGGCCTTAAGCCCTTAGCCTCTAGCCTAGAGGATAAGATAGATATAAATAATAAGGAGTAAGTACCTAGCGTATTAATATTATATTACTTATACTTATATAAGTAGCTAAGTAAGCTTTAACTACTTAGCGCTAGGTTCCCTTCTCCTAATTTAATTAGATAGTTTTTTATTTCTTTCCTAAGTTATCCTTATATACTAGCGCCTCTAGGGCGTTTTACCTACTCCTAATAGGTAAGATAAAAGAGATTAATACTCTTTATACTTACTTTTAAATAACTAATTAAATATCCTTTTTTACTTTTATTAATTCTATCTTTATATTTATAACTCCTACTTTTAATAATAGTACTTTTACTTCTTATTAAAGTCTTTACGTATTTCTTATATATCTTCTAGATTTTCTTCTAGAACCTATTAATTATACTAGGGAGGATATCCCTTCTACTTAATAAGATACTAGAGTTTACCCTTCCTTATCTTCTTATCTAAAATCTCTTTTAACTCCTACTACTTATTATTATTAATAAGTTCTAGAGGTAGTAGCTTAGATATAAAGGTATTACCTTACCTACGCGTATACGGCTCTAAAAGAGAAATATAAAAAATAGGGTAGATTATATATATTAATAGTAATACTAGGTAATACGCCTATTTATTAATAGGTCTAAGGATATAGAATAGACTAATAAGCTTATAAAATAGCTTCCTACTTAATTACTTTTACTTTAAGTTCTTTATATTTAGTATAACTAAGTCTCCTTAATTAAAAGATATTAGCTTATACTTCCTATTATAAAACTTTACCTATATTTCTAATATATCTTACTATTAACTTAATAGGTCTTTATATAATTTATAAAGTTTTTAGATATATTATCTTATATCTAGTACCTCCTCTTAATAATTTCTATCCCTAGAATATATAAGAATCTTAGGCTAATAGTTATAATAAAGTTTAAAAGGATTATAACCTATTATTATATTCTTTATACTATAATATATTAATTTAACTAGGGGTAATAACCCTATTTAATTATCTTATCTATTACTATAATAAGTTCTTAAATAATATTCTAATATCTAATTCTAATACTCTATTTAACTATTAGTCTATAAATAAAAGGCTATACTTAGCTTATAATTTAACTTTAAATAGTAGTATAAGTTAGACTAATAAGCGCTTATAAATAGACTCCCTTAATCTAATATAATATTATTAGGTATATTATACTTTAGGAAGACTTCCTTAAATAAGATATCTAATAATCCTTCTATTTAAGAAGGTAGTAAAGTATCTTTATATACCTATTAATAATTATAAGGATAGTATTATAAATACCTCTATACTATTTATATAAGGGAAGATTTATAATAAAATCTATTATAATTAACCTTTATAACCTAGTTAGCTTAGGAAGCGTAGTTAAGTTATTATATAGTTAATATTATTTTACTTTAACTCTTTAATAAATATTATAAGAATTAATATATTCTTTAATATCTACCTTTATACCTATCTAGGTATACTTTTAATAAAGGAGACTAAGCGTCTTATTAAGCCTAAAATACCCTATTAAGGGGTTATTATAATAGCGCTTTAATAGCTCTTTATAGACTAATAAGTCTTTAAGAATATATAATTTTTTATTATACTTAAGTAAACCTTAACTATTAAATATCTATTAACTAGCTCTCTTAACTTATTTATCTATTATTTCACTTATATATCGCTAGCTAATAAAAATATCTTCTTATTAAAGTACTTTAATTAATTTAATTATAGACTTTAAAGTTATAGTATATACTATTTTATTCTCTACTATTATACTAACTAGAAAATATAGAATAAGTTATTTATAATTAATAGTTCTAGTAATAGGGTTAAGCTATTTCTTAGCTATATTATAAGTATATTAAGGTAGTATCTTACTTATACTCCTTATAATTTTAAGTTAAGGGTCCCTACACCTTAATAGATATACTTTATCTAAAACTATCATTCTAATAGCTATATTAATAATTCCTAGTACTACTAATCTTATAACTAGTACTAGTATTTATAACTACCTTATATATATATTATATATTATAGTAAGTTCGCCTTTATTACTAGAGGGTTATAAGCTTTAGCCTAGGTTATAACTAGATAGTATCTACCTTATACTAATCTATTATTACACCTTTAATTAATATAATAAATCTTAAGAACTCTACTTTAATTATAAAGAACTAATATTTCTTTAAGTTAGTAAATAATTTATACTACTAAAGCTACTTAAGTACTTTATATATATAATCCCTATACTTTATACGCGATTCTAAATAGATAAGAATATTATTAAGATAAATAATATAGAATTTAACTAGTAACCCTATTAAGGACTTATTAATATAAGCTTAAAAGGTTACTAGAGTATTTATAAGACTAAATAGTATTATTAAATACTTAAAATAACTATATTATATATAAAATATAATCTTCTACTTATCTCTAATTTAGATATAAATATAATAATATATATCCTTAAGATTAAGTTTTATAAAGACCTTTACTCTATTTAAGCGATCTAACGTTTTATTAATTAGGGGTAGAGGGTATCTATTCTTAATAGTTACTTTATTTAACTTATAGTAGTTAATATATAGACGTAGGCCTCTATCCTTCTTTAGGATAAATAGGATAGGTAATCCCGCGGGACTCTTAGAGTACTTAATCTATCCTTTTATTAAGGCTTTATTTAGATAGCGTCTTAATTCTACTAACTTTATATTTAATAGGTTATATAAGGGTTTATAAGGCGGGTTACTAGTTATATTAATAGTATAATTACTTCCTTAATAAGATAGTAGATATCTAGCTTCTTTAACTAAGAATACGTCTAAGAACTTACTAAACTCTAGAGGTAATATATATAAATTAACTACGTGTTCTTTATCTAGATTACTTATACCTACTACTCTAAATCTTAATTATATAGGTTCTAGATTAATAATATTAGAAATAAGAAGTATATAGATAGTAGGCTATATCTTTAAGAATTTTATAAACTACTATAGATTATTTAGTTAAAATAATAACTTATTAATTCTAAAATACTACTTCCTTATACTTATATTAACCTTAATACCTACTATATACTATATAAGTCTATTAATAACTAGCGGTAGTCCTACCTTATCTATTATATAAAAGATATAGGTATATTAATAGGAAGAACCTTAATTATTAATAGTTTAGTATATTATATTATATATATTATAATAAAAGATAGGCTTATTATTTATAAAGCTTAGACGTAGTAATTTAGTATCTTTAATATATTTTAAACTCGCTTTAATAATATAAGCTTATAAGATAATATTTAGCTAGGAACTATAATTAAGATATCCCTTATACTTAAGAGGCTTATACTTTAGCGTCATCTTAACTTTATATTAATATAGTATTAAAGGTTTAACCTCTACTTCTTATAACCTCTCCTCTAATAATTTAGATCTCTAATAGGGTCTAGCCTTTTCCCTACTCCTTATTTATATATCAGCCCTATATACCTATTATAATAAGGTTTAAGCGTCTTCCTTTTTATTAGAATCCGCCTTATTTTAACGGGTTAGAATAACTTATAATATAGTAGCCCTTCTTATTATAATTCTAATAAGTAATATCTAATAAGTCGCGTAATTTAGACTTATTATAACTACTCTTACTACTATAATTACCTATTCCTTAACCTCTTATAATATTATCCCTATTTATTTATAGATTTTTACCTTTATCGCGATCCGCGTACTTATATAGTATATTTTACTAGCTTTTCTTACTAAGGCCTCTAGTCTTATTAATATTAGCCTTAAGGCGTACTACTAATAATAGGAGTTTATCTCTTATATTAGGTAGGGACCCCTAATTTATAAAGGTAATTTAAAGCTCTTTAATAAGCTTAGTATATAAATTTATTACCCGCGAGCTTTTAACTTTTTTAGGAAGTTAGGCTTTTAAAGATATTAAGTATATTTTAAACTTATAAATTACTTATATTAGGTATTAATATATATTAATATACTATTAATATATACTTAACTCCCTATTTATAAGATCCTTAATATAATTTAATAAAAAGTTTATAAAATCCTTCTAACTTAATATTTTTAATAGATAAGAATATAAATAAGTAGCTTAAAGTTATTCTAAGTTACCCTTAAGCGCTAGTATTATAAATAGAATATATAATATCTATATAGTAAAGTTAAATAGGGTCTATAAAAAAGATGTATTATATTATTATATCTAGTCTTAGTATTTATAAATATTCTTATTATAATAATTAGGAATAGGGGTTAGCTTTAATATACTTTAGAAGGGACTTAAGTACTCCTTAACTTTACTATATATATACTTCTAACCTATACTACTATTATTATAAAGAGAAATCTATTCCCTTAATTCTAAGGTAGTAATATCTACTTTAACTTCTTTAAGTTATTAAATTTATAGTAACTCTTCTTACTTACGCCTTATCTATATAAGGCGTTCTATTATAAGGGGAATACTTCCTTTATAATTTTCTAAATCTCCCTTAAGGGTATTTTTAGCGTTATTAGGTTTATTTATTCCCTTAATATAGCTTTCTTATAGGCTAAGATTATTATTAATAGTATTTAATAAACCGCTTTTATTTTAACTATACTATAACGGCGTATTACTTATAATACTACTAGAGTAAGTTATATTTACTATAACTAATAATAGATTACTACCCTTAAATAGGTAGAAGAATTAGAATTATTATAATTATAAATTATAGGGGTTATATAGTAATATAAAATTAGTCTATTTTTATAATAAAACTAATTCTTAAGAAATCTAAGAATTATTCTACGGGGGATCTAATAAAACCCCTAAGGAGACTAGTAAGCCTAGTATATTATTTCCCCTTACAGGTTAATATAAGGACGTAACGTATACTAAGCGTATATAATATAGAACCTATTTAGTTAGTTATAACACTTCTTTATATTTCTTAAAAGTAGGGAACTTTAAGATATCTTAAAGTAGTATACTTCTCTTTTAACCCTATTTATCTAGCTTTTAAAGTCTATTAAATATTTAGAATACCTTATATATTACCTCTTTAAAATAAAGTACCTTTACTTTCTTTAATACCTTCTCTTTAATCTTCTAGGCCTTTTATTATATCTTAAGATTCCTCTAGCTTCTTTTATAATTATACTTTACCCTAAGCTTTAATACTATCTTTATAACCTTTATATAATTTAAGTTTTAAAAGGACTTTACTTTTAAAGAGGGTTTTACTTATAATACCTCTTTTTCTATAATTTCTATTAAGCCTTAAAGTATTTTAGTTAGGTAGCTATCTATCTACCCCTTAATTATTAACTCCCCTTTTAATAATAAGTATTAAAAGGTATTTATTTACTTTTTTATCTCCTTTAAGTTTATTATCTTTTATACCCTTTATAATTATAAGACTACTACCTCTACTTTAAAGCTAACTTTAATATATATTAAGATATAATTAGACTTATAATAAAAGTTTAGCTTAATATAATATTTTAATAGTATTTACTTAATAGCCTTTATTATAAATATTAGATTAATAATACTTTTTACTTTCTTTACTCTTTAAGTTATTATATCCTTTAATAGGGTAAATTTTATTTCCCTTTTTTTTATAATATTTATTAATATATCTACTACTTTATAATATATATATCTACCCCTATTATTCTAATTTAAGTAATAGAGGTTAAAGTCTCTTATTAATATATATTCCTTAAGCTAACTTAACTACTTCTTTACCCCTAATAATATAAAGAGGCTATTTATTAAGGTCTTAAACTCTAGGCTAGGGTTATATATATTATATATCTAAAGGTATATTAATACTCCCCCTTCCTTCCTTATAATTTATATTTCTAGGGAGTATAAGTCCTTTAATATAAATTTAACTCCCTATTTATTAATATTTTAATATTTATTTATAAAGAAATATATCTTTATATCCCTCCCTACCTTATATATTAAGTAGAATACTCCTTTACTTAAGTTATATATTAAACCTATTTTCTTTATATATAATAACTCTTAAATAGTTAAGATATTTATCTATTATACCTCTTTATCTTTTAGTAGTATTATTATTATTATAATCTACTCCTTTTATATATTATATTATAATAGTTTTATTATCTTTTATACCTTTATAAAGATTTTTATTAAATATCCCTTATAACCTTTACTCCCTTAATAATTAGGGCCTTTTATACTAGTATTTCTTTTAATATTTATTAGCCTATTTTTATTACTTAAAGAGTAATTAGCCTTTTTAACTTATTTTATAATATTATTATTAATAGTAATATAATTCCCCTTTTCCTTATATCCCTTTAAAAACTTATTTATATTATAACCTTATTAATATCTTTAAATTCTAATATAAGCTTCCTCTTCTTCTTTACTACTATTATTACCTACTCCCTTTAAAGCTACTTTTAAGTATTTTATTTTTTATTTCCTCTTATAAAGCCTTTATATATTTTTTTCTTATTTTTTATTATCTTTTAATAAAGCTTATTTAACTCCTTTACTTTAACTATATACTCTTACTTTTAAATTATTATATTATTCTTTTTATAATTATTATATTTTTTAATCTCCCCTTCTTTTACTTTATATTCCCTTAAGTTATATTTATTAATATAGATTTTATATTATATTAAGCTCTTATAATATCTTATTATATATTTATATTATTAATAATTAAAGTATTATATTATAACTTTATTCCTCTCTTACCTCTTATATTTTAAGAGGTTATATCCTTTTATTAAGCCCTTTTTAATTATTTTATCTACTATCTCTAATATAAAGAGCTTTAATAGTAGTAAGGCTCTCTTTTTTTCTACCTCTCCCTCTCTCCTCTTTTATACAACTATTTATAATTAAGCTATCTTTATAATCTTTAACTCTAAGAGTTTCTTATTATTCTATTAAATAATTACTTCCTTTACTTCCTTTTATTTTAATATATTTACTACCTTTTTTAATACTTTATATATTATAATTAAGAAGGTTTATCTTAATATCTTTATTAATTTATATACCTTTTTTACTTAATTATTATTCTCCTTTAACTCCTCTCTTACCTCTATCTTTATTATAAATAGTATTAAGTTACTTCTAATTAAGTACTTTACTATTATAATCTTTTATATCCTTAGGAATATAATTATTTTAAACCTCTTAATTAATTATTCTTTAATAAGCGCCCTTATTATTTCTCTCTTAATTCTATCTTTAATTTAAATTATTAAGGTCCTAGCCTTTTTATTATTTATTACTTTAAATCCCTTTTTTATAATATTACTTATTAATATTATAATAAATATCCCCTTAGAGTTTATATTACCTATTTTTATATTTATTAAGCTCTAGCTAATTATTTATACCTAGCTCCTTCTAATCCCTTATATCTTCTCTCCTTAGAATTACTCTTCTACTACTTTCTTAAATTTATATACCTCTTTAAGTTATTAATCTACCTTTATAATAAACTCTTTTATATATTTAAGCCTTACCCCTATTATTTATCTTATTTTATATATTATTCCTCCTTTTAACGCGTCTTATATAGCTATTATAACTTTTAAGGCCTTTATTAATATTCTTCTAATATATATTCCTTTATCTTTAAGTTCCTTCCCCCCTACTAGGCTCCTTAGCCTTTATATAAGTATCCCTCTTCTACTCCTTAACCTACTACCTCTACTATTATTACTACTTATAATTCCTCTCCTTATATTATATCCTAATATTAAGACTCGTCTTACTATATATTAAAGTAAATTTAGATTAAGTATTAATTCTCTTATTATTTTTATTAGAGAAGAAGGTTTAATAAAGGTATAATAGAATACTTTACTTCTACTACTATATATTATAACTATAATTAATAATATAATAAAGTAATAAAAGGTTATAAAGAAGAGATATTAGTAAACTAGAAACTAGTATAGAAAATTTAAAGCTAGAAAATCTATTAAAAGCGTATTTTCTAGGGTAAATACTAGTAATAAATAGGAAAATTTTAGGTTTTTTTTATTCTAGCCTAAAAGTCCTATATATAGAAAATCCGGATTTAAGGCCTTAAAGCCGTGATTTTCCTCTAGCGCTAGAAAGAAATAGGAAGCTTACTAGAGTTATAGTAGCTATATTATTAATACTAGCGTAATATAAGCTTTAAATACAGTCGATTCACGTAATTTATATACGCGTAGAGTACCCCCCCTAGCCTAGCCCCGTTTCTTATACCTATATTACGCCTGCGATTAATTCTTCTACTAAGTATTAGTACTATTAGTTATTAATAAGACTTAGTACCTTATTATAATTACCTATTTAGTACTAGCCTAATATAGTTATATTATAACTAATTAGTAGGACTTATCCCCTATTAGTCCTATTACCTAGTATTTTCTAAAAGTTACTAAATACGCTAAATACGTATTTAGTAACTTATAGTATTATTCCTAGCCCTAGGGCTAATATATAAGCGCGCCTATTATATACGTATTTTCCGCATTTTTCTATATTATTCTATATTCCTAGTTTACTAATAGAAGCTTCTTATAAGCCTAAGATATACTTATAGAAAGCTTCTATTCTTTATATTATAAGCTACTAGCTATATAGTAATAATTAAAATAAACTTATTCTAATTTAATTTAAAGTAAATTATTTATTTCTTACTTATTTAAGTTATTTAACCTACTTATATTATTAATTAGGCCTATTATTAATTAGTTAAATAGATTAGTTATTACTATTTTATTACTAGTATTTTTAGTATTTTTAGTATTATTTAATACTCCCTTAATACCCTATTAATTAGGGGTAGTTACTTCTTCTAAGACCTAATAACTATTATCTACTTAATCTACTTAAAGCTAGCTTAGAAGGTCTACTATATTATTATTATCTAAGTCTCCTTTTATTAGAAGCTTATTATTATTTATTAATAGTATAGTAGCCCTCTTATTAAATACTATATATACTAATTAAGTAATATACTATCTCTTAATATCTTATATATAGTAGATATTCTTACTATTATAACTAAGGAAGTAGTATTTAATAGCCTTATTATCTTATTTCTTATTATTTAGTAATATATTAAACGAGTAGTATTAAATAGCTTTAAGTATATTAATTAAGGCTTATAGCTATACTATTTCTTAAAAGAAGACTTTCTATCCTTACTAGGTATAAGGTTTTTAATTTAATTAATATAATAGATAGCCTTACTCTAAAACTCTTATAATAGTCTAGTATTAATAAGAAATATTCTAACTTTACTAAATAATATTTAGTTCTTCTATTTAGTAATCCTATTCTAATAAGGGTTATATAGTATTAATAGAGTAATAAATATCTTATATTCCTAGAAGATTTAATAATATTTATAGCTTTAAACTAGTTTATTATTACTTTAAATAAAGGCTATTTTATACCCCTAGTTTTTCTAATATTTTATTTAGAACTTAAGTTTTTATAGTAATTCTATCCTACTATTTATATAGTCTATTTAAGTAAATTCTATTACCTTATATATAAATACTATTATATTAGTATACCCCTTAAAGGTAGTTATATAACTTACTAATACTAAGTTAATATACTAATATTAGCTAGGGATAGTAACTCTAAGTATTAGTATTTATAAAAGTTTTTAAGTAATTTTCCCTAATATATAACTCTTATATAATTCCTATTTCTTATACTTTTATAAGTAATTAGTAGCCTTATAATTAATATTAGTAGTATATACTATAACTTTTATAGCCTTTATACTAATATACTTATATCTCTTATATTATTAGATCTAAGATATATTATTCTTAGTTAGAACTATTAACTTAAGGTAAAATACTCTTATCTAGTAGACTTATATAATATCTAGCTAGTATATATAATTATATAAGAAGGCTTATAATATTTCTTTACCTTATTTATTATAAAAGGTAGTATTCTCTATTATATAAAAATAGTATTTCTTATAATAAGATAATAGTATTATAAGCTAGGGGTAAAACTCTATAAATTATAGATATAAGATATCTTATAGTATTATTTAAATATCTATTATTAATATTTCTAGGTTATAATAAGGGTTATATATTATTAAGGCCTTACTACTTAATTTTAGTAGAAGAGCTTTAATACTTTATAAGCTACTAGTATCTAGCTAATATCTTTATAAACTAGACTATTTTACCTTCTTAACTTAAATTTATAATATATATCTTAATAATTATAAGGTTATTAGGAATACTAATCCTTATTCTATTATAATATTTCAAAGTTACTATTAATAGAGTTTTAATACGCCTAGCTACCTCGCGCTAGAAGTATTGAAATTAACGCCTTATAAGATTAAGTAAGTAGCGCTGACACTTTAACTATGGTATCTTAGCCCCGTGTAGTAGTGATATATTGAACAAGCGAACCTTCTTAGGAAGCTATTTGACGAAACCACACCACTCTGCTCATGCAACGTTGGAATTGTGACTAGTCCTCCAACATGAGAACCCTCAGCAGTCTACGCTCATGTAGCAGTGGTTGCAACATATTGAAAGCAAACTTGCCCGGATCGAAGCGTTACGTTCTCCACTCGCCGTGCCATGGCCCTTGATTGAGAGTCGCGAGAACAATCCAGCCGGAAACGAGCAGGCTGCTATGCTGCAAGATCGCGCCACATCCATAAATTTTTTGAGATTCAAAGGCCAAGATATTCAATGGAGGAAGCACCAAAGCTTGGAACAATTGCTGAGTCAATCAACCTAGAATATGTCATCTCCGTGCTTGATGCCTTCGCAGTCATCGCGTGGACTTGGGCCCTAAACATACTACACGAGCATCAATTGAATCACTCTGCAAGACCCCAACTATCCGAAAAGTAATGCTGATGCTGTGGTATATTTTCTAGAGTCAGAATGATGTCTGATATTTCATGCCGAAGAAAAATTACGATATATGTTGGATAAGAAGCTCTCTTCTCAGTAGTGGCATTACAGGATTTCAAGAACCCTTACCCCTTTGAATACTGACGATGGAGTCTGCAACGCGATCAAGATGGTACGGTTAGCTCAAATCTATGCACAATTTTTCCGTCAATGCGCATCCATAATTCAGCACGGTGATCAAATGTCTGGATTATCAATCCCTTGCGAAATCTGCTGAGCCCGTACATTCAAGTACATATCATCGCCATTGATGTCTCATTTTCGCAATGGGTGACGGACTATTCATCTTTACAATGATAACTGCTATGATCTGTGGTGTCATAGCCACTCGTGCTACCGCCCTTAGTCTTTCCGAACTTGGACGTATCCCCTAATACAGATGATAACGACCGTTTCCTCAAGCATCTTCAGCTCAACAGTGCATGCTGCTCGGTTGCTTCCAGCTTATCTTACAGTGGATACCGTCACAGGAATAACGGACAAAATCCCATGATGTTCTTGCTCCACTATCATCGGTCCCTTCCATGATACTTAACATAAGACAGGGGCTCACACAAAGGAAACCACCATAATACGCCACAAGGTCGTCGTATGCGCTTGACTGAACATCATCTAACATGTGATCAGGTACAAGACGCATCTATTACTATTCGCAGCACTGCCTGCCGTGTAGCGAACTCTACCGACAGCAACGCGTCTGCCGGCCGTCAACGAAGCAGGAGAATTTTGGCAAGCCCGTTATTGTTCTAGTATCCCATCTCCTGGCAAATATGGCAGTCGTTCCATCTGTGCCTCGGCAACGATCCGGACATGCGATACAGACGACTTCGCTTTGCTACTCTCCAAACAAAGCAGATTCATCTGCAGTGTTCCAGGAGCTCAAGTAAGTATTCGTCCACATTTCTTCCGTGTTGTGGAATTTGGTTGTAATACATCGTATAACAGACGCAACAGTATTACAACCCCGAGACGACGCGAACAGACGTTTCCCTAGTTGTCACGCCTCCACAACCATTGATACTTGTTCCTTCGGTCGTTCTTGGATGAAAGGGCCTGCTCAGCCCCACTGGGTAGACGGCTTGTTTGCGTTAGGGATAGACACAATCCAGTAAGCTAGCTTCCGGGTCAAGTAGAAATCTTTCGCAGTGGTGGCATTCTTGTATCTATCATTATTAGGTTCGTGTTACTTTTGATTTGTTCCACGCTTGATTGTTCATGCAAAGAGTAGATGAATGAGAAGATGGAAGCGCCGCGTATATCTTTCGTTCACCATCCCATCCCATCCCATACCGCAAGGTAAAGATTTGATGATGATGATGATGATAATCATGCAACCCTATCAAATTTAACATTCAACAGTACTACTCACCATAACTTTCAAATCAAAAGATCAGGAAGAATTAAGAGAAGGAAGGTGCAAGAAGAAAAGGAGGAAACTCTTACATCCCCTATCCAAGGATCAAATGTAATAATGCTATAAGCCGGGTCTATTGCATTCTTGTATCCCCGAGATTACTCCGCCCTTTACATTACCCTTTGATATCTGTCAATATATAAAGCTCGAATGGAAGACCTCTATGGTAAGGACTTGGAGCCAATAGCTGAGATTTATAGATTGAAATAGGAGGATGCATAAAAGATAGTTCAGAGCAAGGAGCTACCATAATAAGCAGAACCGCCCAACCCAGATACACACCACCCACCACCTCCCACATCCCACACTCCCACTCCCACTCCCACCCACACTCCCACTCCCACCATCAAACCCCTCAAACCCCCCCATCACCCCCACCACCCCCATCACCCCCCTCACACACCTAATACACCAAACCCAAACCCAACACAAAGGAGCGCTTCAATACTTATAATAGCAAGAATGAGGAAAGGGGGATGGATTTGTAGGGTATAGCGATGCGAATGCAATAAGAGTGGTGATTGTTTCAGATGGGGTAGGTGAGATAGGGAGAATGTGGAGGAGGTGTAGTGGAGTGGATGAGGGAAGGGAGGATGAGAGAAGATTGGGGAGGGGATTTATTGGAAGGGGAGGGGGATGGGGGAGGGGATTTGTTGGAAGGGGAGGGAGGAGCGGGGTGGTTCGCAAGGTTGGTGGGTTGGTGGAAGAGGAGATGATGGAGTGGTTTATGTGTGGTACGTTACTTCCTTGCATCATTGATATAAACGGACGTTCAAGTCACGAAGGCCAAAAGAACAATGCTGCGAGCGAGATCGATCAGAGCACAGTCTCGAACTTAAGATTTGTACATGCTCAAAGTTTTGTAAACTCGATAAGATATTCTGGTTGGCGATGATGCGAGTATTGAACCTCCCAGCTGACTTTCATGTAGAGATCCTCACAAAGGCAGCGTTGCTTGACCTTTAAGCTCCTTGGCGGTGTCGACAACGCCATTCCTTAGTTAGATGAATAGACTATATCCTCTCATTCGGCGGTTAAAGTCGCCGAACTGGTATATCAAATGTAAGTACGAAGAGAAATTTCCGGCTCTTCCAAATGCACACCGTGATAAGGGGCGGATAATTCAATACATAATTCCCAGCTCACCAGACCAAGACCATTCGCTCCAGCGTGCCTGCGCCACAACACATCACTTCTCAAACTTGTACCACTTAGCTTTAGCAACCCGCTCTTCATACACAAAAAGATGCGACCCCTTCCTCTTCTGCCGTTTCAGCGGCGACTTCTCCCCCTTCTTCGTCCGTTCCCACACCAACGCGATGACGGTCTTGTTGCCCGTGTCTTCCGCCAGCTGCAGTACGTGTTTCGGCCGGTCCAGGTTGCCCCGTTCGAGGAGGAAGTTGAGGATCTCGGACGATTGCCGCTGGATGGCGGATTGGATGACGTGACAGGTGATGGTCGCGCCGTGCTCGACCATCAGCTCGATGACTTCGTAGGGCTGTAGATACTTGACCGCGTACAGGAGTGGTCCGGTACCGGCGAGGTCGTACTCGTTGGGATTGGCGCCCAGGCTCAGCAGACAGGAGGGCAAGAAGGGATCACCGGTCCGACAAGCCTCCATGAGGAAGGTGGTGTGCGATTCCGGAAACTCATAGTTGACGACGGAGGGCGTGTGTTTCTGCAGGACCTCCAGGGTCGGCAGGTGCGGGTTCGCGAGGGCGGCTTCGATGATGCTTTCGCGGTCGAGCTTGACGCTGCGGTAGGTGGTGAGGAGGAAGTTGACGATGACGGGTTGCCGGTGGGCGACGGCGGCGGCTACCATGGTACAGGTGGGTGGCGGTCCAGAGGCGGAGACTGGCTCGCCGAAGAAAGGGTCGAAGGCGTGATCACCCTGTCGCACTCCGGCGACTTTGAACAGTCGTTGCAGTTTCTGCAGGTCACCGGCTTCGCATGCGTCCAGCATGGCGTTTTGGTCCTGCATGGGTTGTAATTGTTCCAGATCCCCGGCCTGTGGTGGAGGGCCGGGCCGGTGGGGATGCTTCATGATGACGGCCTCTGGAGAGTTGGGATATGTTGAGATTCATATGAGTGAGTTACTGAGTCATTATCTGCACTTGCAAACGTTGCTGTAGCTGTAGCTGTAGATGTGCTCTTGAGTCGTTCATTCTTGCGGGGGTAGCTGGAAAAAAGCCCCCAAAGATAAAGCGCGGGTAAGCACGTGGAGATGTTGCACGTCCCCTTCCAGACTATTCTATACCCGCTCGGAGCTTGCCCGATTCGGACGGTCTCCGCGGGATTTGATAGCGGCACATGGGTTAGCCCAAACTGTAATTGCGCCATTGACACGCCTTACCTCATGGCTCTGTACCTGAGGCTCCGGTATCCCGTACCTCTCAATCAATACCGGCAAGTCCCGTGTATTTCGGCCTACTCTCTCGTCTTCCTGTTGTCTCGCAACACGCTGCACACTCCCTGGGACGATAGAGGCATCGTCAGGCCGCTAAGAAGTTGTTGACTCCCCAGCACCACTGAATTATAGTCTGAGCTAAGCCTAAGATATCTAGCTCATCAGCATTAGCTCCAGCCGTGATCGACAAGGCCGGGTCGGAGATTAAAGCTGAGAACGCTCAGATCCCGTCTAGAAGGGCACTAGAAGCGCGGATCGAACATTGACATCGGGATTCTCCTTCAACGACGTCACTCATATCGTGTGCGCACGAACAAGTCGACGCATGGAGTATAGTATGCCACGTGTGAGTCCCACTCTCACGGCCACGTCCGAGGCGACCAAATGTCGATCTAAAGTACGCTGCGACGCTAGAGATCCCGGCTCGTTAGTTCAGTGATTCCAGTACTCCACAGGTCTGAACATCTTAGTACTGGAGAAAATCAGTCAGCCCAACGTTCACATTGTGCCAGCAAGCATTCTTGAAAAACCCTCATTGACAAAGCTGATTCATCCAGTGATCAAAGACCTACGTCGCACAGAGGACTCTGATACCATATCATGACTGGTAGATCCTCTTCGCGCACAAGTACATCACAATGAACTCGGCGAAGCGGTGTGGGTTAATGCGTTGAGGTGACGACCGTCTCCCCCAATGACCCGATCAATACACCCCTGATCTACATCCTATTTCCTACATAGTCACTGCATAGCAACTATCATCCGAAGAGCTTCTTCGGGACATCACTCACAGCTGTAAACTGTTGACATCGGAAAGGGCAGAACGGATCGATGATATTCAGGTGCTGGGAGAATGGTACAACGAAATAACCGTGAGCTTCCAAGATGCATTGGAGAATGTCGTCAATCAATTCTCGATCATTGTCACATATTGTGATGGCATCAACTTTCGTATTTTGAGTTATCAATACTGTGCAAGATGTGTTTCATTCCAGCTTATTACCCTCTGTGTAGAGGATTCCCACCAAGTCATCAGTACTGGCCCGTAAGGCCCCACCGTGTCAATGCAGCATAATCTCTCTGCTCATATATGATACTGTCGCACGCTGTAGGTAGAACTAAGCCCTGTCTCGACCCTCAGGCTACTCTTAGTCTACCCATGATATCAACTTCGCACCCCATAGATATTCAATCTCATTCCAATGTCTCCGCAGCAAAACCACCGCCCACCATTCCTGACTCTCATCCTCAATTTCCCGAAGCAGTGACACTGCTAGTCATTACGATGGGTTTTGCACTTGACGCCCAGGAGCGATTCTCCTTCTCTCTGATACTTTCGTAGTATCCATAGTATTCCTGAAATTTCGCCGGCGTCACCTTGTCAACAACCTTCTTGAACTCAAGTACCTGCTCTTCCCCTTGCTCTTCTTGTTCCTGGGCTATTGCCATCGGGCCGTTGAGAAGGTAGAAATTGTAAGAGCACAACGCTTCTACATGCTCAGGCGTAATAGCCCAATCATCAACGCTGGTGATCAAGACGTTCCCGACATGGGACTGCCAGAACGACGGCGCCAAACCCCAGTATTCGGCACCGGGATCCATAGCGATCATCAACAACGTCGCTTCTTGATTTGTGAAGCGGTCGCATACATCTTGATCTTTCATATTTGTGACATCGTTTCCTGGCAGCGATGGGTTGGCTGGAATTTTGCGCATGCGAAAAGGTAGGCCGACGAGTTCGGATAAGGGTGAAATTGGGGCAGAGGGCGTGGGATTGTCCAAGAATGGATCTCCCGTGACCATGAAGTCATTGAAGACCGGGTCATCGGCGGATATGTCGCACGCGACGTACTTCTTAGCCTTGAGGTTCTTGACGTCGTAATCACAGGAGATACAGACGCCGCGAATCATGTTCGAAGGTACTGATGCCATCTCGTACTGGTATTGCAGAGTATTCAAGAGTCTGACTTGCAATTCGTTAGTGTGATGCTGCTGATGGACGGGCAAAAAGCGATATTTACAAACCTTGACTTTACTTTAGGAGTGATGTGGGGTGTTTGATGTGAGCTTTTTGATGTGAGGTGTGATATGTGAGGTTTTTGATGTGAGGTGTTTGATGCGAGGCGTAAGGTGTCAGATGTGAGATAATCTGCTGATGTAGAGATTTGAGCTGTCGGCATCCGCTTGACTTTGGTTGATGGTCAGAAAGGTTCACAGGTGAGCGGCCTTTTGATGAGCGCTTGTAGAGCTAAAATAGAGTTTGTCATAGGATCCAATTCGAGGTGAAGTAGAATGAAGATTCACTCACAGTTGTGACTGATTGCAAAGTGGAGCAATCTTGATGTGGAGAGTGATGTGGTCTGAACTCACTCCATACACTGACAGTGTGACCAACAATTCGCTAGAGTCGTAGGATTGACTTGGTAAGCGTCAGACAGTGATTGACTATACGTAATATTTATACACTTACGAGTCGAGTACGGTTGCATCTGTGATCTGCCGTCAGCGCCGCAAGCTAGTTTGCCGGTTTTGGTATGAGCGAATCTGACGTGAGTCGATATGCAACATATTACCAGCATTATACACGAACATCGGCAAAATAAAAAAGGGGTTTCGAGGGTACCTGGGCTGGTTTTGGCAACGACTCCACCGATATCGTGTTTCTTGCCCATCAAATTGATACTACGCTTTTGCAAGGAATACTTTGCCAAAGTTCACACCACCTAGTATAGCCATGACCGAACGCCTCCACCAAATATCCACCTTATCCTATCTCATTATTATCAGTCCAGTTTCTAGTGGAGTAGGAAACCAGCAAGCAAGAAGATCACGCTAGCAGATTTCAAAGCGAATGTCCCTAGCATAAACCAAGACGTTGCTATCTTGATAAGGAGACTCTCAACATCAAATTCAACTCACTGATCTGTGTATTCTATGATTCACGACCTTTCTGGTCATACGTTACCCTATCTTCCTCTTCTCGTAGACTCTTATGCGAAGGGAGTCGACGCCATGATTTTCGTACTATAAGTTTCTCACACGGTTTCCAAAGCTCGGTTACGATGAAGTGGAGATTGTTGATCAAAGATGTCAGCAATCGAGAGGTAATCATCCTGCAATGTTGGTAACAACTGGGGCGGTCAATATGAAGGCCAACCCTGGTCGCCATGGCAAAGATATTCCATGCGATCTCAAGCTGTGCCGGAGTGTTGAAGCAAGATGGAACTTCCAGGACACTAGGGATTATCGGCTTCTATTTTGGTGGCTGGTCTATTTTTAAGGCTTGAAGCGAGCTGGATGAGGATGTTTCGCACTAGGATGGAGGAAGTGATGCGGTCATTGTGATAGCGTGGTTCATGTTCAGAACACTCTACATTCTTTGGAAATGTGGCTGGTGGTAATTCACGCTATCGTTGGGATCATCGCCGTTGATGAGAGTGACAACGTAGTTGACCGTCGATTATCTAAGAAGACATGTCGTAAATCCAGACTTTGACAAGACTGGCAAGGCACACCGGATGCGGATGGCTGATTCAGTCGATTCTTGCGAGCTATGGGCCGGTACCAGTGTTGTGCTTGAGGATCTGCTTCTACTCCTCCATCCTGAAGCCTTGGAATACCGTACCTTCCTCTGCGGAGAGGCTTCTGGAATAGAGATTTACAGACTGGTCCATGGAGCCCATGTCCAGTCCCGGATACGTAGTGAGTAGCTCTTGCTGGAGACTTCGCTAGATGTGTCATTAGGGAACCCGGTTGAGGTCTTACTATCTTGTGTGGTGAGTACGATTACATCCCCATCTGGGCTATTCACAAGCTCAGCGGTGTGCTTCGATGTGCCCCCGGCTGGACCTCTCCCGGAAGTCTGGAGCTGTCGTATGGAGAAATCGCTGAGGTCGAGTTGATTGACTTCTGTCGTATTGCGAGATGAGGCGTGGGGATAGCCGAGACCGCCTATAATGATGATGAAATCTTTGCCTGTGGTGGTGTTTGTGATGTAGGTGGATGTATGGAAATCTGTTGGCGGAAAAACGGAGGTTGGATAGCTGGGAGAGGGTCAGTGGTTTGGGACGTATGTCTGGGCGGGCGAGCTTGAACACTGGTAGGGTAGACATACCCGTAGATTCGGATGGCGTCTGGGGTTAGAGTTGGAAGGGGCTCGGTTTGCTGGGGTGCGGCGATCACGATGACGTCTTTCGCGAGTAGGTTGATTAGGTTCTTTGGAGGTTCTGTGCACGATTTCTCATTGATCTCATTACTTACCGTTGTAGATGCAGAAGTCCGGATCATAGAAATCTTCATGTTCGCCACCGACGCAGATAATCCGACCATCCGGGAGTCTAGTGCGTGTATTACCGACGCGTTTGAAACACCAGATTGGTTGGGGCAGTGAATTGGTGTTTATATGGGGATTGGTAGTTTCGAGGTGATTCTGTTCCTCAGGACGATCACGTGCTGTGGGAAGGTCCTGAGCTTCTCGTCCTATGTGGTTTGTGAGAGGGGTCTGGGGTTCTCCAAACGTTGTCATGGCTTCCCATGCGGATATGTTTGTGTAGACCATGTATTTCCAGAACAGCTTCTCCACGATGGTTGGGTTGGTGAGTCCACGCGTGTTTGCGTTTTTGTCCACGGCATAGTGGTCGTTATCAATGCGAAATGTATCTTTCGTCACTTCGAAATTGTAGGCATCGAATAATCTCTCATGCTGGTCAAGGCCTATACTTGAACAGTCATACATTTCGTTCGCTTCAATCTCTGGTATATGAGGTAGGGCTGGTGAGTGAAAGGTAATCAGTGCCGCTGTTTCATTTGGGTATGAGCTGAGGGAAAGTGCGTGGGATTGCTCACTAAAGCTTGCAGATGCGCGGAACACTGGGGGTCATACCACCGCGACTAGATCTGCTTACGTTCGTAGCATTAGTCTAAAGGACACGTCCACTATTGGAGGTCAAGAGATAAAGAGAGGATTCGAGTCGAGTATAATAATAATAGACGAAGTCAAAAGGGAAGGAGCGCTGACGTGCGTAAGGAGCGCTGGATATGCGAACAGCTCTACATGATTGTTCTTACCTAGTTACTTAGTAGCTGAAACATACAACATGAAGGTATAATTGATACTCTTCATGATTGGAAGAAGAGATGTTGTCCTATAGATGAGGATGCCGTGGATGCTTACGCCAAGCCTTGAATCTATCCTAGGGACCCCTTGTTCGCGGTTAATAGTTCACAAGAGAATGGGTTCGATTCCTATTGGCGCTGGTCTAATGGTAGAGCTTGTGGTCTTTTTTCTCCCCTGTTCAACAGCCTAAGCCCCTTCAAGTCAACGCTGTCAACTCCAGCTAGGTACCTACTCGACGAAATTATTTATTCCACTCACAAGAAGCGGAAATTTGCTGCAGGGATCTTCGCCCCCTCGCTCGCGCCGATTACGTCTTCCGTTCTGCTTGTGGATACCACCGATGTTACATTGTGATAGGAGGAGGGGGGTGTCTTTTACAGACGCGGGGGATGATATGGGATGGTGAGGGGGAGGAGTGGTTGAGGGGAGTGGTTGGATGGTGAGGGGAGTTTTTCAGTGCAAGTGTACTGATTTTTACGTAGCTGCATCAACTTGAATGTGAATTAAATTGACCAAGTTATTTGTTCACTAATCCACCAGTTCAAGAATACAAGGTCGTATTTATTATCCTACCAAACCATCACCGTCATCGTAGTTATATCCAATATACCAAATCCAATCCCATCCAATCCACCAACCCCATTCTCCCCTCATCTTCTTCTCACCTAATACCCACTATCCAAACTCATCGTGAAACCCCCCGAAAGCTTCAATTGACACATCACCGTGAAAACCCCACTCCCCAGATCAAAGCTGAATTCCGCGGGCGCAACCGCCTTCCCATCGACACTAACCCCCGACGGCGCATTCTTCAACCCCAAGAACTTCACGCTCGAAATCAGCACATCGCCAACATCATACCCAAAAGTCCCACCCATCACGAGTGCACGTTTGGCGAACGAGAACGAAATCTCCGACGTCGCAGCCTGAGTCAGCGATACGCCATCGTCGATATAGAGACTCCCGCTCGCCGTCCCATCAGCGCCCGGCGCAACGACGATGCTGAAATCGTTCTTGCGCAGCGCGGCCGTCGTGTTGGCGGACTGAGCGCGGAAAGGGATGATGGAGCCGCCGCGGATGTGGAGGGGGATGGATGTGAAATTGACGTTGGAAAGGGTGATGGCGGATCCGAATCCGGCCACGGGGGCGAGGGTGTAGAAGTCGTAGAATTGGTCTTTGGGGAGGTAGATGGAGACGGAGGTGGAGTCGGCGTCGATGACGGGGGAGACGAGGACGTAGGAGCCGTAGAAGAACTGCGTGTCGATGGCGAGGGTGTTGGCGTCGTTGGGGTAGAGTGCCCACAGCGGATTGAGAAGTGGTGTGCCGTCGACGCTCTGTTGATGGAATGCGGTGTATATGTAGTCGAGCAAGCGGTAGCGGATGTCAATTGCCGTACGCGCTGCTTCAGCAACCTGTGGCGAACGGTAGAATTCATGAGGTACCGAGCGGTCTTCTGCGTGGTTGCGATAGAAGGGTGAGAATGCTCCGAGCATGGCCCAGCGCGAACAAAGATTGTCGGTAGTGTTTCCAGCGTAGCCGCACACGTCGGAGCCTACCATGGGGATCTGGTAGATGAAGGCAAAGGCGAGTTGTTCTGCGATGGAGATACGGTAGTGGAACCAGTCGGCAGCGTTATCGCCCAGCCAGTGACCAACTTGCGTGCCAGCACCTGCAAATGTACTACGAGTGATGACCAATGGTCGCAGAGATGGCCTACGACTAAGCATGGCATCACGGCTCGCGGAACTCATCATTGTGCCATAGAGATTGTGAGTGTCGTATTCAACGTAGCCAGCGCCAGCGTGCACCAAGTCGGTGTTGAGCGTCTTTTGGCTTAGGGCTCCTGCTGCATTGTGGATTTGATACGGTGGGTTGAGCAGATCTCTGCCCGGCAAGCCGATCATAGAGCCTGTAGTTTGTCTCTTCCCCAGTCGATAGCCCGTCGATGGTTGGAAGTCTGCGGGAAAGCCCGGCAGAGGGATTGGAGAGCCTGGGCGTACCGGTGGAGGGGTTGGTGGGAAGCCGTTGGTCATCGCATATCCCGCTGGGTCATTGCAGGGGTAGACACAAAAGTTTGAGGCTTCGTTCATATCGATCCAGAGTCCATCAATGTTGACACCATTTGTGGGGTCGAAGAATGTGTCGAACTCGCTATTCCAATAAGCCTGCGTAGCAGGATTGAACCAGTCAGGGAAAGCCGTAACCCCGGGCCAAACGACGCCTTGATAGATTGACCCGTTGGCAAACTTCATGAAGATACCTTGCTGAGCTCCGTTATTGAAAGCAGGGTAGTTCTGGTACGCAACGGCGGGATCCACCATCACAATGTAGTGCAGATCGTGGTTATGTAGATAAGTGACAAGCTCCTGAACCTTCTGCAACGGGAACCGCTGAGGATCAAGAGTAAAGACTTTGCGGGCGTCCATGTAGTCGATGTCAGTCCACATAGTCTCCAAGGGGATATCCGCAGCGCTGTAGTTGGCGATGACATCAGCAACCTCGTAGACGTCTTGCATACCGTATCGACATTGATGAAACCCAAGACCCCAGTAGGGCATCATGGCAGGCGTACCGACAATCTCAGCATACTGTCTCGCCACGTCCACTGGTCCAGGACCCGAAACGAAGTACAAATCAAGCACACCTCCGAGCGTATTGTACTCAAGATACTGGCCTTCTGTTGCACTGCCATTGATCATGACATCCATACCATTGGAATTTAGTAGGAACACGCCATGAGATTGACCATTGCGGTTTTCAAAATAGACAGGGTGGTTGCCGTAAAGATTGGTACCTGGTGGAATCTCATAGGCATCTCGGGACCAGAGCGTCCGGATGTAATCCGTTGTATTGAGTCTTAGCTCGTCAGTATGCTCTCCGAGCCCATACACATTGGGACTTTCGATATTAGATGGAAAATAATTGCGAAGTCGAAGATATTGAGACTCGAAGACCAATGGGACGCCGGTAGTGTCGAAGATTGCGTCGGAAGCTCCCTCGCGGTTGACACCAAAAGAGAAAGGCTTGGCAACATACGAGAACTTGAGAGCTGAGGCATTGGCGCTAACACCGTTGGAGGAAGGTCGAGGCAACACGGACGCTGGTACTTGATAGACAGTCTCGGCAGCATCATAGATCTTGACATGGAGTCGAGTATCTGCGGCGTATCATTAGTTGATGAGTGTTCACATATCAGAATGAACACATACCTGTCTGATACTCCACCAACAATTTCAATGCACCAAGGTCGTAGCCGTAGATATTACATGCAGGTCCAGCAAGGGTCAGATCCGCCGTCAAACCCGTGGCAGTCTCGACGATGTTGGTCGCCGCATAGCCAGGACAATCATTGACCGAAGCGGCCGAGCAGACAAGAACAGTACCTAATAGGCCAAAGGCTGCCAATGAACCCAGCATGACTACTGATATCTTGTTGTATTTTCGAAGACTTTGTACAACCGGACGATTTGGTTGGAGATGAGTTTGAGGTTGGCACCGCTTTTAAAATAGAAGACCCATACATGCGACACCAGCGGCTATAACACCGGAAATTGGCCTTGACATCCCCGCTGAAGTCATTCACGGTGGCCAACACAGTCATCACATGGATCTGACGGTGACCGCTTCCCCGCAGTGACACAGGGCAGTCAGCAGACCGAGGGTGGTACTCGGAACAGTCCAGTCCAGTGAATGTTGAGCGGTCGCATAAAGTTCCCGCAGCTCCGCAAAGGGCAGCTCATGTCGCACGAGTATCTCATGCACTTTTGAAATATGCATCTCATCAAGCAGCGATTGACAGGTAGTCACAGGTTTCATGACGATTCGCCACGTACGGAAGCTCATCGAATCTGCCATGCAAGGCCAACAATGAGAAAGCACATATGAAACATGTTGCAACTCAGGGACGGCGATCCTGCTGCGCGATGCGATGACGACGTATTAAGAAGTCCTGCCAGGGAAATATCATTCACTGCTTGTCGTTGATGACCTTACCCCGCTAAGTGAGTAGAGCTACCTCATTGGCCTTAGATCCATGCAAGGGATCCTGCCACTCGGAAACCAATAGAAGCGCCAGAAGGCTCGGTCCGAGGCCATGGCAGATGGCTATACTTTCCCACCGTCTTCATGCAATCACATGGCGAATGAGCCTCCTCCGCGGACTCGGGGTGAAGTGGATGTTGCCCCTCACTCGTATTGGATATCCGACCGTTCCCACCTTTTCAGAACAACGGCCATATGCCAGTAAGCGCCGAAGGTGGTGTTGAGAAAGCATCGCATGTGGAGACAGGGTGCGGAGACTCATCGGTTGCTGTTCGTGCGAGTGGTCATGTGTTGAAAAGGGGTAACCCAGTCTCCCAAGCTCTGGGCCTGGAGTGAATTCGGAAGGACATGCCTTTCTTGTCGCTCTTCGAGCTCCACAATGTGTTGTCTTTCGTTGCTGTGGAGCTCCCAAGTAGCACCCATCGCCAACCTCTCTCTGTTCTTGTGATGGTCATCATCGGCATGTTGGATGCGCTTGTCTTTCGTACAAGCTTGAACCACGGGGGTATGCGACTCAGCTTTATACCGCATGTGTCAAGGCGATGAGGCCAAGAAGAAGTTGGTGTGTCAGCAGCAATAGAGTGTCCATAGCGCATGGTGCACCAACGACTTGCCTGACTCGACTCCGAGTAACAGCTCCAAATTTGACAAAACTTCGGACCCTCTCGATCGCATTCGCCTGAAGGTACTTTTCGGTGTTCCAATACCGCATAACACAATGAGTCGTGACGATTTGACACTGAACATTATGAAAGTGACGATGAGAGCATAGACCAAGGCAATATCAATGAACCCGAAGTATGGAGCCTAAGCCGTATGACGAGTGCTACCGGCTACCTGTATACCCTCCTCTCAAATCTCTTGAGGACATGTTCGAACGAGCTGTTTCCGAGCGCTTGGTTGAAAACTGGTGATAAACAAACCCTTGGCCAGAGCGATGGCGACAATATATAGCGTTGAGCCGAAAAGGCGTAGGAAAATCAAAACACTGATAGACGACGTAAAATGAGACTGTAAATACTCGTCACACTATTTCATCGGATGGTGGCTGCACTATGCTGGTCGCCGGGTTCTATAAGGCAGGACAAGGAGGGTAATGGAATATGAGCAACCCAGGACGTTAAGAACTTGGGTAGGAAGCCACCCGAATCTGATGCTGTATCTGCACACAGTATTATGCGCTGAAGTCAATGAGTGAACTCTCATCGAACCTCCGTTTGAGAGGGAGAGACTCAACATAGCATCAGAGGTGACAAATTTTGCATTACCGTCACTGCTGCTTTACGCCTGAGATAGATCTTTGCAACGATGTTCCATGGAGACTTCTCAAGTTATTGAAAGGCCAGACGGCACCGATATTTTGGATAATTGTGGCTCCAAGGATGACAGAGATTCTTGCAATCGCCTCGGCGTTTCAGTCAGATTGATTGCTCGCAGCAAGCGATCGTAATATATTTGTTGAGAATTCAGTCCAGGAGTATATGCGTATTTCTAAGGTCGTAGTCGGAGCCAAGGTTTAACAATGCAATCATATCTTTCATCTGATTGACTTATTCCGTTCGGAGTACAGTGTCCTTCGTGGCGGGTCGAAAGGCGTAGTCCTACTATTGATACTGGGTCTTGTATATCCCAGGGTAGATTGATGCCACCATTTGGCCGTATGTTCTCATAAGTGATATGCCCAAAGGCACGCAGATTAGCCATCTGCGTGCGATGCTCTCAGATGGATTGAAAAGTTGATAGGAAGGCTGAGAACTGAAGGAGCGACCCAAGGTTACGCCGATATCGCACAGGCTCAATCCAATCATCAACGTGTCAATTGTCCAGTCGAAGGCAGTCATGACGAGGTCTTCCATTCATGACCTGTCGACAGGATGAAAGTCTGAGAAAGACCTGAAGATGTCAGGCTCAGACTGAAACAATTGATGCCTGTTCCAGGCTGCGGGCGCTTCGTCTCAGGGGCCAAGCAAGCGCCGGGAGGTCCATTCACCAGACCCCACACTTTCGTCGAGGTGAGCTTACAGTATCTCCACACACCACTGCTGCTAATTCCCACAGTGCAGCGTCTGAATCGACAATATCGTGCCCTGATCTGATGACGCTCAACAAACGCCTACACATCTCTCCGCTAAATTCGGAGCTCCTGCACGTCGTCCTACCAGGACCACTACGAGACAAAGCGTCGAACATTTCCTTCCATTCGATCGAGACTTTCCCTGAGAAGAGCTACGGCTACATCGATCTACCAGAAACAGAGGCCGATAAGTTGAAGCGGAAGTTGAACGATTCGACACTCAGGGGATCCAAGATGCGCGTTGGAGAGGCACGGCCGAAAAGGGATCTGAGGGAGAAAGCGGCGCAAGAGGACGTTGCCCTGGATGCCAAAGCTCCAAAACAAAAGAAGAGAGAGGTCAGGGAAGAAGGCGTCATACCTGGCCACGTGCTTCAAGACCGCAAGGTGCAGCGTGGCTGGACAGAACCTTCCGACAAAGCAAAACCTTCAAAACGCTACAATGACAAAGGCGATAAACCCTCCAAATCGAAGGCTTCATCATTGACTGGCAAGGCTGAGTGCTTGTTCAAGACCGACCTACCTCCCAATGCCGCAACATCTGGTGATCCCAAAATGGGCAAGATCAAGAAACGGAAGAGGGGAGAATCAGGTCGCGATGTCATCGTTCACGAGTTCTCGAATACTACAAAACATGCAAGCTTTTTGCGGGATGGGTCTGGCGCTGGAGGTAACAAAGCGGCATCAGAATTTGTGGATGGAAAAGGGTGGGTGGATGAGGATGGCAACATTGTGGAAACGGGGCCGAAACGCCGTCGGTCGAAGGCTGAACCTACTGAAGAGACTAAGCTCGAGGCCAAGAAAGAAGCTCAATCGCGATCAAGAAGATCGAGCAGGCTCGAGGTTCCTTCTGTCGCAGTCACTCAGATCAGAACACGCCGTGCACCAATGATTGCACCGGACGACGAGACATCTTCAAGCGGTACATCGAGCTCCGAGGATGAGAGCGAACCTGACCCGGTCGAATTGTCGTCTTCAGCTCAGGGAATATCCTCTACACCACGTTCAAAGACAGAGAAAATTGCCAGCAAAGGCGGCTTGTGGCATGGTAAGGTTGAAGTGGAACGAATAGAAAGACTCTCCATAACACGGTCCTCTGCCACCCCACCAGCTACCCAGGAGCCAGCTCCGACATCTACACCAGCCACAAAAGAAGTACATCCGCTCGAAGCTTTCTTCAAGCAACCAAAAACGGCGGCATCCCTCACACCCAAGAAGCCCAATTTGGAAGTCACAACCTCCTTTAGCTTCTTCGATCCTGATGTGGAAGAAGGCGGAAGTCAAGGCCTCCTTATGCCACAAACACCATTCACGCAGCAGGATATCCGACAGAGGCGGCAACGAAGCGCTGCCCCTACACCTGATACAGCTGCTCCTGGGAAGACGTTCGGAGACCTTTGGGAAGGCACTTCTGATATCAGCGGAAGCGACGACGGTATGGAGGGACCCTCGATATCGGAGACCAAGGACAGGTCGGCCACACCAGATGCCAAAGATGAGAAACCGGAAAGTGACTTCTCGAAATGGTTCTGGGAGAACCGAGGGGAGAACAACCGAGCTTGGAAGCGCAGGCGCAGGGAAGCGGCGAAAGAGAAACGACAGAAGGATAACAGGGAACGTAAGTAGATGATGATCGGCACGATAACGAGGCAACGCAACGACATCAATGTGTTCGGGAAGTAGAAGCTCACTGCCTGCGATATGAGCCATCAGGCTGTTAAGACCAAAACTTACTTTAACTAGCGATTAATGACTTCCATGGCCATTCACTTCGCATCTTTTGCTATTTGTCCTCTTCTTCACCATGATTTACTATTGTTGGCTGAGCTTCTTCACATTCGTCATCGCTGACCTTGTGTAACGCGACGGTCCTTTATTCATTGCCCGGTTTTGCGTGCGTTTCCGTGCTTAAGCATTTCTGTAACTTGCACATTCACCGCGTCACGCAAGTGTCTATGAACCACACGTGGATTGGCATTTGTGAGCGACTGTTGATATAGCTTAGACAACATCACCTCTGTCAATACACCATCTATTTGGGGTTGAAGAGTGGAAAAGTGTCAGAGACGACATCAGCTACCTATCGGACATGCTCTCGTCTCTGGCGCCATAGACCACCCTTCTCGGATGACCAACAATGGCACGCTCATCGACTTCCCTCCCCACGTCCCCTCTACCTTTTGGCGCAGACACCCACATCCACAATGCTTATCGCCGTTCCCTGACCGCCTTGGGTGGCTCTCAGGACCAGGCAAAACCTGACCAGCAAGACTATGCTTCCTTTGTCGCTGCGACTCAGGCCGAGGATGCCCGCTCACAGCGTGCAAGCGCCTCGATCCCTCCATCTTCCATCAAGGATCTGCCTGTTGGCCACAAGAACTTGCTCAGGAGGCACAAGATTCTGTTGTGTCTAGTCTCAATTGTATTTGAGATCAGTCTCATCGCTCTGACGGCGGGAATTGTCCTGTGCGCCGTCCGCGCGCACGAATACAATGCAGATGGAGGAGGCAAAGCGGCATTTGTTATCGTTGGTGTTTTTGGCTTTGCTGGTATGATTGGCAGCGCTGCTGTCGGTTGGCTGGTATGGCAAGGACGTAGGGAGCGTGCACGGCTCGAGGAAAGGTGGACTGTGGAGGAGGAAATGAAGGAGCGGCGAAGCGTGAGGGAAAGTAGTCGAGCAAACGCGGTACTCAGATCTATTAAAGAGAGGGAGAGATCGTTGAGCAGGAGTCGAAGCCGGAGCCGTGGACGAGCCAGCCATAGGCCACCAATAGCGACACGCGAGGAGCGGCCTTATAGCGAGCTTATACCATCATTCAGAGCGATGACTCCGACAGCTACCGAGGCGCCATCTATAGCTACAGAGCGAGCCAGAGACTCAACTTGGACAAACCGTTTAGATCTGTCTGTTTCCGAAAACGAGGGGGAGGGGGAGTACACGAGGAACAGTGTCCAAACCGCAAACGAGAGACTGGAACAAGAGATCATCGAGCACATGTCTCGTCCAACAACACCTGGTACTCCAGTGCCTGGATCCCCCAACATCAGCGAAGTTATGCTTGCAAACAGCCCGACGTTGCTGAATCCTAGACCTTCACCCATCGATATTCAGGCAGCTCAACCTCAACATCTGCATGACAGGTCCCAAGATTTAGCGTCAAGTCTTCACAGTCCTGGCCTGTTTGATTTCACAACCATCGAGGGAGCTCCTCTAAGTCCTCCACCACAAAGCCCGCTTCCTACGCTACCTACTGCACGCTCCTCAGCAGTAGCCGGCCGATATCGTCAATATCCAACAACTCCAGGTTCACCTCGCCCCTCTCCATCCACGCAAAACACCTCTATACTCAATTTCTCGCCCCTAATCGACCCAGCCGGTGGTATTCATCCCGCATTCAGGAGTTCGAGTCCTTTTGAGCTATCGCCCGACTTGCGCTCCAGCCGTCAGAATGTGAGCGAGGCAGTAACAGCATTCACACCGATCAAGTCTCCGTTGCCTCCGAGTCCCAATTCCTCGCGTCCACCACCAATCACTGGATCCTCACATCAGCATCCCTCAACCCCACTACCTCACACCAGCCTCTCGAGCGCTCACAGCCCTACTTTACTCAACTCTTCACCTATGGCCGGCCCAACCATCCATCCCACATCCAGAAGCCCACCCCCCTCCAACCCTCACTCCAATCAACAGACCCCCAACCCCAACCCAGGCGCAGGAACAGGAACAGGCACAACATCCACCCTCCTAAACTCCACCTCCTCCCCTCCCACAATCCCCACAACCCCAATCCCCACCCCCTCCCCCACCATCGCCCCACCCACAACAACAACCACAACAAACACAGCACCTCCCCCCACCTCCCACACCACCACCAGCACAACCCAATCCGACGAAAACTTCCTCGCCATGCTCTCCGCCCCCTCCGACGACGCGAACAGCGAAGACGAAGCCCGCCTCGCAGCTCGACGCGTACAGTCGCAGGAGCGTGTCAGGGCGTGGGCGAGCGAGGCGAGTCTTTCGCATCCTGCACCTTGACCTACTTCGGCTTCGTTTGTGAGTCGGCGTGAGAGGAGTGCGGGAGGGGGGACGCCGTATTTGACGGGGAGAGAGGAGGATGCGGGGGGGGTGGTGAGGAGGGGGTTGAGTAGGGTGGGGAGGGGGATGGGGTTTGGGGGGGTTGGGGCGAGGGGGGGTGGTGGTGGTGGTGGGTGATGATGGAGGAGTGTAGATGAGGAAGGGTTGCTTGGATGGATGGTAAGGGAGGGGAGGGGATATAGTTTGCTTGCGTGCATTGCGTGAGTAGAAGGGAGAGAGAGGGAATGATCTAGCATGGACGAGATCAATTCTTAGGAACTATGATGAATACAACACAAGCATACCCCCAGCCAATCAAATCCTCCCGCTTCAACAAAACCATGCATGCTATCGTCCATATACCAAAACCCAACCCCAAAAGCAAATACACACGCAAAAACCCAACCTCAGATTATCTATCATCGACTATATAACAAAAGGGCTGGGATATATACCTGACCCAAGATATCTAGTATTGCAGTATATATTCCATCACACGCTCTCCCATAACCCTCCCTAGGTAATACAATCAATCATGACAGCGACCGTCACGACTACATAGAAGCAGCTTCAATCGCCGGGTATCGACTAAAGGGCGTGCGTGCGTGCTAGATACCTATTCCAAGGGATATTAGTAAGACATGGGTAGCATCTGATATAACAATAGGTAACAAGGTTTCTTCTCATATCTATCTATCCCCACTCAATCGGATCAAATCAGATCCACTCTACCTTATATCTTATATCTCTTATCGCAACTCTCTCTCTCTCTGTAATAGCTGGTACATGTTACTACAAACCTTGTACCCCATCCATCCATCCATCCATCCACCCATCCATCCATCCATTCAATCGATCATGGGACCAGAGATCCAAACACCTCACTACACCACACCTCCCTACATTTCCCCCCACGACAAAGATAGATTCCTTAATCTCAACAGAATAAATTCCTTGAACCACTTTTTCGAAGGATGAGAAGAGTAGCTAGCACATTTAATAATTAGTAAGAAGAGAGAGCAACACATCAATAACCAAGCTGCAAGAACAGCATCTCTTACCCATGCCAGCATGCATGCATGCATAAAGGGTGAGTGATGAGCTATATGTAACCTCAATCATAGAATTCATCAATCTACCTTGATTACCTACGCAGCATATCCCAGTCCCAGTCCCAATCGCTTTCCGGAGTCTTCTGCCTATGAGGGTTTTAGATATGGGGTGGGACTTACCAATATCATCTTGGTTGGGGCCAAGGCACAGCTGCCCTCGATTCAAGAGAGTATCTGCGTGGACGCCTTGCGTAGCTGATGGCGGGATCGGAGTCGAGGTTTGGAATCTCATTTGGTGTCTTGCAATTTCTGGGGATTTTGTTTTGATAGTGAAGGCGAGGTCGGATTGGGAAGATTTGGGTACGGCAAAGGAAGCAGGGGTCGATTGCAAGCCTGCCTTGAAGAGGAAAGAACAGAGTATCATTGTTGTTGACAACAACGGCTAGCGTTGATCCGATTCGATCCCAGTACCTATCATAACGCTGGTATCTAATGCAATACCTTCCCATTCATATAATCCATCCATCCCATCAGCATGTCTTCGTCACCAAAACCCCCAGCATGATCGACCCACCCAACAACCTTCAAAGGACCCCCCTCAACCCCCACCCCCCAACCCCATCATTCACTCCCCTCCTCCTCCGCTCAAAAACCCTCCACTCATCCCCCCTCATAAACTCCACGCTCGCCCACCTCCTCTTCCTTGGTAACGCCACACACTGCTCCCTCGTCGTCCCCACCCTCTCCACATGCCACGCCGCCTGTTCCTCCTCAGCCCCGGAGTCCTCGGCGACGATCTGACAACCCGCGTCGATGTAGAAGACGGCATGGAGCATTGCGTCTGGCCATTTGAGTTGTATGGAGCGTGCGTTGTAGCGGAGGAGGTCTTTGAGGGTGGAGTGGCTGCGGCGACGGAGCTCGAGGTTGTGTTGTTGGGTTAGCGGTTGTTGGTTGGAGATGGGGATGGGGTTGAGGTGCTTTGGGGTGGTTGGGAGGGGATCGTCCCAGAGGGGAAAGCATTTTGTGTTTCGCGGGTTGGGTGGACATGAGAGGGGGTATGGCGTTGAGGCGGAGCGGGGGTGGAAGAGGGGAGTATCAGCGGCACTGGTTGGATGTTAGTGGGTATAACGGGTGAAGTGAAAGGATATGGGAGAGGTACCATGAGTTGCCCGGCCAGGCCGTCACGGCATTGTCTGCTTCCAGATCATGCGAGCAGGACGTCTCGCTTTCTATCCGGCTGCCGTGAACGAGTTGTGGGAGGCTCGGGAAGGAATGAGCCAGGGTGCAGAGAGCGAGTGTAAGGATGAGACGGCTCATGGTATGCGTAATGAGAGACGGAGACATTGGGGAGCCAGAGTTGGTTGGGATAGAGAGAAGAGAGAAGGGTAGAGAGTAGCTTGTGGTACCAAAGGGTGCAACGAGGATGATCAGATATGCAAAGAGAAGGATCGATTGACACCAGTGATGGCCCAGCGGACTCGGCAGATGTTATACATTCCAACCAAAGTACCCTCCCCCTCCAAAATACTGTGCCCTTTACCTCGCAATAGGCCTAGGAAAAGGCGGGGCTAGACGATGAACCATCGTAAGGCACCCCATCAGGCAACGAGGTACTCCTCCGTACCTTACGAAATGTGATATATCAACCTGAAGCGGGTTAGCCTCGCACTGTGCGTTGTAAATTGACTTTCTGAGCTTTTGATGTGGACAGCAATACAGCCAATCATGACACTCGTAACTCTGATGAATAATACAATCTTTTTCTTCCGGTGGGGGTCTTGGCATCTCGGGCTCCCTTCGGGACGCCTTGGCGGAGATGTATCGGCCGAGGAGGCTACGCCGCGCGTCCGTGGAGATTAACTGCACACCATTGCGCACGTACGGGACAAGAGCTGCATGCCTGGGGTATATCCAAATCTTTCGATTTAGTGTTATTTATTTTGTTAGTTAGGTACATATAAATAGGAGGGAGGTATCTAGCTAAAATCTATATATAAAAACTAATTAAACCGCTCCCCCTACTTAGTATTTTAGGTACTACCCCTCCTAATACCCTTTATTTAAGGGGGTAATAGGGAGTAGTACCTCTTAAAAATTAGCGCTATATTAAAACCTTAGTAACTAAAATAACTCTATAAGAGGAACTCCTCCCTATCTTATTACCTTATTAAGATAACTCCTTTATTTTTATTATTTATAAGTATTCATTTATTATTAGGCCCTATCTTATTATAATTATAACTATTAATTAAGTATATTAGACCTTTCTAGACTTTTAAGAGGGAGGGGGATTTACCTTATAACTTATAAAAGATTACTTTATTATAATCCTTCCCTCTATATTTCTTATAAAGATAGAGGATCTAATCTACTAGGATATACTTCCTTACTATTTAGTAATAGTAGGTTATAGTAGTAGCTAGACGCTAATAGACTATTAACTCCTAGAAGTTATAAGATAGATAATACTTTTATAATACCTAGATAGCTATTTAGAATAGGATATCCTACTTATAATACTCTATCCCTACTAGTTTAGGACTTAAGGTTATAAATATAATAATTTTATTTATAAACCTTAGTTCTAATAGTAGCTCTAAGGATAAGTAGCCTTATATTAAGTAAAATTCTTCTTATACTATTAGGGAGATAGAGTATTCTACTTAAATATACTAGATAGATTCGTTAATCCTATATATTAAGTATAACTATTAATATTTAAAGACCTATTAGGATATCTTAATATATCTAGCTAGTATAATACGGCCTACTAGTAATATTCTAGTAGTATTAATTCGGCTTCTTATTATCCTAATAGATATCCTTTTATCTAGATATCTAAGAGGGTAGGTAGCTTCCTTAAGGGGTATTTAGATAGTCCTCCCTCTACCTCTTTAAAAGGTAGAGATTAGTTCTTTTATAATTATAAAGTTCCTAGAGTATTAAGTCTACCTTTATAATACTACCTACTTACTAGTAGTTTATACTATCTATTCTAGCCCTTAAGAACTAGCCTTCTAATTTAGTTCTTAATAGTTCTAATCTCTCTACCTTTAAAGGGGGATAGTCTAGATTATAATAGTATAATAACGCGAAGATATCTAATATTAAGTAAGATAAAAATATATTAAAAGTCTATTATAATAAAATTAAGATAATATTAGAGTCTAATATAAGAGATATTAAAGTAATAAATAATATACTTAATAATAGAATTTCTAATAAAACCCTTATTAGTATAATTATACTTAATAAACTTATTACTACTACTAAAGTTAAAGAAGAGTAGTTAATAAAGGAAAGAAAGCTTTAAAGTATCTAAAAAAAGGTAGCTTAATTATAAGTAGAAATAGATATAATTATACTAGATTTATATTAAATTACTAGCGGATTACTAGGAGGGATATAATAAAGGTTAGAACTAGGCTTAATAAAGGACTACCCTCTAAATTAAGGTACTAATATATAAGGTATATTAGACCCTAGGGTAGGATCTATCTTTAGTAGTTTTATCCTAAGTTAGTCTATTAGAGGCTAGTTAAAAGAACCTAGTAGTTAATACCTTAAAAGCTACTTAAAGCCTAAGGACTTACCCTTTTATAAGGGGAAGAATATATATAAATATAAAAAATAATATTATATTATAAATATTATATTTTAATTAATACCTAATAAATTCTTAACTAAGTTTATAAAGGTTACTTAGGTTATATAATTCTTAAAAGGTAAACCTACTAAGTTATAAGATTATTATAAAAAGTTATTATTAGGGAGAGTAGTTACTTAAGAGTACTTTACTTAATACTTATTAAACCTTATTAAGGACTTAATAAACTACTAGCTTTATAATATATAATTATACTTAGATATATAATAGAACTCTAACTAGTTAATATAGAGTTTTAATATATATCTAAATAGGATTAAATTATAAATCCCTCCTTTTTTAAAGGAATATTAGTAGATTAACTTCTTTATAAAGTTATACCTAGACCTTTAAAAGGCCCTTATAGACTATTAAGACCTCCTTATAATTAAAGAAAGCTTAATTACCCTTACTACTTAATTAAAGAATAACTAATAGTATTATATTAGAATAATAGTAGGTAATAGTTATATTATTAAAAAAAGGGATTATTCTAATAGGTAGAATAAAGGCTAAAAGAGGGAAGGAAGTTAAGATAAAGGTATTAAACCTTCTATAAAAGTAGGAAGTATTTAACCTACTAGTAGCTATAATAAGTTACTAGATATTAAAGAAGGGTTAATATATTTTAATTATAAAAAGAAGGGGTATTATAATAAAGACTATTATAGGCCTAGGATACCTAGGAACCTATATATAATACTTATTAATACTATTAGAAAAGGTACTACTAAATTAAAAAAGGGAAGCGCGCCTCTATTAAGACCTTAATACTAAGGCACTTACTTATTAAAAGGGGTTTATTATTAATTTATAATATTAATATTAATAGTTTTATTAATACATAAAGTATATAAGATTATATAGACTTCTTAATAGATATAAGAGTAGAGATTAATATTATCTCTTAAAGCTTTATTAAGTAATATAACCTAAAACCCCTAAAGGGCTATTAGCTACTAATTCTTAAATAGATAAATAGTTAGTTAATCTATTACTACGGCGTATACTAGGTAGAGTACTATCTTATTAATAGCTAAGGGTAGCTAGTTTAATATACTAGTATATTATATATAATTAAGAAGAAGGGGTTATTAATTATTTTTAATATACCTACTTTATTAGAAGCTAAGGTATAAGTAGATCTAAGAAGTTAAGAGTAGTAATTTCTACTAGACTTTATTAGTATATCTATCCTAAAGTTATAAGTATTTATAGATACCCTTAAAGGTAAATTAGTAATTTATACTATTATTTATACTAGGTTATCCTAGGCGGAAACCTAGAGCTCTAATAGTAAAGTATTAGAGCTACTTAAAAGTTTTTATAACTTTTTAAATATCTTTTTAAATAAGGAGGTAAGATAACTACCCCTATTTAAGTCTAGGGACTACGCTATTAATATAAATAGTTATAAGCCTCCTTATAAGCCTATTTATAATTTATTATAAAGGGAGTTAAAAACTCTATATATCTACCTAGATAATACTAAGTTAAAGGGTTAAATATAAGAGTCTATTAATCTTATAAAACCTCCTATTTTATTTATATTAAAGAAGGATAGTAGCTTATAACTATATATTAACTATTATAAGTTAAATAAAGTAATAGTAAAGAACTATTATCCTCTCCCTCTAATTAATAAAATACTTAATTACTTATAAGGTATAAAGATCTTTACTAAGTTAGACCTTAAGGATACTTATTATAAGATTTATATTTATAAGGGTAATAAGTAGAAGATAGTATTTTATATATAGTATAACTATTTTAAATATATAATTATATTATTTAAGTTAGTAAATACCTTAGCTATATTTTAAGCTTATATTAATAGAGCTTTAATAGGCCTAATAGATATTACTTATATAGTATATATTAATAATATTTTAATTTATTTAAAAGATATCTTAAGTTATAAGTAATATATCTATTATATATTTAAGTAGTTATAAAAGTTTTAACTTTATATAAATTAAAAGAAATATAAATTCTATATTAATTTAGTAGAATTCCTTAGATTTATTATAAGTATTAATAGTATATTAATAGATAACTATAAGGTATTTACTATTTAAGACTAGCTAGTATTAACTATATATTAGGAAGTCTAAGTATTATAAGAATTTATAAACTTCTACTAGTATTTTATATACTACTATTTATAAATATTATCCCCCTTAACTAGCCTTTTAAAAGGTAGTAAAGAGGGGAAGAAGTTAAGACTATTTATATAAGGCGCTAGTAAAGAGAAGGCGTTTTATAACTTATATTACGCCTTTATAACTATACCTATTTTAATATATTTTAATCCTAATAAGAAAATTTAGATTAAAATAGATATATCTAATTTTATTATAACTACTATCTTATCTTAATAGGATAATAATAGGGCTTAGTATCTAGTAGCCTTCTAATCTTATAAATTAATACCTATTAAAACTAGGTATAAGATATATAATTAAGAGTATATAATTAAGAGTATATAATTAAGAGCTATTAGTAATTATTAAAGCCTTTAAGTAATAGTAATATTATATAAAAGGTAGTTATTATACTATTAAAGTACTTATAAATTATAATAATCTTAAGGGATTTATATAAATAAAGTAGTTAAATAATTATTAAACTTAATAGGCTCTTTATTTAGTTATATATAACTTTAATATTAAATATTAACCTAGTAAGAAGAATCTTATAAATACTCTATTATATAGAGCTAATTATAATAATATTAAGATATTATTTAACTAGCTCCTACTTACCTTATAAAATAAGCTAGTAAACTTAAGAAGTATTATTTCTAGTTAAAGGTAGCTAGAAGAAATAACTAAGTATATAAACTTATCTAGCTTAGGAGGGCTTAAGAAACCCTTAATTAAGCTTAAAAACTTAGATAGAAGGGGTATAAAGCTACCTTCCTAGTATTAAAGTAATATAATAGCGCTACTACTTAATCCTATTACTAGGGTTATTAGTTATAAATAATATATCTTATAAATATTAGTAAGAGTAGTTACTAGACTTAAAATAGCTTATAAAACTAGATTAAAATCCTTAAAAGAATTTATCCTCTTATTATAAAGTAATAACCTATTTATTATTAAATAGAAAGATAAGGTAAAGCATATAACTTCTAAGTAAAATACTATTAAATAGAAAGATAAGGTAAAGCATATAACTTCTAAGTAAAATACTATTAAATAGCCTTAAAAGGTTAATTTTATAAGATTACTAAGATTTAAAGGAGTACTTTATATACTAGATAATTTAGTATTATATATAAAAATTATTATAAGGTATTATAATAATACCTTAATAAGTTATTCTAAGTTATAAAAAACCTTAGAATTACTCTAATATAAGTATTATTAGAGTAGAATATTAGTAGATATTAAGTTATATATCTAAGCTTATAAAATATATTAAAGAATATAGGCTCTTAAATATAAACCTTATAATAATATAATATCCTTATTATAACTTAATAGGCCTTAGGAAGAACTTTTTATAAATTTTATTATAAGCTTACTACCTAGTAAATATAAATTTTTTATATATAATTCTATTCTTATAATTATTAATAGGTATATAAAGATAGTTTAATATCTTTAATTAAGAGTACTTATACTACTATTAAATTAGCTAAGATCTTATTTAAGAATATAATATTATATTATAATTTATTAATAAGTATTATATTAGATTAGAGATCCTTATTTATAAGTACCTATTAATTTAGAAGTCTACTATTATATAAAAATAAAGAGATAACTAAGTACTACCTTCTATTTATAAATAGATAGATAGATTAAATATTAAAATTAAATATTAAAATATTACCTTAAAGTATTTTTAAATAAAGAATAAGATAATTAGGCTATATTACTTTTAATAGCTAAATTTACCTATTATAATAATATTTATATTATATTAGGTTATTTACTATTTTATATAATATATAGATATAATTTATATATAAAAGATAAAGTTAGGGATAACTTTCTAGAAGGAGGAGTACTTATAATTAAAGATTATATAAAAAACCTTTTAAAAGTAAAAATTATACTTATAAATTAATAGTAGACTATTTAAATACAAGTTATAAAGTTTTATTATAAACTTTATATCTTAAAGTCTTATATAATAGGAGAACTAGTAATATTAATTATAAAAAATTTAAAGTAGAAAAGATTAAATTAAAAGCTATTATATAAGTATATTAGTCCTTTTAAGGTAGTAGATATAATTAGATACTAGGCGTACTACTTAAGTCTTCTAATAATATAAAGAATCTATCTTATATTTTATATTTCTTTATTAAAACTATATTAAAGCTATTTTAATAAGGGTAAATAACTATTTATACCTCCTCTAGAACTTATTAATAATAAAGAATATTATAAGGTATAATAAATCCTAAATAAAATAAGAAGTAAAGGTATTTAATACTACTTAGTTAAGTAGTCTAGTTATAAAATAAAATATAATTAATAGATATCTATTAAGGATATAAATATAAAAGACTTATAAAGGGAATATAATAATATATATATAATAAAAAGGTATTATAAGTAAAATATTAATATATAATTATTATAATAGAATTATTTAATTATAAAGCTAAGTTATATATATATAATAGAGATTTTAATAAAGAGATATATAAGAAAAGAATTAATTAAGGGGAAAATCCTTATAATTTAAAAAAAGAATCTTTACTTAAAGGTATAATATTAAGGTCTTATAAGGGGAGTATATTAAGGTAAGCTAAGGCTTATAATAAATAAGCTAGAGGATAAGGTAATATCCCTAGTAGGGGTAAATAGAAAGGGTAGAGTAGGTAAAGTTGTAGGAGTAATAGGAGTATAAGGAGTATAAGGGGCGTAAGGCGCGTAAGGGGTATAAATCTTATAAGTAAAGGGGGTAGTACTAGTAGAACTACTATTATAAGAAGGGTAGCTAGGGTTAATAAGAGTAGGGGTAGGTAATATAATAATAGGGGAGGTAATAACCTCTTCCTCCTCCTCCTTTATATCCTTTAAAGTCTCCTTTATCTCCCCCTTATTAAAATTATTATTATCCTTTTCTTAATATATAATTAACTTATATAAAGATAGTATAATACTTTAATAATATATTTACCTCTCTTAATTCCTTATTAACCTCTATTATAATAAGGGTAGTTAACCCCTCTTATAAAAGTATTAATATATATTATAAGAAGTATATAATAAAAGAACTTACCTACTATCTTATTATATCTAAGATACCCTTTAAAGTAATAATTACTTAACTACCTATCTTTATATTAAGGTATAATAATTCCTTAAAGGTTTATAACTTATATAAAAGTATTTTACTACGCTCCCCTAAGTAAATTACTACCTCTACTTTAATTTTAAAGGTAGTAACCTATATTATAAAAGTAGTATAATAGGGTAACTTTCTACCCTAAAAGGTAATAATAGGGTTATAAGTAAAGAGGCTAAATAAATAAATATAAAAGGTAAAGGGGACTTATAACTTATTAATATATTATATATAAATTATATTAAAATCCTATTATTATAAATTAATTTATAAAGTTTATAAAGGTAGTAGTACCTCTTATAAGCTCTACTAGTCTCTTAGTTATATAATAACCTAGGACTTAAACCTAGGTACTTAGTATATTAAAGATAATAAGGTTATAAGAGAGCTACGACCTTAGTAGTATAATAGGGTAGTATAATATAATAAAAGGGTTTAACTATCTATTATAAGAATTAATTAATAGGAATACCTTTAAGTATAAAGAGTATAAGAATAATTTAAAAGAAGTATAATATAATAAGATATTAATAAAGTCTTTAAATAATTAATATAATAGACTTATATAAGAAGGTAATTTATAAGTAATATACTTATAATATATTAAAGATAACTAAAGTCTACTATAAGGTAATAATATATATAAAGTAGTAAAGGATAATTAATAGAGACTTACTTTAATTATTATTATAATTATTAACTATTTAATATATAATACTATATTAATAATTAATCCTTTATATTATACTTATATTATAAAAGTAGTTATCCTATAAAGTATAATAATAATAATATTTTATATATTAGCTTATATTATTAATATATTAAAATAGGGTTTAAAGTAACTTATAATAGGTTAATATTAATAGTAGTAGTTATAAAAGAAGTTAGAAGTAAATAAAATATAACTTTATTATATACTATATTATATATATTAACTACGCGATTTAATAGTATAGTATTATTACCTAATATTTATAAAGTAATATAATAATAAATATAATTAATAGTTATATCCTACTATTTTTATAAATTATAATTATAAAGGCTTCTATATATTAATAGTATATAATATTAGTAGTATATTACTATTATTATATTATTACTATCCTTAGAACTCTTTCCCTTACTTTCTCTACTAGGGTTTTAAAGGTTTTTAATAAGTCTTATTATAAATAGTAATATTAGTATTTAGGGATAAATACCCTTAAAGGGGATGTAACTATTAGGATATCTTAATATATCTAGCTAATATAATATAGCCTACTAGTAATATCTTAGTAGTATTAATTTAGCTTCTTATTATTCTAACGGATATCCTTTTATCTAGATATTTAAGAGGGTAGGTAGCTTCCCTAAGGGGTATTTAGATAGTCCTTCTTCTACCTCCTTAGAAGGTAGAGATTAGTTCTTTTATAATTATAAAGTTCCTAGAGTATTAAGTCTACCTTTATAATACTACCTACTTACTAGTAGTTTATACTATCTATTCTAGCCCTTAGGAACTAGCCTTCTAGTCTAGTTCCTAATAGGACCTAATTTAAGTTAGTACCCGTTTATACCTTTTAAAAGAGTAATTATTAAAGGAGGTCCCCTATTTTTAGTATATTAAACTTATTCCTCGCTACTACTTATATCCTTTTAATAGAGGGGCGTTCCTCACTATATCTATTTATATAAGTAAGGATTAGCCCTTTAATTCTATCTTAAAATAGGGTAGATATACCTATCCTTCCCCTAAGTACTACTTAGTAGGCTATCTTAAAGTTAATCTTAATAAAGGAGGTCTTCTTATTACTAGACTAGATATAATAGCCTTATTATAATATTTTTTAAGGGGTTTATTTATATTAATCTATTATAAGTAGGCTAATCTATTTATCTAGAATATTACTTTAAAGAAGGTAGTAGATAGCTAATTTATACTTAGAGGGCGTTTATAAGGTTAAGGAGATAATAGGGCTATAAGGCCTGTACCTACTAGCTTTATAACGGCGTATTAGGTAATAAAAGACGTAGAGTTATATTATAGGATTTAGTAATAGGTATAAGTCTACTAATAGATTAAGTAGTAGGCCTATTATAGTAGTAGAACTAATCTCTAAGGAACTTAGAAGAATAATAGGGGATAGCTAGGAAGATATATATCTACTAAGTATAAGCTTAGCCTAGGCCTCCTATTACTAGAATATTACCCCGTATTTTTAAGGAAGGTTACTTAAAGTAGGTTATAAGGTAGCGCGTAAAGAGTATATATACCTAAGCTTAATAAGTAGCTCCCCTCCTAGGCCTTAATCCCTAGGGCTAATAAGATTAACTAGAATACTTATTAAAAAACCTTAAAACTATATAAGAAAAATAAGAGAAAAGAGTTATTTAATATACTACTATTAATATAGTATTAGTATTAGCTAGGTTATACGCGCGTACTAAAACCTTTTATAAGGTAATAATAATATTATTTAGTAGTTAGTAATAGAGTATATTACTAAATTATTTAGATAGTATATATATACTTCTAAATTATTTATATCTTTTAATTATACTAAGATAATATATAATATAATTTAGAATTATTCTAAATACCTTTAATACGTAGTTAGATACTTAGCTTATTAACTTTAAGTATTAAGGTATATAATATTTTTATATAATTAATATTATTATATACTAATAGAGAATAACTTATTAGGTATAAGTATTAATAATATATATTAGTAATAATATAGAAATAAGAAGGTAATATTAACTAGTAGGCGCGTATACTTTATTATTAATAATAGATTAAATATCTATAAATATAAGATATAATAAGTAACGCGTTACTCTAATATATTAATTATAAAATTAGATAGACCCTTTATTATTATTATAATAATTTAAATAGCTTTAAAGGAAATTATACTAAGATAGTATTATAAGATATTAATAAAGTTATAATCTTAATATTTAAAACTTCTTATACCTCCTTTAACCTCTCTTATAAGTACTTACTTTAACTTAATAATATTATAAAATATATTTACTAATATATATAATATTCTTATTATATATTATATATAATATTTCTCTTATAAGTACTTATAATATCTTATTAATATCGCGTTATATTTATTAATATATAAATATTATATATAAATATTAACTTATTTTAAGTATATTTACTTATATATATTATATAATAACTCGCTAATTTATATAATATATCTCTTCCTTATAAGACTTATTTTATAAAGGGTTTAAATAATTATAAATAAGGTAATACTCCCCCTTATTATTAGTATACTACTAGTTATTATAATATTAATTATTATATAAAGGTAAGTATATTAACCCTTTAACTTTATAATAGTATAAGTACTTATTATAATAAATTCTAGCTCCCTTTTAAAGGAAGGCGAGGAAATCTATACGCGCTATTACTAGGACTAGCTAGGTAGACGTATATTTAGTAAGGAGAAAGAAACTTAGTAAGAAGATAACTTAATAGTAGAAAGCTTATAAGTAGATAGTTATAATAATTAAGTTAGTACCTAATATTATTACTAATTTATAAGCTTTAATTAATACGTTAAATATATAGAATAATAAGTTAAAGAGTTAGGTAGAACTCTTTTAGACTAAACTTAATAGTATTTAGTAGTATAAGAATATACTAGATAATCCTAACCCTATAAAGCCTTTAGACTTTAAAGGGTTTAATAATTAAAGGTTAGTTTATAATTATACTTTAATATAGATAAGTTATTTATATATCTTATTTACTTAAGTTATTTACTAGGTATAAGATACCTAAGCTTATCTTTTATTAATATATCCCTAGTATCCTTATTAAGTTATACTAAGATTAAAAGTATTCTTCTAATATAATATATTACTAATAGCTTAACTCCTTAAATAATATTAATAAAGAATATTTTTAAACTATATTATTATACTTATAAGTATACTTATAAGTATACTTATATATAAGAGATTAATTACTATATAATATATATAAAGATAATAGTCTTAACTTATATTATAACTTATTATATTATTACTACTTATTTAATATAGGAATATATTTAATATTTTATTTATACTTTAATTATATTAATATATTATAAGCTCTTATTAGTTTATAAGACTTATTAAGGTCCTTATTTAATACCTATTAATTATATTTACTACCCTAACTAGTCTACTTAACTTTATACTAGATACCTTATTTATTATTAACCTTACTAATAATTTCTTCTACCTCCTATTATTCCTTATTATTAATAAGTTCGGGTACTTATATAAAGATATCTATTATAAGAGAGTAGTCTCTTTAATAGTAAGGTTTAATTAATAATATATAGAATATATTATAAATCTTATATAATAGTAGTAATAGTAAATAATATACTTATAGACTAACCTTATTAATAACCTAGAATAGTCTTATATACTTATAAGCTAACTTCTTACTTAAGTATTATTACTTTAAGTTCTTTATAACTAATATTACTAAATTACTAATATTATATATTTATAGCTTATAGTTCTAATTATAATACTTTTGTTAAGATACTTAGGCGGCCTAAAGGTATTTTATAGCTTTATACCTTATAACTTATAATATTCTAACTCTATTATTTATAATAGGTATCCTCCCTTCTAGGGACTTATCCTTAAGTTCTTAATAAACTTCTAGGTAATAATTATATATAAAAAAAAACGGTATTATTTTAATAGAGGAATAAATACTATTTATATATATATATTTAGTTATAAGTAGTTACCTAGCCTAATTAGTTTACTTATTATTAATAAATATATATAAGTAGTATTCTAATACCTAATTCTAATACTTAATCTACCTATTAATTTATAGGTAAAAGGTTATACTTAAGTAGTATTTTATTTTAAAGTAAAAATAGACTACTAATTAAAAGGTACTTATAAAGATAGAACCCCTATTACTTATAATACTATTAGGTATATTATAGTAGTAAATAATTTTATTATAAAATATATCTACTAGCTTAGCGGCGTTAATTATTATTATAATAGGTATATACCTAACTATTTTTATAAAATAATTAATAATTATAAGGATAAAATTATAGATAATTCCCTTAATCTTACTTAAGAGTAACCTTATAATAAAGTTTATAAATATTTCCTTCTATAATTAAGTAGTAATAGGTAATAAACTTAATTTATTATAGGTATAATAGCGCGGTAACTTAGTTCTTTAATAGATATTATAAGTTTTATAATACTTAGTAACCTATTTTATACTACTATTCTAATAGTATTTATATATAAGAAGATTATATATCTTCTTAGTACTAAAATATCCTAATAAAGGATTATTATAATAGTAATTAATTAGTTTATTATATAAGGCTTTATTCCTTAAAATATAAGGATAACCTTTAAAGTTTAATAGCCTATTAGAGTTTAAACTCTAAGCCTTAAAGAATCTATAATAATAATATTTAATAGGCGCTTCTAAAAAGGACTTTACCTAATTATTATATTTTTATAAGTTATAAATTAAGCTCTTTATAAGCCTTTAAGTATCTTTATAAGCTAAGTCTAGAATATCTATAATATCCTTTCTAGGGATAATAACTTAAATACCTATAATTCTAAATATAAGTGTTATAAGTATAATAATAGCTTATATTTCTTTAGAATTATTACTTTTTTATAAGGTAAGCTTATTTTATAGTATTAGTAAGAGCTTTATATTTAGGGGTAATTTTCCCTTATAATTAGATTAATAAGACGGCGCGTTAGTAGGGTTTAACTTCTCTAGGTAATAAAATATCTTAAAGTTATAAGTAGTAAGCTTAAGCGCCTATCTAACTTACTTAGAGTTTAATTCCTTTTACTTTATAAAGCCTTTTAAGTTATTATAGTTAATTTATACCTTAATTATAAAAGTACTTCCTTCTAGGTAGTATTACTACTATTTTATTACTATTATAATAGTAAGTAGCTCTTAATTATAAGTTTTATAATTTTATTCTAGGTTAGACATCTTTTAAGATTCAAATATAATAGGTTACTAGTTACTATCTTTATCTTATTAGGATAGGATAGTACTTATAATAAAATTTGAGGTATTTATTTCTATCCTTAAAGCCTTTATAAGGTTATAATAGTATAGAAACGGCGCTAATATAAAGGTATCTTATAATAATTAAAATACTCTATTAGTAGTAATAGTCTAATTTAAAGGACCTATTTTCTTACTATCCTTACTACCTTTAAGTAGGCTAGTAAGTAGCTTAGCTATATAAGAGTAGCTATAAATAAACTAATAATAAAAATTTATAAAGCTTAAAAAGACTTATATATCTTAATAGGTCTTAGGCTTAGGCTAGTCTTTAATTATTATTATATACTCTAAATCTATCTTAATATTATTAATTAAGATAATAAACCCTAAAAATTTAACCCTTTTAATACTAAATTAGTACTTTTTTAGATTAGTATATAAAGAAAACTAATATAACTATTCTAGTACTTACTAAATATATTACTAGTAATCTACTAGGTTAAAGTTATAGATAAGGATATTATCTAGGTATATTATATAAGTTATATTAATTAGACTAATTAAAGCCCTATTAATATAGGCTTAAAATATAGCTAGTATATTAGTAAGCTTAAAAGGTATAACTAAATATTTAAAGTAGTTATAATAAGTTTAAAAAGTAGTTTTTTATTTATTACCTTCCTTAATATAGATTTAATAATAGGTATCCTTTAAGTCTAACTTTATAAAAACCTTAAAACTATATAAGCGGTCTAATATCTTAGTAATAAGAGGTAATAAGTATCTATTCTTTAAAGTTATAATATTTAACCCCTTATAATCTATATATAGACGTAGCCTACTATCCTTCTTTAATATAAAGAGAATAGGTACTCCGGCTAATAAGATAGAGCGGCGAATAATCCCCTTTTAAAGTAAATCCTTAAAGTAGTACTATAACTCCGCTAGCTTAGTTTAAGATAAATTATAAAGTAGCTTATAAGGTAGTTCTTTACCTTTTATAAGATTTATAATATAGTTATCCTCCTTAAAAATAGGTAAGGTACCTACTTTCTTACTAGAAAAGATATTAGTAAAGGCCTCTAATTCCCTAGGAAGTTAGGGGACTTCTTATTTACTAGACGCTATACTAGTATATATAATAGTAAATATATTTAGCTCTTTTTAAATATTTTAGGCGAATACTTAGGGCTTATTAACTTATAATATACTAGAATTAACTTTAAAGCGCTAGTAATCCGCCTTTAAATCTAATAGTATATACTATTATTTTAATCCTAGTATACTTAAAATAATATTAGGGCCCTTTTAATTTATTATATAGAAAAGAGTAGTATACTCCTTTTTATAGCCCTAGCTATCTATTAACTAATAATATAACTAGTAGGCTTTATAAATATATATACTACTTCTATTAAGTACTTATACCTATAATAAGATAGCTTTATAAGGCTTTAGATCCTATTAAATTATAAACTTTTATAAAATTAAATTTAGGTATAACCTAGAGTTTAAAAGTATTATAACTTAATACTAGTTACCTTATAACTCCGCCTAACCCTTTATAAGGATTAATAATATTACCTCTATTAATTAGTCTTCTTACCCCTCTTCTAAGGCGGTTATAGGGCTAGTTCTTTTTTTACTAATACTATACTAATACTAAAATAAGCTTAAGGCTTATTAAGATTAGTATAATTTAGTTAGATATAACCTTCTTTATTATAATAAAAATAAATTATAAAATCTATCCTAATATTAGGCCTAGCCTTCCTTTTTAAGGTATTATCCTTAAAGTACGACTACTTATTATTACTACTATTAGAACCCTTAGGCTTTATAACCTAGTCTTTTAAAGACTTATTACCGCCTTTTAATTTTAGCTAAGACCTACCCTAAGATTTTCCTTAAGAGCCTAAGCCGCTTATATAGCGTCTATATTCTAAAGTATTCTCTAATATAATAGTCTAAGTAAATATCTCCTTACGCTACTTAATAATATTACTAGTACTAAGAATTTTATTCTTTAGCTTATTATAGAGCTTTATAAGGAAAATATAGGCCTTATACTCCTTATTAAAAAGTAGTAAATAAGACTCTAACTCCTTTAAATAGGCCTTAAAATTTAAGACCTTTTAATTATTATATTAGTATACCTACTCCTACTTTTTATAAGTAAAGAGATAGCGGCTCGCTAGATCTATAACTAAGTTAAGTAGAAACCTCTTAAAGAATTTAAATATAATATTAGCTAAATTATAACTCCTAAAATAGGTATACTATTAAGCTTTAAGGTCCCCTTCTAAGGAGTTTATATAATAGGTTATATAAGACTTATTTATAGTAAAATGCTCTAGACTTATAATAAATTTAATATTAACTTTATAAAACTAATATAAATACTCCCCTTTAAAGGATCTTTTATAAGGTCTTATCCTTTTAAGGCGAAGTATATATATATAAGTATATTAAGATAGCGCTAAGATAGTAGTATTCTAAACTCCTAACTTAATAGTAATCTAAGGATTATAAAGTATTTTATTATAGGCTAGTAATATTACTAATTAATTTTATTATTTAAGATAATAATTTTTATTCTAGGCCTCCTCTAGTAGCTATTCTAGCTTATTTAGAGTAGAAGGAGTAAAGAGTCCTCCTTCTACTAAGGTATTATAACGGCGTTCCGGTAATATTTTATATAATAGTAGTTCTACTTAATTATTACTTTTAGCCTATTAATTATTATAAGGTAAACCTAATATAATAATAACCCTAGGCCTTTTCCTTTAAAAAGGGAGAGAGATTAGAATTATAAGGCCTATACCTACTAACTTTATAACGGCGTATTAGGTAATAAAAGATATAGAGTTATATTATAAGGTTTAATAATAGGTATAAGTCTACTAATAGATTAAGTAGTAGGCCTATTATAATAGTAGAATTAATCTTTAAGGAACTTAGAAGAATAATAGGAGATAGCTAGGAAGATATATATCTACTAAGTATAAGCTTAGCCTAGGCCTCCTATTACTAGGATATTACCCCGTATTTCTAAGGAAGGTTACTTAAAGTAGGTTATAAGGTGGCGCGTAAGGCGTATATACACCTAAGCCTAATAAGGGGACCTTATAATAAGATCCTATATATTATTAAAGACCCTAACCCCTATTATAAAAATTTATTACTAGGTATTAGAGTTAAATTTCTTAGTATTACTAGAGCCCTTCTATTTACTAAGGAACTAGTAGTAGAAAATTAGGGTACTTAATAGTTATATTATTATTTAAGGGTATTAAAAATATATAGCTTACCTCTAGATATATTTCTACTATATTTATAAGGCTTAAATAGGCTTAGAGAGGTAGTCTAGCTAATTAGAGAAATATTAGAATTATAAGTTAGTTATAGTATCCTTATTTAATAGTATAGCTATCCTACTTATTATTATAATCTCCTAGGCTAGTATAACTTATAAAGCTCCTAGGTTTTAAGTCGCCTTTATAATTAAGATAATTATGCTAGTATTAATAGTAGATTATAAATCTAGAGCCCCTACTCCCCCTTTCTTTACTAGGTAATATAAGTATAACTTCTTAACTATCCCCCTTACTTTATTATCTTATATTAGCTTATAGTACTCTATATCTAGCTTATTCCTAATTAAAGTAGGTATATTAAGAAATCTAATAGTATATCTTAGAAGTAATAGTATAAATATATTTATAATTAGTACCCTACCTTTAAGTAAGAGGTAAAAGCGAGTCTATTATCTTACTAATACCTTTACTTTCTTAATAATAACTATCTAGAACTTATTAAGCTAGTAGTTAATATCTATACCTACTAGGATCCTAGAATATATATAAGAGTTTTAAGGAGAGACTTCCTTTACCTTAGGGATCTAAATTCTAGGGATATTACTAATAAGTAGTACTAATAATTTCCTTTAATTAATCCTTACCCCTATTATTAAGTTATATAAGGAAAGGACCTCTATTAATATATCTACTTCTTATTAAGTTTATATAATTACTATTATATTATTAGTATACATTATTATTTTTAGTATCTTATTACTAATTTAAATCTCTAGGAGTTAGGGGTTTTAGGTAATAACTTAAGCTAAGCCTTTAATTACTATTATAAATAGGGGGTAGCTTAGAGGGTCCCCTTAATATACTCTATTATATACTTATAATAGGTCTCTAATAAAGCTATTAATATAAACCTTTACTTAGGTATTATTATAAAGGAGGCGTACCTAGGTAATAAACCTTATAAGTAGCTTAAATCTCTTTAAGATTACTTATAAAAATTTATAACTAACTCTATTATAAGCTTTTTCTTAATTAAGAAATAGGATTATAAGCCCTAGCTATTACTAGGACTACTTACCTAGATACTTATACTTTATAATTAAATTCTAAATTATCCTAATATTATTATCTATTAATTAGCTAGGTAAGAAGGTTAATTACTAGGGAGTAATAACTCTATTAAGTACTTAAACTAGTTATTATATTAAGATATTAATAAAAAGTTTATAATCTATATTTATAATTAAGAGGGGGTAGTAGGTTTTAATACTTATTTATTTACCCTTATTCTTAAAAAGTAGTATAAGGAGGCTATTAGTCTAGCGTTCTAATACTATATTTATTAACTAAATAGTTTAGTAGAATACTACTAGCCTCTTTATTAAGACTAGGATATTAGATTTCTATTAGGAACTAGACTAGAAGGCTAGTTCCTAAGGGCTGGAATAGATAGTATAAACTACTAGCGAGTAGGTAGCATTATAAAGGTAGACTTAATACTCTAGGAACTTTATAGTTATAGAAGAACTAATCTCTACCTTCTAAGGAGGTAGAGGGAGGACTATCTAAATACCCCTTAAGGAAGCTACCTAGCCTCTTAGATATAAAAGGATATCTATTAGGATAATAAGAAGCTAAACTAATACTACTAGGATATTACTAGTAGGCCGTATTATACTAGCTAGATATATTAAGATATCCTAATAATTACCTCCCTTTTAAGGGTATTTATCCTTAAATACTAATATTACTATCTATAATAGGACTTATTAAAAACCTTTAAATCCCTAGTAGGGAAAGTAAGGGAAAGAGTTCTAAGGATAATAATAATATAGTAATAGTAATATACTACTAATATTATATACTACTAATATATAAAAGCCTTTATAATTATAATTTATATTAATAGTAGGATATAACTATTAATTATATTTATTATTATATTACTTTATAGATATATAATATAAATAATAATATAGATATTAGGTAATAATATTATACTATTAAATCGCGTAGTTAATATATATAATATTATATATAATAAAGTTATATTTTATTTACTTCTAACTTCTTTTATAACTACTACTATTAATACTAACCTACTATAAGTTACTTTAAGCCCTATCTTAATATATTAATAATATAAGCTAATATATATAATATTAGTACTATTATACTTTTTAAGATAACTACTATTATAGTATAAGTATAATATAAAGGATTAATTATTAATATAGTACTATATATTAAATATTTAATAATTATAATAATAATTAAGGTAAGTCTCTACTAGTTATCCTTTATTATTTTATATATATTATCGCCTTATAATAGACTTTAGTTATCTTTAAATATATTATAAGTATATTACTTATAAATTACCTTCTTATATAAGTCTATTATATTAATTATTTAAAGACTTTATTAATATCTTATTATATTATACTTCTTTTAAATTATTCTTATACTCTTTATACTTAAAGGTATTTTTATTAGCTAACTCTTATAATAGATAGTTAAACCCTCTTACCGCGTTATACTACCCTATTATACTATTAAGGTAGTAGCCCTCTTATAACCCTATTATCTTTAATATACTAAGTACCTAAGTTTAAGTCCTAGGTTATTATATAATTAAGAGACTAGTAGAGCTTATAAGAGGTATTACTACCTTTATAAGCCTTATAAATTAATTTATAATAATAGGATTTTAATATAATTTACTTATAATATATTAATAGGTTATAAGTCCCCCTTACCTTTTATATTTATTTATCTAGCCTCCTTACTTATAGCCTTATTTTTACCCTTTAAGGTAGAAAGTTACCCTATTATACTACTTTTATAATATAGGTTACTACCTTTAAAATTAAGGTAAAAGTAGTAATTTACTTAGGGGGGCGTAGTAAAATACTTTTATATAAGTTATAAACCTCTAAGGAATTACTACGCCTTAATATTATTACGACCCGTTCGTCTTCTAACTAGAAGACTCTAGGGTCTAGGTAGATCTCGTAGAGAGGAGTATTAAGGACTAAGGTGAATAGGCTTCGTACTAAACTAGTCTAGTACAGGTATAGTATTATATTTAGTGTCTAGGAGATAGTCTAGTTAATAATATAAGTTAAGTACGAAGCTCCTATTTAAAGGGAAAGTAACGCTATCTATATAGATATAGGAAAGTCTATGCTCGTACTAATCGCTAGCGCTCGCTTCTTACTAACTAGTACGACTGGTCGCGCGATCGCCTAGCTCGCTATAGTCGTCCTGCGTCGACTAGAGCGACTGGGTAAGCGGTCGCTTGACTCGTTATACCAAGGTATATTCGACTCGGTAAGCGCTTATAACGTATGCTAAGGCTCGCGTACTAAGGGCGTAATAAATATAAAGGTAGGTAATTAAGTAGCTATTACCCTAGAGGGTATTTTAGATATAATAAGATAGTAGGTAAGTTCTTTTATTATATACTTCTTATAATATATATTAATACTTTTATAAGAGGGGTTAACTACCCTTATTATAATAGAGGTTAATAAGGAGTTAAGGGAGGTAAGTATATTATTAAAGTACTACGCTATCTTTATATAAGTTAATTATATATTAGAAGGAGGATAATAATAATTTTAATAAAGGGGAGATAAGGGAGACTTTAAAGGATATAAAAGAGGAGGAGGAAGAGGCTATTACCTCTCCTACTATTATATTACCTACCCCTACTCCTACTAGCCTTAGCTACCCTTCTTATAATAATAGTTCTACTAGTACTACCCCCTTTACTTATAAGATTCGCGCCCCTTACGCGCCTTATACCCCTTATACTCTTTATACTCCTATTACTCCTACTCCCTTACCTACTCTACCCTCTCTACCTACTCCTATTAAGGATATTACCTTATCCTCTAGCTTATCTATTATAAGCCCTAGCTCGCCTTAATATACTCCCCTTATAAAACCTTAATATTATACCTTTAAGTAAAGATTCTTTTCTTAGATTATAAGGATTTTCCCCTTAATTAATTCTTTTCTTATATATCTCTTTATTAAAATCTCTATTATATATATATAACTTATAACTTACCTTATATAACTTAACTTTATAATTAAATAGTTTTATTATAATAGTTATATATTAATATTTTATTTATAATACCTTTTTATTATATATATATTATTATATTCCCTTTATAAGTCTTTTATATTTATATCTTTAATAAATATCTATTAATTATATTTTATTTTATAACTAGACTACTTAATTAAGTAGTATTAAATACCTTTACTTCTTATCTTATCTAGGATTTATTCTACTTTATAATATTCTTTATTATTAATAAGTTCTAGAGGAGGTATAAATAGTTATTTACCTTTATTAAAATAGCTCTAATATAATTTTAATAAGGGAATATAAAATATAAGATAGATTTTTTATATTATTAAGAGACTTAAGTAGTACGCCTAATATCTAATTATATCTACTACTTTAAAGGGACTAGTATACTTATATAATAGCTTTTAATTTAGTCTTTTCTACTTTAAATTCTTTATAATTAATATTACTAGTTCTCTTATTATATAAGACTTTAAGATATAAAGTTTATTATAAAACTTTATAACTTATACTTAAATAGTCTACTATTAATCTACTAGTATAACTCTTATTTTTAAAAGGTTTTTTATATAATCTTTAATTATAAGTACTCCTCCTTTTAGAAAGTTATCTTTAACTTTATCTTCTATATATAGATTATACCTGTATATTATATAAAATAGTAAATAACCTAGTATAATATAAATACTATTATAATACGTAAGTTTAGCTATTAAGAGTAATATAACCTAATTATCTTATTCTTTATTTAAAAATACCTTAAGGTAATATTTTAATATTTAGTTTTAATATTTAATCTATCTATCTATTTATAAATAGAAGGTAGTACTTAATTATCTCTTTATCTTTATATAATAGTAGACTTCTAACTAATAGATACTTATAAATAAGGATCCCTAATCTAATATAATACTTATTAATAAATTATAATATAATATTATATTCTTAAATAAGATCTTAGCTAATTTAATAGTAGTATAAGTACTCTTAGTTAGAAGGTATTAAACTATTTTTATATACCTATTAATAATTATAAGAATAGAATTATATATAGAATTTTTATATTTATTAGATAATAAGCCTATAATTAAATCTATAAAAAGTTCTTCCTAAGGCCCTTTAAGTTATAATAAGGATACTATATTATTATAAGGTTTATATCTAAGAGCTTTTATCCTTTAATATATTTTATAAATTTAGATATATAACTTAGTATCTACTAATATTCTACTTTAATAATACTTATATTAGAGTAACTCTAAGGTTTTTTATAACTTAAAATAACCTATTAAAGTATTATTATAATACCTTATAATAATTTCTATATATAATACTAAATTATCTAGTATATAAAATACTCCTTTAAATCTTAGTAATCTTATAGAATTAACCTTTTAAGGCTATTTAATAGTATTTTACTTAGAAGTTATATACTTTACCTTATCTTTTTATTTAATAATAAATAGATTATTACTTTATAATAAGAGGATAAGTTCTTTTAAGGATTTTAATCTAGCTTTATAAGCCGTTTTAAGTCTAATAACTACTCTTACTAGTACTTATAAGATATATTATTTATAACTAATAACCCTAGTAATAGGATTAAGTAGTAGTACTATTATATTATATTAATATTAGGAAGGTAGCTTTATATCCCTTTTATTTAAGTTTTTAGGCTTAATTAAGAGTTTCCTAAGCCCTCCTAAGCTAGATAGGTTTATATACTTAATTATTTATTCTAGCTACCTTTAACTAGAGATAATACTTCCTAAGTTTACTAGCTTATTTTATAAGGTAGATAGGAGCTAGTTAAATAATATCTTAATATTATTATAATTAAGTCTATATAATAGAGTATTTATAAGATTCTTCTTACTAAGTTAATATTTAATATTAAAGTTATATATAACTAAATAAATAGCCTATTAAGCTTAATAACTATTTAACTACTTTACTTATATAAATCTCTTAAGATTATCATAATTTATAAGTACTTTAATAGTATAATAACTACCTTCCGCGTAGTATTACTATTACTTAAAGGCTTTAATAATTACTAATAGCTCTTAATTATATATCTTATACCTAGTCTTAGTAGGTATTAATTTATAAGACTAGAAAGCTACTAGATACTAGGCCCTATTATTATCCTATTAGGATAAGATAGTAGTTATAATAAAATTAGATATATCTATTTTAATCTAAATTTTCTTATTAAGATTAAAATATATTAAGATAGGTATAGTTATAAAGGTATAATATAAGTTATAAAATACCTTCTCTTTATTAGCGCCTTATATAAATAGTCTTAACTTCTTCCTATCCTTACTACCTTTTAAAAGGCTAGTTAAGGGGGATACTATTTATAAATAATAGTATATAAAATACTAGTAGAAGTTTATAAATCCTAAGAATACTTAGATTTCCTAATATATAATTAATACTAGCTAGTCTTAGATAGTAAATACCTTATAGCTATCTATAAATATACTATTAGTACTTATAATAAATCTAAGGAATTCTAGTAAATTAATATAAAATTTATATTTCTTTTAATTTATATAAAGCTAAAACTTTTATAACTATTTAAGTACCTAGTAGATATATTACTTATAACTTAAGATATCTTTTAAATAAATTAAAATATTATTAAGGTATATTATATAAGTAATATCTACTAGGCCTATTAAAGCTCTATTAATATAGGCTTAAAATATAACTAGGGTATTTACTAACTTAAATAGTATAATTATATATTTAAAATAGTTATATTATATATAAAATACTATCTTCTACTTATTACCCTTATAAATATAAATCCTATAATAAGTATCCTTAAGGTCTAACTTAATAAATATCTTTATACCTTATAAGTAATTAAGTATTTTACTAACTAAAGGGAGAGGATAATAGTTTTTTATTATTACTTTATTTAACTTATAATAGTTAATATATAATTATAAGCTACTATCCTTCTTTATTATAAATAAAATAGGAGCCTTTATAAGACTAGTAGACTCTTATATCTAACCCTTTAACTTAATATTATCTAGGTAGATATATAGAGTTTCTAACTCCCTTTATAATAAATTATAAATAGGCTTATAAGGAGGCTTATAACTATTTATATTAATAGTATAATCCCTAGGCTTAAATAGAGGTAGTTATCCTACCTCCTTATTTAAAAAGATATCTAAAAAGTTATAAAGACTTTTAAGTAGCTCTAGTACTTTACTATTAAAGCTTTAGATTTCCGCCTAGAATAACCTAATATAGATAATAGTATAAATTACTAATTTACCTTTAAGGGTATTTATAAATACTTACGGCTCTAAGATAGATATATTAATAGAGTCTAGTAGAAATTACTACTTTTAACTCCCTAGATCTACTTATACCCTAGCTTCTAATAAGGTAGGTATATTAAGAATAATTAATAGCCCCTTCTTCTTAATTATATAAAATATACTAGTATATTAACCTAGCTATTTCTAGCTATTAATAAGATAGTACTCTACCTAATATATACTATAATAATAGATTAACTAACTATTTATCTATTTAGAAATTAGTAGTTAATAGCCCTTTAAGGGTTTTAAATTATATTACTTAATAAAGCTTTAGGAGATAATATTAATCTCTACTCCTATATCTATTAAGAAGTTTATATAGTCTTATATACCTTATATATTAATAGAACTACTAATATTAATACTATAAACTAATAATAAATCCCTTTTAATAAGTAAGTACTTTAATATTAAAGTCCTAATAAAGGCGCGCTTCCTTTTTTTAATTTAATAGTCCCTTCTCTAATAATATTAATAGGTATTATATTTAAGTTCCTAGGTATCCTAAGCTTATAATAGTCTTTATTATAATACCCCTTCTTTTTATAATTAAAATATATTAACCCTTCCTTAGTATCTAGTAACTTATTATAACTACTAGCGGGTTAAATACTTCCTACTTTTATAAAAGGATTAATACCTCTATCTTAACTTCCTTCCCTCTTCTAGCCTTTATTCTACTTATTAGAATAATCCTCTTTTTTAGTAATATAACTATTACCTACTATTATTTTAATATAATACTATTAGTTATTCTTTAATTAAGTAGTAAGGGTAATTAAGCTTTCTTTAATTATAAGGAGGTCTTAATAGTTTATAAGGGCCTTTTAAAGGTCTAAATATAACTTTATAAAGAAGTTAATCTACTAATATTCCTTTAAAAAAAGAGGGATTTATAATTTAATCTTACTTAAATATATATTAAAGCTTTATATTAACTAGTTAGAGTTCTATTATATATCTAAGTATAATTATATATTATAAAGCTAGTAGTTTATTAAGTCTTTAATAAGGTTTAATAAATATTAAGTAAAGTACTTTTAAGTAACTACTCTCCCTAATAATAACTTTTTATAATAATCTTATAACTTAGTAGGTTTACCTTCTAAGAATTATATAACTTAAGTAACCTTTATAAACTTAATTAAGAATTTATTAAGTATTAATTAAAATATAATATTTATAATATAATACTATTTCTTATACTTATATATATTCTTCCCCTTATAAAAGGGTAAGTCCTTAGGCTTTAAGTAGCTCTTAAGATATTAATTACTAAGTTCTTCTAATTAGCCTTTAATAGACTAACTTAGGGTAAAACTACTAAAAATAAATCCTATCTTAAGGTCTAATATACCTTATATATTAATACCTTAATTTAGAGGATAACCCTTTATTAGGCCTAGTCTTAACCCTTATTATATCCCTCTTAATAATCTATTAATAATTTAATATAGATCTAATATAATTATATCTACTTCTACTTATAATTAAACTACCCTTTTTTAAATACCTTAAAGCTTTCTTTCCTTTATTAACTACTCTTCTTTAACTTTAATAATAATAATAAGTTTATTAAGTATAATTATACTAATAAGGGTTTTATTAGAAATTTTATTATTAAGTATATTATTTATTACTTTAATATCTCTTATATTAAACTCTAATATTATCTTAATTTTATTATAATAGACTTTTAATATATTTTTATCTTATTTAATATTAAATATCTTTATATTATTATACTATTATAATTTAGACTATCCCCCTTTAAAGGTAGAGAGATTAGAACTATTAGGAACTAGATTAGAAGGCTAGTTTTTAAGGGCTAGAATAGATAGTATAAACTACTAGTAAGTAGGTAGTATTATAAAGGTAGACTTAATACTCTAAGAACTTTATAATTATAAAAGAATTAATCTCTACCTTCTAAGGAGGTAGAGGGAGGACTATTTAAATACCCCTTAAAGAAGCTACCTAGCCTCTTAGATATCTAGATAAAAGGATATCTATTAAGATAATAAAAAGCTAAACTAATACTACTAGGATATTACTAATAGGCCGTATTATACTAGCTAGATATATTAAGATATCCTAATAATTTCCTTCCTTTCCTTTAGTAGTTTAAAATTACCTTATAAAACTTATTAGGAAGGCTATTATTACTAGGTAATATTCCTAGTAATACCTATTAAATAGTAGCCTCTACTTTATATAGTATTATAAGCTTCCTTAGTTTAGTAGTAGCTTATAAGAGTATCTTTTCTATTATATATTATAAGACCCCTTCCCTAGCTACTAGGTTTAAATATTTAATATTATAAAGGGACTTATAATACTCCTTAACTATATTTAAGATACTTATAAGGTCTTTATATAATTCGCTATAATTATCTATTAAAGTATTAATAGAATTATAATTCCTTTACTTTACTCTTTAATAGAACTACTTTATTAATTTTTTATTTAGTATTAAATATTTGGTTATAATATTATAAGTATAGTTTTAATTAAAGATATTAATAAAGTATTCCTCTCTTATCTTTACTACTACTATCTTTACCTCTAACTTAGGGTTTATTTACTAGTATTACCTTTTTTTATAATATCTTAGCCGCCTTCTTTTTAAGTTAAATTAAAGCTTCCTCTTAACCTTCTAATCCTCTTTTATAAGCCCCTTTATATAGTATATAACTCTAACTTTATATTCTATCTATTCCTCTATTAGGTTTTCCCTAGGGAGTAGTTCTAATACTTAGAGGTATTCTAACTATATCCTACTCCTTTATAATAGAGGGGGTATAAGTTACTAGTACCTAGGTCTTTAATCTATATTAGAGGTTTTATTAAGGGTAATTATAGTAGCTTTATAATTTATAACTAGGTATAATAGAATTATTCTTTAACCCTCTAACTTATCTAGCTAATCCTCCTAGATATATAGCCTATCTATTCTTAAGACCCCTAGTAGGCCCTAATAATATAAATAGGAGATAAGGTTAGGATTATATATCCTCTATCTATCTAGTAGATTAACTACTTTATTACCTCTTAATAGGGTAATTACTTCTACTAACTCTCTAAGATATATTAGGCTTAATAGTAGAGGAGAAGCCTTATCTCTTAAAGTTAGAGTTATATTCTAGTTACCCCCTATTATATTATATATTATACTAAGTAGGTTATTATAAAGGTTTATAATTTTATTATTTATTTATAATTAATATTCTTCTCCTTTTATAAGTATATAAACTAAGGCTATAATTATAATATAGCTTTTATACCTAGTCTTATAAATTAAAATATAACTATTAAGGTATTAATAAAGGTCTTAATTTATATTAGAGTCCTCTTCTACTATTTATACTATTATTTTTAAATTAATAATTACTACTACCCTTATATAGTTCCTATTATTCGCGGAGATTAATATCTAGGGGTAGTAGCTCTTAAAGAATTCTACTTATTCTAGTATAAGGTTTATCTTTTATAAAAGTAGAATATTTATATTATAACTTTATATTATATTATATAATTTCCTAAAATAGGCTAGGTCTAGGATTAAATAGATATTTAATAAGACTATTCTAATCTTATATATAATTATATTAATTAGAGATTATAAGCTTATCCCTTAGTAGGTATATCTCTTATCTTAAGTTTAAAGCCTTAAGAACTATTAGGCTAGGGTATTTAATTATTAAATACCCCTCTTCTTTATAAATCTTATACCTCCTAGCTAGGCTTACTAGCTTAAACCTAGGTATAAATAGTTTTAAATACCTAGGCCCTAGGATCTTATAAGGAACCTTAAAGGATTAGGTAATAAAACTTATTTTAAATACTATTATAATCTTATTAAAATTAACCCCCCTTAGTTCTTTAAAATTATATTAAAACTTTTATTTATAAAACTTTATAAGATTTATAATCTTCTTAATAAAGAGATATTAATTTACTAGGGGGCTAGGTATACTTTTATAAGTTATAAATACTTATAACCCTATTATATAATACTTCTTTATTACTACTTAATACCCCCTAACTTTAAAGCCTTATTTAAATAGTTTAGTAGAGACCTTAGTAGTTTAATAGTATACTATCTATCCCTTTAAGTTATATAATATTATATAAGAGATATTCTTTAAATTAATAATTAACTCTATCCTATTAAGTATTTCTTTATTAATTAAAGAGCTCTCTTTATCCCTTAATTTTATAAGTAATTTAAGGTAGAGCCTCCTTTTATCTATTATAAATAATACCTTTATTAGGGTTTATCCTTTATTCTTTTTACTCCTCTTTATTTAAATTACCTTTCCTTTACTTATAAATTATAGGATAGATTTCTTCCTTCTAATAGAGAGTTATATCCCCCTATTAATTAAGATAGCCCTAGTAGAGCTATTACTTAAGGAGGTTCTCTAGTTATATTCTTATTTTATTAATATAAATATCTTTAACTTCTTCTTTTATAATTATCTTAAAGGGGTTCTAGTAAACTTTATAATTAATACCCTTCCCCTTTTAAGCTACTACTACTTCTTTAAAGGGGGGGTTTAATAGTCTTAAGTCTAATAAAGACCCTAGTATTATTTATAAGATTATAAAGGGGGACTTTTATACTCCTTAACTTCTATTACCTTTTATATATTTTCCTTATAATTTAAGGTCTTCTTTTCTACCTTTTTAGCCTTCCTATCTACCTTTTCCTAGATTATTTCCTTTAGATATTCTATATTAATAGACTATCTATTAAATTAATTAAGGTTAAAGAGTCTTATACTTTATCTAGGGGATATATTAAATTTATAAGCCTTCTTCTTTATCTTCTTTACTATTTATATAGCTATCTTAATATTAGATTATACCCTATATAATAGGGTAGGTTTTAGTATAAATATACTTTTATCTTAAGGGTTATAACTTAGCTAATTCTTAGTTTCCTATCTATTAATAGTATTAAGTTATATATTAAGGGTAGTAGACTCTAGTAGCTTAATATTATTTAATTTAAATATAATTATTTATAAGTAATATTATTAGCTTAAAAAATATATATATATTATAATTATTAAATTATAAGATAGTTTAAGTTTCTTAAGTTATACCTTCTAATAGGACCCTTAGCCCTTAGGTCTTATCCTCTACCCTATTAAGATATTTTTATCCTAATAAAAGTTATTAGAATAGGGGATTTATTACCCTAGTAGTAAGCTACTTTAATAGTAGGGGAAGAGGTTATACCCTAGTAATAGTAGCTATTCTAATAAGGTAGGTAATAGATTTTATTTATATATAATCTTTAATTTATTATAAGTATCTATTATAGGCTTAGAGGTATTCTAATTACGAAAGAGCTAAAAGATTATAATAGAATTTATAGGTATTAAACCCCTAGAGATACCACGGTAAGGCACTATAATTAATCTCAGGTAGCCGACAGCAAGACGCTGCTGTCGGTACCAGGGAGAGACCCATCAGTCGATGAGTCCCCCCCGGGGGACAAGAGCTGCATGCCTTTGATCAGCGATTGAGTAGTTGGTTGCATACTCTAATGCTGTTTCAACTATACACGTACTTGCACACCATCTTAGCTCAGACGACACGCCTATCCTCCAGCGCAACCGTCCCCTTCCCCGTCACGGGTAAACCTCTCGCCTTAAGCTCTCGCTCAATCACCTTCCATCGCCCAATCTCCTCCTCCTTGTGGATCGGCGTGTATCTCCGCCCACGCAGCTCCACGTTCGGAAGATGCACCGCTTGATTGGCACGAAGCGTCTCCGCCAGCTTCTTCGCTTTAGGCTTCCGCACTAGATGTCCACATAACCCTCTCGAGTTTTTGATGCTTGCGATGTCCGGATCGGGGATGCGTCTGCCTGTCAGCTGCATCACGCGCTTGATTACCTGATGGCTCGTCAGCAAGCGTCTTCCTTTCGGTGTGGGAGTGAATCTACCGCAAATTTGAACTCGGGATCTGCCAGTGACAGACTGCGCCAGCTGTCATCCGCAGGTAGATATGCAGTGGGGTGTTCATTCGGCGGTTCATCTTGAGGCTCCTCCTCAATCAAGTCGTCCAAGGTCTCAGCCTCATCCACAGTCTCCAATTCCTGATCTTCTTGTTCCACAGTACTCGAAGCATTCTTCACCTCTTCCAGGTCTTCTTGTTCCACGGTACTCGAAGCATTCTTCTCCTCTTCTTGTTCAACAGTACTCGAAGCATTCTTTTCCTCTTCCTCTTCCTCTTCCTCTACCTGCTCTTCATCAACGTACTCTTTCTCCGGCGTGTCCTCAATGAGTCTGATATCCTCCACCGGAGCGGCCTCTATGGGTACAATACGCTCCAGAATAGTTCGCTCCAGCTCCTCATCCTCAAGCTTGATGGTCATCTCCCCATCGTCCGATTGCCCAAACGTAGCACCCTGCGCGATACGATACTTGTAGCGTTCGTACTCCTCTGCGGAATCGTAGTCATCGCTATATTCGTATGCATCTCTCCTCACCAAGAGCGGTAGGTTTGCCTTTTTCAACGTCATGACCTCAACCAAGGCCCGATGGATGATGGAGACGATCATGTCCCGATCCTGTGCTCTGGTATTCTCCATGTATCTAGAACCAACAATCAGCAGCCGCATTCGTTCGATGACAGTGACCTCCAACCCTTCGAATTGATGTTCCTCGTCCCATTCCTTCAATCCGTAGTTCGCCTGGCCAACCACCCTAATCCCTTCAAAATTGTTCGTATCCAGGTCAGGCTCTCCCTCGGGTTGCTCAATCATAGCTGACTCCCCCGGGTTTTCTTCATCTGTAGGGCCCTCCTTATTTTTCTTCCCCCACCGTTTTTTCCTCAGCTGTTCGAAAGCTCCGGGTGCCCCATACGGGTTCGCCAGTCCAGGCGGTGTATCAGTGCCCCATATTTTCTTCCGCATCCGTTCCTCAAAAGAAGTGGAGCTTGCACTTCGATGAGGTGGGCAGGCCGTTTGGACGCGCGAGGGGGCTCTTCGTACCGCTGTTGATACTTGGCGTCGGCATCGGAGGCATACGTAAGGGGTCTGTGACGAAGTTCGTCCAGCTATGGCTCTAAGCCGGGTTGTGGAGGTCATGATGATGGTTTGGCAATGGAGAGCATCCGATGTTTGAATGAAGACCCAGATATTTGCACTAGCCGTAAAAGATCACAAGGCTTGGCATTCGTGATCGAAAATGCATTCACTTTGTACGCAAGTAGTATTGCAGGATTAATAGACAGTACGACACGGAGAGCACAATTCCATGCATGATTCCAGGGAGACATCATCATCTCAATTTGACCTGCTAACCAGGATTTCACTACCACCTTGATAATCACGCTTCCGCTTGCTGCCCATCAAATCATCAATGGAATCATCACACTCATAAGCATTTCAGGTCGACTTCTCCGGGAACGGCTCCACACCGGATGTTGCAGCAACATGATCAGCCTCTCCTGTGGCAGATTTCTCACCGTGGCTTTGTGCCTTTGAGCATCCACTGCATGCGCACTTTCCCTCAGCACAAGGGCACGCTCCCGTGTTCCCGCCGCACTGACAAGTTGTTTTCTCGCTACCAGGGACATTCTGCATCGTCTTCTCGTTCTCAGACTTGCTGCCGCCATTACCCTTCCCGCTCTTCAAATCCGCTAGACGTCTGGCCTCGGCATGGATATCTCGGACCTGCTTATCGCTTTGCGTGTAGAAGCTGACAAGTTTTTGACCGGTTGGTGTACCCATCGCCTTCTCGTAGTATGAATTGAGAGTATTCCATCCGGCAAAAACCTTATCGGTGACACCGTAGCTCTGATCAATGCCTCTAGCCTTGTCGGTGGCCTTATATTTGGCGTCAAAAGATGTAAGTGCATTGGTGAAGCGGTTGGAGACGCCATGCTTGTTGTCGAGAGTAATAGCACGCTGAATAGCGTTATCGCTGATCACGTAGCCATGCGCAAGGTACTCTGCCACAATGCGTGAGCGAGGCTTGTCCTCTTGAGTGAGATCATTTGGATCGCGGGAAGCGTCTTCGGTATTTGTGCCGGCGAGCTCGCTGATACCAGCCGCGCTAGATACTTGCACCTGGGAGCTCCCCAGCTGAGTGTTGTCGAGAAGAAGAGCTGTCTTTGCGGCTGTTTCTTTCTCAAAGGTGACTGTTGCGCTCTGAGGGCTGTCGGCGGACTCGGAGGCTGGAGTGACGGAGAGGGAGGTGATCTTGCCGCTGCATGGTGTTAGAGCAGGTGACTGACTATATTGGAGTGGACTAACCAGAAGCTGAAGAAGTCTCGTACTTCCTTCTCGCTGGTCTTGTGCCCAATATTCTTGACCTGGAGATCAAAATGTCAGCCTCGAGGTCTTGAGGGTGGTCTGGTAGAAGCTTACGTGAACGACGGTAGAAGACATGATGGTTGGTGTATTTTGCTAGGAAGGTTATGCTGTGGTTGTGTTTGTTACAAAATTATAATGTTCGGGGTATCTTGTAGGTGAAGAGTATTGATAAAGAATGGAAGAATTGAATAGAGGGGCGATGTGCCCCACGTCATACCTGTGTGGCTGAGGCTAGGTGGCGCAGCTAGGCCTTGCGTGGCTTGCCCCCATCTGCCCTTTCCCACGCTCTGAACATTTCATTCTCGTGATATCGGTATATCATGTTGGCTCCATCACGTTTACAGGGTACGGCGAACCCCAGGAGGGTCGAAGCTAGCTCCCCGACGTTCAGAGACGAATCCAAATACCGAAAGTTGGCCAATCTTGCGGAACAAGATCTTGTCCAAAGAGGATCTTGATGCCTTCCACTCATGATGACCACTCATAATGTCTCGAGTACCTAGGCATCAAACGAACAACGCCGTCCTCTACTACCACATGAAGCCCTTCCTTGAGCCCTAGAAGCCGGCATACGTCGCAGGCATGCCTCTATTGAGTATGCTCGAGACCGAGCTGATCCTCCAGATCCTGCTCATTGTATGCGACAGTCTTCTATCCTTTGATCTATGGATCAAACAAGACTGATGAATATATAGCTTGAAGAAAATTCCCCTTCCTCACTTAGAGAGATCTCATACGTCTGCAAGCGACTGTACATACTAGCGCAGACTCTGAAATTTTCTACTCTTCCACTTACTTTTAGCAAAAGCTCGGTCAAGTCTACTGAGCGTATCATGACACATGTCTCACAAGACACGAGAGCCAGTGGATCTGTCCGAAAGATACTGATCCTCTTCTACCCAGCCGACCTACCCCATATTGAAGATGCAGCTCGAAGAAGTTTCACACTGCTCATTGAACTATTGCCCCGCCTACGAGGTTTGAAGCACGTCTCCTATAAGGTAGATAACTCGTTTGCCATGAAAGGTCTTAACTTCCGGGAGAGCGATTTCGACCATGATTTTGGGATGCTACCCACGGTTCTCAATGCTCTGCACAAGCATCATCCCCGTTGCCGTCTGGGCGTCTCTTTGCCAGCACGAATGGATCCTGTATCTCCGCTTTCACCAGTCGCGAACTCTCCTTGCCTATACTCTTTGACAATAGCTATCCAAGATAAGCAGTACTTGGCTTGCGGAGAGCTAATCCGAATAGCTACTACTTGTACGAACTTGAAAGTACTAAAGATACTATCCTTTAACGTTACTATGCCATATAGGTGCCTCTATCTTGCCAGTCCAGGAGATGGAGATGCTGTCATGAGTCTTGATAGCCTAGATTTAGATGGACCAATATTCTACCCTGGAGAGCATGAGTATGTCCGGGCGAAGCAAGAAACTTCCCCTTTCGATTTCGTAGATCTTCCTTCCCTGAGAAGACTTTCTCTCACTCATTTCGAACACATGCTTACAATGCCATCAACATCCATCAATCTGCGTTATTTGAGCTTCAATCCGGCAAAGAATTGGGGTTCTGACCTCAGCGACAAGATCAAGGCACTACTTCCTACAATATTTGCGGATCAGAGACTTGAAGAGCTTTACTTGACTGGATGTACCGACGTTCTTTCCATTGTCTCAATGAAACCCCTCAAAGACAGCTTGAAACGCCTGAAGATTCACGAGAACGAAGACGAGTCTGCAATATATATACGACGGGTATTCTCCGCCGTAGAGATCCAAACCCTTGGAGAGACACTAACAAATCTGGAATACTTGAGTCTAGATGTCAACTATAATGGGGAATGGGTAAGTCACCAAGAATACCCTCTCCGCCGTGTTCATTCTACCCAAAAGCTAAGACTTCCCTATTGCACTAGCCATACGAAACCCTCTCAACGATATCCCGCTCATTCCCATCGCTCATCCACCAAGAACTGAGTCTCGAAATCAGCATATCAAACCGTTCGCAACCCCTCCACCCAGCAGCAACACTCACTAGCACCCTCGACATCTGGGCACACATCTGGAAAGAAACAGCCGCCACCCGCCTCGCCCTTCCCCACTTGATCAACCAGCCTCGTCTGCGCGCTCTGGACATCAACGCCGGCTCGTTCCGCCCAAAGTCCAGCGGATTCCCCCCCGGCCCCGATGAATGGAAGCAGTATGAGCAACGCGAGCAACAAACCTTCCGTGTACGACGGCATGAGCACGAGGACAAGGCAAAAGATGATATCGCTACGGTCACGTCCGCGCAGGTCGAACAGATGGAAAGAAAACTGGGTATCGGAAGGGTGAGAATGTCGGTGCAACTGAGAATGCTAGAGGATGCGCGGGAGAGGGCGAGAAACGGCGTTATGGGGGTATGGGACAGAATGCTGGATCGAAATGGGCCCGCCATACGGGATGTTATAGACAACGACTATGTATTGCTCTTGATGATGGACAGTGTAATGGCTTGATTTGATGATAAGGAGCTTCAATTGTCGGCACATCACACACTTTCCTGAGAACTTCTCGGAACGGCAGATCGCAAAAATTCCACACTTTCCTGAGAAAATTGCAGAATACCACAATCGCACGGCGGAGTACGAAAGGGTTCCTAATCACCCAAACACAGGCCTCCCTGTCGCTGCGCACAGCCTCCGCACATCACATATAGAAAGAGTATGTTAGAGAGAGTATTATTATACAGTTACCGGTTACTTTTATTAGTAAATCGTAGTGTTATAGATATATACCGCTTAAAAAGTTGTCACCGTACAAAATTTCATGTGAAAAAGGGTATATACAATAGCACCGCCGAACAGAATACTAATCATCATCATCAATCAACATACTATCTCTCAAAAGCAGCTCCTACTCCCCCCACCCACCACACCTGCTAACTTCCACCCACAAACTACAACTCGCCGAGCTCAGCTCAGCTCGTCTCACACCTTCAAGCCACTTCCGTCCCTGCGCCCGATCTCACAGAGTCATAATTACTACATAGACTCACTACCCACCATATCCAACAAGATTGTAAGAAGCCACGATAGCTTCATTCCTCCTCCTGGCTTCCAAAGTATATACAACATACTACCAACATAACACGTGCCCGAATCCATCGAAGATACAATTTCAACCAACGTAATTCTGCCACAGCCTATCGTCAAACACTCACAATACATTACCGCTTATCACAAACACAGCTCTATCTCCATAACACCAGCACCCCGCACATACAAATCCCATCACGAAAACCGCCACAACTTACATCTGAGATGTGAATATTATCCTAGCTGGCCCATTAAATCGCGCTGGCGGCTGGAGATGTCATTCGTTTGAAGATCCATATCGTATCTCCGATATAGGCGTGTTAAAGCATGATTACTGAAGTGGAGCTTGGAAAGAAAGAAATGCTATGGCCAAGTATTTGAGATGATAGTGATTTTTCGAAAAGAGGATCAAGGCCTTGAGCTGGAATTTGTTGTTCAATCATAAGAGTAAAAATGGGGGCTGTGATGGTAGTGGGCGAGAAAGGTCTTTATTGGAGATTTAGCGATGTGTGCGTTTTATGGGTACTTGAGTATTGATTGGAGGTTTTGAGGCGGAAGGTAGAACAAGGGACTTGGTAGCACGGCGATAGCATTGGGAGTAGCTACCACTGAGAAAATTGTAATCGGAAGTCATTGGCGTTTTGTTATAGGGCTGGAAATGACAGACAATGAGGAGGGGCCCTGATATATGGTGGTCGACACGTCCGTGGTTTTCCCTTCGATTAGACCAGGATATTTTTCAGGCCGGAACGTCCGCAACCTAGGACTAAGACAGATGGAGGAAAATCAATAATTTTGCATAGTACACAAATGGCAGCTAGTAGTTCTTCGATCGTACGTAGGTGGGATGGATATACAAGCAGGAGGCGGAATCATGAGGAAGGAAGACGCTGCTGCTGCTGGACAGGGAGATGGCAAGCTGTAGGAAAGACGCCAAATACAAACCTACAGTCCAAGATTGAACTCGACGCCAACTGCAGGGCAAGACATCATTAGTATAGAAAGCTTTATGGGGGTATGTACTGGCTTACCATCAATATCGCGCGCTAGTACATCCAAATTAGCCAACGTCATCAAATCATCGTGGATGGAAGAGCCCCTTACCCATCTTCACCACCTTCGAAAACTGCACGCTCTTCTCCGCCGCACTCTGCAGATCATCAATCGAGAAGATCTTCAAGCCAGACTCATTGATCAACTTCGCCGCCAACTCCATATTCGTCCCCTGCAACCTCGCCACGATCGGCGTCCTCATGTTCATACTCTCGACGACGCTAATGAGACCTTGCGCGATGGCATCGCACCTGACGATACCGCCGAAGATATTGACGAAGATGGCCGTGACTTTGGGATCGCTGGTGATGAGGTCGAAGGCTTGTTTGATGGCTTGGGGCGTAGCGCCGCCGCCGACGTCGAGGAAGTTGGCGGGCGAGCCGCCGTTGAGTTTGATGATGTCCATCGTGGCCATTGCGAGACCTGCGCCGTTGACCAAGCAGCCGATATCACCGTCGAGTTTGATGAAGTTCAGGCCTGACTCTGCAGCTTTCACCTCATCTGCGTCCTCTTGCGTTTTGTCTCGCCATGAGAAGACCTCTTTCTGCCTGAATTCCGCATTGTCGTCGAACGTCAGTTTAGCATCCATGGCCAGGACTTGGTGATCTGATGTCTCGCTCAAAGGATTAATCTCGATCTGTGTAGCATCTTTCTCCATGAAGACCTGGTACAACTTCTGGATGGTGCTCTTGGCATCTTCGATGCATTGTTCCGAGAACCCCAGGTCGTGCGCAATATTCGTAGCTATTTCATCCGTGACACCTTTGTGGATGTCGATATTCGTGGTAATGATGGCATCTGGAGATTCCTTAGCCACAGTCTCGATATCCATTCCTCCCTGCGATGAGGCGATGATAACGGGGGCCTGCGATTGACGGTCCATAAGGATGGCGAGGTAGAATTCTCGACGGGCGAATTTGCGTTCGCATATGTAGACGGCGTTGCAGAGCCGACCTGCTGCACCAGTTTGCTTGGTCATGAGTTTGTGGCCGATCATCTGGTCGGCGAACATCCTGGCCTCGGTCGGTCTAAGAGACGAAAGCAATCAGCCATTGCTAAGATCAACAATGGATTCGTGAAGACTTCGTACGAGTAAATAACCCTCACTCCTCCCTTTAGCCCATTGTCAAAGGTGCCCTTCCCTCGGCCACCGGCAAGAACCTGTGCTTTGATGACCATATCATCACCACCTATATCGAATCAGCAATCTTTCTTATTGCCCTCCCCACGCGGTTGCTCCATACCAATATGCTTAGCAATCGTCTCTGCTTCTGCTGCCGAGCGAGCGACCTCTCCCTTTGGTACACCAATGCCATACTGCGATTCGTAAGCCCCGGCCCTCCTCACGCACCAACATATCCACCTACGGTCTTCAAGAGGTTCGCGGAGAGGTATTCGTGTATGCTCAGCCACCGCTTCTGCGATACAGCGGAGCTTCGAACAGGCGTGTCCTGTCATCGTTGTCAGTTTCTGGCCCCTCTACAACAATATCCATCCAACCTTCGCAGCCCTAAAAGCAGCAGCCAATGGCCTACTGCGAGCTATCTTGAACATAATTGCAAGCACACCTGAAGCAAGTGCTTGACTGCCGCAATGTTGAGTATTAAGGAGGGGGTGTTTGGATCTGAAGATAGCTTCCACTCGCGGCAGGTTCTGCCGAGCGGGTGAAATCCCACCAATTCACTCCCAAACCACACCGACCCAAACCCTCACACAATGCCCACCCCAACCCTCGAAACCTCCACCTTCCTCAACAAGACCAACCTCCTCCTAGCCCAAAACCAGCGCCTAGTAGCATCATGGCTCCCCCCCAAACAAAACCAAGTCCCCTCAGCGCACCAAAAACACCAACACCAAAACCAACCCGCCCGCTCAAGTGCAGAAATCGACCTCGAAGAGCAAGAGTTCTTCCAAACACCAGTACCAGAACTGTGCGTCTACTATCCATCTACATACAGAACGGGGGAAAATACATGCTGGAAAGAGGCCCAGGCTGATTGATATGAGTGAGGTAGATTTGGCATCGGTGCAAAAGTGCCCAAGGACGGCGAAGTGAGAAGAGAGGAGTTGTCGTCCAATGACAAGCTGCGGAAGCAATTATTAGGGAAGGACTACGCGAAGAAGCTGAAGAATGGGACCACGTCCGCTACGACTTCGGGATCGGGACCGTGGCAGGGCGGTAGCAAGCCAAGGCCAAGTTCGATACCTACCAAGCGTGCCGCGGATGATGATGATAGTGAGGATGAAGGGGGACGGTCGTCGCTCGGGAAGACTGTGAAGGGGACTGGCACCAAGGCTGGGTCGAAGACTGCCGAGGAGGCTACGTTGGAAATCAAACAGATGGACGGAGGCGGCTCGGAGGCGGAGACGAAACCTCTGAAAAGACCGAGCAACTACCTAGACGAGGTACTAGCGGAGCGATCGCTGAAGAAGCGGAAGAAGAGCAAGAAGAGGAAGAAAGCACAAGTAATCGGTGGAGAAGCCAGTGACGCTAGCTAAACTACCCTGAATGCGAGTCCCTCGTGCATCATGCTGCTGCCCTTGACAGCGTCCATTCATATTCGCAGTCTGTCGACAAGTTTCCCCCTTCTCGATGTCCTCTCCGAGACACAGTCGATCGAGTCCCCAAGTCTGTCCGGGTGGTCAAAACTATATGCCCAAAGGAGCCGCCAGTGGTCGATAAAGTCATGTTCTCGCACCTTGGTTCCCGCATTGCATATCAGCAATTCGATTTTCTCCTGTACTTTCCTCAGCTGGCGCTTGAGATTGAGGTCCTCAACGTCGATCCTCTCGAATTTCCTCCTGAACTGCTCCACTGAAGCCCTGAGGCTAGCAGTCTCGCGTTCGCGTTTGAAACGCTTGGAACCGTGACTCATTCGGTGGAAGTAGCCTTCGCCTTCATATCGTTCTCGACGGCAGCAAGTCTCCGAGATGGGATCGCGCATATGGTATGCCGAAGGAGCCTTCAAGTACGGGGCGATCATAGGCAAGGGCTTGTCCTTCCTCAATTCGGTTTGCATTGCTCGGAGTTTGTCCATTTGCGCCAGCGCAAGATCTTGAACAAACAGTCGGTGCAATTCGCTTGATCTCATCTCAGCCAAGAACCGATATCTAGGCACTTCCCATACATAAAAGTCGACCCACAGGCGCCTCAGTTGATCATTGCTGGTAGTGAAATTGTACATTCTCTTCGTACAGCCCAAAGGAATGTTGTACTTAGCAGATCTGTCAATGAGATAATCTAAGACCACGTTCTTGAGCACAGTCATCGCATAGGCTTCTCCCAGGTAATACAGCTCAAGGAGCTGACGGAAGCCGCACTCTCTTTCCCCTATATCTGTGAAGCGATTGTGGTACAGCCAATGAACGAATAGCTCTATGGTTTTGGCTTTGATGTGAGGTATCTTCTCTGCTGGAGAGAGCGTAATCATATTGTCCTTCGAGTGAAAGCAAGAACTGTCATGGAGATCGGAAACTTCGAGGAATAGATGCTCATGACATATAATAGTCACGAGGTTCTTGTTGCCCTCAATAGCTATTCGCATGATTCGTTGGTAATCGCTAAGCTCTGCATCAGCTTATGCTTCCAACGGCGTATTGGAAGAATTCACATCGGTGGCAGCTCATCGGGAGACGCGAGCTGAGAGTTGACAGCCGTTGTGGCAGTCGACCAGGTTTTCTTCCGTTTCTGGCCAAGCTCTGGTGAACTTGAACGAGCATAGACCTGGTTCTCGAAACGCAGACGTTTAAGTCTTGTTTTATTCTCTATCGGATCTCCATCGGGGCTTCGCTTCTTGGGGCGAGAGGCATTACTCGTGTCTAGATGACGGTCCAAGAGTAGAGCGTCGATCTCGGTCAAGTCTGAAACATGACTAGAGAAAGTCAGCAATGCTGTGAGTTATTCAGGCATGCATTGCTGTACGTGACAGGCTGGTTGATAGTCTCTTCATACGATTGTGTTTTCGTCTCGGCTGAGCGTCCCAAAAGGGAGAGGTCGAGAATGGGGCTGGAGGAGCCTCGAGGTTGCTTGTTGACATCATGGTCTAGCGCGCTTGATATGTATGGATGACGAATTGTTGCGGCGATTCCATTCGACGGTGCCATAGGCTGCTTGGCTTTTTGTGGTCGTCTTATTAACCTGCCATTGGGAGCGATCGATAGGGTGGACGGATTGAGCGGCGCAAACATCGAAGAAATTGAAGAGCGCAAGGAGGCCTTGTCCATTCAGCACTCTTATTATGAGCCTGGCCCTGGGGGGGCATTGTAACCTACTGCTGGGTCCGATCCGGGCGGAGGACTTCGAGATTTATGGAGTACTGCAGGGCTCACCGGCCTATTCTCCATCAACAGGGCATTCTCTTCCTCCTCGACTGCCACGACCAATTGCTGCTGCTCCTCGTCTGCGCCGCCCTCGTGGTGGATGTCATCATAGTATGCAAAAGGACTAGGAATATACTGCTGCTCATGAGACCCTTCAGCATTTTGAAGGAGGGAGTCAATCTCGTGCTCTTGCGAAGGTGGGGATCCATTGTTGAGTGTCGACCCACTGAGGCCAGAGCTAGGAGAGGAGTCGTCAATGTTGTTGGCATCTGGCTGGGTGCTCAGATTACCATCATGTAGGATTGGCATGACGAGTGAGAGTAATGATAATTAGTGACATGGTTTTCGAGTGGTGGGATTGGAGGATGGCAACGTTGAAGATTGAGGTAGGAGCATTCGTCTGCCAAGCCAACGAGAGAAGAGGGATGTCCAACCAATAATGGTCGATTGTCTCAGCGCAAAGGGAGCAGCGACCTTTGTGGACATGGAAGCCCCGTCACATAGACAGAAAAGGAAACAGGGTCCAAGTCTGCCTCGGTTTTGCGTTCATTCATAACATTAGCTTTTGGCATTCCATACTTGTAGACGAAGATATGAACAACTTCAAACCTCTATCTAGATCTCTCATAAATGGCCAGGATTAGATCGCTATACTTATATAATCTCAGATGCTCAAGATTGGCGGCCGTTTCATGCTCAATATACAGGTCTATACAACTTGCGAGGCGTAAATTTTCACTGCAATCGCTTCCTCTTTCCGTCATGTCCATAATCTTCCTCATCTCTTTCAGCGGTCTCGGCGGGGTTCAAGAGTGAATGGACGTTGCTCGCCATACTCGATCGTCTCGTCTGTGGCGCGGAGTCAAGATGTCTTAATGGGAATTTCGACCCACCGCCGAAAGGATTGGGATTGGACCAATGACTGTCTATGCTCATTGATGAGGGGGCAGTATCACTGTTGGTCAATGGAGGGGTTGTCAGGTGTGAGCTGGACGACTTGCGAGGCGCACCCAGTTCGTATGATGCAAGTTGCTCTCGAATATGCTGATCGCCCGAGATAGGTGCGTGTATTGGGGAAGACGGCCAGTGAGACGATGATTGACCGGATGTCATTGGAGACTCGTGGCTATGAGGCGGCCAGCCGTGCACGCGGATGTCTGCCGAAGTGTGCCGGCGTCCCATATTAGGACCTAAAGGCTCTTGTACCACAGATAAAGGATGCTGAGAAGCGTGCTGTGATATTTGAGTCGCAGGGTGCAGAGGGCGGACGTAATTTGACATAGGATTGGCGGTCCCAATAGAGCCGTATCGACGTTGGGGCATTGGTATGGTATGTTGCGTAGCTGGTGCTGGAGGGCGGAAAGTGGTCGGGCGGGGAGGAATGGCATGTAGGGATGGGCGGCGCTCTTCGTTTGGAAATTGACGTGGCGATACAGGCTCTGTGTTCAGACCCATGTTCGAGAAGTAAGGCTGTTTACCGGAGAGCAGTGACTCGTGCGGATCCTCATGGTTCCGAACCATATCGAGCTGCTGTACAATGTCTCGCTCCAGATTGGAAGCTTACGCAAGTCAGCACGAACACTAAGCAAATCAGTAGCCGAATTTACCATCACGCCTCACTGAGTTGTCTGGATCTGGAATCATTGACATGACTAGATGCGACATGTCGAGGCTCCACTATGGGCGATTAGCGAATCATCCCCTAGAGTATAAAGCTCGCTTACATGATGACACTTTACCAGGCTGTCATTCAGGGCTTGGCATTTCGCGCTGAGGGCTGTATTACTCTCCTCTGTCCGCATGAGTCTGGAGTGCAAATCATATAGGTTATGTTCCAGACTCTGCAGCCGAGCTTCGCTGGGATCCAAAGCCGGCTCAACGGGGGTGCCAGGTTGTGACACGCTCGGCTTGTGAGGCGCTGAGAACGAGTCTCGGTGTATCAAGGCATGCCTTGATGCACGCCTCTTTATCTCGCGTAGTCCGGCCAGATCCCCCCTTTTGAAATTCCCGTTACCATGTTTGAATTCCCAGAGCGTAGACTCCGGAGAGCCAGTGTGGAACACGTCGCTAACTATGTAGAACATCAGTGGAACCTCGCTTCGTCTGTTGTTCTATAAATTCCGCACCTTTATGGAAGCCGTACATATTCAGCTGGCGTACGAAAGAGGAGACATTGGTATGCTTGAAATATTGGCTGAGACTCGTTAGCATTCGTTTAATGACACGGACATGTTTCGATATCAATCAAGACGCACGATAGAACTTTGGAAAAGTCGGCCGACGGCGACATGACGAAGCTCTCGTTATTATTGGACCAGGCTATCAAGTTTGAGATGCTCGGATCTTCCAGCATACTGTTGCATTGTCAGTAAATTTACAACAGATGACACTTGGTCGACTCACTTGTATAATTTGTGTATGAAAGCGGTCTGTACCACCTTCGGCTGTTGGGAGGACGTAGCTGCTGCAGCACTCAACCCATTCGCAGCAGGCCCGTTCTGACCGTGTGCAGCTTCCCCATATACCCCGTTGACGCTTCCTGTGGGGTCCAACTCTGGACTACTATTCATTGGCGGTCCCATCGTCGCTGAGCCAGGGGGGGTCATGTCCATAGACTCTCCGAGTGCGCGCTCGCCGGGCTTGGTAGAGGAGGGCAGAATAGGTATGTTTCGATGACCCCCATTGTGATGAGGGTCGCCAGGGAATGAGCTTCCGCCCATAGCCCCCGCTCTGCAGAGCAGACGGCGAAGGCTTTCTCGTCTTCCTCGAATGTGTCCACTTCGTCCAGATTCGTAGTAGATGTAGATGTTTTCCTACCACATAGACATGAAAGTCTCAGAGCTATTGAACAGCCAGGGACATCTGAGCGAACGCGGAAATAATCTCTGGAAATTGGGATACTCCTCTTATGTGTAAGACAGAATGGCAGTCGTAGGAACAACCCGACAGCGTCTGGCGTAGCAATGGTAGACGGAGTGTGAGGGGAGCTGTTGACGGCGCTAGGCCCAGATTGCCTTCCTTTCGGTTGTAATATCCGCGCAGGAGAGGACCAATAGTAGATAGAGGGGCCTCAATAGTATCTTACGTCTAACTATTCTCTCTATCAGTCAAGGAACCAGGATCCCGAGAGATTCAGTAATATGCTTTATCTGGACATCTGCAGTAGTCCGTACCTGGACCAGGGCTCCGGGTTCCCCACTGACACGACAAGGTTCTCGCTTCGCTGATGCCGCAGTGCTCAATTGGTGCGAACTTCGAGCGGTTGGGACGTTATCATATCACGTACATGAGCTTCCGTAGTCTGACAGCTCGCGGATGATCCAAGCTCAGGAGATCGTCGTTGGGCACCAGCGGCGGCTGATCGTCTCAATAATACGCCGTGTCAGCGTCATGCAATCTTGGCCAGGTATCACTCTTGGATCGCAGAACATGCGAAGGTACAATTTGGCGTTGTTGAGAGAGTGATTGAGCAACGTTGTCGACGTCGGCAAGATCAATGTCGGAGGAAAGCGTCAATTGGCGATTAGGATCCAACCACAATCCCACGAGGAAAGCAGGGATCAGCGAACCCGCTAATGCACGTGATATTGTGAAACGTACAATTGCATAATTCATTACTTTATCCAAGTTCTATATTATAAGAGTCCATACTGGACATCCTGTATAGGTCCAAACTCATCCTATACGGCAAATGCCGCAGAGCCTGTGCTTGGAACAATTCTATCATGAGCCCGAGGATAGTGCGAGCGGAGCTCGGAGATCGACATGGTTCAAATCAGGAGACATTGAAACCACAGCCGGAGCTGAAGTCCACGACCCCTTATGATATCCTGCTTTGCTGACACAGTGCCGGCGATCGAGGAGCGTTCATGCTTGGTAGGGGTTCCGACGGTAAATCCATAGACCGACTCCCCACAACGACTGGGCGAGCGAGCTATGATTGGAGCTGCCGTTTTCGGGCTATGAATCTAGTGCGATCAGTGAGACTTCTAGCTTCAAACCAGTATCTTGGTCCAGGAGGAATAAGACTTTGTTGTGGCATTCGAGGACCACCACCCATTGTTTCTGATACAGCTACCTTAGGCATGGAGCGTAGTTCGGATTTGTTGGCGATTGCCTTTATCTAGCTACCATTCCGTCCATCAAGCCATTGCAGAGACGGATTTGACAGTTTACCAATATCATTGGCTATGATGTTGAGACAACCGCAAGAGCAGTTCCAATCGTCTATGAGGTCCGGTCATTGAATCAATTTCGAGAGGCCAGCAGTAGTGGGAATGGAATGTTCTGCACATGCTATTTTAGTTGGAAACTGCACGGTCGGTTCATTCATTCCTCACTGGCCTGTCTCACTATCAAACCAACCGCTGAATACTTCGTCAAAGAAGACTGTGTCACAATTGACAATGCCAGGCAATGTTGGAGGAGGCACAGAAATCAAATGACAAGACGACTCATATCTCTTACTGTATCCCATATCCTGGCAAGGCACTCGTCTCAGGGGTTTTTACCGAGGTAGAGAAGAGACGAGTGCTAAATTCGCCAGGATATGGGCGGCAAATTACAAAAATACCACACTTTTCAGGAATATTTTCAAAAATGCCACCCCTATATTTCAAAAATACCACACCTAGGCGTATCAGTCACCTTGCAGCGCGAAACACCCCGCAGCAGCCCCCGTAGTAGCCCCCGTAAGTTAGTTTCTGGCACGGCCCTTCCCTAGGGCATAGGTAGGCCTAGAGACCTCCTATATAAACCTCCCAACCGTCGCTATTATCATAAGGAATAAGATTTTTAGGGGTAAAATATAACTTCTTCAGGGACTTATCCCTAGAGCTTAGGGTACTCAGTGCTCTTCCATCAGGCTAGGTAATTACGCTGGGAGCCTGCCAAGGGAGCTAGACAACAGTGGCTGCTGCGGGGGCTGCTGCGGGGGGCTGCTGCGGGGACTGCTGCGGGGACTGCTGCGCGGAGTCTCAGGCTTCAAGGGCGGCAATGGGGCTGATGCGCCCAGCGTCCGGGGTGCGCAAGTCCCCGGTGTGGTATTTTTGAAATATGGGGGTGGTATTTTTGAAAATATTCCTGAAAAGTGTGGTATTTTTGTAATTTGCCGTATGGGATACTATCGGCCAATTCAAACCCCACCTACCGCGAGATATAGTCTCTCCAGCTGAGGCCTGAACCCTTGCAGGGTATGTTTGATCAATATCGTGACTGTATTCCCATTGAGTCCCATCGACAATACCCTTTGCCCGAATCATTTTCAGTTGGATAGCTTTCCCACATTACCCACTGGAGGTTTGTATGAACACCTGCCATCCATCAAACAGCAGTTCGTACTCGTCAAGGTCGTCCCACTTGCGTAGGTCTAAGCCTAATTCTCCATTCCGTCCAACAGAAACAGACAATTCCCGGGTGATAGACGAATGTGAAATACACGAACTTCGAGAATATTACGACGCTGTTAGACAACGTTCAGACGATAGCGTAGTAAAGTATACATTTGCGGTGATGCTGCGTAGATGTTCACTATAAACTAGGAAACATCATTTCGCGGACTTTGCGGCTCAAATTAGAATGAGTCCTCTCATGGTCTTCAATGTCAGGCCGCCGTAAATGTCGCTCCGATCGTACATGTCCATGTCTTGGCCAATGAGCTGGCCCGGCATCATATTGAGGTTGTTGAGATAAACTAAAGATCTTATGTCGATGACCACAGCCTTATCTATCACGTGATCATTCCCGGGCGATCGTCGTGAGAGCCTCAACTACAACACTATGTAAGGTATCCAGCATCCCACACCATACCATGATTCTGCACCGGACTCCAAAGGGAGTCGAGCTACATGACTTTCTTTGCACCCTATCTTAGAACAGCCTGGCTCCCCTGCAGTTGAGTGGGAGGGTTCCGACGCATCTGGGGCTATTAAAGGCTACGACTGCGCCATGGCTCAACGTGCGGTGGATGCCCTCAATCCAACGTTCGCAGAGCTCAAATCCAAGAACGAAGAGGTCAGGCTGCGGGCCTCATATGACCTCCGAAGCTTGGTGATCGCGGCACATAGAGGTGAAAAGCTCAAGGCTAGCCTCAACATGTATAAGCTGACACTGTTCATAGACCTCCCCTCCGATCAATTTTTAGAATACTACAACAACGTCAATCACCGCATATCCCAGCTCGTTGTTCAAGGCACCGATACGTCGGAGAAGATTGGTGGTATCTTAGCTATTGAGCAGCTCATCACCTTCGATGGTGACGATGCCGCCCAGAAGACTATATGGTTCTCTAGCTACGTTCGAGCCGCTTTACGTAGCAACGACCTTGCCGTGCTCATCTACGCAGCTCGAGCACTAGGTCATCTGGCCATACCTGGAGGTGCACTCACGGCAGAGCTTGTGGAAGCGGAGGTTCAATCTGCTTTGGAATGGCTACAGTCAGACCGCCAAGAGGCTCGACGGTTCGCCGCAGTCCTAATCATTCGAGAGCTCGCCAAGAACTCACCGACTTTGCTCTACGCCTTCGTCCCCCAAGTCTTCGACTGTATCCTGGTGGCTTTACAAGATCCTAAGGTGCTTATACGCGAGACGGCAGCTGAAGCAGGAGGAGCCTGCTTTGAGATCATCGCTGCCCGTGATCCTCATCTTCGGCAGCAATGGTTCGATCGAATATACGATGACGCTTTCCAGGGGTTCAAGTCACAGAATCCAGACACCATACATGGCTCCTTACTCACAATCAAAGAGCTCCTTCTTAAGGGCGGAATGTTTATGCAGAATCACTATCGAGAGGCATGCGAGATCACACTTCGCCTAAAAGACCATCGAGAGCCTCGAATCCGTGCTCTAGTCGTGACGGTCATTCCAATACTGGCGGGCTATGCACCCGAGAACTTCTCAGGGCCCTATCTTTACAAATTCATGACATTCCTGCAGGGTCAGCTCAAGAAGGACAAGGAGCGTAATCCAGCCTTTATCGCGATTGGCAGAATCGCAAACGCTGTTGGTAGTGCCATCGCGCCCTTCCTTGACGGTATCATCGTTTTCGTGCGAGAAGGTCTGAGTGTCAAAGCGTAGGTTCACCCTCACGATACTTGTACACATGCTTATCACATCCCAGACGTAATCGCCTAGGCATTGATGAGGCACCAGTGTTCCGTTGCCTTAGCATGCTATCCATAGCAATTGGCATGGCCCTTACCAAGTATATGGACGCTCTACTCGATCCAATGTTTGCCTGTGGTCTTAGTGAAGCCCTCACGCAGGCCCTTGTCGACATGGCTCACTACATCCACCCTGTGAAGCCGAAGGTTCAAGAAAAGCTTCTCGATCTGTTGAGCATCGTGCTATCAGGACGTCCGTTCAAACCTCTGGGATGTCCCGAGAACAGGCTTCCACCTTTGCCCGCTTTCGCCAAAGATTTCTCAACAGTAGCTGAGCGTGGAGATCCCGAGATCGTCTTTGCCTTGAGTACCTTGGGTAGCTTTGACTTCACTGGTGAGCCCGATCCATAATCGCGTACGGAATCTTTCTTGCCCCCAGAAGTGCTAATCCTTCAAGGTCATGGCTTAAATGAGTTCATCCGGGATGTTGCCATGAAATACACCGACTCGGCCAATCCCAAGGTTCGAAAAGCCGCAGCTCTCACGTGCTGCCAATTATTCGTCCAGGACCCCATAATCTATCAGACAAGCTTCAACGCCATCCGAGTTGTAGGGGATGTGATCACGAGGCTACTAGGTCTAGGAGTTGCAGATACCGATCCTGACATTCGCTGCACTGTGCTTCTCGCCTTGGACGAGAGATTCAACAAGCACTTGTCAAGGCCGGAGAACATTCGATCTCTATTCCTTGCTGTCAATGACCCGAACTTCGAGGTTCGACAAGCCGCGATCATTATTGTTGGCCGTCTTACCGGCATCAATCCAGCACATGTTTTCCCTACCCTGCGGAAGACCCTTGTCAACCTTGTCATGTCGATCAAGAACTCCAAAAACGCAAAAAGTCAAGAAGACGGCGCCAAGCTTGTTGGCCTGGTCATTGCCAACGCGTCGAGACTCGCCAAGCCTTACTGCGACACACTGGTCAAAGTCCTCCTACCTCAGGCGAGGGACCAGAACACTTCAGTGGCTGCGACGACCATCACTGCGATCGGACAACTCGCAATGACTGGGGGCACCGTCTTGGAGCCATACATTCCTCAGATCATGCCAATCATCGTTGAAGCGCTGCAAGATTTGAGCTCCCCACGCAAGAGAGACGCCGCACTTCACACCCTTGGCCAGCTCGCCAGCAATTCTGGATACGTGATCAAGCCATACACTGATTTCCCTCAATTACTCGATCTCCTAATCAACATCATCAAGACCGAACAGCAAGGTTCATTGCGCAAGGAGACCATCAAGTTAATGGGTATTCTAGGAGCACTTGATCCCTACAAGCACCAACAAATCTTGGACACATCACCGGAAGCTCGCTTGAAATACGAGGCCGAAACAGTATCAGATGTTGGCCTTGTTATAGACGGGATCACGCCCTCCAGCGAAGATTACTATCCGAAGATCGTTTTCACCACGTTGACGCAGACTATTCTTGCAGATCCCTCACTGTCTCAGTATCACTCGGCAGTCATCGAGGCTATTGTCAATATCTTCAAGACCTTGGGACTCAAGTGTGTGCAATACTTGCCTCAGATCATACCGAGCTTTGTTACGGTAATTCGCTCAGCACCTTCTGGCAAGCTCGATGCATACTTCAACCAATTGTCTATCTTGGTGTCTATTGTCCGAACTCATATTCGAAACTTCGTGCCACCCTTGATGGGGGTCATACAAGAATTCTGGTATAGCACAACGCAAGGCACGATCCTCTCGCTTGTTGAGGCTATGTCAAGAGCTTTGGAAGGCGAGTTCAAAGGGCATATCTCGACTCTTCTACCACTTTTACTGAACGTCTTGGAGAAAGACGACTCGGTGCGCCGAACCTCATCCGAGAGGGTACTTCATACAATCCTAGTATTTGGCCATAATGCAGAAGAGCACATGCATATGATCATTCCGGCACTCGTTCGCATGTTTCAAAAACAGTCAAATTCTGTGGCCATACGGAAGTCGGCTATCGATACGATTGGGAAGATATCAAGGCTCGTCAACATATCTGATTATGCTTCGACGATCATTCACAGTTTGACCGATACTTTCATCGGTAAAGAGCAGCTCTTGAAGCAATCAGCCCTCGACTGCCTTTGTGCGTACATTTTTCAACTCGGAAAAGACTACCTACTATATGCGCACACTGTCAAGAAAATCCTTGTTGCGAATCACGTCCCACATCACAATTACGACATCCTTGTCTCCAAGCTACAGAAAGGCGAGGATCTTCCGCAAGACCTTAGCCCAGATGAGCACTATGGGGGTTTAGGTGATGATTCTGGGATCGCAGAGGTTGGTCAGAAGAAGCTTCCCGTCAATCAAGAGCATTTGAAGAATGCGTGGGAGGCTTCACAAAAATCCACTCCAGAGGACTGGCATGAATGGATTCGGCGCTTTAGTGTTGAACTGCTCAAAGAGTCACCTTCACACGCTTTACGGGCTTGTGCCCAATTGGCGGGCCTGTATCAGCCTCTTGCGAAAGACTTGTTCAATTCTGCATTCGCATCGTGCTGGCCCGAACTCTATGATCAGTACCAGGAGGAGCTCATACGATCCCTTGAGATTGCATTGACATCCCCCAGTATACCGCCCGATATCTTGCAAGTCTTACTGAACCTCTGTGAGTTTATGGAGCATGACGACAAAGCACTTCCAATAGATATTCGCACATTGGGTCAGTACGCTGGAAGGAACCACGCTTACGCAAAAGCACTCCACTACAAAGAGCTGGAATTTGAGGAGGAGAAAACCCCTAGCACAGTTGAGGCGCTCATCTCGATCAACAATCAACTGCAACAGACTGACGCTGCCGTTGGTATTTTGCGAAATGCGCAAAAATACCGAGACTTTGAGTTGAAAGAGACTTGGTATGAGAAGCTTGAGCGATGGGACGAAGCTCTCGACGCGTACAGTCGCCGTGAGAGAGATCTTGGCCGCGACGCGGATGACACCACAGCTTTTGAAATATTGATGGGCAAGATGAGGTGTCTTCACGCTCTTGGTGAATGGGAGCAGCTATCCACTCTTTCTGAACAGAAATGGAACCTTGCCAGCCTTGATCACAAGCGTACCATTGCTCCCCTAGCTGCAGCCGCAGCATGGGGCCTCGGACAGTGGGAATTGATGGACAATTACCTCGAATCCATGAAGGCTACCTCGACGGATAGATCCTGGTTTAGTGCAATCCTCTCTTTGCACCGCAACCACTTTGAACAAGCCTCGTTGTACATTGAGAAAGCAAGGGATGATCTCGACAAAGAGCTATATGCCATGCTCAATGAGTCATACACTCGAGCGTACGGAGTCGTCGTTCGTGTACAGATGCTTGCGGAGCTCGAGGAGATTATCATCTATAAAAAATCTCAGGACTACCCTGAGAAGAGAGCGACAATGCGGGATACTTGGAATAGGCGGCTCAAGGGCTGCCAACCCAACATCGATGTTTGGCAACGCATGCTCAAGGTACGAGCTCTCGTGCTCTCTCCAAAAGAGAATCTAGACATGTGGATCAAATTTGCAAATCTCTGCCGCAAGTCAGGTCGAATTGGTCTCGCAGAGAAGTCTTTGGCACAGCTCCAACCTGGCAACCAGCCAATCGGCCAACCTCTGCTGCCAAGCTTGCTGAATGGACAATCGGGGGCATCGGGATCCACTGCTATACCCAAAGTGATGTACGCCCAGCTCAAATACCAGTGGGCCACTGGGCAACAGCCGACATCGCTACATCAGCTTCGGCTCTTTACCAAGAACCTATCGGATCAGCTCGATGTGCTTACTACTCCAGCTCCTGTGAATGGTGCGAACGGAGCCAATGGCCTGCCTGGACACAACCAAGTATTGAATCTTAACGGCCAATATGGTATAGCTCCCAGTGTCCCCCGCGCCGAAATTGTGGAAAGCAAGCAGCTTTTGGCGAAATGCTACGTAAAGCAGGGCGAGTGGATGACGACCCTGATGAAAGGTGATTGGGAATCTGTTCATGTACATGACGTGATCGAAGCGTATGAACGTGCAACAACATATAATCAGCATTGGTACAAAGCGTGGCATTCATGGGCTCTTGCGAACTTGGAGGTCGTTACAGCTGCAATGACACGACTTCCTCCGAACGCAAGCCTACCATCATCGCTCCTAGCTAATCGCGTGGTGCCTGCGGTGCAAGGCTTCTTCAAATCCATTGCCTTGTCGTCATCGAGCTCTCTTCAAGACACGCTCCGTCTACTCACGTTGTGGTTTGCACACGGCGCGGATCCCGAAATCAACACCGCTATGCTCGAAGGCTTTAACGACGTCAGTGTCGATACCTGGCTGGAAGTCATCCCACAGTTGATAGCGCGCATCAATCAAGCAGCTCCCCGGGTTCGAGGATCGATTCATCGTCTCTTGGCTGAAGTCGGGAAAGCTCATCCGCAGGCCCTGGTGTATCCGCTCACAGTCACGATGAAGTCTAACGTTGTGCGGCGATCTGAACACGCAGGCCAGATCATGGAGAAGATGCGAGAGCATAGTCCTAAGTTGGTGCAGCAGGCTGATCTCGTCAGCCATGAGCTAATCCGAGTTGCGGTTTTGTGGCATGAGCTCTGGCATGAAGGCCTGGAGGAAGCATCTCGCTTGTACTTTGGCGATCAGGATATTGACGGCATGTTCGCCACGCTCAATCCATTACATGACCTACTGATCGCAGGACCCGAGACACTTCGAGAGATCTCTTTTGCTCAGTCTTTCGGGCGTGAACTACAAGAGGCCCAACATTGGTGTAACATCTACCGCCAGAGTCACGAGACGGGTGATCTGAACCAGGCATGGGATCTATACTACTCCGTCTTCCGCCGTATCGCTCGGCAGCTGCAGAACATCATGTCTCTCGATCTAACCTATATATCGCCGAAATTGAAGGCTGCGAAGAACTTGGATCTAGCTGTCCCTGGAACTTATCAGAGTGGAAAGCCAATCATCAGCATCACAGGTTTTACACAGACGATGACCGTTATCCCATCGAAGCAGCGTCCAAGACGAATGAGCATGCAGGGAAGCGATGGCGTGCTGTACGAATTCTGCTTAAAAGGACATGAGGATATCCGGCAAGACGAGCGTGTCATGCAGCTATTTGGTCTTGTCAATACATTGCTCAATCACGATGGCGAGAGCTTCAAGCGTCACCTCAACATTCAACGCTATCCAGCCATACCGTTATCCCAGCAATCGGGTTTGTTGGGGTGGGTCCCAAACAGCGATACCATGCACAACCTGATCAAAGAGTACCGCGAGCATCGTCGCATCCTCATCAACATTGAGCATAGGATCATGCTGCAGATGGCGCCAGACTACGATAATCTCACACTGATGCAAAAAGTCGAAGTCTTCAGCTATGCCATGGACAACACGACTGGCAAAGATCTCTATCGCGTGCTCTGGCTCAAGAGCAAGAGCTCCGAATCGTGGCTCGAGCGTCGCACGAATTACACTCGCTCATTAGCGACGATGTCCATGGTCGGCTACATCCTGGGTCTAGGCGATCGTCATCCTTCGAATCTCATGCTCGACCGCATCACTGGCAAGATCATCCATATTGACTTTGGCGACTGCTTCGAAGTTGCCATGCACCGCGAGAAGTACCCCGAGCGTGTGCCCTTCCGTCTCACCCGTATGCTTACATTCGCGATGGAAGTCAGCAACATCGACGGCAGCTACAAGATCTCCTCGGAAGCGGTCATGCGCGTCATCCGCGACAACAAAGAGTCTCTGATGGCGGTCCTGGAAGCCTTCATCCACGACCCCCTCCTCAACTGGCGTCTCACCCAACGTGACGAGCCCAACGAGCCCTCTTATCCCTCCGAGCGCCGCCAATCGATCGTGGGCGATCTCGATCCCGCGCAGAACGATCGTCCCCGCGGCAGCTCCTACCGCGTGCGCCGTCCATCCACCCTCCAGGCCAACGCGCTCGATGCACAGGATGGCGCGAACGAGCGCGAGCACCAGAATGCGAGAGCGTTGCAGGTCTTGGCCCGTGTGAAGGATAAGCTGATGGGTAATGACTTCAAGGCTGATCAGCAGTTGAGCGTGGAGCAACAGGTTGCGAAGTTGGTCGCGCAGGCGACGAATGTGGAGAATTTGTGTCAGCATTATATTGGCTGGTGCAGCTTCTGGTAGGAAGCTTTCCTGTTTATGTTGTACGATGATTATGATCAGTGGCGTTTGTGGGTAGGATTGATAGATACCCCTTTGCATGCATAGCGAAGGCGAGCTAGTTGAATCGGTTCTTTGCAGATAGATACATTGATCGTTCCTTGTTGACAGGGCAGCTCCTCTACATAGAGGTAATCATGGCAGTGCATCATATCTTCCCAGAGACCGTTTTATCCACACCACGGCTGCTTATTCGACCCTTTGGATGATAGCGTGACAATCTGTTCATTCTTGTAGTGGTCTAATGCTCAGGATGCATCACAGTCAAAAGTATATGGCCTATTCGACGGTCAGGGTTTTTCAGGAGGACAACTATCCCATGACCCTGGAACAATATACAGTACTTATCAACCCTACAAGCAGTACGCTACAACCGCTTAACACGCCCCCTACGACCTCCTCCAACTGAACCAATTCCAATCACCCTTCCCCTTCGCCTTCTCAACCGCCTGCTCAGCAACCCGATCCAACATCCCCCCCTCAACACCCACAGCCTCCAACGCCCTCTCCCCCTCCCTCCTCTTCTCCTCCACAGCCTGCAAAACTCCACCCCCCTCAATCCTACTCTCCCCCAACCTCAACTCGTCGTCCCCACCCACCACCTCCTCCACCTGCCCCGCGCCCTCCAGACTCAGCTCCCCCTTCCTCAACCCATCCGCAGACTCCAGAATATTAGCCTGCGTGACCCCGATCTTCTCCAAGATCTCCGCCTCAGTCGGCACCACCGCCACCTCGACCCCCTCTTCGGCTTTCAACCCGCCCGTCAAGATCCCCATGATGAGTTTCCCCCAGGGTCTTTGCTTCTTCCGTTCCTCGGCCTGCACGCGGGCGCGTTCGCGGTTCAGGATGAGGGTCTGGTCGTCGTCGAGGGGGAGGCCGGCGCGTTCGGTCTCGATGGCGCCGAGGAGGCGGGTGGCGTATAGGGAGCGCTGTTCGGCATTGAAGGCGGAGCGTTTGCGTCTGTTGATGAGCATCATGTCTGTGAGGGCGAAGGTTGTGATGCCTGCTGCTATGACTGTGGGGCGTGTGGTGGTAAGCATTGCAAAGCGAGAGGAATATGGGGAGATTGGGGGGTAAGGGAGCTGGGGAGGGTAGCATGCTCTGGTGGGTTTGAGGGATGGAGAGGTACCGGAGAATGCAACGAGCGAGGTTACGGTGACTTTATGTGCCTTGTCCGCCCAAACTCTTCCTCTTACGACTATCCTGTCCCATGTTGTGATCTGTGCTTCTCGCTGCGCTATCCTCGCCGCTCGTAACCGTGCTACTTTTTCCGCGGGTGTCTCGATTCGTTTGGCGGCACCACCCTGCGGTGGAGATCGCTTCGGAACATTTGGATTCGGAATGCGGTGGGGCTGAGGATTCGTTCTGACGTTTGGGCTGGAGCTGGATGTGGATGATGGGATGGTGCGTGTGGGTTTGCTGTAGGCGTGCGGGGAGGTGGCTGTGAAGCGCGTTGCGTCAATCGCTGAGCGAGAGAGGCGTGAGGATAGTTTCATCGTAGAAAGGAGCAGCGATGGTGGGTCTTAGTACTGGAGTCAATGATCTATAGGAATTGCAGTTGTAGAAAACCTTTGGAATAGCGGCTATTCTACGGGATGACGCGCATGAGGGTTTTGGCTCCAAGGTTTCAACACCAGTGTCCTTCACGAAGCATTTGCTACAACATGAGTAAAGTACTCAGTGCTACCCTAAAAATGCGGACAAACTCGAGCATCTCGACCGTACGGTCTGCGTGGCCCTCCAGCGTCAATCATGAGGCTTGATGCATCTCTAAAACACCGAGCATCGCAGCTTGCGCTTGTCAATCAAAGCTCCTTCCTTCTCGCTAGTCTCGCGCTCTTGCACCTTTCCAGAGCACTCCTACCCTTGTTCCAGTCTCTTGTCCTTTGGCTGTCCGCTGTTTTTGCCATTGTTGGTCTGCAGCATACGATGAATACCCAAGTCAATCAGACGCCGGATCTTGCAACGATACTTCGGACGCTCGCCTCTTTCACTCCCACTCAATCGTACCCTCAACCTCAACCGTCTGCGCAGGAAGCTGGTTTCCGAGGCGGTAACGATCTCGAAGAGGGCGAGTATGAGCCCGAAGAATACAATCCCTCAAGCTACGATCCTTCTCCACCCGTCAACACTCAACAATATCCCCATATTCCCCCTGCCCAACCACCACCGCTCGAGGAAATATATCAACCCCCACAGCACCATCAACCGCCGCCGCTCGAGCCCCACCCCCAACCACCGCCCACCCTATGGCACCAACCTTCACCCCTCCCACCAGCAGCCAAAAAACCCCATATACCTTCCCACCCCCCACCCGCAAAAATAACCACCTGGCCCCCAGCCCTCCGCTCCATAACCACACGCACCTCATCCGACCCCCAATTCGTCCAAAAAATACGCCACCTCATCAAAACCCAACACACCCACGAGCGCCAATGGTGGCACTCCCGCCTCGACCTCGTCCAAAAACTCGACGGCCGCAACGAGCGAAAGAGAAAACTCGATTCCCTCCTCAGCTCCATCGGCGGCAAGGTAGGCCCCAGCACCAACGCCAACGGCGAGCTCTCCCCGGAAAAAGAACTGGAGATCTTCGATCGGAAAGTACACAGGGCTTGCAGGCAAATGGTGGCCGCGACGACCGAGGAGCTGGGGAGGTTGGAGGTACCGTTCTTCTGCACGCTGAGGGCGCTGGTGACGGAGAAGGGGAAGGTGAAGAGGGTGGGGACATTGGGGGAGGAGGAATTGGTGGGGTTTCAGGGTAAGATGTTGGAGTTGTTGGAGGATTTATGTGGGGAGGAGGTGCTGGGACAGGAAGGGGAGTAGAGAAGGTCTAAGTGTGCATGCCAGCATTGCGAGTGGCGTTTGCAGATGGGAGTTATGGATGATACCCGAGGGATATGATGTCGAAAAATCTCATTTCCTAGATGGCGAAAAGTACAAGACAGTTGATCAGTAAAAAGCTTGCATGAGGCCCTCCTCTTCGTCCTGACGCCCAAACCCTAGATCCCACAGAGCATCAATTCAAGACACACATCTCGCTCCTCGCCTCCACCATAAATCACGAGTCCTTCCGCTTTTCCTCCTCCTCTCGCCCACTACGAAAGAGATCCTCCCCCCGCAGCCAACCCACCCCCTTCCCCGCCACGCCTCCAACAACAGCCCTCCTCTTCTCAAAAACCACATTTAACACCGCCAACCCAGCCACGAATACCGCCACATCCCCTCCCTCAAACCCCTTCCACAGCCCCCTCTTCACACCCACTTTCCACAGACTATCGATGCTCATCCGCGCACTATACAAGAAATGTCCCCTGCCCCCTTTCCGATCCACGAAGCCCCACAGACCGCCTAGGAAGCCACCGAGGAACCAGCGTGCGGAGGGGAGGAAAGAGCGCGGGAAGAGGTGTTGGAAGAGGCAGATGGAGCCCCAGCTGGTGCCGATGGCGCCGGTTAGGAACGCCGATGTCCTGAGCACTCTTTTTCCCAGAGCGTTGAGTTCTCCGGCGGGCGAAGCGAGGTATTTTTTGTATTTTGGGAGGGAGAAGAGGGCGTAGTAGGCGGCGAAGAATTTGGTGAGGGCGGGGAAGGCGGTGAGGATGTAGTAGAGGAATGTCGTTGTGCAAGAGGGTGTTGAAGGGTGGAGCGTGGCGCAGGAGAGGGAGGTGTGCGAAGGGTGGGCGGGGGATGTTATGGGTGAGAGGGCTGTCAGGGATGCGGGGAGTGTTGTTTGGGCTAGTGGAAAGAGGATTGGTGATATGAAGGGTGGCCAGCCCAGTCGCGACATCGTGGCTAGACTGTCGACGATTGTGTTGGTGCTGGGCCAGGGGAGGGAGGAGGGGTATGTGGGTGGTCGACGCTGAACGTAGTTGGGGGTGTGGTCGAGGATGAAGTCCCCGTAGGCCTGGGACTGTCAGGATTATAATCGATGAGCCCATGAATAGATGCGTACCTTAGGGAAGCAATCCCTATCGAAAACGAAAGCATGCAGCAATTGGCCCGTCGCCAATGGCATCAGCATCCAACTTCCCCACCACCACGGCTTATTCTTGAACCACCCGTCTTCCTCCAATGCACTGTATGCAAACTCCAAAGACCTTGTCGCCACGTAGATCGCAATCGTAATACGCAACTGGTCTCCAGGGTATACACCCAGAGCGAACCCGGCCATACTGGCTCCGATTGCTGGTGTGAGTTGAGACGTCAGGGATCGAGATATTCGTGGATTGCGGCGCCGGAAAGGAGCGGCATGCTTTGCGAGAAGATTCGAGCGAAGCCGTGAGAAGAAGCGGAAGAGGAGGCGGTGGAGGAGGAGGATCAGTGAAAGGGAGAGGGAGAGGCGGAGGTTGGGCGATAGGAGGATTGATGATTTCGTCTTGATTCTATGTGCAGGTGAGATATTGACACACTTTCCAGATACAAGCCTCCCTCACTTCTGTGGCCTGCCCCTAGCGAGTAGTTTTGTCTTTATTGATTCCCAAAGCTTCAAGCTGGTCTGGGTGAGAACGAATACTCTCAAGGAAGCCCTGATAGCCGCGCCATTGTAGTCGTCATTGGTTTGCACCAAAGACGCAAATTCTGGCGGAGGAAGGGCTCTTCTTCGTAGAGCTGACGGGGAGCGTGTGATCAGCCATTGATGGAGGGTTTTGTACTCTTTTGCGCTGATGGTGTAGCGAAGTGTGTTGCGGAGGATGGGATCGAATTTTGACTTGCTGGGCGAGGACGGTGGGGACGGATATGGCTCGCTTGAGGCCATCAATGCGGAGGTGGGCACGTATGTGTCCAAGGATACTCAGTTGAAGAGCCTCTACAACATAACAGTCTCTCGTCTTGATCGATAGTACGATATCGCAAACACCATAGATAGCCTCGGCTGCTGTCCGAAAAGGGCAAGGCGTATTTTGGGTTGCCGCTAGCAAATATCTGTCGAAGACCTCGAGGTCGGCTTCATTGTCGACCTGAATCAACAACCGACTCACACAAGCTACGGACTAGCACTCGTGGGAAAAGGGGTCTTTCTCGCCCCTCCTACAATCACGTCATGTACCGATTGTTAGAGGCGAGGCGTGTGAAAAGAATTTATCATGCACTTACATCTAGGGTCTGTCAATCTAAATCGATGCCAACGTGCAGTCTGAACGGCAGTCCTAATATCAATGTCAATGCTGAACCAAGGGGCTACACAGACGCAAGACTAAACCGGAGACTGATATCGAAACTCATGCACTGGCGAGACTGCGCACTACGTTGAGGTACGAATCAATTTCGTTCTGCGACGTTGCCTGGAGAGCATCTCTAGCCACTACTATTACGAGCATTCGTTCGGACCTTAGGGAAACAACGAATCGCTTCCATCGATTGGACGTCCAATAGGACAAGAATGTTCGGGCCAATTGTCCGAAAAGCACAGATATGCTGAAACGTTGTTTACCACGCCAGGGGTATCAAAATATCTTCAGCTATCATCCTCGCCATCCACGCTACCATACATCACCCAACCTTACAGCAGTTGATCGTCAGTGACCGAAGACCATTCAGCGCCGCGATCAATTTCGAACGTCTCATCGCCAAGCAGTAGCTTATGGTGGGCAAGCATCCAGTAACGGACGGACCTCCGAGAGATGAATTATTACGCGATCATTGATGATACAGTCTAGGCCAGCTTCACCATTGAATCCTGCTTATTCAGATATCGTCCTAGCGCTACCCGAACAAATTGCACAGACCCAAGCACTCTGTCTCGATTGCAATTCGTTATGCGTTCTGTGACTTGTTGCTGCTTTGTCTCCCAGCCTGTTTATACATCGCGTCGCCCACAAATGTCTTCGCTCACCTTGGCGAGTGAACGGCAAGTATGATTACCGATACTCTACTATGCCTGCTATACATGGAGAAACCGAGACTTCTGATTTCGGTGGGAAGCCCTAATGCGGGTCTTCATATATAACCGAGGGGGAACAGACTCCATCAGAAGTCGACCTAAAGAGAAGAATTGTAGACCGGGTCAAAAGTTGTAAAGGCGAGCCAGCATGTGCGCACTGCGGAAGTTTCGTCGCTTGAACATGCAACAAGCGACTACGAACAACGCGACACAAAGCGATTGAGGTTTATCTATTCGATACAAGCGCAGTCGACGCGCTCTGGCCATCACAAATCTTCCTTAATGTACGTGTGACCACGAACACTTGCACAGCTCAAGTATTCCACAAGCAGATACAACGTCTTGTTCTCTGAGCATATTGTCCGCAGTCATGCAAATACTTCATCCTTCTCATCTCCAACCACTCGTTCTTCTTCTCTCGTCCCTCACCCTTGCCCTCACCGCTACTCTTCCGACCACGCCAACCTTGTCGACAGAGACCCTAATCGCCACAAACGAAACGCTCTCTTCGGTAGAGCACAACCTTATCTGCCTTTCTACCTACCCCTATTCGCCCTTCTTCCTCCAGCAGCACGTTTGTGAACGAGCTATCTTGCAACTGTTCGACACCTTGACGGAAGGCGTATTTCATCACGGCGACCCAGACGACGATTTCAGCCTTCCCGTGAAGAAAACGGTAGACAACTGCATGGTCAGCATCGACATGTCCACCCGTGGACTTGTCGAAACCAGCAGCTGGTCTCAAATCAACCACAAGGCGTCGCAGCTGAACCGTATTTGTGGGGGTAAACATAAATATAGGTATGCAGGGGGGTCGTTGACCACGGGGGAAAGAGATAACATCAAAATTACGGTGCAAAGGTTGATGCCATACGCCAAGGCGGCAACAGCATGAGACGGACGTGGTGATAGACGAATGGGTTTGAGGGAGAAATCGGTGCCACCGGTGGTGGAAGAAAAGGTTCTTCCTGTAACATGATTTATGCATCCGATCAATAGCGACATGCGGGGCTGGAAGGTGGACGCTATACACAACAAAGGCAATCCAAATGCTCAGTGCTGGTACGACCGTGTCCGGGTTTAACACACTTGCATTTGTGATACTATACCGTAGATACAGATATTGAGGATCATCCTCACTCACTTGATTGTTCACCCCTCTGCCCTACCTTGTCATATGGAAATAGTGATCTCATCAGAAATAAACATGTCTAGTCTGCGTCAGTACGAATCATTGAATGCCCTTTCATCGACGGCACCGAGGCGAAGCAGCAAAGCAAGCACCAGAAATGAGATTCCTTTGCAAGATGAGGACTCTGCTCGCCCAACCTGAAAGAAATTATATCAATACCCATCAATTCATGTTAGCAAACAAGATCACAATTAACAGCTACTGGGCCATGACACTGCTCGCTATATAAGTCCATGATCTGGCTTCAACGAAGAGTGCTCATTTTGCCACGATGCTATAAGATCATGAATAGTAATAATAGACGAACATGGACGGATAGTAATAGCCTCGAGTTGTAGGATTGCAATCAGCTTTGGCGAATGAAGATTGACGTTCGTCGAGAAAAAGTCCTCTCCAAACAGGACTATTCTAGCGTACTCGGTAGGGTCTTGGCAATGATGCCGACAACCCCTCGACCCGTTCAATCTTATATCCCTACTGCTCAGCGTCTTCGCTGATATACTCAAATATTCTATCATATTATAGGATACTTATAGGATCTAAGCCACATATCTGTACGTGAGATATACAGCAGTATCGTTCTCCAATGGTCATTGCAATGCAACACACACGAACTATCAACTCGATGTCGCCCTCACATAATGTCTAGAGCAAGCGTGAGGTAAATCCCAACATGATTGCCCTTTACATCCACGTTTCCATATGTATCACCGCCAGAAGCTACCTAAAAACTTGATCCAAGTGCAGCTTTTTGGAAATGTCCGAAAGCGCCATTCATGCTGCATACAAGACTCTACTATCCAGAGGTAGACTAACAATAAATCCTGGTCAAGCAGCTCTCGTAGCACGCCTTGCCACGCTGCAGCAGACTCTTCTACAATCCGAAGAACCTCAGTCGGGCCTTTACATCTATGGCTCTGTCGGTACAGGCAAATCCCGCCTGGCAGACCTCTTCGCCTCTACTCTACCATCACAGATCTCCAAACGCCGCGTGCATTTTCATGAATTCATGATGGACGTCCACTCTCGGCTCCATCATGCTCGGTCACTCCCTACATATTCTGGTGACCCGCTAGTGCAAATTGGTAAAGATGTTCGGAAGGAATCTCGTGTCCTATGTTTTGATGAGTACCAGGTCAGTGATATAGCGGATGCTTTGATCTTAAAGAGATTATTTGGCGCGTTTTGGAATAGCGGTGGTGTCACGGTGAGCACAAGTAATCGACATCCGAACAATCTCGTACGTAAGATCCTTCCCCATCTTCCTCCCTCCGCAGAGATATGAGCCGTGAAGATTCGCAGTCATCAAATAATCCTGACTGTTTCCTCTTGCATTTCGACCAATCACATTCCCAAAATTCCCCTCTAATAAGTAATACTGACGCCGCTTGTGCGCAGTATGAAAAGGGACTGAACCGGCCACTTTTCCTTCCATTCATCAAGGAGCTGCAACGGAGATGTGAGATATGGAACTTAGAAGGCGGTCTGGACTATCGAATGGATGATGCCGGCCAGGAAAGTGAGCCTGTATTTTACACCAATCAAGAACAATTCGATAATTCTTTGCGGAATGCAACAGATGGTATATCCCTCAAAGAACTCACAATTCCCGTGATGATGAATCGACAACTCCACGTTCAAGCTTATATCCAAAAACCAGGCTCGAAGATAATTGCAAGCACCACTTTCGCAGCCATTTGCGAAGCGAACCTTGGTTCCTCAGACTACCATGCTTTATGCAAAGCAGCCAGTACAGTTTACCTTACCGGTCTACGCCGTTTCAAAGAAGACGAGCTGGACTTCATCCGACGCTTCATTACGCTCATTGATCTTGCGTATGAAGCGAAGACGCGCATCATCTGTCTTTCCTCTGTGCCCTTGGACGAAGTCTTCCAAAGTATTGTTCCCGCACAGGAGCTGCTGGGTGATGCCGTTCAGGAAAGGCTGGAGGAGATGAGTGTGCGAGGCCAAGGGGGTAGTAGCTCGAGCATGATGAGTACGTTCATTGGTGAGACGGAATGGAGTGCCACAGGACTGAAGAAAGCGTCGTTGGCTAGTGGTGGGGCTGGGGAGACAGATGCCAAATTTGCCATTGGTAGAGCTGTGTCGAGATTATTCGAGATGGGGTCCAAGTCGTACGGCGTGCGAGATTGAGTGAAAAGAAATCGCTATGGAGAGTGAAAACATGTCTGTTTTGGAGAATGAGTCAGCATCAGGGTTGTTTTAGTCCTACGACTACCCTTTGCGTCAGACTAAGAAATGGAAATTGGGTATAGAACCTTCGCGAACTTGATATATCAGAGGGACCGAGTACCGCGGAGACCGGAGGTCGACATCGCCTCTCATAACAACTGCCGAGCTCGCCGTTTCCGCGTCTTTTCCCAATGGTCCCATATAGAGAACGTCCGAATCTCGAAACACGGCCTATAGAGGAAATTACAGCACAAAACCCAGAGAATTGAACATTACACAAATAGTAATGAACAATCCACAACCGGATCAAAAAGCCTTGTCCATCAATCATAGTGCCGAACCTACTCAAAACACACCAGAAAGTGAATAGATTTCGCCCGGCAGCAGACACAATATCAATGGAAGACAACGCCCTAGTACTCTCAAAAGCAACATCTGTTGCCATCACCTTACAATTTGATGAGATGGCAGCAGAGCAGACAGATAATCAGCCGGCTTACAGAACATGGATGCCCTCGTCATGAAGGAGACCCTTGCGGGTATTATTGATAGAGTACCCATGGCTTAACCTAAAGTCGAAGTGGTTCTACCAGATGTATTCTGGCTGACCTCGACCGCTTGAATAGACGTGGACGCTATCGCCGAATCATTAGAGAGGTACAAAAGGACCACCTTCGCCGTAGCGCCTGGAACGGAGTTCTCGGTGTTGATCTTCCTAACGGTTTGATCCTCTTCAGCTTGTGCAATGCTGGACGTGCAACACCGATCGCCTTCACTTCGGCGCTAGACTACTCACGCAAACCGCATCAATTGATAGCGAGCTCTCTCCTAAGCCGACATCCCGCTGTTCAAATGTCGAAGTGGCTGTCGCCAGCGTAGCATATGACAGGGCTCACCCATAGGCCTGGATGCGAAGGTGCAGCTTTTTCCTCCAAGTTTGGATGTGAAAGAGCCATTGCAGGTGCTGATTGCAGAGGACCAATCCCCCGACGGCGGAGGTATCCGCTAGTTTTCCACTATGGTATCGAGAAGTATCATCTCGGATGTTCCGCCATCGAGGACAGCTCGAAGGTCTCTATCGGATGCAAGAACCGCTGTACGCCTCTGGAATACGTTTGATGTCAAGAATGAATACTGTACTCGAAGGGCTAGGAGTGAACTGTTCGGAAATACCCACGTTGGTATGTTGATCATGGCCTTTCGTACTTCGACGTGTCCACTGCTTCGAATCAATAAATCTCGATGAAGCCGCTGTATGAAACAGACATCAATTTGGTTAGGCGACAAGAAGGCGTCTCGGCCCTTAGACCAAGGCTCACGGACCGATAATCCTTGGTCATGATTACAGGCCATAAACCTGGGTCTTGTCCGACCTGCTTTAGATCAGGGATGCAATCACGTTAGTGGAATCCGCCTGTCCATTGTACACAGCGACTCCCTTAGCTACGAAGTAGATTCTTACGACTCCCCAAACGGTTAGATCCAGCGTCATCGCGGATGACTCCTCAACGATCCCACGACGTGATGATTGGAGAAAGATCTGTATTATTTCTAGACACGAAGAGGGCTAGAAAATCTATGCACCGAGGGTTACAAAGCAATGACCGTCGTCACTCCGTAGCATCTAACGAAGGATCATCATTACGAAATATGGCTAAGCATGAAGAACCGGATTGTATCGAAGCTAGTAGATACGCAATTTTGACATCCTTCCCCTGGAACCATAAACCAGATGATCTATACTAGCCTATAAAAATCTCCAGCTCGACCTACTACATACATCCGAATCGAAACCCGCCTTGAAAAGCGGTACTCGATAGAATGTGTGTACCAGCAGGATCTCAATCATAAGCAGCATACGACGTCGATGCTTGTCATGGTGGTTTGCCTGTCGTAGCAGACCATCGCAGACCATCCAGCCAGCTATCCACCTCCCAATTTACGTATCATAGCGGCTCACGTATAGCGTCCAAACTCGCAGGCGAACGCCCTTCTCCCGATCCTTATATCGGCTCTGCATGGACAAGCTGCCTCCAAGAGACCACCGTCCGCCCATGAAGCCTTGTATCATTCCACACGCATGGAGCGTTCCAAGGCCTTTCTATCATCGACTTATCTGAGATGGATAGCTAGACGCAAACAAGTGATTGCAAAGGGAACTGCAGCTTGCACGGCCGTTATCCTCCGGAGCAGTACGTGCAGAGTCTTGATCCTTGGGGCTGCACGTGAAAGAAACATCAGGAACCTCAAACCATGCGTGCTGCTCTTCATAGAGGCACGTCAGGAGACACCCTTATGCAAAACAGCACACCACAGAATAAAACACCAAGCCGCTCGCTATAATTAGTCCAAACAAACACCCTTACCATAGATCCCTATCCCTAATCCGAACCCCTCGTAACCCCACTTCCACTTCCACAATCCCACAATCCCACTCCAAAATACAAAAACACAAAAAACCGGATCCAATCCAATCTAATACAAATACATCCATCCTACCTCAGAAAAAAAGAACCCACAAAAGAAACCCAAACCCCATACCCACAAAACCCACAAAACCTATAAAACCCACACCTCTAACCCTCTACAAAAAAAAATTCAACACAGCTTTAAAGCTCTACCTAAAGAAATCACTACAAGTAAACTAGTATCCACTATCCACTAACTACTGTAAGGTACCTCTAGCTCAGCCAAAACCTATCTGGTAAGATTAGTGAAGTGAAGTGAAGTGAAGTAAAGTGAAATTAGTATCCTGATATATACAGAGTAGCACGTGGGTGACAGAATAATTCGGACACTAGACCAGATAGAGAACCGCACCAAAATTCATATGCATTTGTTCCTCCTATCATTGAAAGTCCCCAACCACCTTTCATAAAGTCTGACTTACGCTTCACATTAGGTAACAAGTTCTGAATGACATACGCCCTAATACTATATTGCAAGACTCTCGTACGTGACGTTGGCACGTTGGCACGTTGGGTCGGAACTCTCGTTGGGTTCTCTATCTGGCCTAGTGTCCGAATTATTCTGTCGCCCACATGAGTAGTTTGTTTAGTTGGCTTTTCAAGAGGAGAGGGAAGAGGAGAGGGAAGAGGAGGGGAGGAGAGGGGAGGAGGGGAGGGGAGAGGAGGAGATAAGAATAAGGATGGGAATCGGATAGTATAGTTACAAGGTACTATATAGAGTATTATTTAGTTAAGGAAAATACTAATAAACCTCCTCCTCTTATACCCCCCCTCCTCTATTCCTGTCCCTCTATCGTCCTCCCTATTCCACTCCCCAAATTCTCTATTCCCCTCCCCAAATCCTCTATCCCCACCCCTCCCTCATCCCCCTACTCCATCCCCTCCCCCCTCCTCCCTATTCCCCTCCCCAAATTTTCTATCCCCACCCCTCCCCCGTCCCCCTACTCCATCCCCTCCCCTATCCTCATCCTCCCCCTCCCCCTCCCCAAATCCTCTACCCATTCCCCTCC
>JAABUM010000208.1_pt1 | contig 119686 bp, 104 predicted proteins | sample 5559161 | NCBI WGS metagenome assembly JAABUM01 (sample SAMN10711868, study PRJNA513369) | rock metagenome | isolation source: Antarctica rocks | place: Antarctica: Victoria Land, Siegfried Peak nord
AGTTTAATGTGGAAGAACCTTTTACCTATTCTTTTATGGACGAATTGTACAACAAAACCTATTTGGCAGAAGAAAAAACCGGGCGCATCTTAAACATCTTCACTGTGTTGACCATACTGGTTGCCTGCCTCGGCTTGTTTGGTTTGGCTATTTACACCACAGAGCAACGCACCAAAGAAATCGGCATCCGCAAAGTTTTGGGCGCAAGTGTTTTGCAGATAACAAATATGCTATCCAAAGATTTTTTAAAATTGGTGTTGATTGCCTGCGTTATTGCTTTTCCCCTTTCCTACTGGCTGATGCAAAAATGGCTGCAGGATTTTGCTTACCGCATTAACATCAGTTGGTGGGTTTTTGCTTTGGCTGCTGTTATTGCCCTGTTTATTGCTTTGGCCACCGTCAGTTTTCAGGCGGTAAAAGCAGCATTGGCCAATCCGGTGAAGAGTTTGAAGGTTGAGTGAGAAGAAGTTTTCGGCTGTCAGCTTGCAGCAATCGGCTGAATTGCAGTAGCAGGCTTTACAAGCTGAAGGATAATTTAAACTATAAAAACGCTGAAAGCTGATTGCTAACAGCTAAAAACTAATGCGATGATTAGAAACTATCTTAAAATTGCCTGGCGCAACTTATGGCGTAACAAAATGTACAGTTTTATCAACATTTTCGGTTTGGCACTTGGGCTAACCATTTGTATGCTGATTATGGTTTTGGTTTTGCACGAACGCAGTTTCGACCGCTTCCATCAAAATACCGAACGCATTTATGCGATGCAGTCTAAAGCTGTTATGGGTGCCGACACTTTTCAAATGGCTAATTTTAGTTATGCCACCGCACCTATTATTGAAAAAAGCGTTAACGATATTATGGCCAGTTTACGGCTTTTAAAGCAATACACGCCAGTTATCATCCAAAACCCGGCTGCAGAGAACGCAAAGTTTTCGGAAACAAAACTGCTTTATGCTGATGCTAATTTCTTTGATTTCTTTTCCTTTAAATTGCTTAGCGGAAATAGCAAAACAGTGCTAAACCAGCCTTTTTCTGTTGTGATTTCAAAAGAGATGGCGCATAAATACTTTGGACATCAAAACCCGGTTGGCAAAACACTCCGGTTAAGAAACGATAACGTTTATTTGTTAAAAATAAGCGGTGTAATGGAAAACAGCCCTTCTAACACGGATTTAACTGCTGACTTTATTGTTTCTATTCAGACCTTAAAATCTATGCCCGAAACTGCTGATTTTTTTAAGTCGCAGGTTTTACAAGGCGGCTCGTTTACAACTTATTTTATGCTGAAAAAGCCGGAAAATTATCGGCAGGTGACACGAAATATTCAAACAGTGGCAGAAAAAAATTCGCCGGGCACAAAAGACAAATATAAGCTTACTGCTTTGCGGGATATGCACATGGAAATGAATTATGATGATACCACAAACCTGAAGTATTTAAAGGTTTTCCCTTTGGTTGCGGCGCTGGTTCTGTTACTGGCATTGGTTAATTACATGAGTTTGGCCACAGCAAGGGCAACTTTAAGGGCAAAAGAAGTTGGCGTACGAAAAGTAAATGGCGCCAGTCGCAAAACGCTGATTGTCCAGTTTTATGTTGAGTCGGCCATTTACACAATACTCTCTTTTCTGCTGGCTTTTATATTGGTTAGTTTGCTGCGGCCCTGGTTTTTTAATATCCTGCAGCTAAATGTTGATGCTTCTTTTATCTACCAAAAAACAGTGATCGGCTTTATGGCTGCGCTTATGGCTACCACTGTTTTGCTCGCCGGAAGCTATCCGGCTTTTGTGTTATCGGCCTATAATCCCGCAGCTACTATCAGCGGAAAACTGAGCAGCAAAAGTGGCGGTGTTTGGGTGCGTAAATCGTTCACGGTATTGCAATTTGTTATTTCTGTAGTCTTGATAATAAGCGGTATTATCATTAACAAACAATTGTACTTTATGCGGCATACCAATACGGGTGTGAACCGTGAAAATGTGTTAACAATTCCTGTACAACAAACGATGGGCAGCCATTACCAGGCTTTCCGGAAAGACATTACAAGTTTAGCTGGCGTAAAACAAGTAGCAGCAGCACATTATGCCATGTATAAAGGGTTAGACGTGTTTTTTACGAAAGGAAGCGTTAGCCTGCCCATATTGTCTGTTGATGAACACTTTATTTCAACACTTAGTATTCAATGGAAAATCCCTCCTGTTTCTACTTCGGAAATTATTCAACCCAGAAATGTGGTTATAAACGAAGCTGCCATAACGAAATTAAATTTACAGGGAAATCCTATTGGTCAGAAAATTGATTTCGGAAACAGTGTTAGTGTAATTGCTGGTGTAGTTAAAAACTTTAACTTCCAGTCGCTAAGCTCGAAAATTGATGCGTTAGCGATGTTTGTGGCACCAGATACGACCAGCAAATGGGGTTTTGGCCGAGGCAGAAATTCCGGAAGTTATCTTTTCGTTAAGACCAACCCGAAAACCAATTTGCCAGAACTGCTTTCCAAAATCAAAAAAACATACAATCAGTACGATCAGGAAACAGCTTTCGAATACCAGTTTATGGATGATGATTTTAACAAGATGTTTAAAGCCGAAGATCGGCTGGCAGATATTTTTGGCATGTTTATCGGCCTTACCATTTTAATTGCCTGTATGGGTTTGTTCGGCTTGGCTGCTTTTACTGCACAACAACGCTTTAAAGAAATCGGAATCCGTAAAATACTGGGCGCTTCGGTTACGCAAATTACAACTATGCTTTCCAAAGATTTTTTGCGGTTGGTTGTTATTGCGCTGCTGATTGCTTCGCCGCTTGCTTTTTTTATCATGCAAAAATGGTTGCAGGATTTTGCTTATCATACCCATATTACCTGGTGGATCTTTGCCTTTGCAGGTTCTACGGCAATTTTGGTTGCCTTGTTTACCATCAGTTTTCAGGCAGTAAAAGCAGCATTGGCTAATCCGGTGAAGAGTTTAAAGGTTGAATGAGGTTTGGGGTTTTGAGGTAAGAGGTTTGGGGTAAGAGCCACTTGCAAAGCCACAAACCTCGCACCTCCTATTTCCTACCTCCAAAAAAACACCGATAAAAGAAGCATGAGGTGAGGGTTTTGAGATGAGTTGAAATAACTATCACATAAGCCCCAATATTTGTACTTCCGTTAGATTGATGAAATCTTTTTGGTTAAAAGTGGCAATCTGGTCAACATCGTTATCAAGCACGATAGAAATAATTTCGATATCAAACACAACATTCCCTTTAGGCTGATATTTTTGAACCAGTTTCTCAAAAAGCAGCAAACGTATAAATGATGGGAACAAAATGGTAAAATTTGATTTTACTTCAGCATAAAAACCTAAAAAAATGGCAGATTAATTTTGTGTTTAGATGTTACGGCAAAAAATTCACTGATGTTCTTAGTCGTAATGAATAGATTATGATTGGGGTTGAGCAAGATAGCATTGGCAACCTGATGATGGACTGAACCTTTATCCATTGCATATATCAATACATTGGTATCAAGCAACACATTAATCATCGTGGGCAAAATCACGAATATTTATAAAATCCAGGTCTCCGCCAAGATTAACACTTCCAATAGTTGTCCACTTTCTTTCAGACGGTTTTGCATCGGCCACTTCACGGATTATGATCTCCACATTTTTGCCCACCAGCGGCCCTGCTTCTTTACCAAGTTCGATAATGTCAGATTCAAGCCGTTTTCTAATAGTAATTGTGTTCATCACAAGCCAGTTATAAAATAAATTAAGGTTAAATATACTAATAAAAACAGGCAGTCCTGTTTAAAAATCACAGTATGGTTTCAAGAGATATCAGCAATCAGCTTTCAGCACTTTGCAATTCTCAGGCCTGATACCTCAACCTTCACAATCCAACCGTTCATTTCCGCACAGGTTTTGTAATGAAAACGAACAAACAAGTAATCCCTGTTTATACAAACTTCTCAAAATCAAATACTTAAAATTTTGGTACTAGTCATGTAGCACAATAAACGCAGTAAGTTGCTGTCGTTCTTTATAAGTTAGATGTTAAATAAAACCAAAAATCCTCTCCTCCGGGAGGGGGATATGGTTTTTGTATTGATCCAGAAAATTAAAACCAAACCCTATGAAAACCTTTAAAACCCCTATTTTATTTTTCCTGCTAAGCCAGGGATTGATCGCTTCGGCACAAAACTACAATCAAACACCGTATTTAAATAAATCTTTTGCCAACGCTGACATTAAAAATGTAAACGTGAAAACTTCCGGCGGCAGCATTGCCATCACCGGAGGCAACGCGGCGGATGCGCATGTAGAAGTTTACGTGAACCCAAACAATGGCAACGGCGAAACCATCTCCAAAGAAGAAATTGCCGAGCGAATGAAGGATTATGACCTGGATGTTTCGTTGAGCGGAACAGAACTTGAAGTATCGGCAAAAGCTAAAACCGGTAACTTCAACTGGAGGAAATCGTTGAGCATTTCCTTCAAAATTTATGTGCCAAAAACAGTATCGTCCAACCTGACTACTGCCGGAGGAAGCATCAAACTTGCTAATTTAAGCGGCGGGCAAAACTTTACCACCAGCGGCGGCAGTTTAAATTTGGATCAGCTATCCGGAAATATCAAAGGCCGCACTTCCGGCGGCTCGATCAATGTTTCCAATTCCAAAAACAATATCGACCTGACAACCAGCGGCGGTTCTATCCGTGCAGAAAATTGCGACGGCATGATCAGCCTGAAAACCTCCGGCGGTTCGCTGGATTTGAATAACCTCAGCGGAAAAATCTATGCCAAAACCAGTGGCGGCAGCGTTCATGGCAGCCAGGTTTCGGGCGAGTTGATTACCGGAACTTCCGGCGGCAGCATCGACTTGAAAAACATGTCGTGCAGTCTGGAAACTTCTACCAGCGCAGGCAGCATCCATGTAGAGATGACGCAATTGGGCAAATATGTAAAAATAAACGGCAGCGTGGGCCATGTGGATTTGCAGTTGCCAACCGGAAAAGGGTTGGATTTGGATTTGCACGGCAACCGCATCACGACAAATGTTTCCGGTAATTTTAATGGTGAAAAAGACAACAGCCGCATGGTTGGACAATTAAATGGCGGCGGCATCCCGGTTACGGTGAGCACAAGCATCGGCGGGATTAATGTGCGGATGTAAGTTGGAAGCGGTCAGCTTTTAGCCATCAACAATCAGCCGAATTGCAGGAGCAGCATTGCAAGGACCGAGAGCTAAAGGCTGATTGCTGAAAGCCCGTAGTAAAATTATACCGGTAAAAGAAGCATTTACCTCGAACCCCTAACCTCATACCTATTTAAAAACTATCGATAAAGTCAACCGCATTTAAAATGGGAACGTTACGAAATGGATGCAAGACAAGCAGGTCTTTATCTCCGGTGATGATACAGGAAGCATTTGCAGCAATGGCCAATTCAAGAAATTTATTGTCTTTGGGGTCGCGGCAAACTTGTATTGATTCTGATATTTCCTGGAAGATTATAAGACCTTTTATTTCGTTTAAAATCACTAACCGAATTTTTAATGAAACATATCTATCAAATTTTGGACGTACAATAACATCGCATAACTCATTGTATGTTTCAAAACTTGCGGGTATTTTACCTAATCGTTTTACTTTGTCGAATGCCATTGTTGAGTTGGAATGTTCAAATAAAATAGCGCTAATCAGGGTGTTGGTATCTATAACAAAAAAGCTATTCTTCATTCAGCAGTTGTTGAAGTATTTCTTCAGTAAGTCCATTTTTAGCTGCCTCTTCTCTTACGGTTTTCAACAAATTTTCAAAGTTAGCTTCTTTCATTTTTTCAGAAAGACCATCTATTTGTCTTTCAAAACTTTTTTCAAGCTCGCTTTTAATTTTAGAAGAAACGTTCTGCCATTTTTTTGCCGTAGCATCATCAACTTCAATTACTATCCGTTCCATAAATTATCCTAATCAAGTACAAATCAAATTTACAAAAATTAAATATTTTAAAATGCCATTATCTATTTGAAAACCCTAATGCTTCTTTTACCGCTAAAAAATAAGTGTATGTATCGCATCTTTTGAAGATATGAATAACAGGTTTGATGTTTTTATGGGGGTAAAAGAAGCATCATTTAATTGACAATTTTAAGACAGTATTAAACGCTGAAAGCTAATTGCCGACAGCTAAAAGCTAATTAACCATGTTCAAAAACTACATCAAAATCGCGTGGCGGAACTTACTTCGCAACAAAGCTTTTTCTATTATTAATATTGTTGGATTGGCTATCGGTATGGCTGGTGCGATATTAATTTTTGAATGGGTGCAAAATGAACTGAGCTTTGATCAGTTTCATGCCAACAAAGACACTTTGTACAAAGTGTGGAACCGAAACACACCTAAAGGACCCGTTTATACTTGGGACGTTTCTTCTGGTGCTGTCGGGCCAGCGTTAAAACAGCAGTTCCCGGAAGTAAAAGCCACCGCCAGAACTTCTTGGCCTACGCCGCGGCTGTTCAACTTTGCCGACAAAGCAATTAAAGCAACCGGACTGGATGTTGACAAGCCTTTTTTGACCATGTTTAGTTTCCCTTTGCTGGAGGGCAGTTCAGCACATGCTTTGGACGATGTAAACAGCGTTGTGCTTACTCAAACACTGGCCGGGAAGATTTTTGGAAAACAAGATCCGATGGGGAAAATGGTAAAAATCGACAACAAAGATACCTACAAAGTTACGGGCGTGATGAAAGACCTGCCCAACAATACGCAGTTTGATTTTGAATATCTGGTTTCGCTTGCAGGCAGTCCGCAAACTGCTTATCTGGAAACCAAATGGAACACCATGTCCTTCAACACCTACGTGCAGCTACAACCCGGCGCTTCTTTGGTTGAGGTTGACCGAAAGATCAAAGACCTCGTTTTAAAGCATGATCCTACAACGGAGGAAGAGATTTTCCTGCATCCTGCAAGCCAATGGCATTTGTATTCCCGGTTTGAAAATGGGAAAGTTGTTGGCGGAAGAATTGAGACCGTAAGGTTGCTTTTTGTTATTGCCTGCCTGATTTTGTTGATTGCCTGCATCAATTTCATGAACCTAAGTACCGCACAAAGTGAAAAACGCGCTAAAGAAGTTGGTTTGCGCAAAACGATTGGTGCGAGCAGATTTATGCTGATCAAACAGTTTTTAAGCGAATCGATCCTTGTCTCGTTTATTTCTGCCGTGATTGCGTTGTTGCTTGTCCAGATTTTCCTGCCGGCTTTCAACCAAATAACCGACAAGAAACTAACGATTGAATATGGTAATCCGCTGTTTTGGCTTTTTGGGATTGGTTTTATACTGATCACCGGTTTACTTGCCGGAAGTTATCCTGCGTTCTTCTTGTCGTCCTTCCAACCGGTAAGAACTTTGAAAGGCTTGTTTAAAGGTAAAATTCAGGTAATTACGCCCCGAAAAGTACTTGTGGTGCTGCAATTTACCGTTGCCATTGTGTTGATTGTTTCGACCTTAATCATTTATAAGCAAATCAAATATACCCAACAACGCGATACCGGTTATGTGCAAAACATGCTTTTAGAACATCCGATCAATGGTGATATTTTAAAGAACTTCGATCTGATCAAAAATGAGCTGATCAACCAGGGAATTGCAACGGCGGTAAGCAAAACCAGTATGACGATCACTACCGACGGCAGCAGTTCGCAGGGATTACAATGGGGCGATCAAGACCCAGACCATTCAAAAATCAACTTTACACAATTTGCAAGCACGGGCGACTTTGTCAAAACGATGGGCTTAAAGCTGGTTTTGGGCAGGGATATTGACCTCGTTCATTATCCAACCGACAGCAACGCGGTTTTATTGAATGCAACAGCAATCGACTGGATGAAACTCAAAAATCCAATTGGGCAAATCATTACCGCCAACAATAAGTCCTTGACAATTGTCGGCGTTTTTCAAGATTTCATTGTCGGCTCTCCTTACCAGCCGGTCAGTCCGATGGTGGTTTACGGAACGGATCATTGGTATTATGGCAACATGCTGATCCGGCTGAAGGCGCATCAACCTGTATCAAAAAGTTTGGAGGAGGCCAAAGAAATCTTCAAAAAATACAATCCTGCTTATCCTTTCGAATACAAGTTTGTAGATGAAGAATATGCGCAAAAATTTGCAGAACAGGAACGGACCGGCGAACTGGCCGCTTTATTTGCCGGTTTAACGATTGCGATTTCCTGTCTTGGTTTGTTTGGACTTGCTGCCTATATGGCCGAAAGCCGCTCAAAAGAAATCGGCATCCGCAAAGTTTTGGGTGCCAGCGTAGGCGGATTGGTTCAATTGCTCAGCAAAGAATTTGTAGCACTGGTCGTCGTAGCAATGTTGATTGCTACACCAATTGCCTGGTACGCGATGCACAAATGGTTGCAGGATTACAATTACCGGATCGATATTAGTTGGACAACATTCGCGCTGGCAGGAATACTGGCCGTCGTCATCGCTTTATTGACCATCAGTTTTCAATCGGTAAAAGCAGCATTGGCCAATCCGGTGAAGAGTTTGAGGAGTGAGTGAGAAGCCTCACCCAACCCTCTCCATGGGAGAGGGCTTACAGGGCGGATAAATAGCAAACTGAAAAGATAGCACGCTTTAGTTCCTCCTCTTTGGGGAGGTTAGGTGGGGCAAAAAGTACCGATAAAAGAAGCATTAACCAAAACATTAATCTGCTGAAAGCCAATTGCCGACAGCTAAAAAACCAATATGATGATTAGAAACTATCTCAAAATAGCCTGGCGAAATTTCTACAAGCAGAAATTTTATACCGGCATTAATGTTTTTGGTTTGGCTTTGGGCATCAGTTGCACCATGGTGCTGTTTTTGTTCATCAGTTATCATCTAAGTTTTGATACTTATCATATCAATGCCAAACGTATTTTCAGGATCGTAACTGATTTACATATACCGGATGGAAGTATTGATTACGACCAGGGTTCACCCTATATGATGAACGAACTTGTAAAAGGTTTACCGGCCATCGTCAACAAAACTGCGCTGTTGGGCAAACGTAGTTTCACCGTTTCTGTACCTCAAAAAAACAAGGATAAACAAAGCCTTTTTTACGAGTTTGAGAACATTGCTTTTACCGATAACAACTGGTTTAAAATGTTTACTTATCATTGGAAATCTGGCAATCCAAGTACGGCTTTATCCAATCCTTATACTGCGGTTATTACTTCCACTCTCGCAAAAAAATATTTTAAAACAGATCAGGTTGTTGGTAAAAACATCCAAGTTGAAAACAAATACAATTTCACAATAACAGGTGTATTGCAAGATAATCCATCCAATACGGATGTGCAATCCAATTTGTTCTTGTCCATAGCTTCTGCTCATACCATGTTTCCGGAACCGAGAGCGTTTTGGAATGATATTTCATTTATCTCTTCAAAAAACTATGTTTATGTTTTGTTGAATAATGAACGTAAACAAAAACAAGTTGACCAGGAAATAGAGACAATCTTAAGAAAAGACTTTAAAAGTTATGATGACCTTCATTTCCACCTACAACCTTTGGCCGACATTCATTTTAATGCCCGTTACAGTGGAAAAATTTCTAAACCTTTGCTTTGGGTTTTGGCTTTAGTTGGATTTGCATTGATCTTAATTGCATGCGTAAACTTTGTAAACATGGCTACGGCACAAAGTTTAACCCGGGCAAAAGAAATTGGGACACGGAAAGTTTTGGGCAGCAGCCGGAAAGCAATTTTCTGGCAGTTTATTGCAGAAACTGCTTTCGTTGTTTTAACGGCAGGACTGCTTGGTTTGCTATTAACCATACTGTTTTTACCTACCTTAAATAACTGGTTGCAAATTTCATTGGTTATAAATTACAAATCAATTTTATTTTTGATGGTTTTGTTACTTGTGATTGTATTTGTTGCCGGCTTTTATCCAGCCGTTATTTTAAGTGGTTTTAAACCGGTTGATGCTTTAAAAAACAGGATTGGCAACAGTAATACTTCTTCCAAGTTATCGCGAAATGTATTGATCGTACTCCAAAACGTAATTGCGCAAGCTTTGATTGTTTGCACCATCATTATTGTGTTGCAAGTGAAGTTCCTAAAAAATGCTGATTTGGGTTTTAACAAAGATGCCATAATTATGGTTCCTATTCCAGATCATTCCCCTTCAAAGCTCTCCTATTTCCGCAACCAATTAAATAATTATCCGGGAATAAAAAGTGTTAGTTTTTGCTACAAGCCGCCTTCTGCAAATACGCAAAAAGGAGGAAGTATCCGTTACGATGGGCACGAATGGGAAAAGTTTACGGTTTTTAGTATCATCGGCGATCAGGATTATATCAAAACGTTTGGTATAAAGCTTATTGCAGGCCATAACCTTTCTGCTACGGATACCACAAATGCTTACATCGTTAACCAGCAAACTCTACAAAAATTAGGTATTAAAAACCCAGAACAGGCGATTGGACACCAGCTTACTGCCGGTGATTTTAGCGATCACACCGGAACAATAATCGGCGTAGTGAAAGATTTTAACATCGTTCCTTTGACTTCAAAAATTATACCTGCATTAATTGCTGCAAAATCAGATTACTATGAAAATGCTGCGGTCAAAATTTCCGGTAACCATCAACATCAACTTATCAATATCATTCAGCAGAAATGGCAAAAAACCTTTCCGCAAAACGCGTTCGAATATCATTTTTTGGACGAGCAACTGGCAGCATTTTACCAAAAAGAAGAAATGATTGGCAAGCTGATTACAGTTGGAACAATGGTAGCTATTTTAATCAGTTGTTTGGGACTTTTAGGTTTGATTTCATTGATGACGGTACAACGCACCAAAGAGATCGGGATCCGGAAAGTGCTTGGTGCTACTGTAAGCAGTATTGTTACGTTAATATCCAAAGATTTTGTAAAATTGATTGCGTTTGCGGTTCTCGTGAGTTCGCCTTTTGCCTGGCTGTTGATGAGCCACTGGCTGCAAAACTTTGCTTACCGCATTGAAATTAGCTGGTGGATTTTTGCAACAGCCGGTGCTTCCGCTATTTTGATTGCTTTGCTCACCATCAGTTTTCAGGCGGTAAAAGCAGCATTGGCCAACCCGGTGAAGAGTTTAAGGAGCGAATGAGGGAAAGCCATCAGCAGTTAGCTGTCAGCAGTCGGCTGAATTGCAAGGGCAAACTTTGCAAAAGCTGAAGGCTGACTACTGAAAGCTAAAATCAACTATTAAACTAAATGCTGAAAGCCAATTGCCAATAGTTAAAAACTAATCCTACATACTGTTTTTACCACCTAAAAACTTGTATCACAACAGCACATGAATTGTATCGTTTCCGAACAAATCAAACAGTGGAAACGATTTTAAATTATTAAAGATCAGATAGTTAAATGAACGGCACAGATTTCACACAGATACTTAAAAAATCAAGCTTATGAAAAACTTAACGATACTTCTTTTAGCAACCTTTTCTTTGGGTGCATCGGCGCAAACCAGAACCAAAACTAGCACTTCCCAAACAGATAGTACAAGGCAATTTGTTAAAGATAACGGCAAAACCCTGCACATCAGCATCAACAGCAACAAAGCCGGAAAGAAGATTAATTACGATCGTACTTTTGCGGTTGAAGGTATGAACCAACAGCAAAGGAATGCTTTGGTTAAAAGAATAACGGATTCGCTGGGCGTTTATCCGCCGCCAGCACCTCCGGCACCGCACAGGCCGTAGAGCGATGGCTGTCAGCAATCAGAATCAGCTATCAGCCAAGGTCTAAACGGACTGCACGCTGTTAATTGCTTAGTAATAACTAATAAACATTCATTTTGCTGACAGCTGATTACTGACAGCCATAAAAGCTAAATCCCATGCTCAAAAATAATCTAAAAATTGCCTGGCGCAACTTGCTGAAAGGCAAAGTTTTCAATCTTATTAACATTGTTGGTTTAAGCGTGGCTGTTGCCTGCTGCATTTTGCTGTTTCTGACGGTGGATTATGAGTTTTCTTTTGATCGTTTCCACAAAAACCTGCCGGATATTTACCAACTGTACACTACAGAAAACCGGGCTGCAGGTATTGAAAAAAGTGCTTCGATGCCAGAACCTGCTGCACCTGCATTGAAGGCCGCTTATCCGGCTATCAAAAATATTTCGCGCTATGGAAACGGCCAAACTTCGGTTCTGTATCGCGGTAAGCAAACCAATTATGGCATTAAATTTATCGATCCTGATTTTTTAAAGATGTTTACTTTCCCATTGGTTCAGGGAAATCCGCAAACCGCACTGCATGATTTAAAAAGTATTGTAATTACAGAACATGTTGCCCATGCTGTTTTTAACAAGGAAAATCCGGTAGGCAAAACGGTCGAACTAAATTTCAACGATCAGCCGCAAAGTTTTGTAATCACTGGCATTGCGCAGGATTTCCCAAATAATTCCAGTTTGAGTTTTGATATTTTGATGCGGTTTGAAAATATGCCCGGTTATCAGCAAAAACAGGACAGATGGAATGCCAATAACCATTCGGTTTTTGTGCAGTTGCAGGCAGGTGTAAATCATACAATTTTTGAAAAACAGTTTATCCCTTTTACAAATCAGCACTTTACGGAAAATATCAACAATATCAAACGAGACGGCTCGCAGCCGGATGCGGACAAGCAAGTATTTACACTTAACCTGTTTTCTTTTGCACAAAATCATTTTGCTACCAATATGTTTGGGCTGGAAGGCGACCATGTGAGCAAAGTTTACATTATCGCGCTCATGGCTATCGGGATTTTTATCCTGCTGATTGCCTGTATCAATTTTATCAACCTCAATGTTGCCCGTGCATTTACCCGCGCCCGGGAGGTTGGTGTGCGCAAAACATTGGGTGCAGGCAATTGGAATTTGATTTTACAATTTTGGACGGAAACTGTTTTGGTCTGCCTGATTGCTTTGCTGTCCGGCTTGCTCCTGTCTTCCCTGATTTTGCCCGGCTTCAAAACCAATTTCCGCAGCCCGGTTAGTTTAAAAATGCTGCTGCACCCTACACAGCTGAGTGCTTTTTTTACCCTGTTTTTTTTGGTAACAATTATCGCAGGTTTTTATCCGGCCTGGCTGATGCTGCGATACAAAACGGTACAGGTTTTGAAAGGAACAGTGAATACTACCAAACCCGGCAAAGTGCGCAATGTACTGCTGGTTATCCAGTTTTCACTTTCTACTTTACTGATTATCTGTACTTTAATTACCTGGCAGCAAATGCGGTATTTGCAAAACAAACCGCTGGGCTATAACCGTACCGAAGTTATCAGTGTTCCTTTTGGAAATGAAATGTCGGGCACCAAAGCATTGCAACTGCTGCGGAACAAATTGCAAAGTCAACCGGAAATTGTCAGCATAACAGGTTCGGCCAGTAACTTAGGTTTAGGCCAGGATGGTTCTACCTCGACAAGAATTGTTGGTTTCACTTATAATGGGCACGAGATCCAAAGCAACTGGCAACGGGTAGATTATGATTACTTGAAAACGCTTGGCGTAAAGCTGCTGCAAGGCCGCGATTTTTCTAAAAGTTTCCCCACCGATACCAATTCAATTGTGATCAACGAACAAATGGCCAAACAATTAGGCGGTAAAGATATAATTGGCCGGTTTTTGCCGGTGTACGACGATCAGCCAAAAATGCAAGTGATTGGCGTGATACAGGATTATAACTTCCACTCGCTGCGCGAAAATGTAGCACCGCTTTCGCTGGTTATGGAAAAACGGACTGATGTTGGCTATGCTTTTATCCGTGTAAAACCCAGCAGTTTATTGTCCACTTTCAATCAGCTTAAGCAACAATGGCACGAGCTGTTCCCGAACACCGAATTTAAAGGTTCTTGGCTGAATGAAAATACGGAAAGGCTGTACCGAAGCGAAAAGCGTTTGTCTAATATTTTTATCAGCGGTGCCATCCTGGCCATCCTGATTTCCTGTATCGGTTTGCTGGCAATGGCCATGATCGTGATGGTACAGCGCACCAAGGAAATCGGCATCCGTAAAGTATTGGGTTCCAGCATTTCGGGCATTGTGCTGTTGGTTTCTAAGGATTTTATCAAATTGGTTTTGATAGCCAGCGTATTAGCTTTTCCGGTGGCCTGGTGGGTGATGCATAATTGGTTGCAAGGTTTCGCTTACCGCATCGACATCAGTTGGTGGATTTTTGCTTTGGCTACGCTGATTGCCTTGGTTATTGCTTTGGCAACCGTCAGTTTTCAGGCGGTAAAAGCAGCATTGGCCAATCCGGTTAAGAGTTTGCGGAGTGAGTGAGAAGCCTCACCCAACCCTCTCCAAAAGAGAGGGCTTGCAGGGTTTAGATATAGCAAACTGTAAATATAGCTGCTATGGTTCCTCTCCTTTAGGAAGGTTGGGTAGGGCGAAAATTATACCGATAAAAGAAGTATCAGCTAAAAAACAATTACCATGCTCAAAAATTATTTCAAAACAGCGATTAGAAGTTTGTTCAAAAACAGGTTGTTTTCGGGCATAAACATTCTTGGATTGGCTTTAAGTATGTGCGTTTGCCTGATCGTAATTATGGTTACCAGCGATGCTTTTACTTATGACAATTTCCATCCATTTCCTAAAAGGACTTTCCGTATGATTTCCGATCTCAAGGCCAACAATGGCTCACGCGAAAGATGGGCAACGGTGCCGATGATGTTGGCCGATCAATTGCAAAAAGATTTCCCCTTTGTTGAAAAGACGGTTCAGGTCTATCCCGCAATTTCCGATGAGGTAATAGTTGACAAAGGTAAAATCCCGATTAAAGGATCTTTTACACAACCATCGTTTTTCAGTTTGTTTGGATTCAAATTATTACAAGGAAATAAAATCACAGCTTTAGAAAAGCCATATTCGGCGGTTATGGCAAAGCAAAAATCGGACATACTGTTTCCCCATCATGATGCATTGGGAAAAGTAGTCAGACTTAAAAACATCGATGCCAATTTTACCATAACCGGAATTATACAAGACGGCTACAAAACATTTTTTGACAATGATGTGTATGTGTCATTTTCCACTTTGCCAGATCTGGTAAAACAAAAGAAAATCAATGCCGACCTCGAAAGTTGGAGAGATTACAACGCCGTATCAACTTATGTCCTTTTAAAGAAAAACACGACAATTTCATCTTTAAAAAACGCATTGAATGGAATTGCAGTCAAAAATGCCAAATTATTTTCAATCAAAAACGTCCGTCAACTCAAATATGATTTCCAGCGCTTGGACAAAATTACGCCTGGCGAGCAATTACTAAACGGAGGTTTTACTCCTTCTGCATCCGGATTGTGGGCAATAACCGGCATTGCTTTTTTGATATTGTTACTCGCGTGTTTTAATTATACCAATCTTTCTATTGCCCGTTCATTAACAAGGGCGCGTGAAGTTGGAGTACGTAAAATAATGGGCGGTTCAAGGGTACAATTGTTTTTACAATTTATAGTTGAATCTATTGTTGTTGCATTTTCAGCTCTCCTACTTGCATGTCTATTCTTAGGAATTATCTACAATTATCCAATTAGTAAAACGTTACTTGAACGAATAAATCCTTCTTATTATTTGTTCTTATGGTTGATTCCTTTTGCCCTATTTTCTGGATTACTTGCCGGAAGTTTACCTGCTTGGATTTTATCGGCATATAAACCGATTGACGTGATGAAAGGAATGCGCGCAATCAAACTTTTTAAAAGTTTCCGGCCACATAAAATTTTAATTGCAACACAATTTTCCGTGAGCTTGTTATTTGTGATTTTCTTGGTAACTATTTACAAGCAAACTTCCTATCTGAAGAGTTTTTCCTATGGATTTGATCAGACAAATATCCTCAACATCAATGTAAAAGATAAAGACATCAACCTTTTGAAATCACAAATTTTGAGTATTCCGGGAGTTGAACGTATCTCGGCAACATCAGATGTTTTTGGTTTTAATTCTACTGATTTTATAAAATTAAAGGAAAACGTTGATAAAGAAGGCATAGGAACAGACAGTTATTTTGTAGATGAAGATTTTTTACAGAACATGAACTTGGATTTGATTGCAGGAACTAATTTTACAGCAGCCAGTTTATCAAAAGAAACTTATGTTATCTTGAATGAAAAAGCGGCAAAAGCGTTAAATTTTAATAATGCAGCAAATGCAATTGGCAAACTTGTTTGGTTGGACGATTCGACACAAGTAATAATTTCCGGCGTTGTAAAAGATTTTTATTATCTAAACCCAAAACACGAATTGGGAAATCTTGTATTAAGGAACAACCTTCAAAAATGCAATTATTTGAATATAAAAACAGCTCAAAATAGTCGAACTCAAGTAATCAAAGGAATACAATCGATCTGGAAAAAATCATATAACAATGAACCTTTAGTTTATCAATGGTTTGACGATGAATTGAAACAAGGCCGTGACAAACCGGATGATTTATTGACAATCATATTTCTTACTTTAATGGCCATCACCATTTCGTGCATGGGCTTACTTGGAATTGTTACATATTCATCTGAAATAAGGGAAAAAGAGATGAGCATTCGTAAAGTATTGGGCGCGGAAGTAAGGAACCTGCTGTTTTTACTATCAAAAGATTTTGTGTTGCTTCTTTTTTCAACTTGCCTTATCACACTGCCGATTGGATATTTCATCAGCAATATATTTCTCCATGAATTCGCCAATCGTATTACTGTCAGATGGGAAATATTGGCAGAATCGACGTTCATCATTATGATTATTGGTTTGCTCGCAATCTTCTCACAAACGATAAAAGCAGCATTGGCTAATCCTATAAAGAGTTTGAGGAGCGAATGAGGATGGAGGTGCGGGGTTCGAGGTGCGCCTTACAAATCCTCGAACCCCGCACCTCGCTCCTCTTACCTAAAATATACCGATAAAAGAAGCATTATAAAAGCTAAACATCATGATCAAAAATTATTTCAGGCTTACTTTTAGAAACATGTTGAAAAACAAGGTTTCTTCAATTATCAATATTGGCGGATTGGCAGTTGGGCTGGCCACAGGCATTATCATTATGCTCGAAATCGTAAATGAAGTTAGTTACGATAAGTTTAACACTAATCTGGCCGATACTTATTTGCTGATGAAAAATCAGAACTTGGGCGGCGATATTAAAACCGGCAACACAACACCTGGCCTTTTAGCAGCTAATGTGCTGGCGGAAATACCTGAAATAAAATATGCTGCCCGAACCAGTCAGCAAAGTGATATGATACGGAATGGCGATAAAACCATCTATACCAATTCTATTTACACAGATGCTGATTTTTTTAAGATGATGACCTTTCCTGCCGTAAAAGGAAACGCCGTAAATGCTTTAAAACAGCCTAATACAGTAGTGTTAACAGAAACCACCGCAAAAAAAATATTTGGCACGACCGATGTTATTGGCAAACTTTTGATGCTGAATAATACAGATGCTGTAAATGTTGCGGCTGTTGTTCGTGATGTGCCGCAAAATAGTACCAATCAATTTGATATTGCCATTCCGTTTATGCTTTTCGAAAGCAAAAATGATTGGTTAAAAAAATGGGATGATAACAGGATCCAAACCTGGATTCACGTTAAACCCAATGTAAAACTTACAAGTTTAAATAAGAAGCTAAAAGAACTGTTTCTTAGAAAACAGCTTGAAAAGAACACTGATTTATTTGCTTATCCGTTTTCTGCTTTAAGGTTACATGACCAATTTAAAAACGGAAAACCCAGCGGTGGTATCATCAATATTATCATGCTTTTAAGTACAATAGCCGGATTTGTTTTGCTAATTGCCTGCATCAATTTTATGAACCTGGCAACAGCACAATCCGAGCAACGTGCCCGCGAAGTTGGTGTTCGGAAAGTGCTTGGGGCTTCAAGAAAACGGATCATCTTTCAGTTTCTTGGCGAAGCCTTATTTCTTTCGTTCCTCGCATTGATGTTGGGTGTTTTACTTGCTGTTTTAGCGTTGCCGGGTTTTTTACAACTTTCAGGAACAAACTTTACGCCCGATTTTGCGAACTGGCAACTATGGATCTTGTTACTTATATTGGGTTTAGTCACCGGTTTGGTGGCAGGCAGCTACCCGGCCTTTTACCTGAGTCGTTTTAAACCGATTGAGGTATTAAAAAAAATGACGAACAGAGACAAAGGAGGCAGTCTTTTAAGAAAAAGTTTGGTAACATTCCAGTTTGTTATTTCTATTTTCCTCATTATCGCTACCATTGTTATTGCTAAACAAATTGATTATCTGGAGCAAAGGCCGGTGGGCTATGATGCCAACAGGCTAATTGATATAAAGGCCAATAGCGACCTCAGCAGTAAGTATGGCATTGTAAAAAACGAGTTATTACAAATTCCGGGGGTAAAAAACGTATCGGCAGGTACGGATAACCTTGTAAGATTTGGAGGAGCTTTTAACGGACTTGATTGGCCGGGGAAAACACCCGATCAGGATTTTTATATTACAGCTACCAATGTTGGATATGACTGGATAAAAACAGCAGGGTTTCAATTGGCAGCAGGCCGGGATTTCAGCACCAGTTTTGGCACCGATACTTCCGCTTGCCTGATCAACCAGGCTGCTGCAAAAAGAATGGGGCTCAAAGAACCCATTGTTGGAACCAAACTTGGGAAAAATACAGTTATCGGTGTGATCAAAGATTTCGTTTACAATCATCCTTTTGCCTCTCCGGAACCAATGGTTGTTTATCTAAGCAAGCATAATTTGAACCATTTTTTTGTACGCTTGAACAATGATGAAAAATGGCGGGAAGGTGTAGCTCAAATTGAAAAAGTTGTTAAAAAGACAAGTCCTGATTTTCCTTTTGAATTTGAATTCACCAAAGAAGAATACCAAAAAAACTTTAAAGAATTCGATTCATTGAGGCAAATATCGAACCTCTTTAGCGGTATGGCTATTTTTATTTCCTGTCTTGGTTTATTTGGTTTGTCGGCTTTCTTGGCCGAACGCCGCAGTAAAGAGATCAGTATCCGCAAAGTATTGGGCGCAAGTGTGGGCAGCCTGTGGTTAACGCTTTCAAAGGACTTTTTAAAGCCTGTATTTATTGCGTTTATAATTGCAGCCCCTGTTACAGGTTTAGCCATGCAAAAAGTTTTGGGGTTTATGGATTATCACATTCAACTCTCCTGGTGGATGTTTGCCATAGCAGCATTAGCGGCAATTGCTATTGCTGTTGTTACGGTAAGTTATAATGGCATAAAAGCAGCATTGGCCAATCCTGTGAAGAGTTTGAGGAGTGAATAAAAGCTGTCAGCAATCAGCTTTCAGGTATCAGCGATTTGCAAGTTGGAAACCTGTAACCTCAAACCTCTTATCAAAATAATAAACTATAAAGGAAGCTGACAGCTGATTGCCGACAGCTAAAAACTAAAAAATATGATTAAGAACTATTTCAAAATCGCCTGGCGGAACCTTGTAAAAAGTAAAGTTTACAGTTCCATCAATATTCTTGGACTGGCTGCCGGATTATCCAGTTTCATCATCATCTTGTTATACCTCAATTATGAATTGAGCTATGATCAATGGAACCCGGAATTAAAAAAAGTATTTAAAGTTTCCCTCCGCAAAGAAGCTGATATCCTTCCAACAACCCCTGCCCCGCTATCCTCTTTTTTAGCGGAAAATTATTCCGTTGCAGAAGCTGCCACCTCTGTTCAGCCTGGCGGGGATTTTGAAACACTGCTTGCTGCCAATGATAAAAAAATTTACCAGAAAGGTATTGCAATGGTGGATTCATCTTTTCTCAAAGTATTCCCTTATAAATTGGTCAAAGGTAACGCCGCTACTGCGCTTAATCAGCCTAACGCTGTTGTTTTAAGTGAAGAACTAAGCCGTAAATTGTTTGGGGATGCTGATCCGATGGGTAAACCTTTAAAGGTATATAATGCTGTTGATTGTATAGTAACAGGTGTAATGCAACTGCCGAAAACCCCGTCGCATTTGAACATACAAATGCTTATGCACGATGCATCTGAAAAACAAAATAAGACTTTTTGGGAAAACTATTCTTATCAAACTTATATCAAACTAAAACAGCCGGTTGCCGAAGCAAAGATTGAAGATGCCATCAACAGGTTGTATTATAAAGAACGTTTGAAAAAAGACAATTCATCGTTTGAACAGTATAAACAGTCAGGTCAGAAACAAGCTCTTTTTATAGATGCCGTCCCCGATATCCATAACTTTCCAAAACACGGCAGCAGTAATTTTAAAACAGTTTCCATACTGCTGATATTGGCAGTTTTATTGCTGCTGGCCGGTGCCATTAATTTCAGCAACCTCACTATCGCAAAATCAATCGGACGTGCAAAAGAAGTGGGTGTACGCAAAGTATTAGGTTCCGACCGCAGGCAGTTGATCTTTCAATTTATGTCGGAAACAGCTTTACAATGCCTGATCAGTTTATCTATAGCGGCATTGGTGGTATTTGTTGCCCTGCCCTATCTTAACCGGTCGTTTAACATTAACCTGGGCTTCTGGCAACAGGGCCATACAGCATCTCTTATTGCTCAAATTGCAATTTGTTTATTGCTTGTTACATTGTTTTCAGGCTTGTATCCATCTTTATTCCTTTCCAAATTTAACACCACGAAAGTTTTAAAAGGCGATTACTCCGCAGGAAAAAAAGGAAGGCTGTTTCGGAATAGTTTGATCGTAGTACAATTTATGGTCTCCGCTTTTTTTATTATTGCCACGCTGGTAATTGGCAACCAGATGCATTATATGCAAACCAAAGACAAGGGCTTTTCTGAAGCGCAGGTGCTGCGGATTGAATCAACCCAAAAAACGAGGGATAAAAATTTTGACGCGGTGAGAAATACGTTGCTTTCGGTATCAGGGGTAACCCATGTGGCCAAAACCATTAATGTGCCGGGCGATAAAAATTTAGACACCGCCACCATAAATTATAAATATGCGGGAAAAGAATACCGGATGGCTTCTGTAAAAGTAAGTACGGATTATTTTAAAACTTTACAAGTTGGTTTGGTACATGGCCGGTTGTTTACCGATGATTATTCTGATCAAAATACACGTACAGCAATTATCAATGAAACGGCTGTACGAACCATGAATGTAGCTGACCCAATTGGCAAAACCATTTCTTTTCCGTATTGCGATAGTGTGCCTTTACGGATAGTTGGTGTTGTAAAAGATTTTAACGTACACGGATTTGAAACAGCCGTGCAACCTGTTGTATATACCATTGGAAACAAAGCCTGCATGTTTCAATCAGGCGGCGCAATTTTAGTGAAGTTGAACAGCAACCATACACAACAAACTGTTGCAGCTATTGAACAGGCCTGGAAAAATATAGAACCTGATTTTCCTATCCGTTATTCTTTCTTGGATGACAATTTCCAGCAGTTGTTCCTATCTTATGTAAGGCTGCAAAAGATCATTGTTTTTTTTGCTGCAATTGCCATTTTAATTTCTGTTGTGGGTTTATTTGCTTTAACGGCATTTTTTACCAAGCAACGCACCAAAGAAATTGGTATCCGCAAAGTTTTGGGCGCAACTGTCGGGCATCTTGCAACCTTGGTAGGCAAAGAATTTATTTACTTGGTGCTACTGTCCTTTTTAATCATCACACCCATAGCCTGGTGGGCGATGCATAAATGGCTGGAAACATTTGCGTACCGGATCAACATAAGTTGGTGGATATTCGGCGCAGCGGGATTACTGGTTTTGTTCATCGCCTTTATCACCATCAGTTTTCAGGCGGTAAAAGCAGCATTGGCCAACCCGGTAAAGAGTTTGAAGGTTGAGTAAACCTATGATGATGAGCATTAAAAACTTAAATTATTGTTTATGAAAAGATCACTCATTTTGTTTATTGTATGGTTAAGTTTTAGCAACACTGTGTTTGCACAAGCTGATTTTTGGAATAGTAAAGCAGCTTATCTTGGTCAAACCCCTCCATCTGATAAACCAAAAATATTTGCGCCTGGCCTGCTTGCCGAAAATGGCATTGCGTTGGACAGGATTGCTTTTTCTGCTGATGGCACAGAATTTTATTATTGCTTTGCGCAGCATTGGTTTGATTCAAAAGGTGCAAAGATTAAATATTTTAAATACACAAATAAAAAATGGCTTGGGCCTTTAGTATTGAACGAAAGTTATTATGCCCCTGCATTTTCACCCGATGATCAAACTTTGTATTTTATTGGCGGAGGCATAAGCGGTACAGTGTGGCAATCAAAGAGAATCAATAGCGGCTGGAGTGCCCCTTCGCTTTACTTAAAAAGGAATTATGGCATGTATGATTTTATGCCTACCAAAAGCGGTAAAATGTATGTTGGGAGCAACGCCAATCAGGGCGATGTTAAAGATTTTAAAACCTACGATTTCTGCGAATTTACAATCTCCGGTAAGGATACTACGATTAAGAGTCTTGGAAGTCCGCTAAACACGCCTGGCTTTGACGGCGATTTCTTTATTGCAAAAGATGAATCTTATATCATTATCAGTACAAAAGAAACCAACGACTATGAATGCGAATTGTATATCAGCTTTAAAAAACCTGACAAAACCTGGAGCAACCCCAAAAGCTTGGGCCCTTTGGTCAATAACGGAACTGCACACCGTTGGGGACAATATGTAACCCCTGATCATAAATATCTTTTTTACACACAGGGAACCAGTGAGAAAGATTGCCACATTTATTGGGTACGATTTGATAAAATGCTGAAAAATTTACGTCGCTCTTAACAAAGGATCATGCTTAAAAACTACATCAAAATTGCCTGGAGGAACATCGTTAAAAACCATGTTTTTTCGCTGGTTAACATCATCGGTTTATCAACCGGCATTGCATTTACCCTGTTGATTAGCGCTTATGTTTGGGGCGAATTACAGGTAAACCATCAGCTTAAAAATGCCGACCAACAATACATCATCCAGAGTAAATGGAAAGACCCAAACATGGGTTTCGATCTTACGACGGTGGCAGAATTACCCAAAGCTTTAAAAACGGAATATCCAAACTTAGTGGCCAATTATTACCATTGGGATGGTATTACTTCAAACGTCTCAAAAGGCGATAAGCATTTTCGAGAAAGCATACAAGTTGGCGACAGCACAATTTTTAACATGTATGGTTTTAGCTTGTTAAAAGGCGATGTAAAAACAGCACTTAAAGATCCTTTTTCGGTAGTGATCACGGAAGAAAAAGCGATCAAATATTTTGGCAGAACCAATGTTGTAGGGCAAACACTTACCATTGAAAGTTTCTCCAGGTCAAAGCATGGCTTTACTGTTTCTGGTGTGATTAAAAAAACTTACAGAAACTCGGTCATCAATTTGAATGATAACAACAACAATGATTTTTTTCTTCCTTTAAGTGCAGGTAAATTTATGGGCAGAACTGAAGAAGGTTGGAACAATACAGGTTTGGTTGGCTATCTTGAATTGCAGCCCGGAGTAAAACCAAGCGATTTAGAAAAACCAATGCGAGACCTGCTCAAAAAGAATACGGTAGTTCAAATTCAACAAAACTTAACGCCTTATCTGGTTCCTTTAAATACTTATTACTTGTCGGCCAATAATGGTGTGATCAAAAAGATGTTGTACACGCTTTCTTCCATTGCGATTTTCATTTTGTTGATGGCAGTGGTCAATTTCATTAATATGTGTATCAGCCAGTCTTCTACCCGGATGAAAGAAATGGGCATCCGCAAAGTATTAGGCGGAATGAAGAAGCAATTGATATGGCAGTTCCTGATCGAATCAACGCTGCTGGTGATAATGGCTACTGTTTTTGCCCTATTAATTTATACAATTGCAAGGCCACTTTTTAATGATGTCTTGGGGAAAGAAATTCTAAGCCTCTTTGCCTTCCCGGTTTACTTTTTCCTGATACCTTTTTTCCTGGCACTTTTTGTCGGTTTGATGGCTGGCGTTTATCCTGCTTTTGTTCTGTCTTCTTTAAAATCAGTTGATTCTTTAAAAGGGAAAGTCAGCTCGATCAAAGAAAGTGTTTTCATGCGTAAATCATTAGTCGCTTTTCAATTTGGAATTGCGGTGGTGGTTTTTGTTGGTACGCTTGTAATCTCTCAGCAAGTCAAACTGTTTTTTAGCAAGAATTTGGGGTACAATAAGGATTATGTGGTTTATGCTTCCGTTCCGAGAGATTGGTCGCGTAAAGGGGTACAAAAGATGGAGCAAATACGCTATCAGTTGGCACAAATGCCCGAAGTAAAAAGCGTATCGCTTTCATGGGAAATACCGGATGGAATGAATGGCGGATCAATGTTAATGTATAAACAAAGTGCAGATTCTACACAGGCAGTGACCACCCAGTCTTTAGTTACAGATAATCAATATGCCGCAACTTATGGTATTCCGCTTAAAGCAGGAAGTTTTTTTACTGAATTTTATACACCGGGAGATTCTGCAAAAGTGGTTATCAACGAAACACAATCTAAAGCTTTCGGATGGATAGATCCACAGAAAGCCATTGGACAGCAAGTACATATTCAGGGAAACAAGAACCTGTTTACTATTTGTGGCGTTACCAGCGATTTTCATTTCGGTTCTATGCAGCAGCAGATTCAGCCCATAACATTTATCAATGTAAACTTCTCTAACTTTTACCGCTATTTTTCTTTTAAGCTGAGGCCAGGCAACATGCAACATGATTTGGAAACCCTGCAAAAAAAGTGGTCAACGCTTTTACCTGATGCTCCTTTTGAATATGTTTTTATGGATGATGCATTGAAAAAAGTGTATCAAACAGAAATCCAATTGCAAAAAGCATCTTACATGGCAACAGCACTGGCTATTGTTATTGTGTTATTAGGGATTTTAGGATTGACCGCACAAAGCATCCAAAAGCGGACAAAAGAAATTGGGATCAGAAAAGTGTTAGGCTCTTCGGTTGCAGGGATTATCTTGCTGTTTTTAAAAGAGTTTTTAGGGATTGTGTTGATAGCAGGGTTAGTTGCCTGCCCGATTGCTTTTTTTATCATGCAAAAATGGTTAAGCGATTATGTTTATCGGATCACCATCACCGCAAATCCGTTTATGATCGCTATCGCTTTGCTCACCTTGGTAACTATGTTGCTGATTACCATACAAACGGTAAAAGCAGCATTGGCCAATCCGGTAAAGAGTTTGAAGGTTGAATAAAAGCTGTCAGCAGTCAGCTTTCAGGTATCAGCGATTTGCAAGTTAGATACCTGAAACCTCATACCAAAATAATAAACTATAAAAGAAGCTGAAGGCTGATTGCCGACAGCTAAAAACTAAATAACAAACTATACAAACACTGAAAGCCGATTGCCGACAGCTAAAAGCTAAATGTTATGATTAAAAACTATTTCAAAATCGCTTACCGCAATCTTCAAAAAAACAAGGTTTTTTCGCTGATTAATCTGTTTGGTTTAACCATTGGCCTGGCTGCTTTTTGGTTGATTGCTTTGTATGTTATGGATGAATTGAGTTTTGATCGATACCATGTCAATGCTGATAGGATTTATCGTGTCGTACATCACGCTAAGTGGGATAATGGAAGTTTTGATTTAACTGGAACTTCTGCCCCTTTTGCTGCTGCTTTAAAAAACGATTATCCCGAAATTGAGCAAACGGTACGTTTTGATATTGAAGGTGGTGGCACAATCAATTTCAACAACAAGCATTTACAAACGGATGCTATTTGCTTTACAGATCCTTCGGTTTTTACTGTTTTTAGTTGCCATTTTTTATATGGTGATGCAAAAACAGCATTGGTCAAACCGCAATCTATCGTTCTTACTAAAACCCTGGCGATAAAAGTATTTGGCGATGCTTCCCTTGCCTTAAACAAAACCATCAGCTTTGATAACAATTATCCCAATTTGGTTACCGGTGTCATTGATGATGTACCGGCCAATTCTCATTTTACTTTTAGCGCATTGCGTTCTTTCCCAAAAAACTATACGGAAAGCTGGCAAAGCTTTCATCTTTACACCTATATTTTACTAAAAAAAGGTGCGGACATTAAAACTTTGGAAGCTAAACTCCCACAGTTCTTCAACAAATATCTAAAGGCAACCATGAGTAACATGAATTACCGGATGGAATTGCAACCGTTAACTTCTATTCACCTACACTCCAATTTAAGCTATGAGATGAGTGCAAATAGTAGCATGACTTACATCTATACATTTACAATTGTAGCTACATTGATTTTACTGATTGCAGCCATTAATTACATGAACTTATCTACTGCCAGGTCGTCCGTTCGTATTAAAGAGATCGGGGTGAGAAAAGTTACCGGATCAAGCAAAGCTCAATTGGTTTGGATGTTCCTTTCCGAATCTGTTTTACTTACTTTCACCGCAACTGTTGCAGCAGTTTTATTGATCAGTTTCATCTTGCCCTGGTTTAAACAATTAACTGGTAAAGAATTAAATATTTGGCAATTTGGAGTCGCAAATACAATGCTTCTTTTAATAGTATTTTCTTTGTGTACTGGCATTCTAAGCGGTATTTACCCGGCATTGTTCCTTTCCGGTTTTCGCACCATCCCGGCTTTAAAAGGACAATTGGGAAGCCAAACTGGTAGCCTCATCTTCCGTAAATCATTGGTTACTTTTCAATTTGTAATCACTATTGCCATGATTGCCGGTTCGGTTGTTATTTACCAGCAACTACAATATGTTTCCAAAAAAGACCTCGGCTTTAACAAAGATCAGGTACTAACTTTTCACATCCAAAGCAAGGAAGTGCGTAATCAAATTCCTGCTTTAAAACAGCAGCTTCTGCAAAACCCGCTCATTGAAAGTGTATCCTCAGCCAGTAATCCAATCGGTAACAATGATATTGGCAAAACTGGTTATATGATCGAGGCAAACGGGAAAATGGAAACCAAGCCAAGGATCGGTGATACGTTTATGGTTGATGAAGATTTTGTCCCGACACTTCAAATCAAACTTCTACAAGGCCGAAATTTTTTGCAGGAGATGCCAACGGATAAAACACAATCAGTAATTGTAAATGAAACTTTGGTAAAAGAAGCAGGATTAAAAAACCCGATCGGTAAAAAGATACAATTTGCAGATGAAAAAAGTAATCAGATTTTTTGTAAGATTGTTGGCGTGATCAAGGATTTTCATATTTTTTCCCTCCAGCATCAAATCGGTCCGCTTATTTTGCAATTGCCGCCAACTCCAAGTGAAAAAGATAACTTGTATGTGCGCATCAATAAAAGCAATGTAAAAGAAGCATTGCAATATTTGGAAAGCACTTACCGCAAGTTCGATTACGAACATCCGGTTGATTATCATTTTTTAGACCAGAACTTTGCAAAGCAATATCATGCAGAACAAAAACAGGGTTTTATTTTGCTTACGTTTACCGTTTTAACCATTTTAATTGCATGTTTAGGTTTGTTTGGACTGGTTACGTTTATGGCGCAGCAGCGCACCAAAGAAATCGGTATCCGCAAAGTTTTAGGTGCTTCTGTTGTGCAAATCACTTCCCTGCTCTCAAAAGATTTTTTGAAATTAGTCTTGCTGTCACTGATCATTGCCACGCCGCTTGCTTATTTTACCATGCAAAAATGGTTGCAGGATTTTGCTTACCGCATCGAAATCAACTGGTGGGTTTTTGCTTTTTCTGGATTGCTGGCTGTAGTGATTGCACTGATCACCATCAGTTTTCAGGCGATAAAAGCAGCATTGGCCAACCCGGTGAAGAGTTTGAAGGCGGAATAAGCTTTCAGCAATCAGCGATTTGCAAGGCTGATACCTGAAAGTTCAGACTTGGGATACCAAAATAACAAACTATAAAGGAAGCTGAAAGCTGATTGCCGACAGCTAAAAGCTATTTACAAAATCAACTGCATTTAAAATGGGAATGTTGCGAAACGGATGGAGAATAAGGAGATCTTTATCTCCGGTAATTAGACAAGAGGCATTTACAGAAATGGCTACTTCAAGAAACTTGTTGTCTTTTGGGTCTCGGCAATCCGTGATGATCAAATCAGGTTTGAAAAGTTTTGAATTAGCTTCTAATTTATATATCAACGTCCAACGCTCTTCGTCATCAAGAAAATATTTGTCAAATTTTTTACGGAACAATACTTCAATAAATTCTTTAGACGTACTATCGGAAGTTGCTAAAATTTCAGAAACCATAGCTTTGTTCAAAGCATTCCTGTTCGAAGAATACGGAAGAAGGGCAGAACTGATTAATACGTTTGTGTCAAAAACAAAAAAAATCACTCCTCATCCTTCAATATGTCATTCAAAATTTCTTCTGTGAGACCTCTTTCCTGCATAGTTTTACCAATTTCGTCAAGATATTTTTTAAATTCCTCTTTAGAATCAGCCATCAACTCTTTGGCCAGCCTCAGGTTTATCCCTTGGGATATTTTAATTTTCTTCTGGGGAGAAGAAAACCTCCATTTTTTTGCGGTAGCATCATCAACCTCAATAACAATCCGTTCCATTTTTTATTGATTACAAGTTACAAGTCAAATTTACAAAAATTAAGTCTTCAATAATTGCATCATGATCAACAACTATTTCAAAATCGCCTGGCGGAATTTCTACAAGCAAAAATTTTATACCGGCATCAATGTATTTGGCCTGGCGATGGGCATCACTTGTACCATCGTCCTGTTTTTATTTATTAGTTTCCATTTAAGTTTTGATACTTATCACGCCAACGCAAAACGAATCTACAGAACGGTAACGGACTTGCATATTCCGGATGGCAGTATTGAATATGACCAGGGTTCGCCTTATGTTTTAGGGCAATTGTTGAAGCAGTTACCGGCAGTTGTAAACGAAGCTGCCTTGCTAAGCAAGCGCAGTTTTACCGTTTCCATTCCACAAAAAAAACAGGGTAAACAAAGCCTTTTTTACGAATTTGAAAACATCGCTTTTACCGATAACAACTGGTTTAAAATGTTTACTTACAATTGGAAATCGGGAAACCCAAACACAGCTTTAACCAATCCTTATACCGCTGTTGTTACTTCCAACCTGGCTAAAAAATATTTCAATACGGATCAGGCTGTTGGTAAAACCATCCGGGTAGAAAATAAGTACAATTTTACCATTACTGGAGTATTGCAAGATAACCCAACCAATACCGATATTCAGGCAAACATGTTCCTGTCCATTTCTTCTGTTCATACCATGTTCCCGGAACCAAACACGTTTTGGACTGACATCGGTTTTATCTCTTCAAAAAATTATGTTTTTGTACAGTTACATGATGCATCTTATCAAAAAGCAGTAGATAATAGTATTAAAGTCATCATTAAAAAAGCACTAAAAATTTATGGTAATGCTGGTGATGCTTATCACTTCCGCCTGCAACCTTTGGAAGATATTCATTTTAACAGCCGTTACGGCGGAAAGATTTCCAAACCTTTGTTATGGGTATTAGCCATTGTTGGGTTTGCACTTATCCTGATTGCCTGCGTTAATTTTGTGAATATGGCTACAGCCCAAAGCTTGACCAGGGCAAAAGAAATTGGTACCAGGAAAGTTTTGGGAAGCAGCAGGAAAGCCATCTTTTGGCAGTTTATTGCAGAAACAGCTTTTGTTGCTTTAGCTGCTGGTGTAGTTGGATTACTTTCAACCATACTGTTTTTACCTACCTTAAATAGTTGGCTGCAATTACCATTGGCCATAAATGGCCAGGCTTTACTGTTCCTGTTTGCATTGCTGTTGATTATTGTATTTACGGCTGGTTTTTATCCGGCAGTGATACTAAGTGGTTTTAAACCGATAGACGCGCTAAAGAACAGGATCGGCAATAATAATTCGTCTATGTTATCACAAAATGTGCTGGTTATCTTCCAAAATGTCATCGCGCAAGCTTTGATTGTTTGTACGGTGATTATTGTTTTGCAAGTGGATTTCCTCAAAAATGCCGATCTGGGTTTTAACAAAGACGCTGTAATTATGCTTCCAGTCCCGGATCATTCCGCCTCAAAACTTTCCTATTTCCGCAATCAGCTAAGTAATTATCCGGGCATTAAAAGTGTAAGTTTTTGTTATCGTGCACCAGCATCAACATCGGGTAAAGGAGGAATGATTCGTTATGATAATATGCCGTCGACAAAATTTGTCGTTCGTAGTGTAATTGGAGATGAAAACTATATCAAAACATTTGGCTTAAAACTTCTTGCAGGCCGTAATCTAACTTCTACAGATTCCACAAATGCCTATATCGTAAATCAGCAAGTGCTTCAAAAATTAGGTATTAAAAATCCGGGGCAAGCGATAGGACATTTACTGGAAGCTGAAGATTTCAGCGAAAAGAACGGAACAATCATTGGTGTTGTAAAAGATTTTAATGTTCACTCTTTATATACCGGAATTGAACCTGCTTTAATTACTGCAAGACCAGATTTGTATGAATTTGCTGCGGTAAAAATTACTGGAAACTATCCAACAGAAACCATCAATATCATTCAGCAGAAATGGCAAAAAACTTATCCGCAAAACGTTTTCGAGTATCATTTTCTCGACGATCAGTTGGCCGAATTTTACCAGAAAGAAGAAATAATTGGCAAATTAATTACCGCCGGAACTATAATTGCCATTTTGATTAGCTGTCTGGGATTATTAGGTTTAATTTCTTTGATGACCGTACAACGCACCAAAGAAATCGGTATCCGTAAAGTTTTAGGTGCTTCGGTTGCACAAATTACTTCGCTGCTGTCTAAAGATTTTTTGAAATTGGTTTTGCTGGCTTTAATCATCGCATCGCCAATTGCTTATTTTACCATGCAAAAATGGTTGCAAGGTTTTGCTTATCGCACCAATATCAGTTGGTGGGTTTTCGCTTTGGCCGGAATACTGGCTTTGACCATCGCTTTGGCAACCGTCAGTTTTCAGGCGATAAAAGCAGCATTGGCCAATCCGGTGAAGAGTTTGAGGAGTGAGTGAGGAAGAAGCTACCAACAAAAAAGCCGTCAGCATTAAAAAATGCTGACGGCTAAAAGAGATTTATTGATTGTTATTTAAACAAACCGCCTAACATGCCACCAATCCCGCTTCCGCCACCGGAAAAAGCACTTGACATGCTGTCTTGCGTAATGCTGGAATCATTGGGGTCATTTGCTTTATGGGCAAATTTTTGTAAAATACCAGGTAAAGCAGCAGCAATAGCACCGGTTGCCATTGGCGGCAAACCGAATTTACTGCCTAAGCTACTGGCCAATCCGCCTTCAATAGCACTGGTGATCGGGCTACCGGAACCCATACTTCCTGTCAGCATAGACATTAACCCGCCTACGCCACCTTGGGAGGAAGCCTGGTTTTGTAACCCCTCATTAATGTGCGTTGCAATTTCGTGATGGACTGCATCTTCCTGTCCGGCTGGTATTGCAGCAGAAGCCGATGAGTTTCCGCCCATATGGTCTTTAACCAGTTGCAAAATTTGATCAAACATGTTTTTTTAATTTAAATGTAATTAGAATAAGTAAAATAAATTGTTCTTTCTAAATGGTTACCACCAGGTGCTGTTGACCTTTTAATTTGTAATAGGTTTTATGCTTCTATTGTTTTAGTTGCATAGTAATCTGCAGGTTCTTTAGAATCCCTGCCTTTTTTAGCACCATATGCACTTGCAACTGCTCCTAAAAGAATTCCAAAAAAAGCATATAAAGCACCTTTTGATGTCGCTGAAGCTGCATCGTCTGCTACTTGCCTGGCTTTTTGTTCAGCTTCATCTTTATTTGCATTAACCTTATCTACCACTTTGGCGCTATCATTGGATAAATTATTGTTACCAGAATAATGATCCTGAACAGCATCTTTAATAGAGGGAGCTGCCGTAGAAATAGTTTTCCCTACAATAGAACCAGCACCGCCTATAATGCTCCCTACAGCACTGCCCAAAAGGTAAAAGGTTAGAATAAATAATAATCCGCAAACAAGCAGACCATGGATTACGCTTTCAGAAGTATGCTTGTCTTTTGCCAACCGGCCTGCTACCCAGCCACCCAAAAATAAAGAAATCAATAAACTTACAACATACCAAATACCCGACCCTATTGCAAGTCCGGTACCAGGCGTGTTATGGTTTGTCGCATCAATTGTACCAAGGCCAATGGCTAATCCGAGAAGGGTTAAAGCAAGTTGAATGAATATTGCAATGATCAGCCCGGCAAAAACGGCGGCCCAACTAATGCGTTGTGACCAGCCTGATGGTCTTGAAAAATTAGACGAGGACGAATGTCCTTCATGTGTACGTGTAGTAGTTTCCATAATTATTTGTTGTTAAATTTTCAGCAGAATAAGTTAAGTGTAAATTGTTTAGTCAACACTAATTTTACATTGAAACAAAGCATTACCTGTTTCATGATAAAATAAGGTTTTGCATTTTAGAGCCTGTTTAATTTCTATCATTAAAATTCCGACTACTTCTTTTATGCCTATAAATTCTGTATTTATAAAATAAACCCATACAAAAAGTACAAGGGCTTAATGATTTTTAGGTGGTAAAAGAAGCATAGAAATTAGCTGAAAGTTTAAACAGGCTCTTAATATAAATACAACTACTTATAAATTTTTACCCTTCTCCCCAGAAAGTTTTTTTTCATCCGTAAGTTTGGAAGTTTCATCCGTGAAATTTTCCGTTTCTACTTCTGTTTTTCGAACAGTTCCCTGTACGGTTTCGGTGTTTTCATGTACTTCTTTTTCGAGGGACACTTCTCCGGTTACAAATGCTTCTTTACTCACTACAGGTACTTCTGCATATTCTTTCATCTCGATTGTACCTTCTTTAAACGTTTCCAGGTCTGCAGCTGTTGCCGGGCGATTAACAGGCGTTTGTTCTACACGCACATGTTCAGAGCGTAGGTTTACATTTTCTTCTACGTTTTCCTGTACCACACGGCTTTTTAAGCGTACGCCGCCGGTTTCAACTTCCCGTTTGCCTACTTCCATTTTCTCTTCAATGATCGGGATAGCCTTTTCATTTGTAGTATTTTGCTGGCGTTTGCCATAAAACTTGTTGTCGTTAAAGTTTTCGTGCTGATAAAAATCCTGTGGGGCAGCCATCGCTGCAACCGCGCCACCAGCAAAAACAGTACGTATGGCAGATTCTGTTTCCGAAGTAACATTACCTTTTTCATAAGCAGGCAACGCGCTTAATTGTGCAGCCGTTACACCTGCCAAAATCACTTCATCATCTTTTTCGTGCAGTTCTGCCAAACCTATCGGAACCAACACTTTTTTATCTTGTAAGTCAAAGTCATTGTCGTCCAAATCCACAATCAGATACAAAACTTTGTAAGTGTCCTGATTAAAAATTAGCTCATGTATTTCTCCAAACTGTTTTCCGCTTGGATCTTTTACGTCCCAGCCTTTAATGTTTGGTTCGCCATCTACAATTTCAAAATCACTTTCGCCCAATTCTTTCAGGCTTGAAGTGTTGTTGTTTTCATTAATTGACATCGTTTTTTTATTTAAAAGATTAAACAATTATTTACTTGCTGTTTTCGGCGTAGCCACAATAGCCACACTCCTGTTTTCTTGTCTTCCTTTTGCAGTTGCATTGGATGCGACCGGGTTGCTTTCCCCAAAAGAATGAACAGCAATAGCACTATCAGGCATACTTTCGTTTTTAACCAACCACATGCGAACAGTTTCTGCACGTGCTGCGCCCAATTGTTTGTTTTGGGCTGCAGTTCCGGTAGAATCTGTATGGCCGTAAACGCTTAGGTTTGCCCCTTTGAAACGTTTGTTTAAGGATGCTGCAATCATTTTCAGCTCTGCTTCTGCACTGCTTTTGAGCGTACTTTTGCCTTTATCAAATAAAATGTCCTCGCCTAAACCATAAATAGTATAGTTGTTGTTGCCCCGAACGCTTATACTGGTGTCGGTTATCTCTTCATAAGAAGCTTTTGGCGAGTTAAAATCGATTTGATCACTTGCTGCTGAACTCGTTGCAGCAACGGCCTGGGTTTTATCGGCACCATTGGCAGCAGTAGAATCTGCACCGCCCAGATTTGCCTTTTTGTTATTGCATCCGCGTAAAAAGAAAAATAATAAAGCCAAAGCAATCAGTAATAATAGGAGCCAAAGCCACCAGGAGTTGTTTTTTTTGGGTTGTACATCTAATTCTGCCATGATTTGTTTTTAGTTTAGGTTGAAGGTTCAAAAATAAAGCACCAGTAAATATTTAACTGGTGCTTTCGGGATATTTTACCAAAGCGGTAAATTCTTATTTATAAAAGTTACCGTTATCGCCGGTTTTTTTGGTATCATCAGAAGACAATTTGGTGTCCTTATCTGTAAAATTTTCGGTATCCACTTCTGTTTTGCGGACACTTCCCTGTACAGTCTGATTTTTTTCTTCTACTTCTTTTCCTAAAGAAACTTCACCGGTAACGAAAGCTTCTTTGCTTACCACAGGTACTTCTGCTGTTTCTGTCATTTCTAAAGTTGCATCTTTAAAAGCAGCCAAATCAGCTTCGGTAGCCGGGCGGCTAATGTTGGTACGTTCTACGCGCACACGCTCGGTACGCAAACGCACATCTTCCTGAACTGCTTGCTCAACAATACGGCTGCGCAAACGCACACCACCTGTTTCTACTTCGCGTTTGCCAACCTGCATTTTTTCTTCAATGATTTTGATCGAGTCGGCATCAGTTGTTTTCATTGGGTTGGCAGTTCCCATGCTGCCAGTAGTTTTGTACTGTTCTGCACGCTCATTTACATCGATTGCACCATAATTATCTAAAATTTTGGCTGCACTTTCTGCTTCCTGACTGGTTTTTGCATGAACCGTTACGATAGAACCTACACGGCCAACTTGTGTGTATTTATCAGTATCTTCATGAGAAGATCCAAATAAATTGCTAAAAAACCCACCGATTTTGTCGCTTGCATCATCCTCATAATCATTTGTTGATGTTGTATTTCCTTCTGCTTCTGCACGAGAAGAAAGGTCAATACTGTCCCTGCTGAAACCATTGCTAACAAGGTAGCTTACGGCTTCTTGAGCCTCGCTTGTGTAGTCGAAAATTCCAATTACTGTTTGTGCCATGATTGTTTGTTTTTAATTTAAATTAATTATTGATTTGTTATTATGTTTTCTTGTGTTGGGTCAAGCCGGCTGATTTCGATTTCCTCTTTCCGCAAAGTTTCTTTAACGATAGCGGCAGAAGTAATTTGATTTTTAACAATATGTAATTCTTCAACCAGCATGAGGCGTTTTTCTACCACCAATACTTCTTTTACCACCGAAATTATAGTAGTGTCTCCTTCATAGCGAACTGCCGGTACCGCTTCTACATATTGGTTTACTGCTTTACGCTCTACTTGTATTTCCTCATGTATAACCGGTACTTCTTGTGTTACTTCCTCAGAAACTATTTTCTTGTGAAGCTGGACAGTACCCGTTTCTACCTGGCGGATACCGATGTTCAAACGCTCTTCTATCAAAGAGATTTTAGATACCAAGGGTTTCTGGTGATCCTGATTTTGCTGGTTGGCCTGGTCTTCTGCCTTGATGAAATCGTTCATTCTGTTGTGATATTTTTACCGTTAGGCAAAAAAGCATCTGCTTGTTTGACAAAAGCTAAAAGTAGAATTGTCAGAAATTGTTTTTGGGGTACAATGGGAACAATGGATTTTAATAAGAATTTCATAATTTAAAATAAAAAAAATGATGCTTACAGGAACTTTTGCTCTTAAATTATGCAAAATTAAAATACCAATGCAAGTAATTTTTACCAAATTGATAATATACTTTTTTGTCATTCCTGTTTTGCATTTAATTATGTTTCAATTCCACATACTTCTTTTATCAACCTAAAATTGTATCATAACGAAACAACACTTGTATCGTTACCGCACACTACCATCTTTCTGTTTTTTGTTAAACAATTGTGTATCAGATTTTCATGTTTTTGGTATTAGTTTTTGTATGAAGTATGCAAGCAAGGCAATTATCTGATAGCTTTAGCGCAAAATATAAGCAAACATGATCGAACTGAAACATATTTTTAAATGGGTTTCCAGCGGCGGAAACCGTACTTTTTTATTAAAAGACATAAACCTAATTATCCAAGAAGGCGAGTTTGTATCCATTATGGGGCCTTCGGGTTCTGGGAAATCAACACTTTTACACATTATAGGGATGATCGATGAACCTTCCGAAGGCGAATATATTTTCCTGGACCAATCAGTTTTTAAGCTAAAAGAAAAGCAGCGTTCGGCTTTGTACAAGCAGCATATCGGTTTCGTTTTTCAGGCTTATCATTTGATTGACGAGCTTACCGTTTATGAAAACATCGAAACGCCGCTGATCTATCAAGACATGAAATCTTCGGAACGAAAATCTATTGTGGCTGATATTTTGGACCGGTTTCAAATTGTCGGAAAAAAAGACTTGTTCCCAAACCAGCTTTCCGGCGGGCAGCAGCAATTGGTTGGCATTGCACGTGCATTGGCCGCAAACCCGAAAGTAATTTTGGCCGATGAACCCACCGGAAACCTCAATTCTAAACAAGCCGAAGAAATTATGGAACTGTTTAAAACGTTGAACCAACAAGGCGTAACCATCGTGCAAGTAACACATTCAGAGAAAAATGCAGCTTACGGTTCGCGGATCATCAATTTATTGGACGGAAGGGTTGAATAAAGCGGTCAGCTTGGAGGTATCAGCTTTCAGCTTAAAAGTAAATCCGCAAAAGTCAAATTACTTATTTTCTATCCTGAAAGCTTACAGTCGATTTAACATTAGAAATATATCCGCCAGAAAGACAAGTCCTCTCCTATGGAGAGGATTTAGGTGAGGCTTTTAAAAAAACAAGATTTACTTAAAATGAAACTCCTTTACCCCTACTGTCTAATTTTCCTATGCTTCTTTTATGCACCTAAAATTGTTGCGCAAGACAGTACCTTTCACCATCCGGCTTTAAACCTGCAGCAATGCGTGGAAACAGCTATCAGCAACAACCTCAACGTAAAGCAAAGCGAACTGGCGGCGCAGCGGGCGGGCATCAATTACAACCAGGCCAAAACCAATTTGCTGCCTAATCTCAGCGGCAATGTGCAGCAGGGTTTAAACCAGGGCCGCAGTATTGACCCATTTACCAACGCTTATTTAAACCAGCAAATCAATTACACCAATTATTCTATGGGAAGCAGTATCGTGCTGTTTAATGGTTTTTTATTGTGGAATACGATCAAACAAAACTTGCTGGCTTTTCAGGCAAGCAAGATGGAACTGCAGCAGCAGAAAGATAACCTGACGCTGAACGTAATCCTGGCTTATCTGCAAATTTTGAACAATCAGGAACTGGTCAACCAGGCCAGAAACCAGGCCGCAGTTTCTCAGGAACAAATCCACCGGTCGGAAATTTTGAATAAAGACGGTGCCATTGCGCCTTATCAACTGGCCGATTTAAAAGGACAACTGAGTAACGACAGCCTTTCCATCATCAACAACCAAAACAACCTGGAAGCGGCAAAAGTAACGTTGGCGCAATATATGAACGTGCCTTATCAAAAGCTGCAAACGTATGCGCCATTGAATGCCGAGCAGCTCTCTTCATCCTACAATAGCAGTCCGGATGCGATTTATGAGGCCGCACTGCAACAGCTTTCCTTGGTCAAAGCCAGCGCACTACGTACCAAAAGTGCGGCAAAAAGCGTGAGTTCGGCACGCGGATATTTGTATCCCACGCTTTCGCTCAACGCTAATTTATACACCAATTATTCCAGCGCGGCCAGCAAAAGTGTTTTTACAGATAGCGCGCGGGTGGCCACCAACGATTACGTAAACCTGCAAAACGGCAGCAGATCTTATGTGATGACCAACCAAAGCGATTACCGGCAGGAAAAGATCAGCTACCGCGATCAGTTTAAAAACAACTATAATTCAGCTTTAACTTTGGGTTTGCAAATCCCGGTTTTTACCAATTGGGTTGCCCGGAACCGCATTGCTTTAGCTAAAATCGATTTTAAAAACGCAGAACTGGTAGAGCAAACCACACGCATCCAACTGAAACAATCGGTCGAGCAGGCTTTTTTCAACACCACGGCATCTTCCAACCGCTACCGTACTTTGCAAAGCCAGGTGAATTCTTATACCGAATCTTTTAAAGCAACGGAAGTAAAATTTAACGCCGGCGTAGGCAACAGCGTGGATTATACGGTTGCGAAAAATAAATTGGATGCGGCCAATATCAACCTCATTTCGGCCCGGTATGATTATATTTTGCGGATGAAAATTTTAGATTATTACCAGGGAAAGCTGACTTGGTGAAGGAAAGATCTCAGCAATCAGGTTTCAGCAATGAGCCCAATGCATTTTATAACAACAATTCCCGGAATGCCGATAGCAAACAGTTAAAAGCTGATATTTAATTGTTAAAAGCTGATTGCCTTTTTTGTAAACTTGCGTTTGGCCGAGAGCTGAAAGCTGATTGCTAAAAGCGTTCCTGCCATTGCTGTTTTTATATGAAAATTTTTCTTTTTTTATTGCTGATTTTTCTTTCGGTGTCCTGCTTTTCCTGCAAACAAAAACCAAAAGAGAAACAGCCTGCCTCCGCAGAAGAATCTAACCAGCAACTGATCACAAGGACAAAAACCTCGTTCAAAATTGTTATCGGCATTCCTTATACCGAAGTTTTCCGTCGGTTTGACAATGGCGTTTCTTTTAATGCACAGGGCTATCAGTTGAAACCTTCCTGGAAACTGTCTTTTTTGTCGGATACTTTGATTAGTGTTTTTAGCCCGGTGAAGAAGCGTTTTTACAATTTGCCGGTAACGCTGGACCATGATTCTATTTTTAACACGGTTGGCGCTTGGTTCAAAGCCAGGACCATCAGCAAAGACAGCCTGAAATTTCAGGTGCTGGAGGTGAAAGACAAGAATATCAACTGGAAAAAATCAAATGTTTTCGTTACGTTTTATGCAGATGGCTACCTCAAAAACCTTCGATACAAAAGTGTAGCAACGCTGCGGCAAACCACCGGGAAAGACACAGCTTATATCCGGTCTTTGGCAGCAATTTCCAATCGTGATCCCACCAAAATATTTGCTGCGCAGGAACCTGTCCTTCTCACCAGCAAAAGCAAAGCCGTTGTAGTTACAGATGCGAAATTGAAAGCCAAAGAATTAGATAGCTATTACATCCCGGAAACGTTGTTTTACCCGGAGTACAACATAACGATCCATCAGGCTTATGCTGATTTTTACCACACTTTTGCCGTTCGGGTAGATGCAAAAGGACAAATGCACTTTGTAGAACCGATGGAAATGATATTGCCCGGCGAAGAGGAAAACACCATTAAAGTGATGAAAGGGATTATGGCTGGTTACTTAACGCATTACCTGCAAATCACGCCCGGAAAAACTTTAGGCATTCCGCATGACAGTTTGATTTTGGTGGTGGTGAGGGGTTATAAAAATTGATGCTGTTTTTATCGGTATAAAACCAATAAAAAAGGTAGAAATCAATCCACCTTTTTTTATGCAATAAAAACAGTATCCATACAAATCACAAAGCGTGATGATCAAAAGTACAGAGCGAAGCTACATAATCTTTGCTGCCATCGGTCACCCAGGCATCCAATTGCGCCGGGTCTTTCAGTTGCTGGCCGCGCGCCCTCGGCACCACCAAATAGCCGCATTTTAAATCGCTTAAAGCCGTCATGTCCGTCCATAACTTCTCAATTTGCGCAACCGGATAAATGTCTTCCTGGCCATGTCCCCAACGGTATTTTACCTCTTTAATGGTAACATATGTTGGCATTCGCGCTGCAACCGTACGTACCGCTTTGGCAAACTGCTCTTCATCAGCATTTTGCAAGCCGTCCCGTGTCAGGCCAAATAGGTTTAACAACTGGTCGATCTGAATCCAGGTGGTGTTGGAGTTATAATAACTTAAGTTTAATTCGTCTTCGTCCCGCGGCTGCGACAAACCTTCCAGCAAACGCACACTGCCGTTCACGCGGGCCAAACCGCCGCCCCGGTCTTCGATCCGTCGCGGGATAAGTTCAAAAGTAAGAGCATTGCCCGAAACCAAATGCGCCGTTAAAGCATAAGGGTCAACATTTGCGCCCAGTGTATCAATGTTGTGCAGCATGATTGTTTCTAAGTGCGGGTATTCTGCCAATAGACGGCGCAATGTGCCATTCCTCAGCATGTTAGAAAATTCGTACCAATGCCCCAATGGTGAGAAACGTTGTGCAGCAATGTTGTCGGTATAATCAGTGCCCTCACCTTTATCTTTAGCCCAGCCGATCATCGTCTGTCTCACCGCGTCCCGCACTTTCTGCTTGTTTTCATCCAGCGCTTCCTGCGGCATTTCTTCCCAAATAAAACGCAAGTCGCGCGCCATCGGCACAAACCGCTGCCCCAAACTGCGGCCAGCCGACACATACGCACTTCTCCTGTTGCCAAAAACATTACTTAGAAAAAGTTGGTTGCGGATGGGTTCATTGGTGAGGTAACTGGTAGCAATAACATGCGGGACAACGGTATCATATTCTTCGGCTGTTTTGCGGTTTTTTGCCAGATGGATATCCAAAAAACTGCGGTGCAACCCTTCCATAACTACAAATGGGTTGATGGCTTTGATCACCCCGGCCCCTTTTGTCCAGCGGCTGCCTACACCCGCAGCCAAGCTTAACACAGCTACTTTTCCGGCACGTATCGCCTCTTCGCCTACTTCTTTTACCGTTAAATTTTCAAGGTTGACCACATCGCCGGGCTGCGCATCTTCTATCAGCGTTTCGGCTGGCAAACGGTTCCGCGACAAGCTAATCAACCCGTTTTGCATCTCTGCCCGGATTTCTTCATGCTGAATAAAATCAAAGCCATTTTCCTTCTTGATAAAATCTGCTTTTTCATTTTCAGCATTCTGGTTTCCCTGAGAAGCAGGGTCAGAAACTTTAAACAGATTGCTCACAATGGTACGCAGCAATGGATAAGCCAGGTTGTTTTTCTCGCAGTGGGTGGTGAAAAAATCAATTTCTGCCCGGCGGATATACGAAACCGAGGCAGGGTCTTGTTTTACCAGGCCCGAAACATGGATACCATAATATTGCTCCGGCATTAATGCTTCATTGCCTTGCAGCAGATTACTCCAGCTACCTCGCTGGTTGATGCTCCAGTTGTAAACTACCGGTTCCATCGCAAATGGCAAATAGCTGGACAATTGTCTCTTGGTTTCGCTTAAGATTTCTAGCACCTGCTTTTTATAATCTTCGTAATGCACCGGGTTGACAAACATGCCCATCCCGCCGCCAGACATGCCGCCCAACATCAAAAAGCCATAGTAATTTTCACCAAACTGCTTTTTTGCCTGACTGATAATCTGCTCTGTAAAATAGGTGCTTGCCCAGGGGATAATGGTTTTGATCGGGCCTTCCCAGTTGCTGGCCGTGCTGGCGCCCAAACTTTTTACATCGCCGGTTTTAATGGCTTCCAAAATGTTGTCGAAAATTTGGTTGGCCTGCTGGCGTGCGTCCCATTCTTTTTCTCCGCGGAGCAGATATTTCCCGCTAACCATTTCTAATATCGGCCCCACATTGGAAGCCATACCGCCATGCATCAACACAAGCGATTTCATGATCCTTTCTGCTGCTTCCGGGTGCAATTCTTCGCCTTGCAAAACGGTGTGCCGTGGTAACAAAGTCCCCCTGCTGACCCCGTATTCCGGATCGCCTGCCTGCGCAAAAGCCCCCCGGATCGCTTTTATGCCCGGCCATATGCCGCCCGAATCCTGCCAGCCGCCGCCCGAACCGCCAATCCATTCGCCCAAAATAGCGCGGGAAGCTACCAAGCGGCGTTCGCTTTCGTGCAGCCCGCCTTCCAGGTTTTTGGTCTGGCCGGTTGCCCGCATCAGCAAACTAATGATGGAACCCAGCAAATTAGTGGAAACTGCAAAACGAGACCCTTTCGGAATATCGTTAACACGCGTTACCAGTTCCACGCCCATTCCAGGTGCCACAATTCTTGATAAAATTTGAGGCAAGGATTGGTTTGTTCCCTCAAAAGAAGGCGGGACCAAACCGGAGGCAATCACGCCGGCTTTAAGCAGGCTCAGATAATCATTTCCGAAATTAAACAGATCAGCAAGATCAGTTATATCTTTGGTCACGTTCAGGTCGATACTGGTCAGCCGCAAAACGGGTTCCGGTATCATCCGAAGGTAACAGTGCAAAGGCGGCCGGATATGTTTGTCCCGGCCAAAAACACCTAAATCGATAGATAGGTTGACCGCGCGCGCGCCTTCCGGGTAATCCATCCCCAGAAAAAAAATATCCGACCAGCCGCTATGGGTCAAATCCATCCGAACGGAAGTATTTTCATGAAGGACAGGATAGAACAATGAGTTGTCTGAACGCTGCAGCAACGCCGGATGGATGCGGATTGGGTGTTCTTCCTGGTGCCCAACGCGGAACATCCACTGGTTTCCCCGGCTGGAACGCACACTTTTGCGCACTTGATTGGCCAGCGTTTGGAAAGATAACTGGTGATAGCTTTCGGCCAGCGCACTAAACAAGGTTGCATTCGGCCCGTTTTTATCCAGTTCTGCCAAAAAAACAGCAACGGCTTGTTCAAACCTTCGTGCCAACAGGTCTTCAAAACCGGTATAAGGGATTTTTCCGGTTTGTGGTATTTCTTTGCTTTGGGTGAGGATAAACCGGAAACCGGCATACAAAAACTGTGTTGCGCGCACTTTGTCGTACAAATTGGGCGTAGATTTGCGGAACACATCCAGTTCACGTAAATATTGTAAAAGTTCTTTGGCAGACAGTTGCCTGCTGATGCTGAAAAAAGAACGGTTTCTTTTGTTGGTATCCGTTGAGGTAATCGTTTCTATAAAAACATTCATATCACTTATCCTTACGCTTTTATAGCTTATTTTAATTGTCTGCCCTGCGCTTCCGCCAGGGATTCTACCAAAGTGGTCAGCGTTTCATCACGCGCTTCCCCGGCCAGGCCCAAAGCAATTTGCACCCGCAGCAGGCCATGTTTCTTGCTGAGGTCATACCGGTTCCCTTTTACTTCTAACGCTAAATATTTTCCGGTTTCGGCCAATTCCTGCAAAACCGGTGTCAGCATAATGTTGGTGCTGTTTTTATTGGTATGTTTTTGTAGCAGCTCAAATATTTGCGGCGTAAAAACGTGCATTCCGAACAAGCATAAATAATATCCGGCGCGCTGGCCTTGGGTATGCAGCTCTAATTCTGCAATGCTCAATGATGGTTTTTCTATGATTTTTTCGATTTGATAAACGCCTGGTTTTTCATAAATATGTTTGCCGGTAAGCGTGCCATAACGGCTGATTTGGTGTTCGATAATAGAAGTTACAGCCGAGACCGGACAATCTTCCTGTACCGCCAATTCGATCAGTTGTGTGGCGCATCGTTTTGCTTTTAAGGCAGAAACATAGAGATAATCGCCAAGCAACAATAAAAAAGGTTCATTGCTTACAAAATACCGGGCACAATGAACTGCGTGGCCGTATCCCAATGCTTCTTTTTGCACTGCAAAATAGGTGCGGCCAAGCAAAAAATTAATTTTTTCTGCCTGCTGCTGTGCCCAATCTACGTTTTTATAGGATTTAAGGAGGTTGTCCCGCAGGGAAGTAAAAGCACTTACATATAAATCCGGGTCGCCGGGAGCGCAAACGATGCAGATTTCTTCGATGCCGCTGCCAAAAGCTTCTTCTGCAATGATTTGAATAGCAGGTTTGTATAAACCATCTGTATCGATAACCGGCAACATGGCTTTTTGTATCGTATCAGCAACTGGATATAACCGCTCGCCACGTGCGGCAGCCGTAATCACTGCTTTTTTTATCCTCATTTTTTACCTTTTGTTTTTCTAAAATCGTTACTAATATATTTGATTATTTTAATAAATAAGCGTTTAACAATATAAATACTTCTTTAAAAAGCGTTTACACTAAGATAATATTGCACATATCATAAAATCTATCCGTTATCAAGCAAATGCAAATACTTTTTTTATACGCATAAAAGAAGCATTCCTATTGGCAAACCGTTCAGAAAATAAAGTTCAAAATAAGCTGGTTTACCCTTGCCGCTTTTTCATGGTGCAGCCAATGTGTAGCATCTTCCAACACAATTAATTTTCCTTTGGCACAAAGCAAGTTGCTCTTTTCTGCCATTTCCGGCAGCAGAAATTTGTCCTTTTTTCCCCAAAGGATTAAAGTTGGGACCAATATCCGCTTCTGGGCGGGCTTGCTGGATTTATAAGCGCGGTACCAATTGACCATCGCTTTTAACGCGCCGGGGTTGCGCCACGCTGCTTTGTATTGGGCTATATCCGACCTAAAAAAAGTATTTTTATTAGCTGTGCGGATCATACTTTTTTCCAATAGCCTGAAGTTGAACAAACGGATGAACCATTCCGGCAAAAGCGGAACCTGAAAAAAACCAAAATACCAGCTTTTTAACAATTGCCTTAGATTGCTTTTCAGGGTATCGCCCATTACCCTTAAATGCGGCATGTTGAGGATAATGAGTTTTTCGATCAGTCCGGGATGCTGGCCGGCAACTTCCCAGGCAACACCACCGCCCCAGTCATGGCCGGCTAAAATTATTTTTTGGGTTGATAACTGTCCGATAAGCCCTACAATATCTGCGACCAGGTTTTCATTCCGGTAAGCTTTTACGCCTTTGGGCTTACTGCTGAGGTTGTAGCCACGCTGGTCTGGGGCAATCACCCGGAAACCTTTTTCAGCAAAAAACAAAAGCTGCTTTTTCCATCCCAAAGAAAACTCCGGGAAACCATGCAGAAACAATATCACTTTACCTTCCGGCGGCCCGGCAATTGCGGCATGTAAACGTATCCCATTCACTTCAAAAAACTGGCTGCTGATTTCCATATTAAACTAAAACTGATACAGCTATTAAGCTTAAATTTGCTGATGCTGTTTTTATCGGTATAAAATAAGGTGTTTGGTAATGCTTTGATCTTTATCAGTTAAAAGAAGCATCAACAAAAATCAGGATCAATTATTTCCCCCGTTTTCCAACTGTTGGTTTTTCCGCTTAAACCACCAGTACATGGGTACGCCGGTCAGCATCAAAACCATTCCCAACGCTGCTTCCCGTGGGCGGGAAAAGAAAGTATTGACAAACAAACCGGCACAAAACAGCACCACGATAGCCGGAACAACCGGATAGCCCCAAACCTTGTACGGCCGTTCGGCGTCCGGCATTTTCTTCCGCAGGATAAAAACGCCTAAAGCTGTGGCACCATAATAAATAAAAACCGCAAAAACGATCATGTCCGTCAGTTGGTCAAACGTGCCGGAAAGTACCAGCAGGCAGGCCCAGATACCTTGATAAATTAAAGAATTAACCGGAGCCTGCGCTGCATTGAGTTTGGCCACTTTCGGAAAAAACAAACCTTCCCGCGCCATGGCAAAGTACGGCCGCGCGCTGGCCAAGATGGTGGCATGCGTGCAACCCAGCGTTGTGATCAGCACCAAAACAGAAATAAAAATACCGCCGCTGCTCCCCCAGAAACTTTTTACGGCTTCGATGGCGGCAATCTGGTTTCCGGCCTGATGGATTTTTTCCAGTGCAGCAACCGGCAAAAGCGACAGATAAGTAGCGTTGACCAGCAGGTATAAAACGATCACGGTCAGCACCCCCACAGCAATGCCTTTGGGGATGTTTTTTTTGGCATCCTTTATTTCTCCGCCGAGATAACCAATTGCCGCCCAGCCCTGATAACCCCAAAACGCAGATAACATAGCGGTAAAAACAGCACTGATGGTAACAGGCATCTTATTGGTTGTATGGAGACTTATACTTTGGGCTACAGCAGCATGCGGACTGCCCAGCCCGAAAAAGACGATCACAAAAATGCCGGTAAAAACCAGGACCAGGATCACATTGCTGAGGCCGGCACCGGTTTTTACGCCGCGGGTGTTGATCCAGGTGAGCAGGATGATGAGCAGAATGGCGGTTAGTTTCACGGAGAAATCTGCAAAAGGAAAAAATATACCGCCAATTGTAAGCGTGTTCCAACCGGGCAAAAGCGTTGGCAGGCGGAACAAGCCATTCAGCGATTGCGCAAACACGTAGGCCAAAGAAGAAATAGCCGCCGTTTGGATCACCGTAAACAGTGACCAGCCAAAAATAAAGGCAAAGAAACGGTTGTATATCTTTTTGAAATAAGCATATTCCCCGCCCGTATCGGCCAGCAAACCAGCAACCTCTGCATTGCTTAAAGCACCAAACAAGGTGATGATACCGCCCAACAGCCAGGCAATCAAAACCCAGCCGGAAGAATGCAGTTCGGCAGCCATTGGCGCTACTTTTTTGTAAACGCCGGAACCTAAAATATTGGCAATAACCACCACGATGACGTAGCGCAAGCCAAGCGTGCGGCTGAGTTTGGAAGGTGCGTTCATATAAAATGTTTGAGCTTTACAAGCTACTCATCTTATCTGCAAAAGCAAAAAAAGAAGGGTTTATTTTAGGTTTGATTGATGTTGGCAGAAATCGGGTCAAAAGCCTGATGCTTCTTTTATCGGTACTTTTTTGTTGTCGTTACGACCAACAGGAAAACCTACTTTAAAGATTATCAGGATGCTTCTTTTATCGGTGTTTTTTTGTTGTCATTTCCTTTAGATTAGGAAATGACAGGACGGGCAACAGAACTTCAACTAATACTCCAGCGGAACAGTCGGTTCTTTTTTATTGGTGGACATGATGATCATTGTTTGAAAAGTTTTCACAACGATAATCCGGCTGATTTTTTGCATGATCAGCTTTTCGTAGGCTTTAATATCCTTTACATACACCTTCAGCAAAAAATCACACTGGCCGGTTACGTGATGGCATTCAGTGATTTCTTTGATCTCCTGGATTGCCTCCAAAAAATTCTGTATCGTGTTGTTTTGATGAAAATCCAGCGAAACCTGGATGAAAGTTTTGATGCCCAAACCGAGTTTTTCTTCGTCCACTAAAGCATGATAACTTAAAATATAACCTGAATTTTCCAGTTTCCGTACCCTTTCCAGCGTTGGTGCCGGAGAAAGCCCGATTTCGTTGGACAACTGCAGATTGGTGATCCGCCCGTTCTGCTGTAGGATCTTTAGTATCTGCAAATCTGTTTTATCTAATTCGGCCGCCATGCTGCAATGATATGTTTTCTCGGTGAAACAAATCAAACTAAAAATATTTCAAGCAAAACCAAAATTTTTTTGTTATTTTTAGGTCAGCCTAAATAAATAATTAGGCTTTTCAAAAAAATGGATACTTCTTTTACCGAGGAAAATTACCTAAAAGCGATCTATCATTTGTCTGCGGAGAACAGCCAGCAGGTAAATACCAACCGGATTGCTTCGGTTTTGAACACAAAGCCTGCTTCTGTAACCGATATGGTCAAAAAATTATCGGGCAAAAACCTGATCCATTACCAACGTTATCAAGGCGTTGTTTTGACGGAAGAAGGAAAAACCATTGCCTTGAAAATCATCCGGAAGCATCGTTTGTGGGAATATTTTTTGGTGGAGAAATTATCTTTCGGTTGGGACGAGGTACACGAAATGGCCGAGCAGTTGGAACATATCCAATCGGCAAAACTGATTGACCGGCTGGACGAATTTTTAGGGTTTCCGGCCAATGATCCGCACGGCGACCCCATTCCCGACCAAAACGGCCAAACAAAAAGCTGCCTGGCAAAACCGGTTGCTGCTTTAGCTTTTGGCGATACCGGAACAATTTCCGGTGTGAAAGAACATTCGGCTTTATTCCTGCAATATCTGGAAAAGATGGGCCTCCGGATCGGCAAGAAAATTTGTGTCGAAGAAATTATTGCTTTTGATGAAACGGTGGTCATCAGCATAGAAAACGGACAAAAAATCAATATCAGCAAAGAAGCTGCAAAAAATATATTAATCCAACATGAACAATCATAATGAATCCCTGGCCGAAGTCCACGGTTCTGTAAATACTTCCGGCAAAGTAGGCTGGAAAAGGATTTTGTCTTTTCTCGGCCCGGCATATATGGTGAGCGTGGGCTATATGGACCCTGGAAACTGGGCTACCGATCTGGCTGCCGGCAGTCAGTTTGGTTATCGGCTGATCTGGGTTTTGCTGTTGTCGAACTTAATTGCGTTAGTATTACAATCGCTGGCCACGCGTTTGGGTATTGTGCAGGGCTTGGACTTGGCGCAGGCATCCCGGCAGCATTACCCGCGTTTTGTGAATTTCTGGCTGTTCATCCTGGCACAAATTGCCATTATCGCCTGCGATCTGGCCGAAGTGATCGGAATGGCCATCGGCTTGCAACTGCTGTTTCATTTGCCGCTGATCTGGGGCGTTTCGGTCACGCTATTGGATACGATTTTGCTGCTGTTTTTGCTGAACAAAGGAATGCGGCACTTGGAAGGCTTTATTATTTCGATGGTTTTTATCGTAGGGTTTTCCTTTTTGATCGAGATGTTTATTGTAGAACCTGACCTGAAACAAATCGGTTTGGGGCTGATCCCGCAAAACCTGAACGGCAGTGCGCTATATATTGCCATCGGCATCATCGGTGCCACGGTAATGCCGCACAATTTGTACCTACACTCTTCGCTGGTGCAAACCCGAAAAATTGAGCGGACAGAAACCGGGATCCGCGAATCTATCAAGATGAACCTGATTGATACCAGTATTGCGCTCAACTTGGCGTTTTTTGTCAATGCCGCTATTTTGATCCTGGCTGCCGCCGCATTTTTTCGAAATGGATATCATCAGGTAGCGGAAATCCAGGATGCGCACAAATTGCTGCAGCATATTTTTGGCTCGCTGGCCCCGGTTTTATTTGCTGTTGCTTTAATCGCCGCCGGACAAAGTTCTACCGTAACCGGAACGCTGGCCGGACAAATCATTATGGAAGGCCATATCAACCTGCGTGTCCAACCCTGGCTACGGCGGATGATTACCCGTTTGCTGGCTATTATCCCTGCTTTTTTTACCATCCTTTATTCCGGCGAACGGGCATTGGGCAGTTTGCTGATCTTTAGCCAAGTAATATTAAGCTTGCAGTTGGGTTTTGCTGTGATCCCGCTGATCCATTTTACTTCCGACAAGGAAAAAATGGGCGTTTTTGCCAATAAACCATGGATCAAAATTACTGCCTGGACCATGGCGGTCTTGATTGTTGGTTTGAATGCAAAATTGGTGGTAGAGCAAATTGCGGACTGGTCTAAAGCTTTTCCACGGCATCAAACCCTCATCCATCTAACTACCGTCCCGTTTGCGCTGGCCATCGGCATACTTCTTTTATACGTGTTTTTTAAGCCTATTTTTACCGATGCGGAAAATCAGCACAGCAAAGTACCGCACGGAACGGCTTTGGAAATAGGAGCGATCACACCTGTGGAATTAAAACGGATCGGGATTGCCGTGGATTTTTCCCCGCATGATCCTGATACCATCCGTCACGCATTGATGCAGGGCGGTAAAACAGCAGCGTATTTTTTGATCCACGTAGTAGAAACCGCTGCAGCAAACTATCATGGCGAAGCTGTGATGGATTTTGAAACCCAAAGCGACCGCGAAAACCTGGAAAAATACCAGTTGCGCCTGAAAGAATTGGGCTATCGTTCTTATTACGATGTAGGTTACGGCAAGGTATCAAAAGCTATTGCCAGCGTAGTGAACGATAAAAACCTGGAGCTGCTGGTGATGGGCGCACATGGCCATAAAGCTTTTAAAGATATTATCTTTGGCACCACTGTAAATTCAGTTCGGCATAAAATTAAAGTGCCGGTATTAATTGTGCAGTAATTTTTAGGCGGTAAAAACAGTATTGATAGATCAAAAAAGGTAGATCAACCATGAAAGAAGAAAAAGAACAAAACATACATATCAAAAATAAAAGGGCTTATTTTGATTTTTTAATTGATGATAAATTTGTGGCTGGCATCAAGCTTTTGGGAACAGAGATCAAATCGATACGCCAGGGAAAAGCAAACCTGACGGATTCTTTCTGCACGTTTATCGATGGCAATCTGTACATCCGCAACCTGCATATTTCTGAATACACGCACGGCTCGTTTTATAACCACGAAGCCAAGCGCGACCGGGTTTTGCTGTTGCAAAAGAAGGAACTGAAAAGGCTAAAATCCAGAACAGAAGAAAAAGGTTTTACCATCGTCCCGCTTACTATTTTTATCAGCGGCCGTGGTTTTGCCAAGATAGAAATCGGCCTCGCCCAAGGTAAAAAAACCTTTGATAAACGCGAGACCATGAAAGAACGCGATTCTAAAATTGAAATGGACCGGGTGATGAAAAGATAGGAAGAAAGCTGTTAGCTGTCAGTAATCAGCTGTCAGCTTCCTTTTAAACGCAATATACTGGTTACAGAAATTTAATATTCAGTTTTTTGGCTGACAGCTGATAGCTATTGGCTGACAGCTTCTTCAACTCCAGGCCTGGTCCCCAACCAGCGGTACAAAGCGGAAAGTATCCAAGCTTACTTTCTCGTAATCGTTTTCTGCTACGCGAAGGATGGTTGTCATTAATTGGCTTTTTTCATCTCCAACGGGAATCACCAGCAAACCGCCAATTTTTAATTGCTTCAACAAGATTTCGGGGATAAAAGGAGCACCGGCCGTAACCAATATTTTATCGAAAGGCGCATTTGCAGGAATACCATTAGAACCATCACCGCAAAAAAAATGAGCATGGTAACCCATAAAAGGCAATACTTTACTTGTGCGTTCGTACAATTTTACCTGCCGTTCAATCGTAAAAACCTCCGCGCCTAACTCCAGCAAAATACAAGTTTGATAACCGGAACCTGTGCCGATTTCCAAAACACAGTCTTTTTTCTGGATATGCAGCAATTCGGTTTGATAAGCCACGGTATAAGGCTGAGAAATGGTTTGCCCGTCGCCAATCGGGAAAGCAATGTCCCGATAAGCCTGGTTCCAGAAAGTTTCATCAAAAAAATAATGCCGCGGCACTTTTGCCATCGCTTGCAGCACACGTTTGTCGCCAATCTTTTTCACGTCCTCCAGAAACTTCACCAACTGTTTCCGCGCCCCTTTTTCCCGGTAATTATCCACAAACTTGTAAGCCATCAGTTGCAAAGATATTTTTTCAGAAAGATTTTCCTGACTTTTATCCAAATTTATCAACCAAAAAACAGATGCTTCTTTTACAGGCAATATTTTAAACAGATGAAATTTATATTCCTTCAACATAAAAAATACTTGGTAAAAACAGTATGGTTTGGGTTAAACTTTTTGTTGTTTCCGTTTTATACTCCGGCACAAAATTTAAAAGTAGCCGTTGCCGCTAATTTGCAAGGTGTGATTAAAGTTTTGCAAAAAGATTTTGTCCGTAAAACAAGCATTCAGATTGAACCAATTGTTGGCTCTTCAGGTAACTTATCCAACCAAATTAAAAACGGTGCCCCTTTTGACGTGTTTTTATCTGCGGACACGAATTTCCCGGAAGAGTTGTATCAATCCGGTTTCTGCATTGGCAAACCTGCAATTTATGCTTTGGGCAGTCTGATCATTTGCAGCAATCAACACTTAAATTTTAACCATTGGGAGCAGCTTTTGCAAAGTAACGCTATCAAAAAAATAGCTTTGGCCAACCCGGCAACAGCGCCTTATGGCAAAGCAGCACAAGAAGTATTGCAGAAAAAAGGCATCCTGAAAAAAACCCAACCTAAAATCGTTTATGGCGAAAGCATTGCGCAGGTAAATATTTACCTTACTACCGGCGTTGCAACTGTTGGTTTTACCACGGAAGCTTTGATAAGCGATGCGGCAAACAAAAAGCAATTGTACTGGAAAAGGATTGATCTGGAAACGTATCAACCGATACAACAAGGAATGGTTATTTTAAAACATGCGGGGAAAAACAGGCAAGCCGAACAGTTTTTCCGATATATGCAAAGTGCTTCTGCCAGAACCATTTTGAAAAAATATGGTTATCGCAGCAATTAAAACCATTAAAAAAAATTCCTGTTGATAGACTGGTCCCCCATTTGGCTTACTTTAAAATTAGCGTTGATCAGCACTTCGATCTTGCTGGTTTTCGGTTTGCCGCTTGCTTACTGGCTGTCAAAAGGACATTCTTTGTTCAAAGTGGTCCTGGAAGCAATTTTCACAATGCCGCTGGTTTTGCCGCCGTCCGTACTTGGTTTTTATTTATTGCTGGCATTTAGTCCGCAGCAGGGATTGGGCAAATGGCTGTTGCAGCATTTCAATCTTGCTTTTGTTTTTTCTTTTGAAGGATTGGTGTTGGCATCGGTCATTTATAGTTTGCCGTTTATGATCAGCCCGATCAAATCAGCTTTGCAACAATTGCCGCCATCGCTTGCGCATGCTTCTTTTACCATGGGAAAATCCGCATGGCAAACTTTTTTCTATGTCTTACTGCCGAATATCCGCGCATCGTTGTTAACAGCTTCCGTCATGACTTTTGCGCATACTTTAGGTGAGTTCGGCGTTGTGCTGATGATTGGCGGAAACATTCCCGGCATCACGCGCGTCGCTTCCATCGCCATTTATAATTCGGTAGAAAATATGGATTACCGCACGGCCAATATGTATTCGCTGGTTTTAGTGAGCCTGACTTTTGTGCTGGTGGTTGCTGTTTTTATCATCAATAAATATGAGTCCAAAAACTTGCCCGAATGATCAGGATTGAAGTAGAAAAAAAGTTCACCTCCTATCAAGGCAAAAATAATTTAAAGGTTTTGCTGGAGATGGAAACCGGTAGCCTGGTCAAAATTTCCGGGCCTTCGGGAGCCGGGAAAACTACTTTTTTAAAAATCATTGCCGGTTTAACGGATCCTGATATTGGGAAAATCCAAGTTGCCAATTCTGTTTGGCTCGATACTTCTGCTAAAATAAACCTCTCTCCGCAGCAAAGAAAAACCGGGTTTGTGTTTCAGGATTATGCGCTTTTTCCGAACATGAACGTACAACAGCAATTGGAATACGCCACAACCGATCAAACACAGATCAAAGAACTGCTTGCTTTTGGGCGATTAGACACCTTTACAAAACACAAACCAGCGCAACTTTCGGGCGGACAACAGCAGCGGCTGGCTATTTTACGTGCGCTTGCCATCCAGCCAAAATTGTTGCTAATGGACGAACCATTTTCAGCATTGGATTTCAAAACCAAAACCACATTGATTGAAGAACTGAAGATTTTATTGGACATGAGCAGCATCAGTACAATCATCGTCAGCCACAATTTGCATGAACTGGAAACCTTGCCGGGACAGGAAATGGTGATTAGTGAAGAAGGAAACGGATGATTACTGCGCTTGCGAAACTAAAATTTTATTGAGGTTGTGCAAATATCTTCTGCCCGTTTTAAAATCCATCATCGAAGTCATTTGGATATTTTCAGGCATTTGTGCTGCTTTTATGCCGTTCTTTTCCATCAAGATAAAAACCTGATCGCCAACCGGTGTATTGTACAGCTCGTTCCAGGAATAAACTACTTTATAACCATCAGCACCAAAACAGACGAAGTAAAGCTGGCTCAATAATTTCGGACTGCTTACTGCAAATACAGTGTGGCTCAAAACATCCTTTAGTAAAACGCCTTTTAGATGCTCGTCCTGATGTTTAAATTCACCCAAATGATTGGTGATTTTAAAATCCCCCATTTCTTTGACCGGATATTGCTTCAGAGAATCCATCGTTATCGTAACAGCTTTGTTTACTTTTCCGCTGATCAAAAAACTATTTGTCGGTTTCATCACTTCCTGCGCAAAAGCAGAAGACGACAGCAAAACCAAAAGCATCAATTTGTACATCCACAAATTAAAGTTGTTTTAGCTGAAAAACGAAATACTTTTTAAAACATAACGATTTGAATTATCTTATTGAAAAAAATGCAAAAATCAACCTGTAAAAACAGCATCACAATTGTTGTGGCAAAAGTATCCGCAAAAACAATATTTATCAAAGCAGGTTGCTGTTAAAAAGATAATTTGTGAATGAAACTTTGATAAAAATTACAGGTTTGGTAGCCGGTGCCTGCACTTCCTGCGCCATCATTCCGCAGGTTGTTACTACTTATAAAAAGAAAAAGGCCAGCGATGTTTCTATCATGATGTTTATTTTGCTGCTGACAGGGAATTTATTATGGATATTTTACGGGGTTTCGAAAGGTGAACTGCCTATAATCTTAACCAATTTACTTACCGCTTGCCTTAACACAGCAATGCTTGTCCTCAAGATAAGATACAAAGACAATCAATAAATTGGGTTGCAGAAAAGCAACAATCAGTAAAATTAAAAAAAAATATTAGGTTTGTAATATGGAAGCTCAGGAACAACATCACCACGAAGAAGAACACCACGTTATCGGTTTAATCCCAAGCATAATTGTATTGGTTGCGCTTGCAATTGCTGTGGTTTGGTACTCTATTTATTCTGCTGTACCACATCATTAGGCTTTTCCACACTAAAAAACATTCGGGACATGACATGGCAAAACCTCCTATTTGCTTAGATTTTTAAGCAGATAGGAGGTTTTTTTAGTTGAATTTGATTTCCAAATCGATAAAAATCAGCTTTTACTATTTGATGTTCGTATCTTCCTTTGGCTCGTCTGGCTTCTTTGTATCGTAATTTAAAGTGAAAGAAGGTTCGGCAGCCTGCACGGCATCATTTATTTTGTCCAATTCCTGGTTATCGTTCGGCGTAGTCAGGTCCAGCCCGTCATCATTGGTTTGCTGCGGATCGTTTTCCGGTTTATTTTCTGGTGTGTTCATGCTGATATTGTTTTTTATATGCGTATAAATGACTCGAAGCAGATTTTGTTTGAACAGGACTTGCTGTTTTTTAGGTGATAAAAGAAGCATCGGGAAGTATCTTTTATATTTCAAATTTCTTTCGGTTGCAGGCTTTACAAGGAAAAAACCTTGTGGTGATACTTTAGTTTAAGCAGTGCATGACAAATTGGTAAAATTCATTCTGATCAACTATAAAAATGGAGAACAACAATAAAGGCACCCTATACTCAGGCACCAGCGGTTTAGTGCTTCCCGTATCAAACAAGCAGTCGTTTCCGCCGGAATTTCAAGAAAAAAGCAGGCTGACATATTATGCTTCGCTGTTCAATAGCGTAGAAATCAACAGTTCATTTTATAAAGTCCCGATGGAAGCGACCGTTCAGAAATGGTCAGCAAGTGTCCCTGATCATTTCCGGTTCACTTTTAAACTTTGGAAAGAAATTACCCATGTCAAAGGGCTTGCTTTTAACCCCAAAGATGTCAATCACTTTATGCAAGTGATTGCTAATGCCGACAACAAAAAAGGATGTTTGCTGGTTCAGTTTCCTCCAAGTTTGAAGATTGTAAACATGGGTCAATTAGAGAAATTGTTGATTGCAATACAAGATACCAACTTGGGGCAAAATTGGAAAGTAGCCCTGGAATTCCGTGACAAGTCCTGGTATCACGAAGACCTTTATGATTTACTTCACTTGTATAATACCGGTATTGTATTGCATGACAAGTCTTCGTCGGCTTCACCTTTGTTAGAGATGGAAACAGACTTTGTATATCTACGTTTTCACGGTCCCGATGGCAGCTACAAAGGAAGTTACACAAATGATTTTTTGTATGAATATGGACAGTACATCAAAGACTGGCAGAATGAAGGGAAGTCTGTATATGTCTATTTCAACAATACCATGGGCGATGCCATTCAAAACCTGATGACCTTAAACAGTTTTATCACTTCAGAACAAGAATAAGCGATAGTAAACAAACCGGATTAAACCTATCGGCAAAGCAAGCTGATGGACAGGAGTATGATTTTTACACGATACAAATATTTTTTTATTTCGGTTATATGACAATCTGCAAACCCTTTTGTACCGGCCTTTATGCTTTTTCTTCGTTAATTAAAGCTAAAAACTGTATATTTGCAACACGGATTACAAACCAACTAACCTCTTGTAACTGCCTGCTGGTCTGTTTAAAAACGATCAGGATTCAATTTCTTTCTGCTAAAGCCCTCCGTTCTCCGCAGGAAATTTTTTTTATTGGCACCCGGATTTGTACTTGTATTTAGTATGATCTTTCCGGGACAAGGCCATAACAGGTAAAACATAGGTTCAGTTTAAATTGATAAAACATGGCAAAATCTCAGGCAACCTTCATGAAGAAGCAACTCGAAAAGAACAGACAAAAAAAGAAAGAAGATAAAGAACAGCGCAAGCAAGAACGCCAGCAAAACTCTACCAGCGGAGACCTGGAAAGCATGATGGCTTACGTAAATGAATTCGGAGAAATTACTTCTACCCCTCCTGCAATCAAAAAATAAGTTTCTTTTTTACTTTAAAAGACTACAGTCCGGCAACAAATGGTTTCTATTTGAAACTTTTGTCCGGGCTTATTTTTTGTCCAATACTTATTTATTATATAAAACCCTGTTTAAAATTTGTTCGATATGTTTTCGATGCTTCTTTTACCACCTAAAAAATGGCAGGTATTTGATTTTGGTTTATTTAAATGGAAGCAAACACCAGTTTTTGTATGATAAAAGAAGCATTTCATAAAAACACCAGCAGAAAAAGTTTAAACAACTTCAGTGTTAAATTGAATTGTATCAACGAAAAAGCACTTCCATTATCATAAAAGATTATCTTTAGAAACAATAAAAAACAGATAAATTTAAAGTAGAGGTAAAACCTAATCCAAAGGTATTTGATTTATCATGATTACTAAAACTTTGACTATCGTTTTTAATATCATAATGTGAGTAAGCCAATGATCCAAGATTAGATGCTATTCCAATTCTTCTTGTAGGAAAATAAACCAGATCTAAAATTAAACCCGCGTTAACAGTATAACCTTTTTGAGTATTGTTGTTAACAGCACTTGGACCTAAATAAGTGTTTTGATATTTACTAGAATAATATTGAGCATAAGGACCAGTGCGTACACCTATCTTTTGTTTGTACAAAAAATACTTTCTCAAATAGACAGAGCCTAAAACTGATTGTATTTTGTTCTCATTGACTAAGACAGTAGTAGCAGGATTGTAAACAGAATAATTATAGGTCGTTTTTTGAGTAGCATAACCTGCACTTGCACCTAAATCAAGATCATCGGCAATAAAAAAGCTGTAATTAGGTCCGATTGAAAAAGAATTAGTTTTAGTTTTACCACTATAATTGTAACTGCTGTTGTTAAAATTAGCGTAATCTGTATTACCATTGGCAATACTAAAGCCAATGTTGCCGCCTAAAAGCTGATCTCCCTTTTGCGTTTGGGCTTTTAAGGTAATGCTGCCGATCAAGGCAAAAATAATCAGAGTTAATTTTTTGTTCATAATTGATAGTTTTATAAATATTGGTTGCGCTAAGCTATCAATTCAAAATAAAGATTCAACTTATACTTATGTTAAACATTGTTAAATGCTTTTCAATATTTATTTCTTATAGAACTACCAACTTTCGTCATACTTTAATCCAGTTATATTTAATATTGCTATCCAACAACCTCATCATCCTATACTTCTTTTACCACCTAAATTTCCGTATCAATTTTTATCCCCATAAAAGAATCGTCAGCAAAACAATTACTTCAGCAACAACACCGGCACAGAAGATTTTACAGTCAGTTCTTTAGCAATGTTACTGTACAGAAAAGATTGAAAAAAGCTGTACTTTTTGGGCAAAACGACAATCATTTGCGCCTGATGCCTGGCAGCAAAATCAACAATGCCTTGAATGGTATCTGCGTGGTAGATGAAAAAATATTGCGGCTGGTACGGCTCCAGCATTTCATACAATGCGGATTCTTCGGCCAGCATTTTCGGGTCTTGGTTGTTGTGCAAACCTTTGCTGTCTATATTTACCACCAATAGTTCCGCATTCAAACTGTCCCATACTTTTTTTAATTTTTGCTGCGGAATGGCTTCGGTTACTTTCTTGAAATCGCATGCCAGCACAATTGTTTTCAAGGGTCCGGCAACAGCTTTGTTCGGGACCACCAAAACCGGGACCGGGCTGATCTTTGAGATTTCGATAATATTCCTGCCTACCTGCGTTTCTTCTTCTTTTGGATTATTGTTGCTGCATAAAACCAGCAAATCAATCGCGTTTTCCCCCAGCACTTCCAAAATGGCACGCAGCAAAGGCAGGCGGCTTAACTGTACTTTTATCTCAACGCTTGTATTGACAACACGCCGCAGCTCTGCTTTGATATCGTTTAGTTCTATGATTTTTAAGCGGCAACTTTCCTCAATATCTTTTGGTGCAAGCTGAATAAAATCTGTGGAGGGAAGCACATCTTCAAAAGGGGAAACATAATAAGCATGAAGCAAAATCAGCCTCGCTACGCCGGTTTGCTTGCTCAAAGCAGCGGCATAATGCGCGGCAGCAACCGAGGAAGCCGAAAAATCTGTAGGGACAAGGTATGTTTTCATGCTGGCTTAGCTTTAGTAAATGCTACAGTATATGTTGCAATGCTTTTTTAGGTATTGAAAATGCAAGTTTAAACTCTTTCTTTTATAATTGATGCGGTTGAAATAAAAAGAGTAACTTCTGTACTGTAATTTCTGAGTACAAAAAAAGCCAGCCAAAAAAAATGCAAATCAAGCGCGGTAAAATAAGGTGGTAAAAACAGTATTGATGCCAAAATTGGGGCAGGCTTGCCTTTTTACTTCATCTGTTTTTTGATAAAATCAATGGCTTTACTGTAAGTGTCCTGCATTTCGGCACCGCGCCAGCCATGGCCTTTCCCAGGATAAGTGATATAACTGACCGGAACATTCGCTTTTTCCAGGTTCACATGCAAACTGTCGCTTTCCCGGATTGGTGCGACCGGGTCTGCTGTTCCGTGAAAAATAATAGTGGGCGGACTTTTTTTATTGACATGTTCCAACACACTGGCATCTGCATAAACCTGCGGGATAGTTGCCGGTGTTCCCTTCATCAGGGCCGCAATTTCGTGGTGTGCCTGGTACAGGTCATTCATATCCGTTGGCCCAAACAGATCAACTACCACTTTTACCGCGTGTTTCGGATCATGGTTAAAAGCCTCAACCAGTGCTAATTGTGCGCCTGCACTTTCCCCCAAAACAATCAATTGCTTTTTATCGATCCTGTAATCCTTCGCTTTATCCTTGATAAAAGCCACCGCTTTGTCTACATCGTCAATCTGTGCCGGCCATTGGTTGTTATTGTTTTGCCGGCTTGCCAAGCGATAATTCAGGTTGAAAATAGCATACTCCGGAAACTGGCTTCGCAAAGGTTTAAGCCAGTGCGTCATGTTTATTTTATCGCCGCCGATCCAACTTCCCCCATGGATCAGGATGATTGCCGGCATTCTACCTTTTGCTTGCGGCAGGTAAACATCCATTTTTTGTTTCATGTCATCGCCATACGCTACGTCTTTGTTTACGGTTTGTGCAGATAAAAACTGCCAGCTTGTTGCTATAAATAGAAGTGTTAGTTTTAGAACTTTCATTAAATATGAATTATGCTATTGAAATACCAAACTTTGTTTTTTGTTTATCCTGAAATAAATTTTATGCCCGGCCTGCAATTGGGCAATACTTCTTTTACCCGCCAAAACTTTGTGTTTGTACATGCTGCTATATTTTAGTTTTTGTATGATAACAGCTATCGTCCTAAAAGCATTTCCCTATATGGTGGACGGGAACATTACTTAAAACAATGAAAAAAAGCAACTTGCGTTTGTGCCAAGTTTTGGTTTGACGGAACGACCGCATACGCCTTTTCCCGGTCAAAAATCAGTGCCGGTTTCGTTAATTTTTATAATGGTCCTTATACTTTGTTTACCAAGGGGTTTGCACCACATTTACAAAAAGAAGAAGTTTCCGATGGGGTTTTTTTTGAAAAGATTTCTGCAATGCTTCTTTTATCATGCCTTTTTGGGTAATCGCATCAGCTTAAAAAATAGCCGGTAAAAGAAGCATGCAGGAAAAACTTCTCCGGATTTCCCTGCATACTTTTAACATACCCATCCTGCTTCAGCTTAAACTAATTCAGCAGCTTGATCCTGATCCCGGCGTTGATCACCACGCCATCCAGCGGTGCATAAATATCCCTGAAGTTCGGGTTGGTGATGCTGCCGGTATAAATATTTTCCCAGCGGGTTTGCCTGCGGTCGGTCAAATCTTCTGCATTGATAAACAGATCAAAATGCTTCCACATTTTTTGTAGCAGCAAACCAAAAGTGATATAATCCCTGCCGGTCGTTCCGTCGCTCAAAACCTGCCTTCCGGTATAAAAGCTTTCGGCACCAAACCTGAAACTGTTTTCGATCTCATAAACCGCATCAAGGCTGATCCTGTTTTTCGGTGTCAATGGCTGCCTGCTGGTCTGGCCGTTAAAATGTTGCCGCGTATCGGTATAAGTATAGCCGAGATAAAGGCCCAGTTCGTCCATCGTCAGTTTAATGTTCGTTTCCGCCCCTTGCGTGGTAATATTTCCGGGCGCGTTGATAAAAGCGTTGTTTTGCAAGATAAGCGGCTGGTTTACAAATGTATAAAAGAACAATTGGTTGATATTGACAAAATCATCGCCAACAGCAGTCCGGTAATTCAAATCCGCGTTGCCGCCGTAAGATTGTTCTGCTTTGGTATTGCCGATATTGAGCGGGCTGATGTTTTGGTAACCTTCCTGCTCGCTCTGGTCATTAAAAAGCGTGGGCATTTTGTAGCCAAACCCTCCGCCGATCCGGCTGGTCAAGCCCTCATTGATTTTGAACAAAGCATTTATCCTCGGCAAAATAAAAAGTCCGTTCCGCTTATTGCCGGGCGCAGGCTTGTTGTCGTCCAGCCGCAAACCGCTTTCCAACGAAAACCAATCGGTAGCTTTATAAGTGTTTTGTACAAAAGCACCAAAAGTGGTCAAATTATAATTCAGGCCGGTGTATGGCGCAGGGGCAGTAAAATGATCTGTAACTAAGTTTAAACCAGCAACCCAGTTCGTATTTTCCTGATTGCGGACATAATTGATTTCGCTGTAGGACGACAACTGTTTTCCGGTAAAATTAAATGTGGGTTCATCCAGTTGCCGGTCAAAATAACCAATGGTATTTTTAAAGTTGAGCTGGCTGCTGCTATCGATTTTGTGGCTGAAGGACAATTGCGTGGAGAAACGGAAAGATTTATTACGCTCAAAATATTGGTGAACCTGGTCGGCTTTACCATCAATCACCTGCAAATCCCCTCCGTAACGGTTTTCATAAGTCGTGTTCAGCCCAAACCAGCCCGAGTTTTTTTCATCCAGGTATAAAAAAACTTTTGGGTTGATACTGAAGCGATGGGTTTGCGGGACAGCCGTCAGGCCAACATTAGCGGGATCGTAAGCACCGTTATAATTATAGGCGGTAAAAACAGTAGTGCCAATGTGTTTCCATTTTTGGGAATAGAAACCGCTGGCATCCGTTCCTTTTGCACTGGTGCCGTTTAATAAAAAGCTAAGTTCGGGTGCTTTGCCCGGCGTTTTGCTGATCAGGTTGATCAAGCCTGCAATTGCGCCGCCGCCGTACAAGGTTGAAGCCGAACCTTTGATAAACTCTACTTGTTTTAAATCCAGCGGACTGATCTGCAACAAACTTAAACCACCCGAAAAACCTTGGTACAGCGGCATTCCGTCTTTTAATAATTGCGTGTACCGGCTGTCTAATCCCTGGATCCGGAAGTTGGCCGTTCCGCTTACGGCAGAGGTTTGCTGCACCCTGATGCCGGTTGCTTCCCCTAAAAGCATCTTGATGTCACCTGGCCGCATTGTACTTTTTTCATCCAATTCTTCTAAAGGCAAAGCTTCAATCCGCGTTGGGATGTCCCGCAGGTTCTGGTTGGTGCGCGTGGTTTGCACGGTTACTTCGGCCAGTTCACCTGCTTGCGGCTCCAGGCTGAATTCAAAAATCTGAGTGGTTTTTTGCAAAGGGAACCTAAACGTTTTTTCCTGCCGGACAAAGCCAACGTAAGTGATTTCAACTTCAAAATTACCATTTGGGATATGGTTTAATGTGATCATTCCACTGCTGTCTGCAGCAGCGGAAAGCTTTAAATCAGGGATGGCAACGGTGGCACCTTTCAATGCTTCTTTTGTCCGGTCATTTTTAATGATGGCTTTGAAAGTGTTTTGTGCCGAAACCAATCGGGAAATTAAAATAAAGAGCAGGAGGAAATAAAATTTTTTCATGTAAAAGAAGTATTGGCCATTGCCTTAACGATGTGATAAGCACAGCAAAAAGCAAGGAAATAGATTAAATAATGCGAAAATTGAAATTGAGAAAATCAGAAGGACTTAAAATGCTCAGGCAAGCGGCGGCCTGAAAAGCTCATTCTGATAGTCAGAAGTTGAGAACGCTAAATTATGGACAGGATGTTCTTTTTTGTAATCCACACTATAGGTCAATGACAAACGAACCTGCAAAAAAACGGCATGCAAAGGGTTGGCCTGTTGCTGAAACTGCACATTGTTGCTTCCGTTTGGCGTTTTATCCTGCCTGTTGTGGCCAAACAATTCTTTTCCCTGAAGCAAATAATCACCGATAAAATCAATGACACCTGCTTCATCCGATGTGGTGATGCGGGAATAATTGCGGTACATTTCCGGAAGCTCCCGAATCATAGAGAAATCGCTTAGCGGCAGCAAGGTGCTGCACGCTAAAAATAAAGAAGCGAAAAATAAACTGATAGTTCCCCTAAACATGCTGCTGCAAAGGTATCATTCCATCTGCAATAATCATTTCTGCTGCTGTATTTTCTGTTGAAAATTGTACAAAAGATACCAGTAAAAGGAAAATGTTATATTCAACTTAAATCCCTTATCTTGGTTTTTAAACGAATAAACGTCCCATGACTTCTATAGATATTTTAAATTACGCCCGGCGACTGAAAACAATGGCACATTTAGGTTTAACTTATGCCGACAATGAATATGAAGTTGAACGTTACAAAGAATTGGAGCAGATCAGCTTGGAAATGATGAACGGGCTGACCGGGCAGCCGCTGGAAATGCTGTCTGTTTATTTTGAAAGCAAAAAGGAATACATTACGCCAAAGGTTGACATCCGCGCTGTGATTTTTAACGAACAACAGCAAATTTTATTGGTGAAGGAAAAAGCAGACGGAAAATGGTCTTTGCCCGGCGGCTGGGCTGATATTGGTTTATCGCCAACAGAAGTAGCTGTAAAAGAAGTATTGGAAGAAACAGGATTATCAGTAAAACCTAAAAAACTGCTTGCTATTTTAGATAAGCGCTGCCATCCGCATCCGCCGCAATTGGATTATGTTTACAAAATATTTATCCAGTGCGAAGTAACCGGCGGTACACAAACTGCTGCATTTGATATTTTAGACACCGGTTTTTTTGCTCAAAATACTATTCCTGAACTATCTTCAGACCGCGTTTTACCATCGCAAATTGAGCTTATGTTTGAATATTTACATCATCCGGACAAGGAAGCAATTGTAGATTAAAACTTGGTAGAAAAATCCAAGTCAGCATAAGGTTTTTGTTCTAATACTTCTTTTGTCATATATTTTGGGGAATAGTAAAAATTATGTTTTAGGATTGTGTACTTAGTTCGCAAAGCATTTATTTATTGTTAAACTAATAATAATGAGAAGCTTATTTAATATTTTTAAGCTGAATAAGTCAATATGTTTAGCGGAACAAGTATCAACGGATTTAAGGAAAAGTTTAAAACGGAGCGGGATTGCCTTCAAAATATTTTAGATAAGACGGGGGGGTTGAACTCAATTTTTGATAAGCTTATCACCAAAATGACCAAAGCTAAACCCGTAAATTACAAAATGATTAAATGTGAACTAATGTGGGTTTTCTAATTTAATCAAACACTTTTTTCACACCTGGTCATACGATCCTTAGATTGTGTTACAACTTTCTTAGATTCTGTTATCTTAATTATTTGCTGGTACACGAACTTTGTGGTACAGAAGTACATGATACGCTTTAACACTTTACTAAAGGAAAAACATGAAAAACATCACAATAATTGGCGCATCGGCGGGTGTGGGGCTTCAAACGGTAACTAAATCGCTGGAAGAAGGTCATAACGTTACGACGTTATTACGCAGCATACGAAACTTGCCTAAGCAGCATAACATTACGATTGTACAGGGCTCGGCTACTAATGTGGCCGACGTAAAGAAAGCTATTGCCGGTGCTGATGCCATAATTGTCACGATAGGCACGGGTACCAAAATTGACTGGCAGACTATTTCTACAGGCACAACTCTTTACACCGATGCCGCTACCGTGCTACTCAGTGCCCTAAAAGAACTTAATATGCAGGTGCCATTAGTGGTAGTTACTGGCTTTGGGGCTGGCGACAGCAGAGAATACCTGCCTTTTTTTTTGAAAGTGGTAATACGCCTGCTACTGCGCAAGGTTTACGACAACAAAACCCGCATGGAAGGGTTAATTTCATCGAATTATAAAAATTGGGTAATTGTCAGGCCCGGCGTGCTAACCGACAAGCCCGCAACGGGTCATTACCGGGCTTATAGCAAGCTGGGAAAAGACTTGAAAATTGGCGGCATATCCCGGGCCGATGTCGCCCACTTTTTGGTTAAACAGGCAGAAGCCCCAACAGAAACCGGAAAATATGTGGTCCTTATGGGGGAATAAACCGCATCAAAATAAAGCTCAGACCATATTTCATGAATTTCTAAACAGGTCTTCTGCAAAACGGAATTCTCTGTTTTATTTCCCGGTAATTTTCAATCTATGGTTTTCACCCCAACGACTCATAGCGTCCAACACATCTTTCAAGGTTTGCGCATAAGGCATTGCTGAATACTCAACCGTGACAGGCCTGGTGTCACAAATTTTACGGCTTATCATTTGATTGACTTCAAGCTCTTGCAACTCCTTTGAAAGTATTCTTGGAGAAATTTTGGCCGCCCTTGCCAATTCACCAAAACGCTTTGGTCCTTCGCTTATTAAAATGGCTAACAAAACCAATTTCCATTTTCCATTCAAAACGTATAATGTGTCTTGTATTGCCCAATGGGCCTTTCGACATTCAATATTTGCTTCGTTTTTCATACACTATCCTATTTGTAACTACTATTCATTATGTAATTGATAACAAGTGGATAGAAAGGTACCATTATTATTGCATTTTAATTTAATCAATTTATAAATTCAGAATTATGACTAAAATAAATGAACAATGCCACGTGGTACAGATAACAAAGCAGGGCCCTCCTTCTGTATTGGAGTACACCACCCAATATATTAACACAATGGGCGACGATGAAGTTCTAATTGAGCAAAAGGCTATAGGATTTAACTTTTTAGATATTTTTTATCGAAACGGCACTTTCCCTTTAGATAGTTTTCCGGCCCCTATTGGTATAGAGGCGGCCGGGATTATAACCGCTAAAGGCGAAGCTGTTACAAATTTTGAATTGGGCGGCCGTGTTGTTTATTGGTGGTCAATGGGTGCTTACGCCGATCGAAAAGTTGTTAACGTGAAAGATATTTTTAAACTGCCAGAGGACATTCCGTTTGATCAAGCTGCATCTTTTTTGGTGAAAGGGCTCACAGCTTATATGCTTTTAAAAAATTCATATCCTATAAAAAAAGGAGATGTTGTACTTATTCATGCAGTATCCGGTGGTGTGGGCTCCTTGCTAAGCAGGTGGGCAAAATCTTTAGGAGCAACCGTAATCGGTACAGTTGGCAGTTTGGCTAAAAAGGAGGTTGCTATTAATAACCTGGCCGATCACGTTATCGTTTTGGATTCAGAAAACTTTGTAGATGAAGTTATGTCGTTTACGGGAGGTAAAGGAATTAACGTATTATACGACAGCGTGGGCCAGGATACTTTTAATAAGTCAACTGAATTATTCATTGAAGGAGGTTCTGCCGTACTTTTTGGATGGTCATCGGGTATGCCGGTGATAGATGAAGAACATCTCAGCAGGAAAAGAATAACATATGTAAGAGCCCGCTTTAATGACTATTGGCTTACACTTGAAAATCCGGATGGAGTAGTCAATGAAGTATTCGAAGCCTTCCGGACCGATATTTTTGGTGAAATCAAACCCACAATATACGCTTTAGCAAATGCAGTTCAAGCGCATGCAGATATGGAAGCACGCAAAACCACAGGCGCAATCATTTTTCATCCTTAAATTTAAAACCGGTTCCGGGAAACTGTTATTCTTTCGCTTATAAATGGTATTGCACTGTCGGACAAATAAAATGAGACGATCAAATGCATGCACTCATATAAAAACATGATCATTCACTTATCAAAGTAATGCTGAATTGCAGGGGCGAATATTCTTAGATCCTGTTACAACTTTCTTAGATTCTGTTATCTTGATTTTTTGCCGGTACACGAACTTTGTGGTACAAAAAAACAATAATCATGAAAATAACAGTAACAGGATCCCTCGGCTACGTAAGCACACCGCTCATCCAGGAATTAGTAAAAAAAGGACACTCGGTTACCGTCATCAGCAGCAAGGCCGAAAAACAGGCAGTTATTGAAGCACTGAGCGCAAAAGCTGCCATCGGCAAAATGGAAGACGTTGATTTTTTAACCGATACTTTTAGCGGCGCAGATGCGGTTTATTGTATGTTGGCTCCTTATGGTAATTTTGCCGACCCGAACAACAATGCAAGTAAGGTATCAACAACAGCAGATGCAGTTGCCAATAATTATGTAAAGGCCATTGAACGATCTGGAGTAAAACGCGTAGTTTACCTGAGCAGTATTGGCGCTGATATGAAAAAAGATAGTGGCCTTATTATTATTCATCACAATGCCGAAAACACCTTGAATAAACTGCCAGCCGACGTAAATATTTCATTTATGCGCCCGGCCGGGTTTTATAAAAACCTGTTGGGCTATGTAAATGCTATAAAAAATCAGGATATGATTACTGCAAGTTACGGTGGAGACGATACGATGTTGTTGGTTTCTAATATAGATATTGCCGATGCGATAGCCCAGGAACTTGAATCGCAGGTGGGTGGCAGAAAAGTGCGTTATGTAGTAAGCGAGGAACGTACCTGTAGTGAAGTGGCAGGTATTTTAGGTGCTGCTGTCGGGAAGCCTGATTTGAAATGGGTGTCAATTAGTGATGAACAAGAGCTTAACAGATATAAAGCAATCGGAATGAGTGATAGCTTTGCCCTTAATTTTGTAGAAATGAATGCCAGTATCCATAACGGCAAATTTTACGAAGATTATAAACGCAATAAACCAATGCTGGGAAAAGTGAAACTGAAAGAATTTGCAAAAGAATTTGCCGCTGTTTATCACCAACAATAAGTATATTGTACCATGTCAGCCGCAGAACCACACCGGATTAAAACTATCAGCGAGTTTCATCATTTAGTGGGCCTGCCCAGGCCGGAGCATCCTTTGATCAGTGTAATTAACCTGGAGGACGCAAAATTTTTGCAGGAAAAGAGGCCTGCCAGCCGGATGCTTGATTTTTACACTATCTCGCTAAAACGCCATTGCAACGGTAATTTTAAATATGGCCAGCAGCAGTATGAGGTACAAGACGGTGTCATGTATTTTATGGCACCCGGGCAGGTATTTAGCCCACCGATAAAAAACGAAGAAGAAACAAAAATAACTAAGATGTCAGGATGTGGACTTTATATCCATCCTGACTTTTTGTGGAACACGCCCCTGGCCAAAGGAATCAAAAAGTATGAATACTTTAATTATTCGGTAAATGAAGCTCTGTATCTTTCAGAAAAAGAAGAAGTTGTTATTATTAGCATGATGCAAAGTATTCAAATGGAGTATTTCGCCAATACGGATAAATTCAGTCAGGATATTATCATATCCCTGATTGAAGTATTGCTGAACTATGCAGACAGATTTTACCACCGTCAGTTCCTTACACGGAAAATTGAGAATCATCAAATTCTTGGCCGCCTTGAGGATATATTGACAGCCTATTTTAATAATGAAGATTTATTAACGCAGGGACTACCCAGCGTTCATCATATAGCCGAAAAATTAAATATATCGCCCAACTACTTAAGCGGCTTACTGAAAGTATTGACAGGGCGTAATACGCAACAGCACATCCAAGACAAAATGATTGAAAAGGCCAAGGAAAAAATATCTACCACCGAACTATCGGTAAGTGAGATTTCTTATGAATTAGGCTTTGAACATCCACAATCGTTCAGCCGTTTGTTCAAGGCCAAGACCGGGCTTTCACCTTTGGCATTCCGGCACACTTTTAACTAACCTGAACAAAGGCTATTATCAGCCAAAATTAAAATAGCGGATTGATCATGCGCCAGGTGTATGACTAAATGTGAAAAATGTGTATGATTACCTGTGAAAAATAACAACTAAATACACAATCCTATTGTGTTTTATTATCGCTCATCTGGTGGTTTTAATTCAACAGTTATATCATTATCAAAATTATAATTTTCGATTATCCAATCATCATAACCATAATGCCTATTGCCGCGGGTCAGCTTTCTTGTATCATAAGTATCCAGCAAATGGTTAAACAAAGCATTGTATATGGTGCACTCTTCTTTATCCAAATAACGTACTTGCAAACCTTTGATAAACATCGAATTGATAGCAAAAGGTACAAACTTATAATCCGAAAACCTTGCTTCAACCATACTTTTTAAGTCCTTAAAAATAGTTTCAAACTCCCTGTATGGTGAGGCTGTCAAAACATTGATAGAATGAAAATTGAAATCAAATATATTTTCATTTTTTTCTATAATAATAGTTTCATCAACTCCATAAATAGTAAAAAATTTACCTATAAGACTTACTGCTATACTTAATTTTTTTATTCTTTTTAATTGATCAACTTCAACTATTTCAATAATTAAATCACAACTAAAACTTGGGGCCTGGCCATAAGTGGTCCCTATAACTTCTATGTTAAACCTTTCGCTGATTTCTTTTTCAAATGAACCCCAAATATTATACAAATTATCACTGTCATGGATATTTTCTACTACAAGGTCACTAAGCTTTTTTATACCCGGATACTCAAAATATATAGAACGCTTAATCCCAATTGGATAATACATTTTAATAGCATCATAAATAAGCCAAAAATTGTGTTTGCTTGGATGAAAAGAAAATGTCTGCATGTTCCTATTTACTATAAACCTGATCCAAAAAAAGATACCGGCCGCGGTTTTGCTCTTTTTCCTCTTTTGTTTGAATTCCAATATTAATAAAAGGAACATTGCTTCCATGGATGGCTTGCCATTGGGCTAAACCTGCGCCATTGGGGTTTCCGGTTTTTACAAAGTTGGCAAAGTATTGTAACATGGTTGCCGAGATTTGGTAATCTTCCGGTTTCCAAGCGTAAACTTTATTTGTTGCCAGGTTGCCCATCGCATATTCAATTTCAAAAGCATGGGGCGCACCAGCCGCCGCAACCGGTGCTGTATTAACTACTGCACTTGTATTTTTGGTCATCCCTCCTGCCAGGCCGGGCGTGGAATTGGAGAATTCTGCTGTCATCGGCGGTTTGGATTTGGAGAACAAATAACGGTATGTTGGCTTTCCGCTGGTTTTACTGTGCAAGTCAAGCCATTTCCAGGTACTGTAAGCAATAAAACGGTCGCTTGCCAAAGCTGTGGCCGATTGAATCACTTCCTCCTGTGTATTGCCCGGATACAATTTTAAAACCTCCTCAGCATGATCGGCATAAAGCTGCTTGATTTTATTTGCATAATTTTCCGGTGTTGGTACGTCGTTGCCCATTAACGATTGGTAGCCTACTTCTGTTGAGTTCCATCCTGCCAATAACGGAACACGGGCTTGTTCGCCTGCTGCAAATATTTCAACCGGAGGCTTTGGCAAAAAATAACCGTCAACAGTAGCACCGGTATTAAAAGCACCGGCTTTAGCAGCTGCATCCAGCAGATCAGCAGCAGACATAGCGCGTAAAGCCGTCAAAGAACCGGCATTCGCCTTTTCAGCAAAGGCAAGCCCTCTTTTTTCGCCTTCTTCCAATGTAACAGGAGCTGCTGTTGGTTTGATCATCGCACCGCTTTCGCCAATAGCACCTGCAATTAGATTTTTAGATAAAGGAGAAGCCATTTGAGCAAATACGGATATAGAACCTGCTGATTCTCCTGCAATCGTTACCCGTTTCGGATCGCCGCCAAAGGCTGCAATATTTTGCTGCACCCAGCGTAAAGCAGCATTCTGGTCCATTAAACCATAATTACCGGAAGCATGATGAGGGGATTCTTTGGTCAATTCCGGATGGGAAAGGAAACCAAAAACGCCCAGCCGGTAATTCACGGTCAGGGTAACAATGCCTTTTTTAGCCATACTTTCTCCGTCATAGCGCGCTTCCGAGCCATCGCCGGCTACAAATCCTCCCCCAAAAAAATAAACCAGTACGGGCAGTTTTTCTGCGGAAGATTTTGCCGGTGTCCATACATTCAAAAAAAGACAATCTTCGCTCATCCCGGCCGAACGGAAATTCATATCGCCAAAAATCTTTTTCTGCATAGGGTTATTACCGAAATGATCGGCTTTGCAAACACCAGTCCAATTGTCTGCCGGTTGCGGCTCCTTCCACCTCAAATCCCCAACCGGGGGTTTGGCAAAAGGAATACCTTTAAAACTTCGGATCCCGGAAGCTTCGGTTGTACCTTCTAAAATGCCGTTTACCGTTTTTACCTGAACGGGATTTGCCTTGGATGGATTAACCTGAGCAAAAGCTGCAACAGGGGCAAGTTGAATAATTGCAAATAGTAAATGGAAAAGTTTCATGGTACAAGGTTATGCAGGTTAATTGTTTACGACAACTGCAGTAGTTTAATTCTAACAATTTTATAAAATATAGATATTGCTGTATTAAAAGGTAATTTCACTCAAAGCATTTACTATAAATACTTCTTTTATCGTGCTTTTTTAGTGCTGACTTAAAAACACCTTTGACTTCGTTTTTTATTTTTCTGCTAAAAAGGGCTTAAAGATCATTTTTATTGGATAAAGTACCATTTACTATTTCCGTTAAACCCTGAATCACATCCGGCGATTTTAGTATTTTGTCATGCCCAACTCCATCAAATTTATGGCTTATAATAGATGTGTTTTTATCTAAAAAAGTTTTTAAAAATTTAAAAGGAGCTGTTTGGTCATTTTGATCATACCCCAGCCAGTGTTTTGGCGGGTTTTCAAAAGAGTACCAGTCATTCAAATTGAAAGAGGAAGCAGGTATGTTAAAAGTATCTTCAAAACCTTTCAAAAACCGATCTTGACTTGTTTTGGAAATACCGACAGTTTGCATACTGGCTTCAAAATTTTCTTTTAGCAGGATAAGCGGGGCAAGACTAACTAACAAGGAAGGTACAAACCTCATCCTTTTCAAAGCAATCACATTTGCCATTGCACCAATTGAATGGCCGATCATCACATCAGGAATGCCAAAATTTGACACAATTGTTTCAACAGCTTTTACAAACAACAAAAGATTGGACAATTCGCCTTCTGAACTTCCGTTGCCAGGTGCATCAAAAGCAATAATTTCAAGATTATCAATTTTTTTCAGAGCCGTAATAATTTCGGCAAAGTCCGCTGCCTTTGATCCCCATCCATGGGTGATTAATACTTTATGCTTTCCGTTTCCCCATTTAAAACCAAAAAAGCTCAATTCTTTCTTTGCAAAATATTCATCCTTAACTTTAAAACTAAACCTGGTTGCTTCATTTAAAAGCTGCTCTTGCTGCAAGCGTAAAGGCATTTTTGGCGCATAACAAATCAGTTGCAATATTTCATCGTTCAGCTCATTTGAAGGATTGGTATTAAGCGTTTTGATATGGGCAATCAACTGCTTCAGTTTTTTCATGAATACTTTTTCCTGTTGCTTTTTCAAAGCTAAAAAATGCTTTAATATTAATTGCTTTTATTCTGTCTTGAAGAAGTGGTTATCCAATCCATATACAAAATCTCCTGGCTTTTTTCCACATAGGCCTTTTTAAAAAACCAAAAGTTAATTAAAAAGTTAAATAAACAGTGTATCAATTTCAGTATGCAACAAAAAAAGGGATATGTTTACACAAAGACCAATAGAAATTTGGGGCGGGATCGAAGGCACCATTAACCGGGTTGGAGATGAATACCTTGACCAGTCGGAATATTCAGGACATTATGACCGGGAAGATGATATAGATTTAATTGCCTCTTTAGGTATTAAAATGCTTCGCTATCCGGTTTTGTGGGAAAAACACCAGCCACAAAAAGATACCCAAATCGATTGGGATTTTGTAAAAAAAAACCTGCTCCGGTTAAAAGAATTAAAGGTAGAACCGATAGCAGGTTTGGTGCATCATGGCAGTGGCCCTTTACATGTTAATTTTTTTGACGGCAGTTTTGAAAAAGGGGTTGCAGATTATGCAAGGTTGGTTGCAGAAAAATTCCCCTGGCTGGAATATTATACGCCGGTTAACGAACCTTTGACAACAGCCCGGTTTTGCGGTTTGTACGGCCACTGGTATCCGCACGAAAGCAACGAATACTGTTTTTACAAGATACTTTTGAGCGAATGCAAAGCGACGGTGATGGCAATGCAGGCAATTCGGGAAATTAACCCGGCTGCCAAACTGATACAAACTGAGGATTTGGGAAAAGTGTACAGTACACCTTTGTTGCAGTATCAGGCAAATTTTGAAAATGAACGCCGCTGGCTTTCTTATGATTTGATTACCGGAACTTTAACGCCCGATAAATGGATGTGGGGATTTTTGTTACATGTAGGGATTAAAGAACATGAACTTAACTACTTCCTTGAAAACAATTGCAAACCGCATATCGCCGGCTTTAATTATTACATCACTTCGGAACGTTACCTGGATGAAAACCTGCAAAAGTATCCGGAGCATGTCCATGGCGGCAACGGCAGGCATCAATATGCTGACGTAGAAGTAGTCCGCGTCCCTTATCCAAACCAAACAGGCCCGCTGGTATTGATAAAGGAGGCCTGGGAAAGGTTTCATTTGCCAATAGCTGTTACAGAATGCCATCTGCATTGTACCCGCGAAGAACAAATGAGATGGTTTTATGAAATGTGGGAAGCAATTGACCAGTTAAAAACAGAAGGCGTTGATATCCGCGCCTTAACTGCCTGGGCCATTTTTGGCACTTATGGCTGGAACAGTTTGGTGACCAAACCATGGGGGATTTATGAACCAGGCGTTTTTAATTTAAATTCCGGGCAACCGCGGCCAACAGCCATAGCAAGGATGATACAAGGTCTTGCAAAAGAGCAGGCTTACAACCATCCAGTGCTGGAAGCAGCAGGTTGGTGGAAACAGGAAAAAAGAATTGCATACCCGGACCCGAACGCTTTTACCATCCAAAACTTGCAACCAGAACTTATTTCTCCGCCTGTTCTGGTTATTGGAAAGTCAGGAATGATTGGCGAAGGCTTTAAAAGGATTTGCGAAGAAAGAAATATCCGCTGTGTTTTGGCTGGCCAGGATAAGGTAAACACCAGCAGCAGCGATACTATTGAACAGCTTATTACCGAATTAAAACCCTGGGCGATTATCAATACAGAAGAATACGGAGCAGTAAACAAGGCAGAACAAAATCAGGAAGAATGCTTTAAACTGAACTGCGAAGCACCGGCACTTTTAGCGGCAATTTGTGAAAAGCACGCTGTTCAACTACTTACTTTTTCATCCGGTTTTGTTTTTGACGGCCAAAAATCTTCTTCTTATACCGAAAGTGATGCAGTAAACCCGATAAATGTATATGGGAAAAGCAAAGCAAAATCAGAAGCCAATGTACTGGCTCGCAATACTGAAGCTTTAATTATCCGCCTCGGCGTTTGCTTCAGTTGCTGGAACGCTGACAGCTTTGTTTCGGCTATACTGAACCATTTAAAAGAAGGACGTTCGGTTACCGTTGCGAATGATCTGTTTGTTTCGCTTACTTATATTCCTGACCTTGTTCATCAAAGCCTGAATATGCTGTTGGATAGTGAGTGCGGTATCTTTCATGTCAGCAATTACGGACAAACCACTCACGCTGACCTTGCCCGTAAAATAGCCGAAATGGCCGGTTTTGACCCTTTAATGGTAAGGGGCGTGGCATCAGCGCAGTTGGAGCAGAAAGCACCAAGGCCAAAAAACATAGCTTTGCAAAGTGAAAAAGGCATTCGGTTACCCGAATTTGAAACTGCGTTGAAACATTATCTGGACATCACCAATCAGGTTTATCAGCCGGAAACAATGGCGGTTTGACTTAAAAATCTGTTTCAACCTAAATTAAAGCTGTTTACGAACGAGTAGCTTTTTTAGCTTTTACCAAAACTTAGGGCCAATTTAAAATTTGCTTGAAGGTTTACATGCTTCTTTTATCACCCAAAAAATGGCAGGCATTTGGTTTTGGTTTATTTAAATTGATGCAAACACCAATTTTTATAGGGTAAAAGAAGCATTGACATTAATCCTGAGTATATCGAAGGATCTTGTATCAAAATTAAACAGGCCCTTAATCTCCGGCAAAATCAATTCTCACCTAAAACAAAGACAACTGCATAGGTTTGGCTGCCGCATTCCTTTGCTTCCCTAATAGATCATGATCAAACAAGCCATCTACAAAATAAACGGCTGATTCGGTATCACGCGAAGCCACTGCAATTTCTGTCCCCGCTGCCTGTTGCCCAAACATTTTGGCCACCAAATCCGGGCAGTTATTGTCCTTCGATAAATGCGCCAACAGCAAATGACTCATAAATGGCGGCCGGTGTGTGGTGAAAACCTGCAAAGCCTGCGCGTTGGACAGATGCCCTTTACCGCTGCGGATCCTGTTTTTTAAATGATATGGATAACGGCCTTTCTGCAGCATTTCCCCCTCATAATTTGCCTCCATAAAAACAGCATGGCATTGTTTGAAATAATGGACCACGTTTTTGCAAACAGCCCCAATATCTGTAAAAACCCCAACTGTTACCTTGTTGCAGGAGATGATAAAACTATGCGGATCGGCAGCATCATGCTGTTTTGGAAAAGCCGTTATCAGCAATCCGCCGATTTGGATAGGTTGAAAAGTACGAAAAGAAATTGCGTTTTCCAGTTCCAACCGTCCGTTTAGTTGCGTTTTTGGGGTGATAAAAACCGGCAACTTATATTTTCGGGACAAAACTTCCAGGCCGCGGATATGGTCGCCATGTTCATGAGAAACAAAGACCGCTTTTACTTTTTCAAGCGACAGACCCAACCGCCCCATCCGTTTTTCGGTTTCTAAGCAAGAGATTCCGGCATCTACCAAAACCGCTTCCTGCCCGTTGCCGATGTAATAGCAGTTACCGTTGCTTCCGGAATTTAATGAGGCAATAAATAAAGACATGTAAAGGCAAAGTACGTGGTTTTTTGTAGGTTTTTTGCAGGAATGGCAATTGCTTTTATCAAGATAAAACCTGCAACTGACATACTGTTTTTATCGGGTAAATTTCATGATTGGCAGGTCATCCGAATTTTTAAAAATCCATGATTGATTCAATTTTAAATCAGCCTATATCAAAACTCAAACTGGTTTTTGTATAAAAACAATACACAGCATTTCATACAGTTCCGGGTGTTTTTGCCTGAACTTTTCGGGCTTTTCAAAAAAATATTCAGAAACAACTGCAAAAAATTCGGCTTCATTGGTGATGGCATAAGGGTTTATATCTGATTTTCCGGCTTCGATTTTTTTGATTTCTCCATGGATCATTTTCACCCAGGGCGCGGTATATTCATGCGGCATCAGTTGCTCGGGAAGGCCATCGGTAGCGCCGTCTTCCTTGTCCAGCAAATGCACGAATTCATGTATGGCCGTGTTTTCTTCGCCTGCGGAAGCAGAAAAACCTTTCCGCAAGGCCGCCCTGGACAACAGCATTTGCCCATTCATAAAGCCGCTGCCCACCATGCCTGCTATTTCCCGGTTGCCGCCCTCAAATTGAAAATCATTGTTGAAAGTATCCGGATAAAGGATGACGCTGGTGAGGTTTGGATAATGCCAATCTTTGAACCCAAAAATTGGGACGATGGCACTTGCTGCGATCAATACGCGGTCCAGGTTTTCCAATTCCAGCCCGACACCTTCGATCCGCGTATCCTGCAAAAACGATTCTACCTGCAACACAAAACGCTGCTTTTCTTCCGGGTTTAGTTTTTGGTAATAAGCTACATGCTGCTCCAACAGGGCTTTGTGACCGGCTTCCTGCTGCGGGCCGGCGGAAGGTTTCTTTTTAGGTTGAGAAAAAATAAAATATCCAATCAGGATCAGGACAATAATGGCAGCAATTAGGTACAACATGATTTTATAGGGGTAAAAGAAGCATCCTGTTTCAAATGCCGCTAAATTAATAAGAACTGGCCGACAGCTTTTGTTCAGCAACAAAGTAAAGACATTTGCAAAAACCGCGACCTGTACTTTGCTTTTGGTCTTTGTCAGGCAGAATTCCCGGGACCACTAAGCTGGCAAACGTTCAACTGTCATCTCATTTTCAATTAACTATGGCTTTAGGTTTTGATGAATATACCGGGTAAAAATAGTATTAGCTTTGAACCGTCAATCTTGTTACATGAAAAAAATTTATACTTATTTTATCATAGCCGCTCTTGCTTTTTTCTTTGCCGGATGTAACCAAACCCCCGGAAACCATCTCACCAAAAAAGCTAAAAAAAGGCAGCCAATCAATTATGCCAATTACGTTGTTGAAATCATCACTTATAAATTGAAAAAAGGTGTGCCGAGGGCAGAATATACGCAGTTGGATTCTGTGGTACAACTGACGTACACCCAGAAGCAGCCCGGCTACATCAGTAAAGAAAGCGGGATCGACCAGAAAGGGAACTGGCTGGTGGTTTTGGCATGGGACAATTTAGCCCATGCAAATGCAGCCCAGCACTTGTTCAGCAAAAGCCCGTTGTGGAAAAACGTACAAAAAACCATTGATACGGCAACCATAGACCGTAAACGTTTTTTTGTCAAGGACGACCATAGCAGTTCTTTAAAAGATATGAAACCTTATGTGATTGACCTGGCTACTTTTAAAGAAAATAGCCAGGTGCAGCGCGATACTTTCGAGAAAAGGGATTTGGAAGTAGAAGCAGATTTTATCAGTAGGCAAACCGGGTACATCACCAGGCGGATCGGAAAGGCAGAAAACGGGGAACGGCTGATGATGATTTTCTGGAAAACACTTGCGGACGCAGATGCAGGCATGAAAGCATTTCTAAAAGAGCAATCCGTTGCTGATTACAACAAAATGATCAACTGGAAAACGGTTGAAACGAATAGATTCCAGGCAGTAAATTAAAACCACTGCGGAGCGTTCATTCAAAAAACCAAACCCTGCAAAATTCAAAGGTTGATCACGCTGTTGGTTGTGCCGAATTCATTCCAATTTTCTTCAGTTTCCGGTTCGGTTGCCCATTCTGTACCATTTACTAAATACTTGAATTCCTGTTTGGAGTAGATCGGTAACGAAACTTCTGCTGAAAAGGAACCATCCTTTTTTCTGATCATTTCTACAGGATTTTGCCAGTCGTTGTTTAAGCCGAATAATTCCACTTTTTCGGCCAGGGCACCGTTAAAAGTAAATTTTACTTTACAAACTTTTTTGGTTTTTAAATAGGTGGTCTGTATCATATAGTTGAAGTTTTACTGGCGAATATAATCAGATTTACAATAGCACTAACCGTAATTTCTGTAACAATTGATACACATGAAGCATTTAGTAAAAGACTTAGGGCCTATTTAAAATTTGTTCAATATGTTTTCGATACTTCTTTTATCAACTAAAAAATGGCGGGTTTTTGATTTATTTAAATTGATGCACACACCAATTTTTATAGGGTAAAAGAAGCATCGGCATTAATTCTGAGCCTATCGAAGGATCTTGTATCAATTTAAACAAGCTCTTAATTTTAATGTTACCGCTTCCTTTTTACTTGTTTTTGAAGGCAATGCTATTTATTTATAAACCATTGACAGTATCAAACAACAAATCCTCAAGCTGTCATTTTATATAGATAAAAACAGTATCATGCTTCGGAATAAACGGATTGAACGCGGTCGCGGAGATTATATGCCGAAGCCATTACTTCACCATAAGCACCGGCACTACGGATCGCGATCAGATCTCCCCGATTGGATTCAGGAAGCCCAACATCAGTTCTAAAACAATCTGTGCTTTCGCAAATCGGTCCAACAACGTCGTAGTTAGTGGTAAGTTGTGAGTTGCGGGTTGAGGATTGCTGATTGCTGATTGCTGATGGTTCATAGTTCATGGTCAACCGCTGATTGCTGACCACTGACTGCTGACTGCTCAAGTTTTCAATCTCATGGTACGCCTGGTACAGCATTGGGCGGATAAGTTCCGTCATGCCGGCATCCAGGATCAAAAAATTTTTCTTGATACCATTTTTAACGTATAAAACCCTGGAAATCAATGAGGCGCATTGTGCAACCAAAGCACGGCCGAGTTCAAAATGCACTTCCTGCCCGGCCGAAACATGCAGATGGTCTTTGAATATTTGGAAGTAGCTTTCAAAATCGCAGATGCTGTTTTTATCAGGCAAAAAATAATCTACACCCAAACCGCCGCCAACATTTAAAATCTTTACCGTAAAACCCTGTTCCTGAAACCATGACTGCATTTCGTTCACCTTCAAACATAAATTCCGGAAAACGCTGAGGTCATTGATTTGCGAACCAATGTGAAAATGGATGCCCAAAAAAGTTAAATTTTTGCATTCGCGCAGCTTTTCCGCAACGGCGGGCAATTCCCAGGTATTGATGCCAAACTTATTTTCTTCCAATCCCGTGGTAATAAAATGATGCGTATGTGCATCTACGTTCGGGTTGATGCGGATGGCTACATTTGCTATTTTGTTTTTGGCAGCAGCCAGTTCATGGATGACCTGCAGTTCCTGCACCGATTCTGCATTAAAGCAAAAAATATCCTGGTCCAACGCTAAATTGATCTCCTTGTCGGACTTTCCTACGCCGGCAAAAACGATTTTTTCTTTTTTAAAACCATGTGCCACCGCCGCTTTCACTTCATTTCCGCTCACGCAATCCGCCCCAAAACCAAAACTTTTGACCGTATCCAGCACCCGCGGGTTGAAGTTGGCTTTCATGGCATAATGTACTTGAAAATGGTGCATAAAAGCAGCATCGCTGCATGCTTTTAAGGTGGCTTTAAGCAGTTGCAGGTCGTAGTAATAAAACGGTGTTTCTATTTCCTGGAAACGATTGACGAGGGTAGGATTAAACATAACAGTATTTTATCCGGCAAACAACGCCGAAAATTTCTTCATTAAAAAGCGGCCGAACGGCAAAAATAAAATTTTAAGGATGGAAAATGTTTGTTGACAGATAATAATTCAACCTAAAATACAACAGGTAAATTTTTAGGTGATAAAAGAAGCATGATAGTTTTAAAAAACCTCGCCCAAATTCACAAACAAACCATGAGAACCGTTTTGCCCGATGCCGTAATCAATACAAATATTGGTATCAGAACGCTTGTTGAATTTGGTGCGCAAACCGGGGCCATATCCGGGCTGTATTTTCTGAAAACGATTGGCGGGATAATCGGTAAAAGTTTCGCCGTTAAGAAATAAAACACCACCAAGCAAGCCGTTTTTTGTAAAATCAACGCGATAAGCAGCTTCTGCATAAAGCATATTTGTTCCCCGGAAACGGCCTTGCACGTAACCTCTGCCGGTGTTCCCGCCCATATCCCAGCCTGTACTTGGCAAATCAAAATAAGGCGGATGGCCGTTTAAAGTGAAGACGTCCAGCGTCCAAAAGGCCAGGATGCTCTTACCGCTTTTGGCAAGCGGAATATATTTTCGAAAATCAAAAGATAAAGACTGCCAGTTATCATCACTACCTAGCAACTTCAGGTTTGGCCGGTAAATCAGGTTGGCATAAGTTCCGTTTCGGGGGTTGATTGAACTTTTGCGGTTATCATATAGCAAATTGAAAGTAACACCGGAGGAAACAGAACTGGTGGTTTGACCATAAAGCTGATAACCGGTAACAGGCTGATTGGACGGGCCGTTTTGGACAATGTTATAATGATAATCCAGATCGTAACCCAAACCACCATAAAAGTTCTTTTTCAGTTCCTTTAAAACCGTTTCATAAAAACGCACAAAGTTATATTTGATTGGGTTTAATGCATCCGAAGAAGTGGAACTACCTAAGCCATAAGTATTTTCAGGGAATTTGTACAACCGCCAATCGCCTACCAGGTTGTACTTGTTGTCTTTTGTCCAAACGTTGGAACCAACACGAAAAGTAAGCTGGCTGCGCTGGTTATAAGACAAATTGGAATTGATGGAAGACAGGTTTTCATGTTCTTTGGGTTCTGCAAAAAACGCCACATTGCCTGTTAAATTTGCAGCAAAACCGGTAGAAAGCGTGTAGCCAGCGGAAGGCACCAACGAAAAAATAAATTGCTTGGGGACTGTAGCAGCCGGTGCCGATCCTTTTTTATGAAAAAGCTGGCGGATCAAGTCCAGAATGTCTTTTTGTTTAGCCAAACTGTCCTGCTGGCGGCGTAAGGTATCTGAAAGGGCAGGTTTTACGGGAAGAGAGTTTTGAGCTTGGGAAAAAGTTTTTCTGATAAGGTGATGAAGAAAAAACAAGACAAAAAAACTTTTACGGGTTTCGTCATCCTAATTTTTATTGGTTAAAAACAGCATGACGATAAGACGAAAAACACTGCTAAAAGTTTGGCCTTTTTAAAATCCCGAGAAAAATTCTTGCAAAGAACCAAAATAAGCAGTATCCCAGCCTTCAGCAATATCCTCAAAATCTTCATCCGGTATGTTGGTATGTTTTAATTCTGCAGAGGTACCGCGCTTGTCAGGATGTAGTTTGATCGTTACGATAGAAGCTGCTTCCTGCTCGCCGAAATACCATTGCTGCACGATCTTTTTGCTTTCTTCAAACTCCAGGTTTTTTCCTTCAACGCTGCCTTCCCACAAAGAAAACTCAGAACCGGTCATGTCCGACATTGCTGCCGGTTCGCCTGTCCATATTTCGATACTTACCGGGTTGGTCAAAGCTAAGTAAACCTCTGCTGGCGAAGCAGATAGCAGGTAATACTTTTTATAATCTTTCATTTGTTCGTAGCTGGTCTACAAGAAAAAAAGCAAAATCGGGTTTATCAATCTAATACGATTTCGGATCAGACCCACGGATCAGTTCATCCAGTTCGTTGCCGCATGCCCGCAGAAATTCTATGGCTTCCAATAAAGTTTTGTCTGATACTGCAGATTGGTCGATCACGTTCACCAGGCCCAGGATATTGGCCAACGGTTTCCTTGCCTGTTGAAAGTTCATCTGCGCAATATTTTTAAGTTGCTGAATCCTTGCTTTCAAGTTCATTTCCTGATCGATGGCTTGTTCCAGCATATTACGGTACACTTTCTTTTCCGTCATATCGGTCATGGTAAAAAGCAATGCTGGCTGCCCGTTAAATAAAATACCGGCAAGAACAGTATCAATATAAAGCGTTTTGCCGGAACTGCTTTTGAAACTAATTTCTTTTTTAACTGGTTGTTTTGCCGTTTCGGCAAGTGCCAACAGGCTAATCAGTTTCTGTTGCTCATTTTGGGGAATAATGTTTTCTACATTTTGTAGAGAAATTTCCACTCTACTGTAACCAAAAATCCTTATTGCAGTATCATTCAGCTCCAGGATGGATAGAAAACCAGGATCAGTGATCCACATTGACTGGTTGCTGGTGAAGAAGTAATTTTGAAGGCTTTCATCTTCAAAATTTAAAACTGGGGTATTAAACATAGACATGGCTTTACGAGGATTATAGATAAAATAGCATACTTATTTCACTTGAAACAAATATTGAGTTAAAAAATTGCTTTCAGGTTTAAAATATTATTTATTTTTTCCTAAAGGTTTGAAAGCCTTTTTACTTCTTTGAAGCGGAAAAACGATCAACCGGAACTTAACAAATCCATACCTGTTTTGCAATATCTGCGCCAATACATCCGGTATGAACCTTGCCCAGACATTAATTGTAATCGGATAAAGTCAAAATGGACCAATAGCGGCTACAAAACCTTTCAAATTCAATTCTTACCAAATAAAAAAATCTTTTGTTTGGCATACTGTTTTTATCACCCTAAAATTGTAATTCGGAGAATGGAATATTTCAATGCTTTATGTTCTTTTACAAAACTACATCTCAAGTAAAATTTTGTAGAAACGAAGTAAAATCGATACCAATCAAAAACATACTGCTAAAAACAGTATCTTTGCCCGGCAAATAATTAACCCCTAAAATTGTTTGCCATGCAATTCGACCCTGCCAAATTTGTTGCCCAAGGTTTAACTTATGATGATGTGCTGCTGGTCCCGGCATACTCCGAAGTTTTGCCCCGCGAAGTAAATACACAAACTTTTTTAACCCGGAAAATAAAACTAAACGTTCCCCTGATTTCTGCCGCAATGGACACTGTTACCGAAGCGGCTATGGCAATTGCTATTGCGCAGGCCGGCGGAATTGGTATGCTGCACAAAAACATGAGTATCCAGTTGCAGGCAGATGAGGTGCGTAAAGTAAAACGGTCTGAAAGCGGCATGATCCAGGACCCGGTCACATTAAATAATGAGGCGATAATTGCAGATGCTGTAAAAATAATGAAGGAATTCAGGATCGGAGGAATTCCGGTTGTAGATAGCGATCATAAGCTAACAGGAATTATTACTAATCGTGATTTGCGTTTCCAGAAAGATATGGGCAAACCGGTGCGCGAGGTAATGACAAAAGAAAACCTGATCACTGCTCCATTGGGAACTACTTTGATTCAGGCTGAAGAGATCCTCCAAAATTATAAAATAGAAAAATTACCGGTAGTTGATGGCGAAGGACGGTTAACCGGATTAATCACGTTTAAAGACATCCAGAAGTTTAAAAACTTTCCTGCAGCTTGTAAAGACGAGCATGGCCGCTTACGCGTTGGCGCGGCCGTTGGGGTAACGGCAGATACGCTGGAACGTGTAGAAGCCCTGGTAAAAGCCGGGGTTGACGTGATTACAATTGATACGGCGCACGGACATTCCATATATGTAATTGATAAGCTAAAACTAGTAAAAGCAAAATACCCGGATTTGCAGGTGATTGTTGGTAACGTAGCCACCGGCGAAGGTGCAAAAGCTTTGGCTGATGCTGGTGCCGATGCCGTAAAAGTAGGCATTGGCCCGGGTTCTATTTGTACCACGCGTATTATTGCCGGCGTGGGCGTGCCGCAATTGTATGCCGTTTACGAATGTGCCAAAGCTTTGGAAGGAACCGGCATCCCGGTGATTGCAGATGGCGGCATCAAACATACCGGCGATATCCCGAAAGCTATTGCTGCCGGAGCAAGTTCCATCATGGCGGGTTCGCTGTTTGCCGGTGTGGAAGAATCGCCAGGCGAAATTATTATTTATGAAGGCCGCCGTTTTAAATCTTACCGTGGCATGGGTTCTATCGAAGCGATGGAACAAGGCTCGAAAGACCGCTATTTCCAGGATGTGGAAGATGATATTAAAAAATTAGTGCCCGAAGGAATTGTGGGCCGTGTGCCTGTAAAAGGAACTTTGGCCGAAGTGATGTACCAATATGTAGGCGGCTTGCGTGCCAGCATGGGCTACTGCGGTGCGGCCAATATTGCAGCTTTGCAAAAAGCCAAATTTGTGCGCATTACTTCTGCCGGAATCCGTGAGTCGCATCCGCATGATATTACGATTACTAAGGAAGCGCCTAATTATACGAGGTAGTTGCGGATGCTGTTTTTATGGAGGTAAAATTGTATTGAGAAATTGCTACACCTTTTTGTGTGGTAAAAGAAGTATGCCTTAAAAATACTTTTAAAAGTTCTTATCTTGCACACATGTTATTACCGACTGACATAGAAAATAAACTAAAGGAAATAAAACCAATCCTGATTGACCAATTTCATGTCAGCGAAATTGGCTATTTTGGTTCTTATGCTAATAATCAACAAACAGATAAAAGTGATTTAGATTTAATTGTGGAGTTTTCAAAACCTGTAGGCTGGGCATTTTTTACGTTAGAAAAATTTTTAGAACAATCTTTAGGTTTACCAATAGATTTGGTAACTAAAAATGCTTTAAAGGAACGAATCAAAGGAAAAATACTTAATCAGGTAATTTACATTTGAAACCAAGCGAAAGAGATCCAATATTATATTTGGAAGACATTGTCCTCTAAATATTTTGATTTGTATAAAAAGCAATTTTCTATTTAAACAATAATGACAGTTCAGGAACTTTTAGAAAAGGGATATTTTGCAAAAGAACTTCCACCACCTTTTCAAACAAAATTATTTGCTGATAAATTAAATGATATAAAAGCTGACTGGGAAATGATTATTAAAGCTATTAATAAATCCTCTAAAGCAGATAAAGACCTTTTTAAAGAAAAATTTTGGGAATCAAAATGGGTTGTTCATTCTATTCCAAAAGTTGGTTTTTCAAGAAGGCTTTTAGGAATACCTAACCCTTATCATCAATCTATTCTTTCCGAATCTATAATAAACAAATGGGCAGAAATTGACGCTATTTTTATTAAATCGACAATTACTTATAGTAAACCTATTGAAGACAAAAAAGGCAGTAGAGCTTTAAAATCAGTCAATACTTTTGGACAATTTAAAAAAGAATGTTTAATAAGTTCATTTGATAAATTGTACGAACTTAAAACGGATGTATCAAGATTTTATGGGACCATTTATACTCATATTATTCCTTGGATAATTCATACAAAGGCTGTTGCAAAAGTTCAACGAAAAGATTTAACCCTTTTGGGGAATTTATTAGATAAGAATTTAAGAGAAAGTAACTCTGGTCAAACTTTAGGAATTCCAATTGGGCCAGATACATCTTTAGTAATTTCTGAAATTATTTGTTGTACGCTTGATGAAATTATTCAAAACAAATTCAAGACAGCTATAAAAAGTTTCAGATATATTGATGATTACTACATTTATTGCGAAACTCAAGCCGATTCTGAGAAAGTATTTAAGTTCATTCAAAGTATTTTTACAGAATATCAGCTTGATATTAATGAAGAAAAAACAAAAATCTCTAAGTCACCATTCCCATTTGAAACTGATTGGTCGATTGAATTAGGTTCATTTACTTTTAGAAAGTATCCAGAAATAAAATATCCACAATCACAGCAAACAGATTTAGAAAGATTTACTAGCCTTGCATTTAAACATGCTAAAAACAATCCAAAAGATTCAGTTCTAAATTTTGCTATTACTGTTCTTAAAAATATCTCTTTATATGATGAAAGCTGGAATTTATATCAGTCTTTAATTTTAAAAATAGGATTGGCAGAACCTGTTACTCTGCCTATTGTTACACGGATATTAGTTTCTCATAGAACAAAAGTTGAAAAAAATAAAGTAAAGAGTATTGTTGAAAGTATAATAAAAGAACATATACCGAAAGGCCATCATTTTGAAGTTTCCTGGGCGCTATGGCTTTGTAAAGAATTTGGAATTACTTTACCAAACACATTAGCAGAACTTATTTTTAATTCAAATGATATAGTTTCAATTTTAATTGGTCTTGACCTTAAAAATAATGGTTACATCAATTCAACTGTTTCAACTTCTATTATCGAATCTGAATTAACAACAGATTCATTAATGAATGAAAAATGGTTGTTGACGTATGAGGCAATTACTCAAGGGTGGATTCCATCTTTAAAAATAAAGACTATCGAAGATAATCAGTACTTTGGATTGTTGTATAAACATCGAGTTCAATTTTACGACGAAACAAAAACAGTAGTTCCATATAAAGTTGCTATCCCTATTCTAACCGAAGTAAAACTAACGACAACGAATTTGGATATGGAATACAGAGTGGAAAACATATCGAAAACTTCTGGCGATATAATAGTAACAAACTATTAAATTTTTTAGTTAGAATTTACAATCCCAACTTTAAAATTTAAAAACAATTTGCAGTTAAAAAAAATCTAACACAATGAAAGTACAAATAGATATAGCTTTTGAACAGTTACTAAACCTTGTAAAAACATTACCAGCCGAACAATTAAATCAGCTTAAAAATGAAATCGAAAAAGAAAATAAAGACAAAAAAGCTGAAATTGACTTGGAAACCTTGCTTTTAAACGGTCCAACAGCAACAAAAAAACAATTAGAAGTTATAGCAAATAACAGAAAAGCTTTCAACTAATCGTAAATTTATGGAAACCAAACTAACTTTAAAATTAGATAAAGAAATTATCCAACAAGCTAAAGAATATGCTTCCAGTAAAAAACTAAGTTTGTCTAAAATTGTAGAAGCTTATTTGCAAGCATTAGCAAAAGAAAAAAAAGGTGAAGTTGATATTAAAATTTCCCCTTTTGTAAAAAGCCTTTCCTCCGGGACAAAAATTTCTGCAGACTTAGATTACAAGAAAGAGTATTCCAACTATTTAACGGAGAAATATAAATGAATAAGAGGCTTTTTATAGATACCAATATTATGTTGGATTTATTGGCAGAAAGAGAACCTTTTTATTTACCTGCTGCAAAACTGGCAACATTGGCAGATCAAAAGCAAATAACAATGGTAGTCTCTCCTATTTCTTTTGCAACTGTAAATTATTTGCTTTCCAAATTTTAGAATTCTGCAACAGCTAAAGAAAAACTTAGAAAGTTTAAAATCATATGTGAAGTTTGTAGTATAGACGAAGACATTGTGGAGAAAGCGCTTAATTCTGCGTTTAAAGATTTTGAAGACTCACTTCAATATTTTAGTGCGTTAGCTGCCGATTGCGCAATCCTTATTACCAGAAACGGAAAGGATTTTCAAGAATCTATGGTCCCTGTAATGACTGCAGATGGATATTTAGCAAGTAACAATATTGTAAAATGATAACTCAAAACAACATATTAGAAACACTTAAAACTCACAAACAAAAACTTTCCAATTTCAGAGTTTGTAATTTAGGTTTATTTAGTTCTTACTTACATAACGAGCAATCGAACAAAAGCGATAATGATATACATATAACTACAATTTCCATTTAAGTCTGTTCCCACAAATGATAATCTACCCATAAACATGAACCGAATAACTTGTTTACCACTACTTTCAATTTTAACGATTTCAATTTTCTGTAACCAAAGTTTTGGCCAAGCAGCAAACGGCAATGCTAACTTCTCTTCCGCTAATCCATTTTTCGCACCAAGCACTTTGCCTTTTCAGGCTCCGGCTTTCGATAAAATTAAGAACGGCGATTTTAAACCGGCAATGGAAGAAGGCATCCGCCAGCACCTGGCAGAAATACAAAAAATTGCAGATAACCCTGCTGCACCAACTTTTGAAAACACACTGGTAGCGATGGAAAAAAGCGGCCGACTGTTAAACCGGGTAAACGCAGTATTCAATTTGCTTACCGGCTCCAATACCAATGTCGAACTGCAAAAAGTTGAACAGGAAGAAGCGCCAAAACTATCTGCCAATAATGATGCTACTTACTTAAATACCAAGTTATTTAAACGGGTAGAAACTGTTTATCAGAAACGCAATGCGTTGAAGCTGGATGCGGAGTCGAAACGTTTGGCAGAACATGAATACGAGAACTTTGTGCTTGCCGGAGCGCGGTTATCAGAATCAGATAAAGAAAATTTGAAGAAACTGAACCAGGAAGAAGCTTCTTTAAGGGCAAAATTTGGCAATCAGTTACTGGCTGGCACCAAAGCGGGCACATTGGTGGTAGATAGCAAAGAAGAACTGGCCGGCTTATCCGAAAGTGCGATAGATGCCGCCGCACAAAACGCCAAAGCTGCTGGTCTTTCGGGGAAATGGCTGATCTCATTACAAAACACGACGCAACAGCCCGAGCTGCAATTGCTAACTAATCGTGCCACACGCCAGAAACTGTTTGAAGCTTCCGTAAATCGTACTGAAAAAGGTGATGCCAATGATACACGTGCTACTATTGTACGCATAGCACAGATCAGGGCACAAAAAGCTAAATTGTTAGGCTTCCCCAATTATGCAGCTTGGAAACTGCAAAACCAAATGGCCAAAACGCCGGAAGCGGTGGAACAGTTTTTAAGCAAAGTTGCACCCCCTACTATTGCTGGTGCTAAAAAAGAAGCTACTGATATTCAGACGGTGATTGACCAGCAAAACGGTGGATTTAAATTACAGCCCTGGGACTGGAATTTTTATGCGGAACAGGTTCGTAAAGCTAAGTTCTACCTGGATCAAAACCAGGTGAAGCCTTATTTGGAAATAGATAATGTACTTAGGAACGGTGTTTTTTATGCTGCAAACCTACTTTACGGCTTAAACTTTAAAGAGCGTAAAGACTTGCCGGTTTATCAGGCCGACGTGCATGTTTTTGATGTTTTTGATAAAGATGGCAGCCAGATTGGTTTGTTTTACTGCGATTATTACAAACGCGACAATAAAAGAGGCGGTGCCTGGATGAGTAATATGGTTGGGCAATCCAAGCTGCTTGGCACAAAACCTGTTATTTACAATGTGGCTAATTTGACTAAACCTGCTCCTGGTCAGCCAGCTTTAATTAGCTTTAGTGATGTAACCACCATGTTCCACGAATTTGGCCACGCGCTGCATGGTTTATTTGCCAGTCAGCAATATCCAAGCCTATCGGGCACCAGCACCGCACGAGATTTTGTTGAATTCCCTTCCCAGTTTAACGAACATTGGGCGTTGGACCCGAAGGTGTTTAAACATTATGCTATTCATTATAAAACAGGCGAGCCGATGCCACAGGAATTGGTAGATAAAATAACAAAAGCAGCTACTTTTAATCAGGGATATGCTACAACTGAATTATTAGCTGCGGATTACCTGGATTTACAATGGCACACGCTTTCTGCAGGTACGCAAGTACCGGATGTAGATAAATTTGAAGCAGATGCTTTACACAAAACTGGCGTTGATTTGCCGCAGGTGCCGCCGCGTTACCGCTCTACTTATTTCTCGCACATTTGGGGCAGCGGTTACGCCGCCGGTTATTATGCTTATATGTGGACTTCTATGCTGGATAATGACGCGTATTCCTGGTTTGAAGAACATGGCGGATTAACCCGGGCAAACGGACAACGCTTTCGGGATATGGTTTTATCACGCGGTAATACCGAAGATTTGGGTAAGCTGTTTAAAGATTTCCGCGGCCATAATCCGGATATCAATCCAATGCTCCAAAACCGCGGATTGGTTGCCAAATAAGCTTCATTTGCAAAAAGCATTTGGAAATATACTTCTTTTATCACCTAAAAATCGGCGTTTCTTCTGTTTGATGAAACGCCTGTTTTATATCAATTAAATTTTTGATCAATGTGAATAAAAAACTATCTGCCCAATAATAATTAGTTTCGATACTTCTTTTACAACACTAAAATTTAGGTTGTAAAAGAAGCATCGAAATGCTGTTACTTTACTCTCCGGTTTATAAAGATACTAATGTTCCCGCACCCGTCTCTTCAAAACCCCGCCAGCAGCTTCTTTAATTGTACTGGTAAAAATAAAAGCATGAGGATCAATATGGTGCACCATATTTTTCAATCGCCTTACTTCCAAACGGGTGACTACGGTAAACACAATATCACAATCCTGACTGATTTCAAAACTGCCTTTTAAAAAACCGCGTTCGCCTTTGTAAATCGTTATGCCACGGCCTAATTCCATTACTAATTTTTCTTTGATAGGCTCGCTTTGTCCGGAGATAATGGTAACGCCGGTATATTCTTCCAAGCCTTCAATTACAAAAGAAATTGTTTTAGATGCTGTATAATAGGTTAAAATAGAATACAAGGCAGTTGGCAAACCCAATTCGATGGCAGCAATCAGGAAGATGACAATATTGATCCCTAATATTATTTCGCTGATGGTAAAGCTGATCCGTTTGCCGGTGTACAAGGCCAGCACTTCTATCCCATCCAAAGCACAACCACCACGAATGGCCAGGCCCACGCCTATCCCCATAAAAACACCGCCAAAAAATGATACCAACAACTTATCGGAAGTGATTTGCGGATACGGGATAAACAGCAAACAAAGGCCAAGTCCGATAATGGCTACAAATGTTTTTAAAGCAAAGGCGCGGTTCACCATAAACCCTCCCATAATAATGAGCGGAAGGTTGGCAATGATGATCACGTAAGCAATGTTCACATGATACAATTCATGGATCAGCAAAGAAACACCCGTAACGCCACCGTCAAAAAATTGGTTAGGGATTAAAAATCCTTTCAACGCAAAACCGCAAAATAAAATACCTGCAATGGTTGATACCGTATCGGTTATAGTTTGTGAAAGATGAAAACTTCTCATTAAAGCAATGTTACTTAATTTTTGATTTAACAAGTGCTAAATGCGCTTCTTTTTTTGCCTGCCTTAATTGGATAGCTGTTTTAGTGAAATAATGATGGCTTTCTAAAAAATGTACTTGTAGCTGGTTCCATTCGTCCTCTGTATCCAAAAAACCAAACGTGGAAAGTTCGGTGAAGAGTTTATTGCCAATACTGAAAAAGTCGTCGCGGCCCAAGTAATCCAAGTCAGCATCTGCTAAAATTTCTTCCGAATGATTTTTTGGTGATTGCGGGATTTTAGTTGCCATAATCATTCCGCAAATCCTGTCGATCTCTTCCGGCTTGTAGCCAAATGCAGGAAGGTTTTCCTTGGCAATCCGGCTGGATTCTGCTTCATGGTCTTTCGGGCCTTTCAAAAAACCGGAATCGTGGTACCAGGCCGCCGTCAGCAGCAGTTGCATTTCGTAAACCGGGATATTTTCTTGCTTTGCCAAATATTCGGCAGCCGCATATACATCTTTAATATGTTCCACGCTGTGGTACGACAAATGCTTGGGCAACTCTTTGCTTAACTTGTTCAAAATGAATTTACCGGCACTTTCAAATTGCATGTTCAGGTAAGGTTTAAAATGCTAAGATATTAATATGTTTTGTTTTGTAAAATGATGAAGTATATGCTTTAACCTGAGTATTGATTATACCATACTACATGCTGCTTACGTGATTTAAAAATAGTTGTTGGCTGTGTTTACAGGCAAATATTCAGTACCTTGTTACCTATATTTATTCAAAGATATGGACGGTTACCAGCAACTCCTCTACGATATTGAAGTACATTCAACAGAAGGCATTAAAAGGTATTTTAACAACGGCGGAAGCCCGAATGAGGTCCACAATGGCGTTCCGCTATTTACCACGATGGTAGAAATGTACCTGCGCTCGTCAAGGTTTAAAGAATGTATCCGGGTATTTATTGAGTTTGGATTGAATTTTACCGACAAAGCACTTTTAGCGGTTTTAAGCGATGATTCCGAAAAGCTGCAGGAAGAAATCAAGGCGGACGGGAATATTGCAAATAAAAGGTATTCTGTTTTTAACAATACCTTCACTCCGCTAACAGGTGCAACACTGCTGCATTATTGTGCCGAATATAATCATGTTAAATGTGCAAAAGTTTTGATGCAAGGTGGTGCCGATGCTAATGCCGAAGCTAACTTGGATGAAAACGGTTTTGGGGGCCATACACCAATTTTTCATGCCGTTTGTCAACATAACAACAATTCTGTTGAGGTATTGCATTTTCTGATAGAACACAGTGCAGACGTATTGATTACAGTGAAAGGCTTAATTTGGGGAAAAGGTTATGAGTGGGAAACTTTTGTTCCTGCAGTCAACCCTATAAGTTATACCATGATGGGATTATTACCACAAATACACCGCGACCAGGCAATGATAGCAGGGAATATTTCACTGCTGCTTAAATATGCTTATGGAATAGAATATGTACTGCCTAATATTCCAAATGCTTATTTAAATCAATAACATAACCGGCCAATCAATCATTTGAAAGAACCTGCTGCATTTATCAGTTTTAGAGGAAACGATGCTTCTTTTAGCACCCTAATTTTAGTTTAACCTTTTACTAACTTTTGCTTGATAAAAACAGCATGCAACGAGCAGTACGTTAATAATATACTTCTTTTATCCTATAAAAATTGAATTACAATAAAACCGTACGATTTTTATAGGATAAAAGAAGTATAAAGATAAACAAGTACAGCTCACAATTACAATCAACACAAACAAAATTGTATTTATTTTATCTCCTTTTCCACACCACTTGCAACCACATTTTTAAACACATTTAAGGGTAAAAGCCACCGCATAAAAAAGGCTAATCTGGCCTGCCCCACTGGATAACGCAACTTGTTACTGCTGCTGTTTGCTGCTTTAAATACCACGGGCGCAACTATAGCTGCCGTCGGCGAATTTTTATAACTTGCAAGTATATTGTGTTGAACTTTTTTTGCATAACTATCATAATCCGGATTGGACACAAAATTGATCGAACCTTCAAAATTACTTCTAATTGTAGCCGGCTCGATGTTCCTGATCTTGATATTAAACTGTTTCAGCTCAAATTGCAATGATTCCATAAACCCTTCCACTGCCCATTTGGTGCTGTTGTAAATACTGTATAAAGGAAAGGTAATGATGCCGCCCGATGAAGTTGTATTGATGATAACGCCGTTTCTTTTGGCACGGAAGTGAGGAAGTATTGCCCTGGTCATGTTCATTACACCAAAAACATTTGTAGCAAACTGATGCTGGATCTGTTCTTGGGACAATGCTTCAAAAGCACCGGCCAAAGCATAACCTGCATTATTGTACAAAACATCTATCTGACCAAAATCCCGAAGCGCTGCTTCCAAAGCAAGATGAATGCTTTGTTCATCCTGCACGTCCAAAGTATAAAGTTTGATATTAGGATACTTTAGCAACTCGTTAACTTCGGTTACTTTTCGCATGGTAGCTGCTACGTTCCAGCCTTTTTCTGCAAAATATTTGGCTGTTTCCTGCCCGATACCACTGCTTGCGCCGGTAATAAAAATTGTTTTATTTGTCATAACTTAATTAATGAGTGAGTAATTACTTATTTTTTTGTCAAATTTTTTTACAGGTTGTATTTTTTTTCTAAAAATAATTTTAAATTATCATTTAGCACAAGGTCACCTTTAACGCTGGCACTGACCAAGCCATCCATATAATGTACTAAAAACTCAGCTTCCAAATCAGAATTTTCGTAAGATAACTGCTTAAAAGCCTTGGATAAAACCCGGACAACTGGCTTTATCTTTTCTGAACTGTCAATACCCAGCTCCCATTTTAAAGTAAATAGTAGTTTCCAGAAACTATATTCAGTTTCAGGTACTAAAAAAGGTATTTCGATATACTTTTTAATCACTGCTTTTGGTTCAGTCTCGTTAATTACACTTGCATATAGCTGATCAACTTTTTGCTGTCCTTCCTGAATAATCGCATTGAGCAAACCTTCTTTACTTTTAAAATGACGAAAAATCAACCCTTCCGAAACTTCGGCCAACTTGGCTACCTGACTGGTGGAAGTAGCATTATAACCGTTTTTAGCGAACAACTCCAAACCACAATTTAAAATCCTTCTTTGCTTATCAGTCATAAAAGTGAGTAATTACTTGCAAATATAAAAGCTTTAACTAATTTAAACAAGCACTAATAATTCATTTTATGATGATGGCAATTGCTGACATCCTTTTATTACCTGAAAAACCTGTTTAAAAGGCACTTTCTAACTTGAAATAAAACAGTAAAAAATATTTTGCAGAACAACTTGTGTAAATACTATTCAAGTTATAATTTAGCCTACTTAATCAATAGACTATATGTACTACTTCTTTTACCACCTCTTTTTATGTGTTTCTTTATCAGGCTGCTCGTAAGCCCTCTTCTGTTTTAAACAAATCGCTATCTGCTTTCATCATTACTCCTATCTCTTACATGAAAATCACTACATCTACTATAAAGCCAAAATTACTACTGTTTTTACTGCTTGTTCCTTTGCTTTCCTTCGCCCAAATGAACGGCAACTATATTTTAAGCGGCATTGTTAAAGACGATGCAGGCCTGCCGCTTCCAAATGTTTCCGTCAAGATCACCGGCAGCACTTCGGGCACAACTTCCGATCTACAAGGTAAGTTTTCGATTATCAGCAATGCTAAGTTTCCGTTGCGGCTGGTGTTTTCCAGCGTTGGCTTTAAGCCGCAGGAATTTGAAGTAAAAAACCCCGGAAGCAATTTAAATATACAATTGGTTACCCAATCCATGATCGTGAGCGAAGTGGTGGTTACCGCTTCCCGGCAGGAAGAAAGGATATTGCGCTCGCCGGTTGCAATCGAAAAATTAGATATCCGCGCGATCCGCAACTCTCCTGCGCCCAGTTTTTACGATGCGCTGGAAAACGTGAAAGGCGTACAAATGACTACTTCCAGCTTAACTTTTAAAGTGCCTAATACGCGTGGTTTCAACGTACCCAACAACTTCCGTTTTATGCAAATGGTGGATGGCGTGGATATGCAGGCTGCTACTTTGGGCGTTCCGCTTGGAAATGCGATCGGCCCAACAGAATTGGACATTGCAAGTGTGGAGATCACGCCCGGAGCTGCTTCGGCTTTGTATGGCATGAACGCGATTAATGGCATGGCCAACCTCATTACCAAAAACCCTTTTACTTATCAGGGATTGAGCGTTTACCAGCGAACAGGCGTTAACCATGTGGACGGTATTGACCATGCACCAAGTGTATTGACCGAAACAGCCTTGCGTTATGCCAAAGCTTTCAACAATAAATGGGCTTTTAAGATCAACGGCAGTTATATGAAGGGAATAGATTGGATTTCCAACTCCCAGCAAGACCAGAACCCTAATTATCTCCCAAGTGCCAATCCGGGATTTCCGCAATTAAATGGCGTTAATAATGTTGCTTATGATGGCTGGAACAGGTACGGCGACGATGCACTGGTAGGAAGCAATCTGGTATCTATCAGCGGTTTAACCATCAACGGAAAAACAAACCAAACTTTGCGCGTTGCCCGTACCGGTTATTACGAAAAAGACCTGGTAAACCCGGAAGTAAAGAATTTGAAGTTTGATGCCGCCGTACATTTTAAGCCAAACGAGCATACCGAAATTACTTACAGCTTTCGTATTGGTGATATGGATGGGACATTTCAGCGCGGCAATAAAATCAGGTTAAACGGCGTGATCGTACAAAACCATAAATTGGAAGTTAAAGGTAAGAACTTCAAGATCCTGAGTTATGTTTCCTTGGAAAACACCGGAAATTCTTACAACGTGAAGCCGCTTGCCGATAATTTGGATTTGTATAGCGGTGGCAGCAACTCGGTTTGGGCCGCAAAATATAAAAATGCGCTGGTAGCACAATTAAACAACGGTACGGATTTGGCAACGGCAGCCCACTTAGCTCGTGCAGCAGCAGATGCCAATCGCGTTCTGCCAGGCACGCAAGCATTCAATGACTTTAAAAACACGATTATTGGGATCAACAATTGGGACATCAAATCAAGTTTAATCCCTGATGCCCCTGCAACAGGCGGTGCAGCGTTGGTTCAAAAAAGCCGTATGTATCATGTGGAAGGCCAATGGGATTTGTCAAAAACAGTAAAAGTATTTGATTTATTAATTGGTGCCGATGCCCGTTTGTACCAGATCATCCCTGACGGAAACAACTTTGTGGATTTTTCCAGATCCATTCCAGAAAGAAACAAACCACTGTCTAACAGCAGCTTTGGCAACGATATTTACTATAAAAAAGTTGGTGCTTTTGCCCAGGGCACCAAAACATTTTTTGATGAAAAACTAAAACTGGTGGGTTCGCTCCGGTTTGATTATAACCCGTATTATAATCCAAAATTTACGCCTCGCATCGCAGCGGTTTATTCTCCAACGGACAACCATAATTTCCGGGTTACCTTTCAGCAGGGCTATCGTTTTCCCTCTTTGTTTGAAGCGTTGTCCTATGTAAATAATGGAAGGGTAAAAAGAGTAGGCGGTTTATCTTTTATTGATGAAGGATTGGGTTACTTGGAAAACAGTTATACGCAAGCTTCCGTAGTCAATTTTAACTCGGCCGTAGCGACAGCCGGAAACACAGATGCGGCAGCTTTGGCAAATAAAAGTTTATTGCAAACTGCCGATTTGCCAAAAGCACGTCCGGAACGGATCAATTCTTTTGAAGTTGGTTACAAAAGTGTTCTGGTTGATAATAAAGTTGTGGTTGATTTAGATGCTTATTCTAATGTTTACAATGACTTTCTTGGTCAGATACAAGTTTATGTGCCTAAAGGAAGCACTATCGGAACAGATGCGGCAGTGTTGGCCATGCTGGACAGGAACCGTGATCCTACAACTGCAACTTCAAGCACAACAGCAAGTAATGGGCAAGACCGTTACCGCGTTTATACCAACGCCAAAAACGATTATCACAATTACGGTTCGGCCTTGGGCATTACGTACAATTTCTATCAGAAATACAGCATGGCAGGCAACATCGGTTTTAACAAACTGACAGCCAATAAAACGGACGATATTTTTGTGACTGGTTTTAACACACCTATTTTATCCACAAACCTTTCTTTCGGCAACCGCGAGATCATTAAAAATTTAGGCTTCAATGTGATTTACAAATGGCAGCAGGGCTTTTTGTGGGAAAGTCCACTGGTGACAGGTTCTGTTCCTTCTATCCATACTTTTGATGCGCAGGTAAGTTTACGTGTCCCCCAATATAAAGCCAACTTTAAATTGGGTGCAACGAATTTATTGGACAGGCACTACATCCAATATGCGGGCGGCCCAACACTTGGCGGCTTGTATTACCTGGCCATTATTTTGGATGGTTTGCTGGAGAAATAACATACTGTTTTTATGCCGATAAAAACAGTATGGCATAAAGTTAACCCTGGGCAGTAGGACGGACAATGATCTCGCCAACATCAACATTCGCTGGCTGCTCGATTGCGAACGCAATAGCTCTGGCGATCGCATCCGGAGGGATCGCCATCGTGTCCATTGAGTTGATGATTTGCGCCTTTACCTCGGGATTTGTCATTGAATCTGCAAGGTTGGTTTGAACGAAACCCGGGGAAATAATTGTTACGCGCAGCTTATCTCCGGCTTCCTGCCGCAAACCCTCAGAAATGGCACGCACGGCGAATTTTGTGCCGGAATAGACCGACATGGTTGGCTTGGTAATGAGTCCGGCCGTAGAAGAGGTGTTAACAAAATGTCCAAAACCCTGCTTGCGGAACACTGGCAGGGCTGCGGCAATACCATACAAAACACCTTTGATGTTTACGTCTATCATCTCCTCCCAATCCTCCACGCGCAGTTCATCCAAAAGAGAAGTCGGTGCAATGCCAGCGTTGTTGATGAGAACGTCAAGCTTACCGTACCGGTCACATGCCAGCTTTACTAGGTTAGACAGGTCTTCGCGTCGTTTTACATCTGTGACTGCATAAGATGCCTCAGCACCTGCTTCCGAAATACGGGTTGCCAGCGCCTCCAAACGATCTGACCGGCGTGCACCAAGTACAACCTTCGCACCCCGTTCAGCCAGCAACAACGCAGTCGCCTCTCCTATTCCGCTGCTTGCGCCGGTAATTACTATTACTTTACCTTTAATGTTTTCCATGGCATTTTGATTGATAACACAAAGATAGCCCGTACAACTACCCTTGTGATAAAGATTTTCAAACAGGACATAAAGAGCCTGTTTAAATTTTATCCCGCCTGTTTTTTATACTTCTTTTATCTTATAAAAATCATTGCTTGTATCCCGTGCTTAAAAAAGCACAGGGAAGCTTCAAAAATATAACTGGTCAATTGGTTAATAGAACGCAATCTAATTTATCAGTAACATGATGTGTTGGAAAACCAGCTTGCTTAAGTGCCCAGTATAATGCTCCATATACCGGGAGGTTATTTACCATATAACAACTATGATTTTTTTGTGTATATTGGTGCAATTGAGCTTTAAAGTTGGAGGGCAGGCCAAACTGCTTAATTACCCCTCCTCCAAAAATCAGGGGCACGTTATCCGCTTTAATTTTTTTTAACAAGCACCAAACTGTTCGGGCCAGTTCTTCACCGGCTCTGTTTACCACCTTTGCCGCCCCTTCGCATCCTTCATTGTAAGCATCGTACACCTGCCTCAAAAAATGACCTCTTTTCCTGTTGGAAGCAAACTGGTTTACAACATTATATGCCAACGAATTCAGGTCATCGGCTTCAAAATAGTTTAATGCTTTTTTAATTAGGATAGGATATTCCTTTTCCCGGCCTAATAGTGAGGCGCAGGCCAAATGGATGGCATATTCTGCCTGATGGATACCAGAACCCCATTCGCCCGACAAATATTCATAACCCGGTGTTTTAAAATATTTCCCATTATCAGCAGCCAAGCCAATAATTCCGGTGCCGCAGGAGATGACTACACAAGGTTCGGCTATACCTTTGGAAGATTTTAAGGTTGAGAAAATATCATTTTCATAAATAGCTTTCTCAATAGTGATACCGTTTATAGCAATTGCCTGCTCAATCAATGCCTGTTGCTTTTGCTGGTCTATTACAAAATCCCAGCCTGCCACGCTAAATATAGCCATTGTTATATATCGGTTGCTAATGGGCTGCAAAAGCGCAATCATGTGTGCTAAAGCATCTGTAAGCATATAATATGTACCGCCAACTTCATGCACGGCCCGTATTTCGCCCTTGGTGTTGGCAACAGCCATATGCGTTTTGGTAGCTCCGCCATCAACACCTATTATCAGGTGATCTCTCATTGATTTTTAAATTATACCAGATGCAAATGCTTCATATACCCCGCATTTACTTTAGCACTTTGCAACGGGGTTTCCTGATAGTATCTGGACTGTTCTACAAAAAAGTAATCTACACCATTATTTAAAGCCACTTTAAGCAGGTGAGGATAATTGATAACACCATGCTCCAAATCGCTGGCCGATTCATCTTTGCTTCCGGCAGGTAACCGCTCTTTTAGCACATTACGCATATGGCAAAGCTTAAAGCGGTTTTTATATTTTTTCAGATAAGCTTCCGGGTCCTGTCCCTCGGTTACTGTATAATAGAAATCCATCTCGAAATCCACCAGGTCTTTATCGGTATTGTTCAGCAATACATCAATGGGCAGCTGGTCGTCTATTTTTTTGTAAGGATAATCGTGCGGATGGTAAGCAAAGCGCAAGCCATGATTTTTACATATTTTTCCGCGGTAATTAAAATCATCGGCTATCTTCTTAAAGGCATCAATAGACTTTTGCGGGCCCTTCCAGGGACAAATCAAGTATTTCATACCGATCTCGGCTGCTTGTTCAACCTGCTTTTCAAACGGCATTTCCCCATCGTTGTAATGAGAAGAAATCAGGTTCAACCCAAAGTTTGAGCTTGCTTTTTTAAACTCCTTATTACTCATTCCCCAAAACATGCCCTTGCTGCTGCCATAGCTTTCGATTTGGGAATAACCCATTTGGCCTAATTGCTTTAAAGTACCTAAAGGGTCTTTTTCCATCGCATCCCTTACCATATAAAGCTGGATGCCAAAAGCCGACAGTTTACCTACGGATAAATTTGATAACACAGGCATCCTGCGGAAAGGAACAGCTAAGGCTATCAGGCTACTGTTGCGAATGAAAGTTCTTCTATTAATCATGAAAGTAAGATTGTTTAATTATAAATTTCCTTTTCTTAATTCATCTGCGGCATAATTGGCCGCCCTTGCCGCAAATGCCATGTACAAGATGGAAGGGCTTTGGTTACCTGTGCTGGTCATGCAGGCACCATCAGTTATAAATACATTCTTGCATAAGTGCAACTGGTTGTATTTGTTCAGTAATGATGTTTGCGGATCATTTCCCATACGGCAACCGCCCATTTCGTGTATGTCCAAGCCCGGTGCCTGCTTTGTATCATGCTGTACAATATCTTTAACTCCCGATATATGCAGCATTTCGGCACTTTGAGTCAGGAAGTCTTTCACCATCTTTTCGTCGTTCTCGTCATAATCAACCGAGGTAATAAGCTGAGGTATGCCCCAATGATCTTGTTTGTCTTTGCTTAAACGCACATGATTAGCTTTTTTAGGAATAGTTTCACCTTGCATGTACATGCCGGCGCGCCATGGGCCAGGTTCGGCCAATGCATCTTTGTAATCTCCGCCAATGCCATCAGGTAAATCAGTTTTTTCTAACGCGGTACGTGTGGCCCAGACAAATGTTAAGTATCCGCCTAAAAAGTCGGTGTCCTGCTGGTGCAGGTTGCGGTAGTTGGCAATAATAGGGTTAGTTGGATTACGGCCGTAAAAATAGCGGTCTTTAAAACTATCATAAGTTCCGGAAACGCTGGCCCGGTAATTTTGAAAAGCAATATATTTGCCCAGCAAACCATTATCGTTTCCCAAACCATTTGGAAAGCGATTGGAAGTAGAGTTTAACAGGATTAAATTCGTATTTAAGCAGGCTGCATTTAGGAAAATAACTTTGGCAAAATAATCGGTTGTTTTATGAGTTAGTGCATCAATAACGCGTACGCCGGTTGCTTTTCCTTTTTGCCCGTCATATATTACAGATTGTACCACCGAATGCGGTCTGACAGTCAAATTGCCTGTTTTTGCCGCCCATGGTAGTGTAGAGGATACAGAACTGAAATATCCGCCGAACGGGCAGCCTCTTGCACATAAATCGCGGGCCTGGCATTGCCCGCGCCCCTGTGCTAAATGTATGGGTTGCGGTTGGGTTAAATGTGCCCAACGTGTACGCACCATAAAGCGGTCTTTGTAATGCGCGCTTATTTTTCGATGTATCTCGGCTTCGAGGCAGCTATATTCAAACGGGGGCAGATACTCGCCATCCGGCAGGGCTTCCAAGCCATCTTTACCACCGCAAATGCCTGCAAATTTTTCCACATGCGAGTACCAGGGAGCGATGTCTTTATATCGGATGGGCCAGTCCACCGCATAGCCATAACGATGAGGAGTCGTAAATTCAAAATCGCTCCAACGCTGGCAGGCTCTTCCCCATGTAATAGATTTTCCACCTACCTGATAACCCCGTATCCAGTCGAAGGGTTTCTCCTGTATATAAGGATGATCTGCATCCTTTACAAAAAATTGTTGTGTATCCTCGCCAAAAGCATAACACTTGCTGATAACGGGGTTTTCGTCCAGTACCGCTAACGGCTCTTTCGTACGGTGCGGAAAATCCCAGGGGTTTTTTGTGGCTGTCGGATAATCCCGGATATGTTCTATACTCCGGCCCCGTTCCAATACTATTGTTTTTAACCCGCGTTCGCATAACTCCTTCGCCGCCCAACCCCCGCTAATGCCGGAGCCGACAACAATCGCATCATAGGTATGGGTTTCTTGGTTTCCTGAAAGGGTTTGAACAGTCATGTAAGCGTTAGTTTAACTTAGTTTTCGCAATAATAACAGTAGGCATTGGCATGCAGCCATAAAAATGAAGCAGGCAATTGGGTACTAATTTGTCCTTTTAAAAACTCCTGAAAAATGTTTTTCTTATGCCGGCCGTTTACAATAAGTAAGATGGTTTTTGATTGCAGAATATCCGCTATGCCCAACGTATAGCCATATTTTAAATCAGTTGCTACACCCAGCACCATTGGGTGCGCCAGTGAAGTGGCAGAAAGTTCTGCCAGATGAATACCTGGTTGTAACTTATTGGCAGGGTCGTTAAAAGCAATATGTCCGTTTAAACCCAAGCCCAGCACACACAGATCAATAGGCCCATTTTGAGCTAAACAGTGCTGAATCCGTTTGCATTCTACTGCTGGTATATTTGCCTGACTGTCGAATGAAACATAGTTCTCTGCCGGAATATTCAGGGGTTTTAACAGATGTTGCTGAAGATAATGTTCGCATGACCCGGGATGATCCATAGGTAAACCAGCCCATTCGTCCAGTTTAACAAACTTCAATCCAACCGTGTTTTGCAGGCCCTGCTTTTCCACCAGCTTTTTATACATCCCTGTTGGTGAATCACCTGTGGCCGCACAAACCAATGCCTGCCCGTTGTCATGCAATAGGCTAACCATAAAATCAGCACCCGCATTGTTTAGTTCTTCTGTGGTTTCAAACTTTAATAAATGCATTAGTAATGTTATAAGAGCCCGTTTAAATTTTGTCCAGCATGTTTTTCATGCTCCTTTTATGCCATAAAAACCTTTAATGTCCTGTTCCTTGGTTTTTTGGCTAAAGCCTATTGTTTGTTGTCCTTTGTCCACGGCCTAAAGGCCGTGGCAATTGCAACTTGATCGTAATTGCATTTTCCAAACCGAATTGATATCGGCAAATACAAAAAAATTTATAAAGTAAGGTGTCTAAATTGCCGCGGCCTTCAGGCCGAGGGTTATATAAGTCCGGGTGTTGGCTTTAGCCAAAATATTTGTAATAAAATTTATTTTCTATGCTTCTTTTAGCACCTAAAACTTTCAAATTCCTATGCTTTTTCTATCAGCATAAATTACAGCCACAAGATTTATAGGCATAAAAGAAGCATTATGAATTTTGATGATATAAATTTAAACAGGCTCTAAGTCTTTTCTGATCACTTCCCCTGTATTTTTGTCTTTCAGGATGATTTTCTTTTGGCCGTCCGGCAGTACTTCTTCTTTAATCAGGTAATACTGCTCATTGTAATTAGTGTAGGCAAGAGTGTTGCTGGTATCGGTATCGCCCCGCCATTCTTCCACCTGTACCGGTTCCCAAATACCCGATTTGGCCGACTTATATGCTGCATCAATAATGGCATTTACCACATACCCGTCATAAAAAGTTTCTCCTGGCTGCTTTCCTGCCTCAATGCACTCGAACATATCGGTAAACATGTGGCTATAGCCCAACTCGTGCACTTCGTCGCCTACCGGAAACAACCAGCCGGTATTACTTTCTGCTTTTTCGGCCACATAACCGCCTTTACCTGCTTTAAACACCTCAAAGCCGGTACGCAAAAAGTTGTTCAGCCAGATCGTACCTTCGGTACCCATTACCTCATCCCTTAAATCCATCCCGCCCCTAAAACACCAGCTTACCTCAAACTGTCCGATAGCGCCGTTTGCATACTTCACCATCCCTATCGCATTATCTTCTGCTTCTATAGGGTGTACTTGTGTGGCAGCCCAACACATCACCTCCACCGGTTTGATGTTTTTACCTATAAAATTCCTTGAAATTTCAATGCAATGACAACCCAGATCAACAATTGCGCCTCCGCCGGATTGCTCCTTGTTCCAAAACCAGTTACTATGGGGGCCAGGGTGTGCTTCGCGTGATTTGGCCCACAGTACCCTGCCTAATCCACCCAATTGAACAATATCCAATGATTTTAAAAATTTAGGGGTATAACATAAGTCTTCCAGATAGCCTCCCATAACACCAGCTTTCTCTACCAGTTCCAGCATCTGTTTAGCTTCAGTGCCACTTCGTCCCAAAGGTTTTGTGCATAATACATGCTTGTCGGCTTTGGCACAAGCCTCTACGGCAGGTAAATGCAAATCGTTGGACAAGGCGATCACTACCACTTCTACCTCCGGATGGTTCACAGCTTCTTCCATACTGGTCGTATGATAAGGAAGCCGATAGTCGGCAGCAAATTTTTGGGCCCGTTCTTCGCTTCTTGAATATACGATGTGTAAAGTATCTTTTCTCCGTTGTCCGGTCAGGGCATCAGCATAAAAGCGTGCAATAAAGCCAGAGCCCAACATTGCTATCTTCATAATACAATAAATAAAATGTTACAATTGGTTATACCGCACACAAGCTTACTGCCCGTGGTCTAATGAACAATAATAGGTATTTATTTAGTTATTAGAAGCTGCGGGACTAAAATAACATTCAGGTTTTTTTGGATTGATGCCAGTAAGTTAAACGGAGCAAAAAGATGCGATGCGCACCAATTTTTAAGGCATAAAAGAAGCATTGTTATTTTTCAGGATGTAAACTTGAACAAGGTGTAATTTATTAAGGACAAGGTTTTTTACCTTTGAATTTAAATCCTGCCCTATGCGCTTAATCGGCTATTCAATCCTGTTCATGTTATGCGTTCAACCTGCATTTGCACAACAAAATGTTCAGACTATAAGAAGAATCCCTGCTATCGGAATCCAAATCCCCGATAAGGAGAAACAGGAATTAGCAACAGGTTTACAGGAATTTTCCAAGATAATTGGCCAATTAAAATCGAAGCGGGACAAATTTACCACTGACCTGCTGCCCGACGTGTTGATCTACTATAAAGCTGTTAACTATGCACTTAAATACCAGGAGTTCTTCAACATCAAAGAAGTCGTTTCGGCCCAAAACCTGTTGAAGGAAGGCATGCAGCGTGCAACAGAGTTGATTGCAGGAAAGGCCCCTTGGACAACACAAAAGGGGGAAGTTGTAAGAGGATATGTTTCTAAAATAGATGGTTCTGTTCAGCCTTATGGCCTCAGCGTACCAGAAAATTATGCCGTAAACGGAGCCAAATTCAATCTTTCCTTTTGGTTTCACGGGCGCGGGGAAAATTTGTCCGAGCTTAATTTTATAGCCAACGGAAAAGGGTTCTTTCCTGCAATGCCTGCCATGAAAAACACGATCATGCTGTACCCGTATGGCAGGTACTGCAACGGTTTTAAGTTTGCCGGGGAAGCAGATGTCCTGGAAGCATTGGAGGATGTAAAAAAGCATTATCTGATCAATGAAAACGGATTGGTGGACAGGGGCTTTTCTATGGGCGGGGCAGCGGTATGGCACTTTGCTGTTCATTATCCGGATTGGTGGCTGGCCGCAAACCCTGGTGCAGGCTTTGCAGAAACCACAGAATTCCTGCTATTGGACAAAGAAACGCTTCACCCTAACTGGTACGAAAAAAAGCTCTTGCATTTGTATGATTGTACCGGTTATGCAAGTAACCTTTCCAATCTTCCGATTGTTGCCTATAACGGGGACAAAGACCCTCAAAAACAAGCTGCCGATGTGATGGAAAAGGCCATGAAAGCGGAAGGGCTGTCCCTCAGCCGTATCGTCGGCCCAAATACCGGCCATGCCTATCATCCGGCATCTGCCAGAATAGTGGACAGCCTGCTGGAAACAGAAGCTGCAAAAGGAAAAAGACCGGCACCAAAAGACCTGCATTTTACCACTTATACCCTTAAATACAACAAAATGTACTGGTTAACAGTGGATGCACTGAAAGAGCATTGGGAAAAAGCAAGAGTGGACGGAACAATTGCAGACCAAACCATCACCCTAAAAACCACCAATATTTCAGCATTGAGTTTAGACCCTTCTGTTTTATCCACTGTTATCAATTTAACAAAGCCAATTATCATCCATATTGATGGCATTTCCATTTTATTAAAGCAGTTATCTCAACAAAAAGCTTTGAGTTTCCATCAGGAAAACAAAAAATGGGCCATGGGTATAACAAAACCGGCAGTGGTTAAAAAACATGGCCTGCAAGGCCCGATTGACGATGCCTTTATGTCGGCTTTTATAGTTGTAAGGCCAACCTGCAAGAGTAGAAATGAACTGTTTGACAAATGGTCGAAATCAGAATTAGAACGTTTTCTTATACAATGGCGAAGACAGTTCCGCGGAGATGCAATAGTTAAGGATGATATCAATATAACACCCACAGATATGTCTTCCAATTTGATCGTTTTTGGGGATGCGGAAAGCAACAAAATCATTTCCAAGATCAAAAACAAGCTTCCTTTAAAATGGGACACTAAAAATATTCATGCCGGGGATTCGACTTATTCATCTAAAGACCATGCCTTGATCCTGATCTGTCCAAATCCTTTGAACCGGCAAAAATATGTGGTTTTAAACAGCGGTTTTACCTTTCGGGATGCGTCCTTTTTAAACAATGCCAAGCAAATACCGATGCTACCGGATTGGGCAATTATAGACCTCAACACCCCTCCCGGCCCTGTTTATCCGGGCAAAGTAAGCCGGGCAGGCTTTTTTGGGGAAACATGGGAATGGAAGAAGTAATAGATAAGTGGATTAAAAAAGGGCAATCATCCTGAGCTTTTAAAACGCAACTCTCTGTTAATTAAGTTTTAAAAGCTTGTTTAAATTTTGTCCGGCCTGTTTTGATGCTTCTTTTATGCTATAAAAACCCATAAACTTCATCATGCTTTTTTAAAGATACAATACACCACACTAATTTTTATAGGCTAAAAGAAGCACTGTTATTTTTCGGAAATCAATTTAAACAGGTCCTAAAATTATTTCTAATTTACCTAACCCCAATGCAAAAACAGTTTCGGGAGAAATCGATTTGTTTGAACCTATGTCGGACAGAGTTAAACCGGCAGGCGGATTTTTCGGATTGAACGGTTTATTGAAGAGCCACAGGCCCGGCACACATTGTAAAAATGGGTTTCAACCCGTTTAACAAATAAAATTTAAACACCTTCATCATAACAAAACAAAAGCTGGTTATTTCTTTGCGATCCTGTACAATTTGCCGCCATCAGTTACGGCATACAGCGCACCATCTTTCCCCTCGGTCAGTGCCCGGAAACGTTCGCCTTTATCTACCAGTAACCTTTCTTCGCCTACCACTTTATTGTCTTTGATCACCAGGCGGGCAATGTGCGATCCGCCCAATCCGCCTACAAACAGGTTGCCTTTCCATTCAGGAATGACATCGCTATTGTAAAAAGCAATGCCCGAAGGTGATATGCTTGGGTCCCAGTAATAAACGGGCTGCTCTATTCCGGCTTTCTGCTGGATGCCCTCGCCTACTTTTTCGCCGCTGTATTCAAGGCCATAAGTAACGACAGGCCATCCATAATTTTTTCCCGGCCGGACAATGTTTATTTCATCCCCGCCCCGCGGCCCAAATTCGGCTTCCCACAGTTCACCGGTTTGCGGGTTCCACGCCATACCCTCCGGGTTGCGAAAACCGTAAGCATAAATTTCAGGCCTGGCATTAGCAGTATTGGCAAAAGGGCCATCTGGAACGGCTTTGCCCTCTGTCGTGATATGGAGGACTTTTCCGATAGCAGCACTCAAGTCTTGCGCTTTTACACGAATATCGCTCGCCCCGCGTTCGCCGGTACTGACAAACAAGTTGCCTTGCTTGTCGAACAAAATACGCGAACCATATTGAAGGCCGCCCTTATAGGCAGGAGTGGCACGGTAAATTACCGCAACATTTTCCACGTGGCTTTCGTCTGCAGCTAATTTTCCTTTTGCAACGGCCAATAAAGAACCATCAGAAGTTTGTTCTGCATAATCCCAATAGATCATTCTGTTGGTGGCAAAAGCCGGGTCAATATTTACATCTAACAACCCGCCCTGCCCTTCGGCCAATACCGCTGGCAGACCGGTTATTTTCTTGTCCGGTTTACCGTCAGCCGTCAATATCAGCATGGTTCCTGCCTTTTCGGTGACCAGGAAACGTCCGTCCGGTAAATTGCAAATAGCCCAGGGAGACTGTAGGGCGTCATTAATAACCGTAACCGACAAAGGTGTTTTCGTTTTAACGCCCGGTGCCCGTGTCTGACCGGGAAAAGCCGGTTTATATTGACTGTTGGGGCTTTTGGTTTCGACGGGAGTAGTGCTATTGCTGTCGGGCATAGTATTGGCTGCCAAGTTTCCGGTACTGTTTTTACAGGCAGAAATTGCTGTCATAAAGGCAATTCCTATGGTCAGGGCTTTGTGATGGATAGATCGCATAGAACAACAATTAGAAGTTTGATAAAATGATCACTATAAAATTAGGGTTTAATTTTATCTGTGCAAACAAGGTTTCGGGTTTCAACAGTTCGTATTAATTGTTTTTTTGCAAGTATTTGTGGCACCGTTCCAACCAATATGTTTTTCAATATTTTAAGTAGATATAATTTCTTGTTCACCACTTTAAATATAAAGCTTGTTAAAAAAAACCAGCATAATTTTAATGCTTCTTTTATGGCACAAAAACCTATAAACTTCACAATGCTTTTTAAAAGATAAAATCTGCTATACTGATTTTTATAGGGTAAAAGAAGCATTGTCCTGTAAGTTTCCAGTAATAAAAGAACCAAACAAACTTAAATTCAAAATACTAGAAAATCTAAACTTGTGTCATTAATCAGGATGTTGATCTGTAACAAAACAAAACCTGCGGGCTACTCATTCGTAATGAACAGGTTGCAGGTTTTGCTTGCTGCTTTGTTTTTGACCCTTGGAAGAAAGCTTCTTTCAATCCTAAAATTTAAACACTTTAAAAAGGGCCTCTCCTATCGTTGAGATGACAAAAATAAATATGGCATCTTCTTTTTTATTAAAAATTCTTTCAATTCCGGTACAATCCCGACTTTAGGAAGATGAAATCTATTTGTGTTTTCTGCGGGGCAAATTTTAACGGTGATGAACGTTTGAAAGAAGCGATCAACCGATTAGCGGAAATTATGGTAAACCGCAATATTTCCTTGGTTTTTGGCGGAGGAATAGTTGGCGTGATGGGCTTGATTGCGGATGCTATTTTGCAGCGCGGCGGCAAAGCAATTGGCGTAATCCCGAATTTTTTGATGGATAAAGAGGTTGGCCACAAAGGTTTAACGGAAATGCACGTGGTGGAAAACATGCACCAAAGGAAGCAACTGATGAATGAACTATGCGATGGCATCATTACGCTGCCAGGCGGATTTGGTACGCTCGAGGAATTTTTTGAAGTGTTGACCTGGCTGCAATTGGGTTTGCACAACAAGCCGGTCGGTTTGCTCAACGTAAATGGTTTTTATGATTTTTTGCTGAAGCAGATGGACGTGATGGTAGAAAACCGTTTCCTAAAACCTGCCAACCGTAAACTCGTTTTAAGCAGCCAAAACCCGCAGGAATTGGTGGAACTGATGGAAAATTTCAATACTGTCCCGGAAGAAGTTTGGTTTAAAGATCAAGGGCTTACATAAAATATTATGCTAAAAGAAGCATTGGTTCAAAATTTCCCAATAAATAAAAAGCATCTTAAACGGGGAGTTTAAGATGCTTTCAACCAATTATAAACCTATGTGAGAGAGAATTAATGTTTAATACGTTAATAGAATATACAGTGTTACAAAAAAATTGAGCAACAGTTAATTTAATTCTGCTTTTGTCAATTTTATTTCTGTGATTTTCCGCCTAAATAAATAACTTAGGTGTTTGATGCCGACGTAGCTCAGATGGTAGAGCAACTCATTCGTAATGAGTAGGTCGCAGGTTCGATTCCCGTCGTCGGCTCCTCTTTTAAATTGGATTTTCTGTTTCAGGGTTTTACTTGCCCCGATCCTGTAAAACTTTATTGCTTAAGCAGCGTTCCTAAATTAAAACAAACATAATTTCACCCTCTAAAAAAAGCACAATGGATACCCTGAAAAAATTTGCCGCAATGGAAAAAATCGTTCACGAACTGGAAGATTTGAAAAACAGCCAGCAGGCAATCATTCAAAAAATAGGAAAAATAGAAGTTGACAATATTGATCTGGGCGATAAAAGATTAGAAAAGGATTTGCCCGATATGCACCAGCGCGTTTCCGATAACCTGGATACGATTGCCGGTATCCTGGAATATTTTGCCGGCAATACTGATAAATTTCACGATACCAACAATGTTGACGCTTTGAAAGAACAGCAAGCGATCAGGGAAGCAGCCGGAAACGACTAATAAACTTGGATTAGGAAATTAGGTTCAACATGAAAGGCACTTTAACCAGTGCCTTTTTTTATGTGATAAAAGAAGCATCTGATCAGGATAAAGTTTTCTTTTTAGGGACCAGCTTCCTCCCGACAAAAATAAACAAAGTACCAAAAATAGTAAAAACCAGCAGCAACAATATTGAATTTATAGCTACTTGGGCATATCCAAATTGCTTTATATCTACAAAAAAATAAGGATAAAAACCAGAAACGGCCCCGCGAACAATAATGTAAATTAGATAGGCGAATGGAAAAATCAGCCATCCCGGTAGTTGTTTCCACTTCAAACCTTGTTTTGGCAGCAGAAAAACCCAATATAAAATGTATAAAACAGGTACTACAAGATGTAATAGTTCATCCACAGGTTTATACAGTCCTTTTGGATGCCAGAATTGCCGCAGCACCAAATTGTAAACTAAACTTACAATAGTAATGTAAACCGCGATAGCCGTGGCTGTAGAAATTTTTGAAAAGAACCTGCCCAAATTTGTCTTGGGGACCAGCAAAACCACGGCTAAACTAAAAGCCACCAAAATATTAGTTTCAATGGTGAAATAACTTAGCAGTTGTACAAAACTTCCGCCGAGCGTCCGTCCTTTTCCTAAATATTCCGGCACAGATATTATAAATTGCATCATCACCGCAAACCAGGCCAACAATGAAATTAACCCTGTAAAAAAAGCATTGGTTGGTGTAAGTTTTCTATCCATATTTCCGGGTTGTCATTCCGATAAAACTATAAATTCAATTTATGTTGAGCAAAATTTCCGGCAAAAATACAGATGTACTTATTCTACACTTTTGCCTTTCATCACCGTGCTGACTGCCTGGTCCATCAAGCGTTCTGCAAACGGCCGGGTGAACTCGTTCAACGTATCTACTACTTTTAAAATCAGGTCTTTATCGCCAGAAGTTAGTGTTTGTTTTAGCTCGAAAATCAATTTGTAAGTATCTGTAATTTCTGTTGCATCCAGATAAGCTTTGTTTTTTTCCACAAAACGTTCTGCGGTATAAACCATTTGCTCGCCTTCCGTTCTGGCTTCGATCAGCATCCGTTGTTTCACATCGTCTTGCGCGTGCGTGATGCTGTCCATTAGCATTTGTTCTACTTCGGCATCTGTCAAACCATAAGCCGGTTTCACTTCTACTTCCTGTTTTACGCCGGAACGCAATTCAACCGCTTGAATGGTTAAAATCCCATCGGCATTCAGCAAAAAGTTAATATCCACTTTTGGGAAACCAGCCGGCATGGAAGGGATTCCTTTCAGATCAAACTCTGCCAGCTTGCGGTTTTCTTTCACCAAATCGCGTTCACCCTGGTAAACAGCAATTTTCATATTGACTTGTCCGTCAATAGAAGTCGTATATTGTCTTCCGGCTTTTGTTGGGATTTTTGCGTTTCGGGGAATAATTACATCCATCAAACCGCCCATCGTTTCGATACCTAAAGAAAGCGGCGTAACATCCAACAATAAAATGTCTGTCCGGTTTCCAGCCAAAATATCGGCCTGAATGGCAGCGCCCAAAGCAACTACTTCATCCGGGTTAACTTCATCATGTACCCGACGGTTAAAGAATTCCGCAACCATCTTTTTAACCAGATGGGCCCTGGTTGAACCGCCAACCATCACCACTTCGTCAATATCACTGATTTCTAAACCTGCGTCTTTTAATGCACTCCTACAGCTATCAATGGTTTGCTGCACTTTTGGTAAAATCAATTGCTCAAAAGTTTGCCGGTCAATGGTACACCAGATCTCGCCGATCTTTTCATTAAACAAACTCTGGTGTGCGAAAGCTTTTTTTGCTTCTTCGGCTTTCAAACGCAATTCCTGCTGCGGTAAATTGGGTTGGTTTTCCAGGTTGTTTTTTTCGATCCAGTAATCTACAATCAATCTGTCAAAATCATCGCCACCTAAAAATGTATCGCCATTAGTTGCTAAAACCTCGAAAATTCCGTTTTGAATCTGGAGGATAGAAACATCAAAAGTGCCTCCGCCTAAATCATAAACGGCAATGGTTTTTGTTTCTTCGGGATTCAAACCAATTCCGTAAGCCAAACTTGCAGCGGTTGGTTCGTTCACAATCCGCAGCACATCCAGGCCAGCCAGCTTTCCGGCATCGCGCGTGGCTTGCCGTTGTGAATCGTTAAAATAAGCCGGAACGGTAATGACTGCCCGGTTTACCGGTGTTTTTATCGCATGTTCTGCGCGTTCTTTCAGTTCTTTCAAAATCAATCCCGAAAGTTCTACCGGCGTGTAAAAAGCATCGCCAACTTTAATCTTGACTAAGCTTTCGGTATCGTCATCAATGATTTTATAGGAAAAGAAGTTCTGGTAATCGGCCACATCTTTGTAAGAACGGCCAAGCAACCTTTTCACTGAAAAGATTGTGTTCTTCGGATCACTGATCAAAAAGTTCTTGGCTTCGTTTCCAACCGTAATTTCTCCTTGTTCGCCAAAATGAATAATTGACGGCACCAACACACCTTTACCGGTATCGTTGATTACCTGCGGATTTTTTTCCGGGTTGATAAAAGCCACCAGCGAATTGGTTGTGCCGAGGTCAATGCCCACAATAATTTCTTCCTGCTGGATGGAACCGGTTGTTAAATTGATAGAAACTTTAGCCATGATAAATGCTTAACAAGCCGCAAAGTTAGGCGTTTTTTGCAACGGCGTGTCATGTGAGTGTAGAGGAAGGCGTGCAAAAACTGACGGGTTTGCATCTGCCACATTTTGTTGAAAACTCCGGTAATATTCTTCTAAAAAAACACTACTTCAAGAAATAAAACCAATATGATATTGCATTGAACAAAAAATTCTATAATATTAGCTGATGGAGCAAAAAGGCGAAATATTAATTTATCAGTCCTCATCCGGCAACACTAAAGTTGATGTAAGGATAGAGAATGAAACAGTTTGGCTGAACCAAAACCAAATGGCTGAGCTTTTTCAAACCACAAAGCAAAATATCAGTTTGCATATCAGGAATATTTTTGAAGAAGGGGAATTGGATGAAAATTCAGTTGTCAAGGAATACTTGACAACTGCTGCCGATAGAAAAAAATATAAAATGATGTTTTATAACCTTGACGTAATCATATCGGTTGGTTACCGGGTTAAATCCCATATTGGCACTCATTTCCGTATTTGGGCTACGCAACGGTTAAAGGAATATATCATCAAAGGTTTTGTGCTGGATGATGAGCGGTTGAAAGAAGCAAGAAATAATTATTTTGATGAGCTTCTTTCCCGCATCCGGGATATACGCAGCAGCGAAAAAGTTTTCTATCGCAAAGTATGCGATATTTACGCGACAAGTATCGACTACGATCAAAACAATGAGGTTACCCGGGATTTTTTTGCAACCATTCAGAATAAATTTCATTGGGCAATACATGCCCATACAGCAGCAGAACTGATTGTGCGAAGAGCCAATGCAACTAAACCAAATATGGGCTTAACCAATTATCCGGGCGGACAAATCAAAAAGCAGGATACAATAGTTGCAAAGAATTATTTGAATGAAGATGAACTGAACCAACTCAATCGTATCATCAATCAATATCTCGAATTTGCAGAGTTACAAGCATTGCAACGTAAGCCTATGTACATGAAAGACTGGATTACAAAACTGCATGGCTTTCTTACTTTAAATGACCGCGAAATTTTAGAACATGCAGGGAAAATAAGTCACGAGCAGGCAGAAGAATTTGCTTTTAAGGAATTTGAAAAATACCAAAAGCAATTGGACACGTTGGAAACAGATGAGTTAGATAAAGCGATAAAAAAAATATCGGACAAAAAGAAAAATTAACAATGGAATTTTTAGCATACAAAATATCCGGTTACCGGAAAGATAAATTAATGATTAATTTCCGTCCGGTAATTTAATCGCTTATAAAAGATGTCTGCCTTGTCCAAATGTGCTGCGATACTGTTTTTATCGACCTTTTTTTTGAATGAAATTTATGCACAAGAATTTGGCGGCAATCCGCCTTCTATCAAATGGCAGCAAATTAATATACCTGCGGCCAGGGTTATTTTTCCAAAAGGATTAGATTCTTTGGCTTCCCGCGTAGCTAATATTATTGATTACATGAACCGCGATATTGCGCCTACCATCGGCCTGAAACAAAAAAAGATCAATATTGTCTTGCAAAATCAAACTACTATTTCCAACGGTTATGTTGGTTTGGCCCCTTTCAGAAGTGAATATTATCTCACTCCCGATCAAAACAGTTTTGAGTTGGGCAGTTTGCGCTGGACAGACCAATTGGCCATCCACGAATACCGGCACGTGCAGCAGTACAATAATTTTGATGTCGGGCTGACCAAGTTTTTCCATACGGTTTTTGGGGAAGGCGGACAAGCAGTCCTCAGCACCTTGACCGTGCCCAACTGGTTTTACGAAGGCGATGCTGTTTTTAACGAAACTTTGGTAAGCCGCCAAGGCCGCGGCCGTTTGCCTTTTTACTTCAACGGTTACCGTGCGCTTTGGTCGGCCGATAAAAATTATACTTGGATGAAGCTGCGCAACGGCTCTTACCAGGATTTTGTGCCCGATCATTATCCGCTCGGTTACATGCTGGTGGCTTACGGGCGCGAAAAATACGGTGACGATTTCTGGAAAAAAACCACACAGGATGCAGCAGCAGTAAAAAGCACTTTTCGCGGGGCCATCAAAAAATATTCCGGTTTGAGTTACCCGCAGTTCAGGACGCAGGCTTTGAATTATTTTAAAAAACAGTTTTCTGCGGAAGATAAAAAAGAACAGCAACCGCAACATTTTGTAGGCAATGAGGAGTTTCCGGCTTTTATCAACGATACTTCTTTTATCTATGTAAAATCATCGTACAGCAAAGTGCATCAATTTGTGCTGAGAACGGGAACGGAAGAAAAGGTGGTCCGGATTCGGGATGCTTCGCTGGACAATCAGTTTTCGTACCGGAACGGCAAAATCGTTTACGCTGCTTATCGCCAGAATATCCGCTGGGCATACCAGGATTACAGTAGTCTGCAATTGCTGGACATCGGCACCGGAACACAAAAAACCATTGTTAAAAGAAGCAAATATTTTTCGCCGGATTTGAGCGAAGACGGCAAAACGATCATCGCCGTGCTACAATCCCCGCAGGGAAAAAGTGAGCTGCATTTGATCAGTGCCAGCACTGGAAAAGTAATTCAAATCGTGCCAAACCCGCAAAACCTGGTTTATACTTATCCAAAATTTTTGGACGGACAAACTGTAATTTCTGCTGTCAGAAATACAAAAGGCATGATGAGCCTGGCAAAAATCAACCTTGGCAACGGCGAAACCAGTAATTTAACGACTTACAGTTTTCGGGTGATTGGCTTTCCAGCGATCCGAAAAGACACGGTTTATTTTACGGCTTCAGCGGAGAAAAACGATCAATTATACATGCTTCTTTTATCGGACAAAAAACTGTATCGACTTCAAAACAAAACTTTAAATACCGAAATAGGAAATTACCAGGCAACCGTAAACAGACATGCAATTTTGTACAATAGTTTTACGGCAAGCGGATTTCGGCTGCATCAAATAGAAAAAAGCGAAATCGAATGGCAGCCGGTTGCAGAAACAGGATTAGCATTGCTTCCTGCCGATCTCAACATTTCCAATCTGGAAAAAAACAATGCCAACCTGCTGACTGCCGTTCCAAACCATATTTTTCCGGTCAAAAAATATCCGGGCTTGTCGCATTTGTTCAATTTCCACAGTCTGGAACCATCTTTCAGCGATCCGGATTACATGCTTTCTTTGGTTGGGGAAAATATCCTCAACACTTTTCAACCTGAAATTTACGGAACTTATAACCGCAACGAAGGCTACAAACAAATTGGTTTTGATGCAGTTTATGGCGGCTTGTTCCCTTATTTTTCCGGTGGCATAAGTTATACTTTGGATCGTAGGGCTTTGTACCGAGGCAACAACATTTACTGGAACGAAACGCAATTGCAGGGCGGCATCAGCGTTCCGCTTACCTTCAACAATGGCAGGACTTTTAGCAACCTGAGTTTTGGCAGCAATTATGTTTATAATCAAAGTGCTTATACCGGCACGTTTCAGGCTTCGTTTGGCACGCAGGCTTACAGTTATCTGGATAATACCATCCGTTTCAACAGCCAGAACCAGAAAGCTTACCAGCAGATTTATCCGGGTTTTGCGCAAAGTATTACGCTGAATTATAAGACAGCAATTTCACATTTTAGTGCCAACCAGTTTTTGGCAAACGCTTATTTCTATTTTCTAGGCTTCTTTAAAAACAACAGTTTCGTAATCAATGCGGCGCATCAGCAGCATGACGGCGCAAACGGATTAAGCCTTTTTTCCAATCAATTGCCTTTTTCCAGAGGTTATACGGCTGAGAATTTGCGCCAGATGAACAAATTGGCGGCGAATTATCATTTCCCGGTGGCTTATCCGGATGCTGGTTTTGTCAACTTCTTTTACCTGCTGCGCATCAGGGCCAATGTATTTTATGATCACACCCGTGCTGCTGATGTTTACGCTAACGGACAAGCTTTTAAAGCCAATTTCCGCTCGGCCGGAACGGAGGTTTATTTTGATTCGAGCCTATGGAACGAGCTGCCTTTTACGTTTGGTTTCCGTTATACCCGCCTGGCTGATCGGGACTTGTTTGGCGGTTATGGCCCGAACCGCTTTGAACTCATTGTGCCTTTAAGCTTCTTTTAGCACATAAAAAAATGGGTGTTGCTTATGCTTTTCAAGCTAAAAAAACCTTCAAAAAAAGCATTGAATTAAAGTTCTTGCGTAGTTTCGCCACAAAAACAACATGCTGTTAAACAAAGTACGTTCCCTGCCCGGCAATCATAATCCTCCCCAAATTTTAATTGTTGGCGATTTAATGATCGACCAATATATTTGGGGCGATGCCAACCGCTTGTCGCCGGAAGCTCCGGTCCCGATTGTGAACGTGCAAAAAGAATCCAGCACTTTGGGCGGTGCCGGAAACGTAGCGCAAAATTTATTGTCGTTTGGGGCCGCGGTGATTGTCGCAGGTATTATTGGAGAAGATCCGGCCGGAAAAGAACTCTTGAAAGTTTTGGCAGATGAAAACGCAGATACCGCCGGGATTGTAATCGATACGCAAAGGCCAACGACGATCAAAACACGCATTATTGTGGGCAGCCACCAGATCGTCCGGGTGGACAGGGAAGTTACGGAACCGATCAGCAATGCCAACGAGGATAAATTATTTAGCAAAATCCTGCCGCTTTTTGAACGCGTTGACCTGGTTTTATTTTCCGATTACAATAAAGGCGTTCTGTCTTCTTCGCTTTGTACCCGGATTTTAACGCATTGTAAATCCATTGATAAAAAAGTGATCGTTGATCCGAAAGGGTTAAATTTTGCCAAGTACAAAGGTGCTTTCATCATCAAACCCAATAAAAAAGAACTGGCGCAAGCCGTAAAAATGGAGAAAATCAGTTCTCCAACTGATCTGCAAAATGCAGCGGCAGCCTTGTTTGAACTAACAGACACTGCTTATTTGGTGGTAACTTTATCGGAAGAAGGAATTGCGGTACTTACAAAAAATTCGTACAAACTTTTGGATGTTAAAGCGACGGAAGTGTTTGACGTAACCGGCGCAGGCGATACCGTTCTGGCTGCTTTGGCTTATTTTATTGCTTTGGATTTTACGGTGGAAGAAGCTTGCGAACTGGCCAATCATGCGGCCGCAATTGTGATCCGGCGCGTGGGAAGCGCGACAACTTCCGTCAAAGAAATTATAGAAGATATGGAAAATGACAACGATTAAAATGGTAGCAGAAGAATTAAAAAGCCATCAGGAAACCATTGATAAGGTAATTGAAATGCTTCTTTTACCGATAGAAAATGGGTGCGCCATGATTACGGAAACCATTTTAAGCGGAAAAAAATTGCTGATCGCCGGAAATGGCGGAAGCGCATCGGACGCACAACATATTGCCGCCGAATTTACCGGCCGATTTGTAAAAGAACGTAAGCCTTTGGCCGCCATTGCTTTATCTACCGATACTTCTGCCCTAACCGCAATCAGCAATGATTATGGTTTTGAAAATATTTTCAGTCGTCAGTTGGAAGCATTGGCTCATCCCGGCGATCTTTTTCTGGCGATTTCAACCAGCGGCAACAGTGCCAACGTTTTACAGGCTTTAGCATCTGCCAAAAAAATGGGCTGTAAAACTTTAGGTTTATCCGGCCGTGATGGTGGGGAAATGAATGGTTTATGTGATTTAAATATTGTTGTTCCTTCGGAGATTACCGCCCGCATTCAGGAAATGCACATTTTGACCGGACATATTTTTTGTAAGGCGGTGGATGATTTGTTTTGAATAGGGGTTTGTGTAGTTTATAAAACTATAGCGGCTAACGGTTTAAAGTTTGTATTACGGTACTACTAAGGTAGTGTCGTCTCAAAGAATAACTAAAAATCAGTTAAAGGTGTGGTGTGAGTCTTTGTTCATAATAAACTAAAGCCCTTTTTTTATGGTCCGATTTTTTTGTACCGTTGTAGTTGACAAGCTTTTAGTTTAGTTCGCTGATAATTTTGTTCCACTTTTCCTTGTGTTCAAATTTTAAGGCTGCGTCATTTTCCAAAAGGTTCACATACTTGTCAATAAACTTAAAAGTATTGTCAAGCAAACGCAAATAATATTTTAAGGACGGCATGATTCCATTTACGATTGATTGGCAGCCATGAACATTTTTAATACGTTGGATTTCAGCTTGTATTTTGTCCGATTCGTCTTTGTCCGCTTGTGGCGCAGTTGATAAAATGTAATAACGGTTCACCGCAGTCGTCTGAAACTTGGAATAAGCATCTAAAACAAGCTGAAGTGATATTGTAATCCCATGCTTAACTTCTACTGCTTCCAATGCACGATTATTTTCGTCAATAATTTCTATGTCGCCAATTCTGCCACTTCTAGCATCTGCTGACGTATGACTTTCAATTGGAAGAAGTTGTTTGTTTTCAAAACGTTTTGCTTCGTTTATTAAACATTGATAAATGGCGTAAAATGCTAAAACTGGAAGTCTCGATGCACCTTCTGCTTTATATGAAGAATGAAAATGCTGGTCTAAAATTCCTAAAATTGAATTGATGGAAAGTGTTGTGGGTTTTGCTAAATCAATAATGTGTTGATTTCGTTTAATGATAAGGCCTTGAAATATGTAACCCAAATATCCTATGCAATCTGCACCGTTTTGAATATTTTCTAGTAAGATTAAGAATGCAGCTTTTAAACCACTTGGATTAATTGCTCCTGTATAATTTTGGTCATAAGGTACTTTTTGTTCCAACGAGCGTGTAAGCCAACCACTTTCTGCCATTGCAGGAAACCTGCATTGTTTTAAAAATGGTGTTATGTTTTTGCTATCAAATGTTCTTCCCGAATATCCGTTTGGGATGCCTTCTTGGTGGTTTCTTATGTCTTGTTCAGGATGTGATATTTTGTAAACGACACTGGTAATAAAAACAGTCAATACGCCTTTTGCAGATTCTGAATATTGTAAAATTGTATTTAATAATGCTTGTTCTGCTTCGTTTAAGTCGCTTGTAATTATTTCATTTGAACCAACAATTGACATAGCATTATTGTATTGTTCATTTAAAAATCCTGTTGTCGTTGCTGCTGCCATTTATAGAAGTTGGGCTATAATCTGTTTTCCGATTTCTTTAATCATTGGAACGCATACAGAGTTGCCAATTTGGCGATATAATTCTGCTGTGTTATTTATTTTTATAAATTTTTCAGGAAAGCCCATTATTTTATAACATTCATTGATTGTCAATTTTCTCACTCGTCCTTCGTCATAAATCCAAAATCTTCCTGATGATTCTTGTGAAGGAAGGGCTGGATGCAAACCCTCTGTTGAATAAATCCTATTCGGTTGTTTATGTAGGGTCTGCTGAAAAACTCAAGATATAGGGTATAAATAATAGGATTGAAACAATGGTATCAAAAAATGATTGAACCATTGTTTCATTTCAGATAATATTGCTGAAAAACATTTTCCTGTATTTTT
>JAABUM010000209.1_pt1 | contig 119619 bp, 120 predicted proteins | sample 5559161 | NCBI WGS metagenome assembly JAABUM01 (sample SAMN10711868, study PRJNA513369) | rock metagenome | isolation source: Antarctica rocks | place: Antarctica: Victoria Land, Siegfried Peak nord
GCTTTCGACGGCTTGCCAAAGACTATGAGCGGTTTCCCGAGACGCTGGCGGGGCTGCATTTCGTGGTTTTTGCCATCTTGATGCTCGTCAAAGCCGCTAAACTGCTGCAAAGTGCCTAACACGCTCTAGACCACCCGCCGTCCTAGACCACCCGCCGCTTCACCGGCGGCTGCTGTCAGCCGCCGGAAGCTTATTCGCCGTCCCCACCTCGCCGGACCGATAAATCCGTGTCAGCGCCTCTTTTGCGTTCTTTTTCGGGCCGAGGTCGCCGGTCCAGGACACAAAATAAGATGGTCGGACGCCGTAGCGGCGCATCTTTTCCACATTCGGCACACCCCCAAACTCCGTCAAGGCCAGCAGCTTCCGCCCGCCGTACTCTTTGGTCAGGGTGTCCCAGGTGGCGCTGAGGGGGTCGGTGATGTCGGACGGGTAAGCGTCCACGCCCACCACATCCACCACGTCGCCGCCGGGATACCAGTCCGGGCTGCCGCCCGAACTGTCCACCCAGATCAGGTTGTGCAGGTGATGAACGTTCGTCAGCCGGTCGTGCATCAGCCGCCAGAGCTGCTTGAAGGGGCCGGGTCCCTTCGCGCCCCACCAGAACCAACCCCCTGCGGCCTCGTGCAGCGGACGCCACAGGACCGTGACATGGGCATCGGACAGCCTTTGAAGCTGCACGGCGACCGCGTCCATGTCCCGCAGGAGCAGGGCGTACTCCGGCGACTTCGGATCGGCCAGCGCCTTCTGCACGTCGAACGTCGTCGCGTTCGTATAAAACCCCTTGTACCAGCGGGCGTCGGTCGTGTGACCCTGGGCGTCCGTGATCTCCTTGTCAATCAGCCCCGCCGGAGCGTTCCAGTGCCACGAGGCCGTGACGATCTGGCCCGCTTTGGCGTGCGCCAGCATCTGCTCCGTCGCGTCCGGCTTCGCGCCGTGGGCGACCCGTGACGGCGAATAGTCTATGAAGTCGTCGCCGTAGATTGCCGGCGTCCGGCCCGTGACTTCGTGGATGTAGTCGTTGTCCGCGTTTTCATACTGCCCCGACAGCGTCTCCCTCCCGTACAAGCCGACCAGGCGGCGCATCAGCACCCGAGTCCCCACCGAAGCATGCGTGTCCGACAGCCTAATGGGCGGCTTCGCCAGCGGCGGAGGTGGAGGCGCGGGCACGAGGTCCAGGGCGTTAATGTCGTAGTACCCCCACCCTCGCTCAATCGCCAGCGTGTTGCGCCCCGCTGCCAGCTCCACCTTGCCCGCCGGATGCGTCGCGAACACGTTCCCGGTCTTCGGCAGCATCCCGGAGAACCTGGCCCCGTTGACGACCAGGTCATACCCCTTCTCCCCCGACGGCGCGCTGTACCGAAGGCTGACAGTGTAGATTCCCGGCTGGGCATCGGGGAGGGTGAAGACGATCTTGGCACCCGTCGGCGCAAAGTCGCCCGCATACCCCCTGCCCGTGTAGCCGGGAATGGCCGTAGCGAGCGTGACGCCGACAAGCTGCGCGTCCGCCGCCTCCAAATGGATCGGCTTCGTCGGCGCCGCCAGCGCCGTTGTTGAGGTGATCATCATGGCTAAAGTGAGGACTGCAATCCAGGTCCGCATGATTTTTCCAATCTCCCGAGACCACGCCTTCAAAGTCTCAAGGCGAACTATCACTTCATTTCCTGCGTCGCCTGCTTTACCAGCTCTAGTGCCTCAAGACGCGCCTCTATCCCAGTGTCGGGACTAACGCCCGTCCAAGTCTGGTGAACGTTGGTTCCTCTGACACTTGCCCCGTGTTTGATCAGAAGGCGGGCCACATCAGGAGCCACTAGTTCAGCCTGCCCTGCCCCATGATTGTTTTCTTCTGCCGCCAGGAACAGCGGCGTTTGACCGTACTCGTCTTTGGGGTCTGGATCGGCTCCTGTTTCTAGGAGAAGGTGAGCGCATTCAACTTGATCGTTCTCAGCGGCGAGATGAAGTGGCGTCCAAGCGTTTCCCACGTCACCAACTACTCGCTTGGCGTTTACGTTCGCGCCCCGCTCAATGAGAACACGCACAGTCTCCAAATGCCCATCCCAAACCGCGCGGTGTAGCGCCGTGAGGCCATGAGAGTCTACGCAATTGACATCTACTCCTTGATCAAGAAGAGTGCGAACCGTATCGGCATCACCGGCGGCAGCGGCAGTGTGCAGTGATGTTTGTTCCTCGTCAATCATCAGTGGTTCCCAATTTCGGCGGGTTGATCAACGCCCTGGTCTGATTCCTACCTGTAGAATCATCGGGCGCTCACAAGTCGGGGATATGCCAGTCTATTTCGGGCTTGCCCCAGCCGCGCAGGGCGGCGTTGATCTGGGAGAACGGCTTGCTGCCGAAGAAGCCATTTCTTGCCGACAGCGGCGAGGGGTGCGCGGACTGGACGACGAGGTGGCGCGTGGTGTCAATCAGGGGCAGCTTCTTCTGGGCGTAGCCGCCCCACAGGACGAAGACGACGGGGTCGGGGCGGGCGCTGACATGGCGAAGGACGCTGTCGGTGAAGATTTCCCATCCCTTGCCCTTGTGCGAATTGGGGGTATGGGCGCGGACGGTCAGCACGGCGTTGAGCATCAGGACACCCTGCGCGGCCCACGGCACCAGATAGCCGTTGTTCGGGATGCGGCAGCCCAGGTCATCACGCAGTTCTTTGTAGATGTTGACGAGGGAGGGCGGCGTCTCGACACCGGGGCGGACGGAGAAGCACAGGCCGTGTGCCTGGCCCGGCCCATGATAAGGGTCCTGGCCGAGCAGGAACACGCGGATGTCGTCGAAGGGGGCGAGTTGGAAGGCTGAGTAAACGTCTTCGGCCGGCGGGTAGACGGCGTGATGGGCGCGCTCGTCGGCGACGAACGCCTGCAATTTTGGCCAGTAGGGCTTGTCGAATTCGCCTTGGAGCGCGGCCAGCCACGAGGCGGGCAGCGGCGGGGGCGGGACGGGGTCAACGGCGTCGAACAAAGAGGATTGTGCCATGCCCCATTGTACCCGAAGAAGCCCCTTGGCCCCCAATTCTGGGGGAACCGAAATGTCTCACCCGTCCGCCGTGAACTCCGTACCGCGCGCCTCTTTGCCCAGGGCCGTCACCAGCGCGACGGCCAGCAGGACGATGAAGATCACCGTGGACAGGCCCAGGGCGTAGTCCGGGTGCTTGACGCCGCCGTGATGCTCGGCGATCTTCGTCTGGATGTTGGCGTTTGCGGCAGCCAGCAGGTTGCCGAGCTGGTAGGCGAAGCCGGTGAATGTCCCGCGCAGGGCGGTGGGCGAAAGCTCGGTCAAGTGGGCGGGGATGACGCCCCACGCGCCCTGCACACAGAACTGCATCAGGAACGCGCCCACACCGAGCAGGACCGGGGAATGGGAAAAGGCCCACAGCGGGATGACCGGCAGGGCCAGCAGCGCGAAGATGACGATGGCCTTGCGCCGCCCGATCCGCTGCGACAGCGTGCCGACGACGATCCCGCCGATCAGAGCGCCGAGGTTGTAGATGATCACGATGGCGCTGACGGTGTTGGCGTCGAACTTGCGCTGCACCTGGAGGAACTTCGGGTACAAATCCTGGGTCCCATGCGACATAAAGGTGAACGCCGTCATCAGCAGGACGAGGTAGCAGAACAGGCCGCCGTGCTGCCGGAGCGCCTGCCTCCAGTCGAATCGCTCACGGGCAGGCCGTTCCTGCTCCCAGACGGGCGACTCCTTGACTTTGGACCGGATGAACAGCGACAGCAAGGCGGGCAGGGCGCCGAGGAAGAACATCCATCGCCAACCTAAGTGCGGCACGACAAACGGGTAGAGGACGGCACCAAGCAGGTAGCCGACCGGGTAGCCCTGCTGCAAGATGCCGGACAGCAGACCGCGCGAGGCGGCGGGCGTGCTTTCCAGCGCCAGCGATGCCCCCAGGCCCCATTCGCCGCCCATCGCCACGCCGAACAGGGCACGCAGGACCAGAAACGCCGTCAGCGTCGGCGCGAAGCCGGACGCCAGTTCCAGCACGGAATAGAGGATGACGTCTATCATCAGCGGAAGGCGCCGCCCGTACCGATCCGCCATCGCGCCGAACAGGAACGCCCCAATGGGGCGGCAGGCCAGAGTCGCGAACAGCACCGACGCCCCCTGCTGTGCCGAGGCGTGGAACTCCTTCTCGATGTCCTTCAGCACAAACACGACCACGAAAAAGTCAAAAGCGTCCAGCGTCCACCCCAGATACGCCGCGAGAAAGGCATTCCTCTGATCCGTCGTCAGCGCCCGCAACTGTGCCAACACTCCCATTTTCACGGCCTCCCGCTTGCTGTTTGTCCTCGATGTACCCAAATCGGCAGGTATAATTGCGGCATGAGCATTTCCTTGAGCGGCGAGGAGATCATGGGCATCGGCTTCTTCGCCTGGGTCGTTCTGGGCGTGGTCTTTGCCTTCGTCAGCAACCGACAGGAACGGGACGCCCGCAGCAAGCCTCTCCCGCCTCTGCCACGAAAAACGGCCTTTCGCGCGCCGTGGGGCTTCCGGCTTTTCATGGTGCTGTTCGCGCTTGTCATCATCACCGGCTACCCGCTCATGTACGTGGCGGGCGTTTTTGATGTGAGAGGCCATCGCCCGCTTTTTACCGCCGAAACCTGGGCCTTATTCGGGCTACTGGAAATCATTTGCATCGCCGTTGGCTTGCCGCTGCTGTATCTCTCCGGGCCGAACGACTTATTCCTAGACGTGGACCGGCGCACCTATCGCCGTGTTTACGGGTGGCCCTTTCGCCCGTGCGTTCAAGAGGGGCCGTGGGAAGACATGGCAGGCGTCTATATGTGGTATCGGCCGAGGAACAGTCTATATCATGTCGGCATCACCTGGAAGCGCAGCAGGTGGGACTTCCAGCATCTCGAAATGTTCAGCCGATCAGATGAGGCCGACCAGTTCGCGGCGTGGGTCGTAGCAACATTGGGCCTGCCGCTGGTCGAACCGCCGCCCCCGTGCAGAAACTTGACTTCCGGCCGCCGCGCGTGAGCCGAGCGGACACGCCCGGCAGTGTGCTACAATAAGGGCATGGACCTCTTTGACGACGGCGCCCCGACTGCCCAGACGACCGCGCCCAACACGCCTCTGGCGGCACGGATGCGGCCCACGACGCTGGAAGAATTCGTCGGCCAGGCGCGCATCCTCGGCCCCGACAGCCTGCTGCGGCGGGCCATTGAAGAGGACGCGCTGACGTCGGTGATCTTCTTCGGGCCGCCGGGCGTCGGCAAGAGCACACTGGCCGGCATCGTCGCCCAGCGGACTTCGTCGCACTTTGAGAACTTCAGCGCCGTGACGCAGGGCATCCCCGACCTGCGGAAAGTCATCGAGGCGGCGGCCACGCGGCGGCGGCTGTACGGCAAGAAGACCGTCCTGTTCATTGATGAGATTCACCGCTTCAACAAGGTCCAGCAGGACGCCCTGCTGCCCCACGTCGAGAACGGCACGGTTGTGCTGATCGGCGCGACGACCGAAAACCCCTACTTTGAAGTCAACGCGCCCCTGCTGTCCCGCGCCCGCGTCTTCACCTTCGAGTCGCTGTCCGATGAGCAGCTAGGCGCGCTGCTGGACCGCGCCGTTTCCGACCCCGAACGCGGTCTGGGACAGTTCAACGTCGTGCTGGCATCGGACGCCCGCGCCCACCTCATTGACAAGGCCAACGGCGACGCCCGGACGGCCCTGAACGCCTTAGAGTTGGCCGCGACCACGACCCGACCCGAGTCCCGGAAGGCCGACGCCGTGCGGCGCGTCACCCGCGAGATCGCCGAGGAGGCGCTGCAAAGGCGCGCACTGACGTATGACAAAACAGGCGACACACACTATGATACCATCTCAGCCTTCATTAAGTCTATTCGCGGCTCTGACCCGGACGCCGGGCTTTACTACCTGGCGCGGATGCTGACGGCGGGCGAGGACGCCCGCTTTATCGCCCGCCGCCTGGTCATCCTGGCTTCGGAGGATGTCGGCAACGCCGACCCCATGGGCTTGGTCGTCGCCAACGCCGCCGCCCACGCCGTGGAGTACGTCGGCCTGCCCGAAGCGCAGCTCAATCTAGCCCAGGCCGTCACCTACCTCGCCGCCGCGCCAAAGTCCAACGCCTCCTACGTCGCCCTGAAGCGCGCCCTCGCCGATGTGGAGGCCGAGCGCGCCCGCCCGGTCCCCAAGCCCATGCGGGACAGTCGCAGCGGCACGGGCCGGGCGGCCAAAGGCGACACGCCGTACCTGTACCCGCACGACTACCCCGGCGGCTATGTGGCGCAGGAATACCTGCCCGAAGGCGTCCAGACACAGCCCTATTATGAGCCGACGGAGAACGGCGCGGAGGCAGCCATAAAAGCTCGTATGGCGGAAAGACAGGCGGAGCATGAGTCCTGAAGACGCGCGGCAGGAACAAGTCGCCTATTACCGGCGCAAAGGAGACGCCCCGTTTAAGATGACGGCTTCGAAAGTACGGTTAGCAATGACGTCCATGGGATAGCCAGAAACGAACGTCGGCGAACTCTGCAAAGAACTGGGGATTACGCGACAAACGCTCTACCGCTACGTTGCTCCCGATAGCACCCTGCGGCAAGATAGGCACATGCTTTTGGGTGAGAAACGAGGATAACGTCAATCATGCACTGGCTTTTGCAGCCCTTCCACCCACGCGACGTGACCAATACACAAAAGCTGATCCTCTCCGCAGCGCCCGAACGCCGGGAGTGCGTGGAAGCTTGGTCCCAGATGCCAAGCGAACCCGAGGAAGAGGGCTTTATCCGGCGGGACTATGTAGTCGTGACTGCCAATGACCCTACAGCAGTAATCGGCTATGGAGCGATCTGGCCGCAACGCGAGGGACGCTTTCGCATGGATCTAATCGTTGCGCCAGGCTGGCGGCGCCAGGGGATTGGCAGCGCCCTCTTTCATCATCTGTTGAATGAACTCCAAGATCAGAAGGCGACGATAGTGCAAGCGCGAACGCCAGAGGATCGCGCTGAAGCCCTGGCGTTTCTGGTGCGTCGCGGCTTTACCGAGACCAATCGTATGACTCATCTGAGGCTCCAAGTTACCAACGCCTCCACGACGGATCTGACAGCACTGACGATGCACATGAAGTCGCAGGGGATCACCATTGTAACGCTTGGGCAGGAGCAAAAGCAGGTCTCTGAGTATGCCGAGAATATCCAAGCAATGTTATGCACAGCCAACCCTGAGCGCGTGGGAAATCCCTACCGCGTGGGCAATGAGGCGGAATGCTGTAGTGCCGAAGATGCGAAACGCATCTGGGAATCCTATCGGCCGTTGCAACCGGATGCTTTCTTTCTGGCGAAGATGCGAGAAGGATATGTTGGTTTAAGTTTTCTGGAAGTAGGCAACGCAGCGGGACCAGTAGTCCAGGGGGATACGGCTGTGCATAGAGACTGGCGACGGCAAGGGGTTGCCACGCTTCTGAAACTGCATACGATCCTCTATGCCCAGCAGCATGGTTTTGCCCAGATCGCTACAAGCACGGCCAGCCCAGGTATGCTGGCTCTGAACCAACGTCTTGGATATGAGGTTAAATGGGCGGAAGTTCGTATGGTCAAAGAACTCACGACGGGTTGACCCTGGAAAAGTGGAGAAACCTGACGACTGGTGCAAAGTGTGTTTTTGCACGAATCCTTACCGCCTGCCTTCAGAGCCTTTGTCTGTTACTTCAAAGAGGGCACCCTCGTTGCACTTTACCGGAAGCAGAAATATCAGATAAAGGTTATCCAGCGCTACCTGTGGAACTGGGACGGCAACAAGAAAACGCTTGAAGAGTGGGCCGTAGATTATAACGCAATTATGGATTGTCTTCTGTTGGAGCCACGCAAGCCGAATCATTTTCTGCACGGCTCCGGGGCGCCTTACCCATGATCCATCTCCTGCTGAATCTGCTCGGGCTGCTGGCCGTCTACTGCTGGTGGGTGGAACCCACCTGCCTCAGCGTCACCCACCACGCCGTTTCCGACTCTGACCGGCCGCTCACCAACCCGGTTCGGGTCCTGCTGCTTACGGATTGGCACCTGGGGAGGTGGACACGGCCCCGCGTCCTGCGGTCGAAGATGAGGAAGGAAGACGGGCAACCGCAGGGGGCCGAATAGTTGAGTACGGCGTGCTGCATGGTTCGGTTTCCGTTTCCAAATCTATCAGACACGCGCTCTCGCACTCTAGGTGGGGCAGCATCTATCCGAAAAAGTCATCCGGGAGTATAAGTCGTGGCTACCGAAAATTATAAGCGCGTTCACATCATCGGCTCCGGTGGGAGCGGGAAGACCACACTGGCCCGAAAACTGGCGGTTATCATGGATGCACCCCGTTACGAGTTGGACCATATCGGTTACGAGAACGGTGCCAAGCGTTCACAGGAAGTGCGTTATGAGGATGTGCGGCGGATCGCGTCTCAGCCGACCTGGGTGTCAGAGGGAGGGTTTGTTTGGTGGGTGAACGATCTGCTTCAAGGCGCGGACGTCATCGTCTGGCTCGACCTACACTGGATAATCTGCTACCGGCGGATTGTAATACGCCACATCCGGGCCGACATCGCCGGCAACAATCCTCACCCCGGTTTCCTGAAGATGCTCAACTTCGCCAAGGGTGTGCGCCCCTATTATTTGAACCCTGTGCCCGCCGTTCCGTCCGCCGCCGATGATGACGCCGCGTGGAATCGCGCTGCCGTAGCACAGGTTCTCGATCTCTACTCGGATAAAGTGATCCACTGCCGCCGCCCCGCAGACGTGGCCGCTTTTCTGTCGCAGGTCGGGAACTATACGCGCGTGATAGACAAAGTACCATGAACCAAAACATACAGAACGAACAGATCGCCTATTACCGCGCCCGCGCGGGCGAGTACGACGAGTGGTTCCGGCGCGATGGGCGCTATGACCGGGGGCCGGAAGCGAACGCACGGTGGGCCGAGGAGATCGGCCAAGTGTCGGACGCGCTGGCAGCCTTCAACCCTATCGGCGACGTGCTGGAACTGGCGGCGGGGACGGGCTGGTGGACGCGGCGCTTGGCGCAACACGCGGCCAGCGTGACGGCGCTGGATGCCTCGCCGGAGACTCTGGCAATCAACCGGGGGAAGCTGGGTGACGCGCCCGTCCGGTACGTCGAGGCCGACGTTTTTGACTGGCCGCCGGACCGGCAGTACGATGTCGTCTTCTTCAGCTTCTGGCTGTCCCATGTGCCGCCGGAGCGGTTTGACGCCTTCTGGGGCCTGGTCCGGGCCTGCCTCAAGCCGCAGGGCCGGATGTTCTTTCTTGACTCGCGCTACGAGGAGACCTCTACGGCGGCGGATCACCGGCTGGAAGGGGAAGACGCCACGACGACTCTGCGCCGGCTCAATGACGGGCGCGAGTTTCGGATTGTCAAGGTCTTCTACCGGCCTGACGATCTGGCACTACGCCTCGCGGCCCTGGGCTGGAAAGTGACGTTGCGGACGACACCGAACTATTTTCTTTACGGGAGGGGTACATTCGCGCGATGATCCGTTTGCTGCTGAACCTTCTGGGACTGCTGGCCGCTTACTGCTGGTGGGTGGAACCCACCTGCCTCAGCGTCACCCACCACGACGTCTCCGACCCCAATCAGCCGCTCACCACCCCCGTGCGCGTCCTGCTGCTGACAGACTGGCATCTGGGAAAGCTTACGCGGCCCCGTGTCCTGCGGTCGAAGATCAACCGCCTCCTGCGGCGGCACCGGCGCCACCCGTTCGACCTGGTGCTGCTGGGCGGCGACTTCATTGATGACGACGCACGCCACCTGCCCCTGCTCACCGCCACGCTGCGGCAGATGCGCGAGTTCGGCGTTCCTCTGCTCGCCGTGCTGGGCAATCACGACCATACCAGCTTCGGCGGGGACGCAGCGCCTCTGGTCGAGTGCCTCCGGGCGCGCGGCGTGACGGTGCTCCGAAACCAGGCGGCGGCGGTTCAGGTCGGGTCGCAGCGGCTTCTGGTCATCGGGCTGGAGGACCTGCAAGAGTCGCCGGCCTACTACCAGGCCGACGTGTACCAGACGCCCGACCACTACCGGCGGGCGGCAGCCGAGTTGGATTGGTACGCGCGGTTCAACCGCCTGGAGCCGCACACGCCGCGTCTGCTGCTGGCGCACAACCCGGATGCCGTTTGGGTGCCGGGACTCAGGCCGCTGGCGACAGTGGCGGGCCATACACACGGCGGTCAGGTGATGCTGCTGGACTGGCTGAGTCGGTGGTTCCACCGGCGGCTGGACCGGCACCTGCCGCCCGGCAGCGCCGTCACCTGGGCGGGACGGCAGGTGATCAACGGACGCACGTTGATCGTCAGCCGGGGCATGGAAGGGGCTGCCCTCCCCCTCCGCCTGGGGCGCGCCCCAGAAGCGGTCGTCATTGCATTATCGTGAGGGCTTCGGCAGGGGACTCACGTTGACGCCCGCCTGCATTTTGTGGATAATGGCAGGGCATATCCGTTCGCTTAACAACTTAGGGAGAAAGCAGCTGCGTGGACAACTTTAGCCAGATTGATCGGCAGGTTTCGGAGTGGATCGAGGCGCACCGACAGGAGATCGTCGAAACGACCCAGGGCCTGCTGCGTATCCCCAGCGTCGAAAGCACACCCGCGTCCGGCGCGCCCTTCGGGGCGGAGACCCGGCAGGCGCTGGACTACGCCGTGGGCGTCGGGGAGCGGCATGGGCTGACGCCGAAGCACCTGGATGGCTATGCGGCCCATGCCGAGTGGACCGCACCGGGTGTCGCCCCGGACGCGCCCATCGTCGGCGCGCTGGCCCATGTGGACGTGGTCCCCGCCGGGACAGGCTGGACGCACCCGCCGTTCGGGGCCGAGATTGAGAACGGCAAGATTTACGCGCGCGGCGCGACCGACGACAAAGGCCCGGCGATGGCCGCGCTCTGGGCGCTGCTGGCCGTCAAGGAGTGCGCCGTGCCGCTGACGCGCCGCATCCGGCTGATCTTGGGGGCCAATGAGGAAAGCGGCTTCGGCTGCGTCAAGCACTACTTCGCGCACGAGGAGATGCCGGTGACGGGCTTCACCCCGGATGCCATGTTCCCGCTGGTTTACGCCGAGAAGGGCATCGCCAACGCCGTGCTGACTCACCCCGCGCCGCCGGAGGGCGGACACATCCGCATCATTTCGCTTGTCGGCGGGCAGCGCCCGAACATGGTGCCGGACACCGCCGAGGCCGTGCTGCAAAACCCGGCCCCACGTGCCGCCGTCGTCGCACGTTTGAATGCCGTGGTCGGCATCACGACCGAAGACATGGAAGGCGGCAGTCTGCACGTCGTCGCCAAAGGCGTTTCCGCCCACGGCAGCACGCCGGAGAACGGCGTTAACGCCATCGCCGTGCTGTGCGACGCCCTGCTGCTGCTGGACCATCAGGAAGACCAAAGACAGGTCATCCGTCTGATCCATGACTGGGCGGGCGACACCACGGGCGGGACGCTGGGGATCGCGGGGCGCGACGATGTGGCCGGACCGCTGACCAGCAATCTCGGGGTGGTCGCGCTCCAGGACGGCAAGGCGTCACTGACATTTAACATCCGCTATCCGGCCACCTGGAACTCGGAAACCCTGCGCGGGTGTTTAAAGGACGGCGTTTCGGGAACGGGGTGGACGCTGGAGTCGCTGTCCGACCAGCCGCCCCTGTATGTGCCGCAGGATGACCCCTTGGTGGCGACGCTGCTTCAGGTATACCGTGACGAGACCGGCGACGACACCGCGCCGCTGACGATGGGCGGCGGGACCTATGCCCGCTCGATGCGAAAAGGCATCGCCTTCGGCCCCGGCTTCCGGGATGCCGATCCGACCGACGGCGGCGCGCACGAGAAGGACGAATGCTGGCCTGTGGAGCACCTGATCCGGGCCGCCAAAATTTACGCCCGCGCCCTGGCGCGTCTGGCGAGCGAGTAGAGCAGTAGTATCATGTCCAACACCAGGCAGACCGTTGTTGTCGCCATGAGCGGCGGCGTGGACTCGTCCGTGGCCGCCGGCCTGCTCCAGTGGCAGGGCTATGACGTCATCGGCATCACCATGCAGATTTGGCAGGAGAGCGCGACTGAGACCAAAGGGGTCGGCTGCTGCTCCCTGGGCGCGGTCGAAGACGCCCGCCGGGTCGCCGCCAAACTGGACATCCCCCACTACGTCCTGAACTTCCGCGAGTTCTTCGCCGAGAAGGTGATCGAGAACTTCGTGGACGAGTACAAGCGTGGCCGCACCCCCAACCCCTGCGTCAACTGCAATCGGTATGTCAAGTTCGACGCCCTGCTCGCCAAGGCGCGCGCTCTAGGCGCTCATTACCTGGCGACGGGCCATTATGCCCGCGTCGAGTTCGAAGAGGACGTGCGCCGCTGGACGCTGCGCCGCGCCCTGGACGGGAGCAAGGACCAGACCTACGCGCTGTACCACTTCACGCAGGAAGAGCTGGCGCATACCCTGATGCCGCTGGGTCTGGTCACGAACAAGGCCGAAACGCGGGCCATCGCCGCCGAGCTGGGCCTGGCCGTCCATGACAAGCCGGACTCGCAGGAAATATGCTTCGTCCAGGGCGGCTCCTATACGGACTTTCTCGCGCAGACCGCCCCGGAAACTGTCCAAAGCGGCGACATCGTGGACACGGGCGGCAGGCGGCGCGGGACGCACGACGGCATCGCGTTCTACACCATCGGTCAGCGCCGCCGGCTCAACGTCGGCTCCCCCATCCCGCTGTATGTCGTAGACATCAACGCCGAGACGAACACGGTCGTGGTCGGCGGCAGCGACGACCTGATGGCGGAGGGATTGGTCGCCGACGACATTAATTGGGTCGGGATCTCCGGTGTGCAGGAATCGCGCCCTGTCCTGGTGAAAATACGTTATAACATGGCGTCTGTGCCTGCCGTCGTACAAAAAGGCGGGCAAGAAGGTGAGATTGTCGTCCGCTTCGACACCCCGCAGCGGGCTGTGACCCCCGGCCAGTCGCTGGTGCTGTACGACCTGAGCGGCGACTCGGTACTGGGCGGAGCGGCCATCCAACGGCGCCTGTGAATGGGATTATCACGACGGGATTACAATCCAGACATGCCTGACCATGACCAACGAAACAGCATCGGCCAAAACAGCATCGGCCAAAACAGCATCGGCCAAAACAGCATCGGCCTTTTGATCCTGGCGGGAGTCGGCGCGGGCGCGCTCACGGGCGCCCTGCTTGGCCTCCTGGTGTCCCGCCGGCCCCGCGTGCAATCCCGCGATGAAATCGGGGAAACTGTGGATGACCTGAAGCGCCGCGCGGAACAAATTTTAACCGAGCTGTCCCAAACGTCTGCCGCCTCCCCTGAGATGCCGCGCTCCCTGTGAATGACCGCAAAACTTTGCCAAAGGAGATCGTAATTTGAACCTCACGATGAACAGCCGCATTCCCGACGAGACGACCTGTATCCTGGACATTGAAGGAGAGGTGGACGTTTACACGTCACCGCAGCTTAAGCAGGACCTGGTGCATCTCGCCGAGCGCGGCGTCAAGCGCGTCATCATCAACCTGTCTAAAGTCGAGTATCTGGACAGCACAGGGCTGGGCGTCCTGATCGGCGGCCTGAAGCGTCTGCGCGAGGCAGGCGGTAACCTCGCCCTCGTTGGGCCAGGGATGCGAATCCAGCGCATCTTCGAGATCACTGGCCTGAACAAGATATTCGACATCTACTCCACCGAAGACGAGGCCGCCGCCAAAGAAGGGGTGGCCTTATGACCGACACGCAAGCCGAAACAGTTCAGCTCACCATCCCCTGCCGCCCTGAATATGTCGGCGTCGCGCGCCTCGCCGTTCTGGGCATCGCGAGCCGGATGCCGTTCTCCTATGACGAAGTGGAAGATGTCCGCCTTGCCGTGGGCGAGGCCTGTACGCACGCCGTCGAGCGCGCCGGGGGCGGGACGGCCACGATCCGAATTGTCACCACGGTGGCACTCGATGCGCTGACCATCGAGATCACGGACGACATCGCCGAAACGGATGCCGCCGCCCCCTCCGAAGAGGCCCAGCTTCTGGCAGAGGCCGGCGTGGACCAGCAGGGCCTGGGCGCCTTGCTGATGGAGATTCTCGTAGACAAAGTCGAGATCGAGACCACGGCTGCGGGCACACGAGTCGTGCTGACCAAAAACGCTCCTGAGTAGCGACGACTTTATTAGAACGGCACTCTGAAACGAAATGACTGTCATGACACAGAAAAAGGCGGCTGACTGGACACAGGACGATGCCGAAACCTTGTTCGCCCGGTATGCCCGGGGCCGGGACCCTCAGATGCGGGACCGGCTCGTCGTGATGCATCACAATCTGGTCCGTTACCTCGCGGGAAAGTTCGTCAACCGTGGCGAACCGCTTGAGGATTTAATTCAGGTCGGCACCATCGGCCTGATCAACGCGATTGACCGCTTCGACTCGGCGCGCGGCACCAAGTTCTCGACTTATGCGACGCCGACCATCGTCGGCGAGATCCGCCGCTACTTCCGGGACAAGGCGTGGAGCCTAAAGGTGCCGCGCCGCTTGCAGGAGCTGAACCAGACCGCCTCAAAGGCGCAGGAACACCTCAGCAGCAGGCTGGGCCGTCCGCCGACGATCCAGGAGGTTGCCCAGCGGATCGGGGCGACTGAGGAGGAGACGCTGGAAGCGATCGAGCTGGGGAATGCTTATGACACGGTCTCCCTGGACAGCAAGATGATGCACGATTCGGACAGCGCGCCGCTCTCGCTGGCCGAGTTCGTCGGGGCCGAAGACGAGTCCTTGCGAAGCCTGGGGACCTACGGTGACCTGGACCACGCCCTGGAGTCCCTAGAGCCGCGTGAGCGCGCCATTATCATCCACCGATTTTTCAAGGACATGTCCCAGGCGGAGGTCGCCAAGCAGCTCAACATCTCGCAGATGCACGTCTCGCGCCTGCAAAACCGCGCCTTGACCCAGCTCAAGCGCCTGATGGTCAGTGACGTGTAACCTTGCTTCATCATCTTCCTCTCACTGACAATGACAATCGAAAGGGGCGCGGCAACTGCCGCGCCCCTTGTTGTGTTTGTTCGATCACACGCCTTCTTTACTGCGGCGCATCAGGTCTTCCGCGTCGTTGCGGTGCTTGACCTCATACCCCGTCAGCGGCTGGATGTGGGTGTGGATGGCGTCCAGGAAGTCGCTCGGGAAGGGGAAGAAGGCGTCTTCCACTTCATCGGGCGGCGCGACCCAAACTTGCTTAAGGTCGTAGCAGTAGGCCACGTTGGCCGGGCGTATCCCACCACTGTAAGAACTCGTCGGTTTGCTTGCTCTCATGGGTGCCGCTCTCCGGGTCCATGTAAACGACGTGCTCACCACGTTCCCCCAGATGCCTGATTTGGAAGACGACAACGGCATGATCACCGACCAGCTCAGCCAGAGGGTTTGGGTTGGCGATGGTGACAATGACAGGCTCATCGTCCTCCCGAACCGCCTCACAGATGCCTTCCCAATCGCCCTCCATATCCAAAACATCCATGTCGAACTCAGCTACCAAGGCATCACGCAGGCTCTCAATGCTATCGTCCCAACGACACCCGCCCCCCGACTGCACCCGGCACCAGTCAGCGACCTGATCCATGCTGACCTCCCCCTGCCCAAGATACTCCAGCACAGACAGTACGGCTGTGGGGAGGCAACTCCAGCCGGTTTGCTGCCGGTGCTGCGGGAAATTGGTAATCATGCGATGGTCCCGGTGGCAGCCCGCAAGGCCCCAATGCCTGACAGCACTTCCCCATCCGGGTCCAGTTCAACGTGGGCGACAAAGGCTTGGGTGTTGCGGAGGTGCAACGGGACGAGCCAGCCAGTGTCCCGTCTCTCCGGCAGACCGACCAGCAGACTGTCACCCAAGTTCCGGCTGGCCCAAGTCAGAGCGATCCCGCGAATGGCCTGCGTCAGTAGCAGTTCTTCCGCACGCTTTCGCAGGAGCGGTTCCAGTTCCGGCCAAAGAAGGGTTTGCACGGTCTCCCGAATCAGTTCCCTGTTCCGCAGGCCGGCGAGGACTTCGGGGAATGCGAGAAGCACCTCAGCTTGAATCTCTTGCGCGATCTGATGCTTATACGAGTTCAGCCAGTGCTCGAAGCCATGAGAGGCGAAGGCATCCAGCCAAGGTCGGAAGCCGTTCCGCCGCTCAGCGCGTTGACGGGGCACCCGCAGGGAGGTGTTGCTCAAGATATATCGCTCCACTTCAGCAACGGCCTCCGAGACAGCAGCCTGCATCCGCTTTTTCGTCGTCGGCTGGGCGAGCCAAGCAGTCAGCGCTTGAATGGGCGCGGTGACATCAGGAAGGTCTAAAGTGGTGGACATGAGGCCGTTTCTCCTCTTCCAGTATACCGCATTTTGTTTGGCAGAATAAAACAGGGCGCGGCGGTTGCCGCGCCCCTTGTGTTTGTCCGATCACACGCCTTCTTTACTGCGGCGCATCAGGTCTTCCGTGTCGCTGCGGCGCTTGACTTCATAGCCGGGCAGTGGCTGGATATGGGTGTGGATGGCGTCCAGGAAGTCGCCGGGGAAGGGGAAAAAGGCGTCTTCCACTTCGTCGGGCGGCGTGATCCAGTTGCGGGTGCCGACGATGACGGGCGGGGTGGCGAGATCAAGGCGTTATCACGAAAGCACGGGAATCTGCCATATTCCAATAGTCCACAAACTCTCGCTTCGTAACCCGTTCTAAGCCGCCACTCAGTGGATCCATGTAGGTGACGGATTCCGAGCCGTGGTTGCCATCAGAGATTATTCCAATGACCACTACGGCATGGTCTCCATTAAAATCACGGAACGGCATTTGGAGGGTGACTATGACTGGCTGCGGATCATCGGGATAGTCCACTATTTCTCGCAAACGTTCCCAAGCGTCCGCTTCTGTTCGCTCTCTGATCTCATCGACTGTAAACCCTGCATCGGCAAGCCCATCAAGAGCATCCGTCCAAAGGCATCCCAAAATGCCTTCTTGGCACCATTCAGAAACATCTTCCTGAGATGGCACTTGGCCCTGCCATCGAAGAACGGCCCGTACAGCAGTGGGCAAACAACTGTTGCTACCGGTTGCCTGCCGCAACTGCGGGAAGTTTTCGATCATGGATGGCTTTCAAAAGTGTTTCCCGTGACGAAGTTAAAGGCACGAGAACATTCCCATCTTTATCCAAGACGACATAGCCTAACCGCTCACCGACACCGGTAACCGCCAGCGGCACGTTCCAAACGCCGTCTCGAGAATCAGGCATACCCACGAGAACAGCATCGCCCAGGTGGTTTCGAACCCAATCCGAGGCAAGGCCGCGCACTGCATAAGAACGCAGTACAGCCTCAACGTCCGGCCAGACCTTGTCTTCAACGATGTTTTTGATCGTGTTCGGGTCCGTGAGTCTTTGGGCGATACCCGGAAACTGCTTACGGAATTGCTCTTGAATGCCCGGCCCAAGATTCCGATGGCAGGAACGCAGCCATTCTGCAAATGCTCGACTCCGCTCTTCCTGCGTTCGCGGCACTCGCAAGGAGGTATCAGCCTTGAGATTCTCAATCGCTTGCTGAATGCAAAGATTAAGTCTTTTTTGTGTTTCCGGCTCTATCAACCACTGCTGGAGCACCTCAGTTTGATTAGCGTCATTCATGACGTACCTCCTAGCGGTATTATACCCCTTCTGTGCTGCGGCGCATCAGGTCTTCCGTGTCGCTGCGGCGCTTGACTTCATAGCCGGGCAGTGGCTGGATATGGGTGTGGATGGCGTCCAGGAAGTCGCCGGGGAAGGGGAAAAAGGCGTCTTCCACTTCGTCGGGCGGCGTGATCCAGTTGCGGGCGCCGACGATGACGGGCGGAGCGTCGAGGTGATTGAAGGCGAACTGGGTAATCTTGGCGGCCATCGTCTGCAAGACCGATCCGCGCTCGCAGGCGTCGGAGGCCAGCAGGATCTTGCCGGTCTTCTGGACGCTGGCGACGACCTTCTCGTAGTTGAACGGGACGATGGAGCGGGCGTCAATGACCTCGCAGGAGAGGCCATAGTCGGCTTCCAACGTTTTGGCAGCCTCTAAAGCGCGGTACAGCGTCGCGCCGACGGTCAGAATAGTCAGGTCGCTGCCCTCGCGCTTGATGTCCGGCTCACCCAGTGGGATTTCGTAGGGCTGGGCGGGGACGCCCTCGGTTCCGTGGAACAGCTCGGTCTGGTCGTAAACGCGCTGGCTCTCGAAGAAGACCACGGGGTCCGTGCCGGTCAGGGCGGTCTGCATCAGGCCCTTGGCGTCGTAGGGTGTGACGGGGAAGACGACCTTGAGGCCGGGGATGTGGGCGCACAGCGCTGTCCAGTCCTGGGAGTGCTGCGCGCCGTACTTGGAGCCGACCGAGACGCGCAGGACGACCGGCATTTGGAGCAGCCCGCCGCTCATGGACTGCCACTTGGACAGTTGGTTGAACACCTCGTCGCCCGCGCGCCCCAGGAAGTCGCAGTACATCAGCTCGACCAGGGGCCGCCCGCCTTCGAGGGCGTACCCGACGGCCGTTCCGGCAATGGCCGCCTCGGAGATGGGACTGTTGAACAGGCGGTGATAAGGCAGCGCCTCGGTCAAGCCCTGATAGACACCGAACGCCCCGCCCCAGTCCCGGTTCTCCTCGCCGTAGGCGACCAAGGTCGAGTCGGTGTAGAAGCCGTCGAGAACCGCTTCAAATAGCGCATCGCGCAGGCCGATGCACTTGCCTTTCGGCAGGAGTTCGCCGCCCTCACCGATGCCCGAACGCGAACGCCCGGCCAGCTTCTTGACGCGCGGGTTGTCGTTTTTGGCGATCAGTGTTTCGGGAGTCCGCTCGGCGTCATACGACGCGACTTTCCCATTGGAGAACATGGTTGTCTCCAGCAGGCTGCCCGGCGCATAGAGATCGGCGCGCGGCGAGACTTGGAGGTCAATCGCCTTCTTGTAGGCCCTGAGAATGGCCGCGTCTATCTTCGCGTGGACGCCGTCCAAGTCTTCGCGGGTAGTCAGCCCGTTCTGCATCAGTTCTTCGCCGTAGGTGAGCAGCGAGTCCACCTGCCGCCACTCCTCGATCTCGGCCTTCTCGCGGTACGAGGATGCATCCGAGGGCGAGTGCCCGCTGAAGCGATAGGTGATGGTATCCAGCAGGACAGGGCCGTCGCCCTTTTCCAGAAGTTCCTTCTTGCGCGCGATGGCGTCAATGACGGCCAGGGGGTTGTAGCCGTCCACGCGCTCGGCGTGCATCTGGTCCGGGGTCAGGCCCGCGCCCATGCGGACCAGGGTCCCGAAGCCCATCGTCTCGCCGACCGGCTGGCCGCCCATGCCGTAGAAGTTGTTGACGAAGTTGACGATCAGCGGCAACCCGCCGCCGAGAGCCTGGTCCCACAAGGTCTTGAACTGGTCCATTGTTGCAAAGCACAGCGCTTCCCAGGTTGGCCCACATCCCGCCGCCGCATCGCCGATGTTGCAGATGACCAGGCCCGGCTTGCGGTTGACTCTCTTATACAGCGCCGCGCCGACGGAGATGTCCGCCGAGCCGCCGACGATGGCGTTGTTCGGGTAGACGCCGAACGGCGTAAAGAAGGCGTGCATGGAGCCGCCCATGCCCTTGTTGAAGCCGGTCTCGCGCCCGAAAATCTCCGCCAGCGTCCCGTACAGCAGGAAGTCCACCGCGAGGTCTTTGACCGAACCCTCGGCGTCTCCTTCGACCACCTTCAGGATCGCCCCACCCCAGAAGCCTTTCATAATGCCCATCAGGGCATCGTCGTCGAGCTTCTCAATCGCGGATAGCCCCTTCGCCAGAATGTCCCCGTGCGACCGATGCGACCCAAAGATATGGTCGTCCACGCTCAGCAGGTACGCCTGCCCAACCGCCGACGCCTCCTGCCCGATGCTCAGGTGGGCCGGGCCGCGATGGTTGTACTCGATGCCCTCATACTTGTTGGTCGTCTTGACCTCTTGCAGCATAGACTCGAAGGCCCGAATGACCGCCATGTCGCGGTGTATCCGTATCAGGTCCTCGCGGGCGAACCTGTCCAGCTCATCCGCCATCGTCTTGCCGTACTGGTTGGCCGGGATCGGCTCGAACTCGACCAGGTGCGCCTTGCGGACCTCGTCCGGGCGGATCATCAGTGATTTCGGCATCGTTCGGTTTCCTTTAAACTGTGATTGTTCCTTGCAGCCAGCCTTGAAGGTAATCCCTCAACGATGGCGCAATAATTTTATGCGTATCATCTTCATGGTCCCAGGCATAGATTTCGGTTGTGGGAATACGGCCGCTCTCTATCCTATAGGCGAACAGATCACCGTTGCCTGCATCAGCAAAGAACAAGAACATATCAAATGTCTTCAGCCTGTTTGGCTCATAACCGACCCGATAGGCGGCTGTATTCTCAATGATCTGGTCAGTTGACCAGAGCAGACTAACACCATAGTCCCCATCAACGCCGTTTGTCTCAGCTAACAAGCTTTTCAACTCCTCTGGCAGTTCTACCCGAACCGATTTCTCGACTTGGTGGAGTTGTTCAGTGGTGGCGGGAGGGAAAAATTTAGCTTTTCCTTCAAGACCTTCTATCAATTGCTTCCACATAAGCTCTGTTTAACCCTCAATGGTGGCGTCTCGGAGGAACTTTGCGATGGCGGCAAAATCCTCCTGTGTTGTCTTTCTCTTATCCGGCCAGCGATTGAACACTTGTGCGCCCATGTGATAAGTGTGTTTAATGGGGAGCGGCGTTATGGAGCTAAGATAGCGGGTAGCAGACTGCGCCTTTCTGCCGATCAGAACAATCATCTGCAAACGAGGAAGCAGACCAAGCAGCCCGCGTAGATATGGCCGCGCCTCCTGAATATCTTTGGCTCTAACCGGCAGAATATGCCCGTTTTCACCGACGTACCAAGGACAGATATTCCAAAGCAAAGTGTCTTGGCGCGGTATTCCGGCGTCTTGCATTAAATGCCACAGATTTTCTGCTGTCGGGTCAGGATTGTTGCGCGAAACGAAGCCATGCCGAGCCTTTGGCCCCGGCGCTTCCAACAGAAACAAGGCCCTGGCCTGAATACCGCCATCGTAGGGGTCGAAATCCGGGATTTGATAATCCTCACCGCACTTAGCCCTGACAGATAGTAGGTAGTCAGTGAGCGGCTTCATATGCGGCAACATCAGCATTTCTTGCCGACGCAAACGCTCTACCTCATTTTTCAACGAGTGAAATGTATCTTCTGACATGGCTTCACTGACTCCCATATGCTTTTTTCATGGCTGTCTTTTGAGCGTCTCTATCTCCGCCCGCAGACGCGCGACTTCCGCCTCGGCATCTTGGGCACGGCGGGCTTCTGCCGCCAGACGGTCCGCCTGCTCTAACGCCGTCGGCAGGAACTCGCCTTTGGCCGGGTTGTAGAGGCGAAGCCGCTCACCTTCCTGCACCAAATCCAGCCCTAGCTGCTCACTGTGAAAACGGCTATTGACGAGTTCCAGCCGGATGTAACGCCCGTTTTGCAGGCGATACCCTTGCAGGCGGGGGCGCAGATAATCGCCGGTCGGATCGAAGAGGAAGTATTCCGGCGTTCTCAGCGTCCGCTCATAAAGCGGCAACTTGGTATCGGTGTCTTCGCGCCGGGTCTTCTTCGAGGTGACTTCAAAGACCACATCGGGCGCCAAACCGCCTTCTTCCCAGGCGAGGTACTTGTCGCGCAAGTGCATCCCAACGCCGAAGACGACATAAGTATCCGGCGAGACCCTTGCTTTCGAGTTGCCTTCCTCGTAATAGAGGAAGTTGTTACCGGAGACGTAAACATCTTCACGGTCGTTAAAGTGCATCCGTAAGCCGTTTATCAGGTATGCCATGACCCGGAAATGGCGGTCGCCTTCCGCGAAAGGTTTGCCGTCGCTATCCGGGTAGAAGACGCGCCGTTTCTTGTCGGCAGTGAACGCCATGAGGATGCCTTATCTTACTTCCGCTCGTCCATCGGCTGCCACCTCAGGTCGCGGGGGCCGACGTAGACCGAGTCAGGGCGGATGATGCGGTTGTCTTCGAGCTGCTCGATCATGTGGGCGGTCCAGCCGGACGTGCGGCCCACGGCGAAGACGGGGGTGAACAGGGCGGAGGGGACGCCGACGGCGTGCAGGATGAGGGCGGCGTACAGCTCGACGTTGGCGTACAGGTCGCGGCCCGGCTTGAGTTCGGCCAGCACGTCTATTGTGGTCTGCTCGACCGACTTGGTGAGGTTTAAGAGTTCATAGTCGTTGGTCAGGGCGGCCATCCTCTCGGCGGCGGCGCTTAGGATGGCGGCGCGGGGGTCGCGGACCTTGTAGATGCGATGGCCGAAGCCCATGATGCGCCGGCCCGCCGCCATTTCGGCGCGGATGTAGGCACCTGTCTGGTCGGGTGAGCCGATCTCGCGGAGCATGTCCAAGACGGGGCCGGGGACGCCGCCGTGCTTGGGGCCTTTGAGGGCGCCGACGGCGGCGGTGAGAGCTGAGACCATGTCGGAGTCGGTGGAAATGGCAACGCGGGCGCAGAACGTCGAAACGTTCAGGCCGTGCTCAGAAACGGCTACCATGTAGGCGTTCAGGCCGTCCACACGGGCCTGTTCTGGTTCGACGCCTTCCAGCATGTACAGGAAGCCTTCCGCCAGGCCGTGCTCCGGCTTCGGCGCGATGATCTCCTGCCCCGACCGGAGACGCCAGGTGTGGGCGACGAGGGCCGGCATCTGCGCCTGGAGGCGGGCGGCGCGGCGTTTTGCGGGTGCAAGGTCCAGACTATCCACATCGGAATCGCCGACCGAGAGCATGGCGGCACCCATGCGGAGCATGTGCATCCCCTCGGCGTGAGGGGCGAGGCTGGTCAACGCGGCGAGGACGGGCGCGGGCAGGGCGCGCGCCCGGCTCATCTCGGCCTTGAGGTCGTCGTATTCGGCGCGATCGGGCAGCTTGCCGTTCCACAAGAGATACGCGACTTCCTCAAATGTAACTTTGCCCGACAGCTCGCCAATGTCGTAGCCGCGCAGGGTCAGCCTGCCGTTCTGGCCGTCCACTTCGGCAATTTTCGTGGCGGCGGCGGTGACGCCTTCCAAGCCTTTCGCGATAACGGGTTCCGTTGCCATGATGCTCTCCTTCTAAATCTCGCCTAATCCAGCCGCTCGGCCGGGTAGTCCCGCTCCCGCAGGGCGGCGATGATGCGGTCCTGGTGCGCCCGGTCCTGCACCTCCACGAGCAGTTCCACGCCGGTGACGCCCAGCGCGATGTGCCGGCTGAGGCGGTTGTGGTTGACCATGATGATGTTCCCGCGCTCACCCGCGACTACATCCAGCAGGCCCGCCAGCGCGCCGGGCCGGTCGTCGCAGGCCGTCAGCAGGCGCAGGTAGCGGTCCGCGCGCAGCATCTCGCGCTGGGTCAGGTCGGCCAGGGCCAGCGCGTCAATGTTGCCGCCGCACAGGAGGACGGCGGTTTTGCCCCGCGCCTCCGTCCGGCCCGCCAGCAGAGCGGCCAGGCCTGCCGCGCCGCTCGGCTCGACGACCATCTTGGCCCGCTCCAGCAGCAGTAGCAAGGCGGCTGAGACGGCCCCGTCCGGCACCGAAACCACGTCATCGGCGTACTTCTGGATATACCCAAAGGTGCGTGGGGAAGGCGACTTGATGGCGATGCCGTCGCAGATCGTCCGCAGCGGGGCGAGTCGGGGCGTCAGGTGACCCGCGCCGAACGACTGCACGGCGGCATCTGCGCCTTCCGCCTGGACGCCGATCACACGGATGCCCGGCTTCGATTCTTTCAGAGCCGTCGCCACGCCCGCGAAAAGGCCGCCGCCGCCGATGGGGATTAGAACGGTCTCGACGTCCGGCAGGTCTGCGAGCAGTTCCAGCCCCAGCGTCCCCTGCCCCGTGATGATCCCGTCGTCGTCATACGGCGAGATGAAGACCGCGTCCGTCTCGGCGACGAACGCCGCGCACGCCCCGGCCGCCGCGTCGAACGTCCGACCGCCCAGCACGACGCGCGCGCCGTACCCCTCGGTCGCCTTGATCTTGGCGATGCTGGCGTTCTCGGCCATGAAGACCGTCGCTGAAATGCCGAGCAGACGGGCGGCGAGCGCGACGCCCTGTGCATGGTTCCCCGCGCTGACGGCGGCCACGCCCCGCGTGCGCTCCTCCAATGTCAGCAGCGACAGGCGGTGGTAGGCCCCCCGGATCTTGAAGGAGCCGGTCCGCTGCAAGTTCTCGCACTTGAGCACGATGCCGGCCCCGCTGACGCGGCGCGAAACGCCCGCGCTCGTCGCAAGAGGGGTATGGTGGACGACAGCCCGCACGGCGGGCCATGCGGCCTTGATGTCCGCTAGGGTCACACGCGGCTTTTCATTTGTTTCGTCTTCTGCTATAATGTCTCTATCATACAGCGCAAGACAAGAAAAGTCAAGGGCGAAACGAAAGAAAACGAAACTATGTACGCCGAAGAACGGCAGCGCGAGATTTTGGAGCGGGTACGGCGCGAGGGCAAAGTCTCCGTGGAGGCGCTGGCCGAGGCGCTGGGCGTTTCCGCGCCCACGGTCCGCGCCGACCTGGGTACGCTGGAAGCCCGCCGCCTTTTGAGAAGGACGCACGGCGGGGCGATCCTGCCCGAAACAACGCTGTACGAGCCGCCGTATGCCGAGCGCGAACGGGCGCGTCAGGCCGAGAAGGCACGCATCGGCGCGGCGGCGGCGGCCCGCGTCCGGGACCATGAAACGGTGCTCTTGGACGCCGGCACGACGACTTACGAGATTGCGGTGCGTCTCAAAGAACGCCTTGGGCTAACCGTCGTGACCAACTCGCTGGAAGCCGCCTGGGAGCTGATGGACGCTCCGCCCGGTCACATCGAGACGCTGGTGGTCGGCGGCACAGTCCACGCCCACCGCCGGGCAACGCTGGGGCCGCTCGCCGCCGAGTTTTTGGCCCATCTGCACGTTGACCGCGTCTTTCTAGGCGTCAACGGCGTTTCGCCCGCCGCCGGCTACACCGTCGTGGATTTCGATGCCGCCCAAGTCAAGCGCGCCATGATCGCCTGCGCCCGCGAGGTGGTCGTCGTGGCCGACAGCGGCAAGCTCGGCGCGACCGCTTTCGCCTCGATCTGCCCGCTGTCCATGGCCCATCTGTTGATTACGGATGCCCCCGCCGAAGATGACTTGAAAGACGCGCTGGCGGCGGCAGGCGTGGAAGTGATGGTCGCGCCGCCTCCCCTCCGCTAAAGGGAGCCTCAAAGAAGATCAGGGGTCGCTTGAAGCGTGTCGGATGCCTCGGCGTAGAGGTCCAGGTCGGGCTGACCGCTGATCCGGCGGAAGGCGTCTCGAATCTGCGACCGGCCTTCCGCCAGAAAGAAGTCACCCACCCCGGACGCCTTTGCACCGACAAAGTAGATTCCCGGCTCCTCGATGTGCAGGACGCGCTCATAGGTCGCGGCATCCCGGCGATAGCCGACATTGGCGACCACCGAGTCCACCGTCAGGCGCTGCGTCTCGTGGTTGACCTGTAGGGTCACCTGAAACTTGTCGGAGGCGAGGGAGTGCTGGACGGCCTCGACCTGCGTGATCGGGCTATACTGAAGGCAGGGGTGGCCGTTCTTGACCAGCAGGTTTGCCTTCTTCATCAGGGTGTCCCGCCGGGGAAACGGGTCGTTCTCGGCGAGGGGCAGCGGCAACTCGGCGCGGGACTTGGCGGCCCAGACGACTGCCCCGTGCGGCTCCATGCTTACCACTTCGAGGAGGGCGAGCAGCGTCGTCGCGGCGGAAGGACCGTCTCCCACCAGCAGCGTCCGCTTGCCGAGGAAGTGGATGCGGTCCCGCCCCTTGACGTCGGGGACATGATGGAAAATCTGGCGGTAGCCGCCCATTTCGCCCAGCGCGGGCAGCCCGCCCGCCCCCAGCCAGCGCGGCGTATGCGTCACGCCTGTAGCGTCTATGACGTAATCCGCTGTGTAGATGCGCTCCTCGCGGGGGTTGCGCGTCAGCAGGCGGAACCGGCGCGCGGTCCGCTTCTGCGGATCGTCGGAATGCTCTTCGGGGAAAAGGTACGAGCGCCCCAGCGCCACCACGCGGGTTTCGCGCAGGACGGACTCGCCGAGCAGCCGCGCCAGCGGCTCCAGGTACAGGTGGATGAATTCTCCGCCGGTCGGGTAAATCCGGCCCGGCGGGAATTTCTGCACCGTCAGCTTTTCCCTGCGGACCGCCTCGCGCAGCAGCATCTCGCCCAGGGGGCTGCGGTTCGCGGCCCACGGGGTGAACATGCTGACATGCGCCCACGCGCGCACATCGGGCGCGATCTCGGCTTCGCGCTCGAACAGCCAGACGGAATGACCCAGGCGCGAGGCATACAGCGCGGCTTCCAGGCCCAGCGGGCCGCCGCCGAGGATCGCCGCGCGCGGCGGCTCCTGTAGCCGCCGTAGGCGATGCACGGGCAGCTCAGGAGGAGGCGCGTCGGGAGTGATAGAGTCGGGAGGAGTAGACATCATCGGTATTTTACCCAACATCGGCGGCGTTTCAGCTTGACTTTTGGCCCTCGGAACGCCTATAATTTCAAGTCGCCGCGCTTGCGGGGAGTGAGCGGGCGGCTTGAGGAGAGTTATTTGCATTATGCAGCATCAGCCCGCGTCGCGGCGGCGTTGGGATGGATGAGTCTGACGGCCAGTTTGACACCGGCCGCACCCGCCTTAGCCGAAACGAGCTTTCACGCGCGCGTCGGCGCTAAGGTTTGGGCCACACGCCATGGACAGATTGCGCGTGTGACGGTCAACGATCAGCCGCTGGCGACGCTGCGGATCGCTTCAGGAGGCCTGACACCTGCCCAGCGCGCGGAGACGATCAAGGACCGACTGACGGGGCTGGTGTCTGCCGGCCTGACACCTGCCCAGATCGCTGTGGTTTCGGTGGGCGGCGAGGGCTGGGAAATTCGGGGCCAGGGCGCGCGCATCATCCTCGTCAGCCCGCGCGACGGGGCCGCCCAGGGACAATCGGCCCAGCACCTGGCGCGTGTCTGGGCGAAGACGCTGAAATCGCGGCTGGCCGAGCCGCCGCTGTCTCTCGCCCAGCGGCAGATCACCCTGCCCTTCGGCACGACCCGCACGGTGGAGATCGGCGGCGCGGCCGGGGCGGAGGATATCACGCTGGCCGGAGGCGACAGTCTGATCAGCCCGGCGGCTTATGACCCCCGTTCGCGGCGGATCACCCTGCGCGGCGCGCGAGCCGGCGAAGCCCGGCTGCTGGTCCAGGCGGACGGCGCCGCCCTACCGCTGACCGTCTCCGTCCGCAAATACGCCGCGCTGGTTCAGCCGCGCGTGACCATCCGGGTCACCGGGCGGCCTTTCGCGCCCGCCTCCCTGGTGCAGACGGCCCTCTACTTGGGTTTGGAACAGGCGCTTTCCGCCGCAGACGGCGCGCAGATGCGCCTGATGCAATCGCCCCGGCCGGCCGGCAACCTGCGCCCCGGCGCGTCCTTCACGCGCCGCCTGCCGCTGCGAGTCGCCGGCCCGGACCTGCTGCCGGTCGAGGCCGCGCCGCTGATCACGGTCGTCAACCAGCCGCTTGCGCCCGCCCGCGCGGAGACGATGTTTTATTCCAACAACCCGGAGCAGGTCAAGCAGATCCAGACGCTGTTCACCGGGCCGCTGTCGCTCTTCCGTCCCGTTCGGCTCGATTACCATCACCAGAATGAAACCGGCTTCCCCTTGATCTTCCACGCGGACCTGGTGAATGCCTCGGACCAGAGCGCCTCCGTCCATGTGATGGAAGGCGTCGCCGCTCCCGAAGTGGACACTGTGGGGATCGGACGGCGGGCGGGCGCAGCCTTCCTGCAAGCGCTGGACAGCGGTACAGGCGTCGTCGTGGACGTGCCGCCCCACGCCCGGGTCCCGCTCCTGGTGCAGCGCTTCGCGCCCCTGCTGACCGTGAGCGGCATCGTGCAGATCCAGCAGGTCAGCGGCCTGGACCATGGCCTGAGCCTGAGCGTGGTCGCGGACGGGGACCGGCAGGCGCTGGTCTCATCCCCCGGCCATCTGGCAATGGCGATTAGTGGGACGGCGGGGGCGGACGCGCGCCTGATCTCCGCCCCGGCCGCGCCGCTCGCCATGGGGGCCGCGCGCGAAACGTCGCCTTACGTCTTCGGGGCACCGCGCGTCCTGCTGGCGGGCGCGTATGCCGTCGGCGGCTCATGGGCGCACCTCCGGCTCGGCCACGTCGAGTCGCTGAAGAACGCCGCCCGGACACAAACGCTGTGGGGGAACTACGGCGTCAGCTACTTCGTCACCCTGAGTCTTTCCAATCCTACCGCGCAGGCGCGGACGGTGGGCCTGTTTTTCGCCCCCGAAGCGGGCTTGGCGGCGGGTGTCTTCCAAATATCGGGCGAACCGCTCCTTCAGTTCGATCCCCTGCCGCCGCCGCAAGAAAAAGAATTGACGCGCGTCCGGCTGAAAGCGGGTGAGACGCGGACCGTGCGTCTTCGCACCATCCTCCTGAACGGCTCGGCGTATCCCGCGTCCCTGGTTGTTCATGCACTGTAGGTAGGGGAGGGAGCACAAACGATGGCGACTCAGGCAAAACCGGCTTCCGCGCACCCGGCGGCGCGGCGCGACAGGGCACACGCACCCGCCTTGTCGCGCGCACTTTGGGCACTTTGGATGCCTACGTTTCTGCTTTTTTCCGGTACGCTGGTCGTTTATTGGACCACGCGCACCCAGGCAAACACCTTTGATGCCGTTTCTTATGCGAACCAGATTGCCCACCTGTACCTGCGTACCGGCGACCCGCGCTGGCTCTTCCATCCGCACCACCTGCTCTTCAACGCCCTGGGCTATGTCCTGTGGCGCGCGGCCCGCGCTTTGGGGTATGCGGGCGGATCACTTGTGGTCCTGCAAAGCCTGAATGCGACCCTGGGAGCGGGCGGCGTCGGCGTGTTCTACGTCACCCTGCGCCGGCTGCTGCAACGCTCGCGCTGGCTGCCGCTGCTTATCTCGCTGGGCCTTGCCTTCTCCTTCGGCTACTGGCTCTGCGCCGCCGACGGCCGGGTGAACATGCCCAGCGTGTTCCTGATGCTGTGCGCGTTTGCCGTCCTTTGCCGGACCATGTCCTCGCCTCGCCCGCGCCTGGCCGCCGCCGTGGGCGCTCTGGCGGGAGGGGCGGTCCTGTTTCATGAGAGCGCGGGGCTGTTCGCCGTGGTGGGCCTCGCCGGGGTGCTGCTGGCCGAGGAGGATCCTTTGCTGCTGCCCGCGGCCCTGCGGCTCCGGCGCTGGCGGATGGCGCTGGTTTATCTGGGGGCGTGGGCGGCGACCGTGGCGCTGCCATATCTGGCCGTCGGCGTCCTCGCGCTGCACTTACACTCGGTCGCGGCCTTCCGGCACTGGACGAGTGAATACGCCGAGCTGGGCTGGTGGTGGGACTTTCACATCCTCCGCAACCTGCGCCTGGACCTGTACGCCTTTCGCCACGCCGCTTTTGTTGAGCCGCCCGGCAAGCAGGGGACGTTCCACCTGGGCCGCCACATCCCCATCGCGCTGAAGAGCCTGTACTTCGCGAGTCTGTTCGGCTGGCTGGGGGCTGTCTACGCGTTCTTCGCGGCCTTGCCGCTGCTGTGGCGCTCACACAACCGGCGCATGATGATTGTCTGCGTCCTGTGGATCATCGTTTACGCCGCCTTCTTCACGGTCTGGTCGCCCGGCTACTTCGTCTTCTGGGTGCCCGTGCTGGTCCCCACCGCTGTCATGCTGGCACTCGCCCTGGCTCACTACCGAGCGCGGCGCGGCGGTCTGGCGGCGAACTGGCTGCTAGGCGCCTGGATCGTCCTGTACAGCCTCCTGAATGCCCAGACCAGCCTCCTGCCGCACCTGGCCCCGAACTCGGACCCGTTCCGGCGGATCGCCGCCGACGTCCGCGCGCACACGCAGGAGGGCGACGTCATCCTGGTGGCCGGCGCGGGCGACGGCGGCCCCTGCGAGGTTGCCTTGCCCTATTTCGCCGACCGGGAGGTTATCTCTCTGCATGGGCTGCTGACCAAGAGCCGCAACGACAAGGCCGAGGCGCTCACCGCGCCCACGTCTGCCGACAGGGACGCCCCTCCCTCCGCACGGGCGCAGATCAACGCCGCTCTGGCGGCGGGCCGTGCCGTCTACGCCCTGGACGAAGTGATCCCCGCCGGCATCAACCTGGGAACCGCCCACAACCCCCACACCCTGGCCGACCTCGCCGCGCGCCACGGTCTCACGTCCGCCGACCTCAAGACGCTGCTCTCGCCCTACACGCTTTCCCCGGCCTGGCACAGCCCGCGCGGCCCCGTCTGGCGTCTGACGCCGAAGGACAGTGCCGGGGTCATCCCATGAGCCGCATCATCGTCCTGCCCCCCGCATCCGAGGAACTAGCCGCTCGGCAGGCGGGGGCACACGGCCAGAGCGTCGAAGAGTACCTGAGCGCGCTGCTGACGGACGCCCTGGCGCGGCGGGCCGCCGAGGAGCCGCCGGACGCCGGGCCGGACCCGCTGGGCTTCTGGGAGCAGGAAATGGACCGCCGCCGCCCGGAGCCGCCGGGCTAAAGAAAAAGGGCGCGGCTTCCGATACTCTCTTCAAGAGCGCAAAGCCGTGCCCGTTCTCACCGACTGACCCTCAGCAACCCTCTCTCACCAACGGCGGTGCGTGATCAAACACTTCTTATGGAGGAGAATAACCCATGCTGCCCACCGTCACCGGACCTGTCCGACTCAACGACCTGCCCACTCTGCTCGGGCCTTACGCCCGGACCGCCCCCATCTTCGTCTACATGATGAGCTGCGGCAACCTCAAAGCGACCCGCTTCCGGCTTGGGGCCGACGACGACGAAGACCTCATGCTCGTCCTCGCCCCGCACGGGATGTTCCCGCCGCCGGCGGCTTCAGCCTGACCTGTCTCTGTCGTCTTTCTATGGTCGGGCCGCAGGCTCCAGTCTGCGGCCCCTCTCTGCGCTTCACCCCGCCGCCTCCACGATCCTGATCTCCTCCTCCGTCAGCCCGTACAGATTGGTCGCCAGCCGGTCAACCTGCGCGTCGGCGGCCTCGATCTGCTGCTGAGACACCGCCTTCTCCTGCCCCAGCCGCGCCCCCGCCTTGTCCTTGTGCAGTTTCAGCATTTGCTCCACGAGGCTGACCATCTTGTCGTGCTTGGCTCTCTCTGCAGGTCTGGTGAAGTCAAGTTAGTGTAACTGATGTTACGCAAGTGGGCCGGGAAGGCCGTGGGGCTGAAGCCCTCGGCTGCGGGGCGCGGACGCCCAGTGTCACCCCAATAAAGCCCTCGCCGACGCGGACAAGGAGCGGGAAGGAGCGGGAAGGAGCGGAGACACCGGCAATTCTGTCTCCCCGCAGGGGGAGGTTTTATTGGGGTGAGACTAGGCGCTTCGCCCCGCAGCCGAGGGCTTCAGCCCCACGGCTAATCAGCCCCACGGCTAATCAGCCCCACGGCCTCTGAGACCCTGCGTAACATCAGTTAGTGTAAAATGTTTTCTATAAAAGTGAATGGCCTAAAACTGCTGAAAAGTAGTAGGTCAGGGAATACTCTTGGAGTTACCACACCACACAGCCCAACGGTGCGCGGCAACCATGACGGGATGAACGGCCTGACGCTGGCGGGGGATGTGGAGGCGTACCTGCGGGGTCTGCCGGAGGAACTGCGTGAGGGCGATGTCCTGTACACCCACATCTCGCCGCGCCGGAAGAAGGCGAAGGTTCTGGATGTGTATGAGGCGTGGAACGTGTTCGGGGAGACGGACGCGCGGATGATCTTCGTCGGCCACGCCCACATCCCGCTGCTGTTCGGAGAGTGGAGCGGGCACGCCTGCCAGGCGTCGGCGTATCCACTGGCCTCGAACGCGCCGCTGGCTCTCGACCCGCAGGACCGTTATATTGTCTGCGTCGGGGCGGTCGGGTACAGCCGGGACGGCATCGCGAAGCCGCGCTACGCGATCTATGACGCCTGGGCGGGGACGGTGGAGAGCCGGGCCGTGGATGCGCCGGTCCTGAGGCTGGGGCTGAGGGTGCGCGGGAGAAGAGGGCACGGGTAGGAGAAGAGGGCGCAGCAAGCGGCGCCCCTACAGATATTCCCCTCAGGCTCCCCCAGAATTGGGGGCAGGGGGGGCTTCTCAGGCAACAGCGGCGGCTCCGTGGGAGCCGCCGCTGTTTAAACGTCTGCCGCGAGGCCAGGCACGTCAGCGGGTCTGGCCGTCATGCTTTTGGTGGTAGATGGCACGGCTGCTGCCGTTCAGCTCGCGCTGGATGCGGCGGCGCTCGGCGGGGGTGAACTTGCCGCCCGAAAGCCGGTCGCGGTACTCCTGGGTGCGGATGCGCGAGTCGCGGGCGTCGAGCCGGTACTGCTCGCGGCGGGTGAGCTGGTCGCTCCCCACGCCCTGGTGGATGCGCTCCTGCTGGTTGTGCAGGCGGGCGTTGATGCCTTCGTGGTGATGGAACGGGGGCGGCGGGGGCGTCTGCGCCGTCGCCGGCAGGGCTAGGGCGCCCAAAAGCAGGGCGGGCGCGATACACTTGATGGTAATCTTCATTGGGTACTTCACTTTCTTGTTTTCTGGGCGCTTTACGAGCGCTTGGTGTAGTGACGATGCAGACGCCCAAATGTTCACTGGCGGCAGTGCGATCTTTGCGGGAACTTTCGGGCGTCAAGACGCCTTTTTCTTTTACTACTATCCTTGTGGTAAAATAAAACTATGACCCAGACCGTGAACTCTTATCAGAACTTTTATCATCTGACGCACCTCAAAGAACTGGAAGCGGAGTCCGTTTTCGTCATTCGCGAGGTGGCCGCACAGTTCGAGCGCCCTGCGCTGCTGTTTTCGGGAGGCAAGGACTCAATCATCCTCAGCCACCTCGCGCGCAAGGCGTTCTGGCCGGGCCGAATTCCCTTTCCCCTGCTGCATATTGATACGGGGCACAACTTTCCCGAGGCCATCGAGTACCGGGACCGCTGGGTCGAGACCATCGGCGCAAAGCTGATCGTCCGCTACGTTCAGGACTCGATTAACCAGGGCCGAGCCGTGGAGGAGAAGGGCTACAACGCCAGCCGGAACATGCTCCAAACGGTGACGCTGCTGGACGCCGTCGAGGAGCTGAAGCTGGACGCCGCCCTGGGCGGCGCGCGCCGCGATGAAGAAAAGGCGCGGGCGAAGGAGCGGTTCTTCTCGCACCGCGACGAGTTCGGCCAGTGGGACCCAAAGGGGCAGCGGCCTGAGCTGTGGAACCTATTCAACGGCCACAAGCATCTGGGCGAGCATTTCCGGGTCTTCCCCATCTCCAACTGGACCGAGATGGACGTCTGGCAGTACATCTTGCAGGAGCAAATCGAGCTGCCCGATCTGTATTTCACGCACCAGCGCGAGGTGATCGAGCGCGACGGCAACCTGCTGGCGGACTCGGACTATTTGAACAAGCGCCCCACCGAAACGCCCGAACTACGCCAGGTCCGCTTCCGCACCGTCGGCGACATGACCTGCACGGGGGCCGTGCTGTCCCCCGCCAACTCCGTCGAGGAGATCATCCAAGAGGTCGCCGCCACGCGGACGACGGAGCGCGGCACACGGGCGGACGACAAGCGCTCCGAGGCGGCGATGGAAGACCGCAAAAAGGAAGGGTATTTCTGATGACTGTCACCATCAATCTCGCGCCGGACATTGAGGTGAAAATCGCCGCGCAGGCGGAGGCGGAGGGCGTTGCGGTGGAAGATTACCTGCCCCGGCTCATTGAGCGCGCCCTGCCTCATGGTCAGTCGCCACGTCCGCTCCGGCAGGGCAGCCGCGAGTGGCTAGCCCTACTGCATCAGGCGCCGCCGGTCGCGAGGATCAACCCAGCCACGGGACTGACGCCGTCGCCGGTCACGCGCGAGGATTTGCGGCGTGAGCATCTTTATGAGGACCGCGCCTAGTGACACATGTGGTGGATACGAGCATCCTGGTCCGGCAGGCCGATCCGAATTCCGCAGATCGGCCGCTTGTCATGCAAGCGCTGGCAAGGCTGACGGGACAGGGCGAAGCGTTGCAGATCGTTCCGCAGAACATGGTCGAATTCTGGGTCGTCGCCACGCGCCCGCAGGCGGTCAACGGCTTAGGGCTGTCCACCGCCGACGCGGACGCCGAAAGGCAGCGTTTGGAGAGACTGTCTGGCGCACGGCCTGACTCATATTCTGACCTTTAACGGCGGCGACTTCCGGCGGTATGCGCCGCTGGGGATTGTGGCTGTTGATCCGGCGACGGTGTGACCAAAGGAGTTATGCAATGACTGATTGGCCTATTCGACCTCGACGATGGGCGGGCGTGTTCGCCGCGCTGGCTGCCGTTCTGATATCAGCCTCACTGCCCCAGGCGGCGCGGGCGCAGCAGGTGTATGTCGGGTCGGCGAACGGGTGGGATGCCCTGATCGCGCACCCGGAGCAGTGGGCGTTCGTCCGCCGCCATGCTGACGGGTTCTACGTCAACTTCATCCAGATGCTGCACCCCGATGCGAGGAAGTGCGCCCGGACGTCGGCCCTGTTCTCCCGCAAGAACGCCTACTACGAGTCGGATTCGCGCTATACGGGGCTGGGCGGGTTCCCCGACGGCGGGCAGTTCAGCCGGGCGCTCCAGGCGCAGCAGCTTCAAGCTCTGCTGAATGGAGGATTTAAAGTCCCCTATACAAGTCTGAACTACGGCGTGGACGACGCCAAGCTGGCCGACTTGAAGCGGCAGGGCTTGCCGCCCGGCGTCACGCGCCCCTGCCTGGCGCAGAACGGCCCCTGGACGTTCGGCGGCGGGGACATCACGAAGGACATCGGGGAGAACGCCCGGATGCGCGCAGACACGGCCCGCACGGACGGCGCCTCGACCGACGGGCCGATGAGTCTGTGGCAGGCGGACCAGGGGCAGATGCGGAGCGGCAGCTATTCCGTGGTGAAGTACGCGCATCGCCTGCACAAGACGGCGGCGGTGATGGTCACGCCCTACGACCTCAAGCCCCGCTCGCTGTGGCTGGCCGCCGCGCAGGGGTGCGTCCGCCAGCACGAGGACGCCGGGGCGAAGCCGGACATCTGGATCGTGTTCGAGTACGCCACGGACACGCCGACCCTGCCGGAGACAGTGGGCGGCAAACCCGCCGACACGATCACCGGCATGGCCTACTGGCTGATCCACCACGTCCAGGACCCGAAGCACTGGGCGCACCTATCCGGTCCTGTCGTAGATAAAGCGGGGACACAGACACTAACGCTCCGCAACGACAGCGCCTGGATGGACCTGTGTCCGGTCCTATCCGCGCGCGTCCAAGACCCGCATCATGATTGGAACGTGCGCTTCCGCGTCGGCGGCCAGGACGTAACCCGGCAGATGACTCAGGGCGGCCTGTCGTTTATAGGCAGCCTGCGGCTGTGGCCGGGCGACGCTCGCCCGGTGCAGATCGCGCTGACGCGCCGGGACCCCGGCGTGATGGCTGTCCCGCCGCCGACGGTAGACATCAGCCTGCGGCCCCACCCGTCCGCGCAGGCCCAGGTCAACCAGGTGGTGACATTCCGCCCTATCGCAGAGCGCTCGGCGCCGCTAGTCGCGCTTCGGCGTTAGCAGGTGAATGAGATGGCTGCCATGACTGCCCTTGTCATATATGTGGACGTGGACGACACGTTCGTCCGCTCCTACGGGACGAAGCGCATCCCGATCCCCACCGTCATCGGGCACATCCGGGAACTGCACGCGCAGGGGGCTACGCTCTACTGCTGGAGTTCCGGCGGCGCGGACTACGCGCGGGCAAGCGCGGCGGAGTTCGGACTGACCGACTGCTTCACGGCGTTCCTGCCCAAGCCGGATGTGCTGCTGGACGACCAGAACGTCGCGGACTGGCGGCGTCTGCGCCAGGTGCATCCGAACGAATGCGGGGCACTGGTGGACACGTTGCGAGAGGCAGAAGGAGGTTAATCCATGAATGAAGTGCTGACACGCGCCGAGATGGAGGCGCAGTTTGATGGGGAGTGGGTGCTGATCGCCGAACCGGAAATGGACGAAAACCAGGACGTGCGGCGAGGGCGCGTCGTGTTTCACGGCAGAGACCGGGAAGCCATGTATGACTGTGACGATGCTCTTCAACTGAAGAAGGCCGCCTATCTCTATCTAGGGCCGATGCCGGAAATGTCCGTGCTGCTGTTCTGGTCATGAGCGTTCCGTTCAACCCTTTGGGCCGCCTGATCGTTGTGACGGCGACCGTGTTCGGCCCACGCGGCGACCGAGCAGTACGCCTCGCCCTGGACACGGCCGCGACCGAGACGGCGATCAGCCGCCGCGTTCTGGCGATTATCGGCATTGACATGCTGACTGCGCCCACCGTGCCGGTAACAATGGGGGGCGGCATTGTGTCCGTCCCTCTCGTCACCGTGGATCATCTGGAAGCGCTGGGACAGACACAGTCGGGGCTAACCATTCAGGCGCACACGCTGCCGCCCTCGCTTCCGATAGACGGCCTTTTAGGCCTCGACTTCATCCGTAAGCAGCGGCTCGTCGTTGACTTCCGCACGGGACGAATCAGCCTCACATAAGGCATGGGAGCAACGATTGAACACGGAACGACTGGAAAAGCAGATCGCGTTTTTGCTGGAGATAGACAAGCTGAAGGGCGTCCTGCGGCGGACATATCTGGTGGACGACCCGCGCCATGAGAACTCGGCGGAGCACTCGTGGCACCTGGCCGTCATGGCGATGCTGCTGGCGGAACACGCGAACGCCGAGGTCAACCTGGGGCACGTCCTGAAGATGCTCTTGGTGCATGACGTGGTGGAAATCGATTCGGGGGATACCTATATCTACGACGCGGCGGGCAACGCGAGCAAGGCGGCGCGGGAGCAGGAAGCGGCGCGGCGCCTCTTCGGCCTGCTGCCGGACGACCAGCGGGACGAGATGCACCGGCTTTGGGAGGAGTTCGAGGCGTGGGCGACGCCCGAAGCGCGATTTGCCGCCGCGCTGGACCGCCTGATGCCGATGCTGCACAACTACCATACGCAGGGCCGTTCCTGGCGCGAACACGGGGTCACGAGCGCACAGGTGATCGCCCATAACGGGCACATGGCGGAAGGGGCGGCGGGGCTGTGGGAGTACGCCGAGGCGATGATTAAAGATGCCGTCGGCAATGGGTATCTGACGGAGGGGAGGGGCGAAAAATGACAATCACACTGACGCCAGACATTGAGCAGATGCTGACGCAGGAGGCGGAGAAGACGGGAACGACGCCGGAGGCTTTGGCGCTGGCGAAGCTGCGAGCGCCCGCGTCCATTGATTACCGGGCCACCCTGCCGCCGCCGCGCGACGATTGGGAGCGGGAACTGCGGAGCATCGCCGTGGACTGCGGCGTCTCACTCACGGATGAGCAGGTCAGCCGCGACTCTCTCTACGACGACCACCTCTAGGGAGTAGCCCATGTCATATCTGGTGGACACTCCGCTGTTGATGCGGATGGCGAACCGCGCCGACGTACACTATGCTGTCGCGGAGGCGGCGGTTGAGACGTTAAGGCAGCAAGCCGAGACGCTGCACATCGCCCCGCAGAATTTGGTCGAGTTCCGCAACGGCGCGACACGTCCGGTGGAAGCTAACGGGCTGGGCTTGCCGCCATCGGTCGTGGAAGCGCAGACGGAAGTCTTCGAGCGTAGGTTTCTGCTCCTGCCCGAAACGCCGGACATCTACCCGGCGTGGAAGGCGCTGGTGCAGGCGGCGGGCGTGGTCGGCAAGCAGGTTCACGATGCGCGGCTGGTGGCCGTCTGCCACGTCCACGGCATCACGCACATCCTGACGTTCAACGTCCGCCACTTCGCGCGGCTGGCGACGTTCGCGCCGGGCGTGGTGATTGTTGACCCTAATGCCATCTGAAGCATGGAGAAACCTGTCGTGATTGATGCTGGCAGTGGAGATATTCACCTTCCGAACGGCTTTGTAATCACGTCCTCGCTCACTCTGGGCGAGTTTCAACGGTCGTGGTTTGGGCGGGGTGCTGCCCCTAATCATCCGGCTTCCGAGCCGCAGTCTTGTTGGTTTGACTTGAATGCTGGCTTGCTGACTTCACATCCCGTGTCTGTGGGATTGAGCTTTTATGAGCAGGGGCTTATCCGCGCCAGCCTGCGGATCAGCGCAGCTTACGCGACTGAGGATAGCATGGAGGCTGGGCTTGATGCAGAAAGCAGCATCAAATCCTTCCATGACGCTCTGCTTAGGCACGACCTAGGAGAACCGGACGCAGTTATCTCAGATACGGGGGAAGATCATCCCGGCTTGGAACGAAGCAACTATCACCACTTATCGTGGGGTGAGGCCAAATCTACCTTTAATTACGGCGGGGGCGACTCCTACATCTCCATTGAGTACGCCACTAGGCGAGCGCAGGTGCGGGATGAGGAACGAAAGCGAAAGGGTGAACAGCGCCAGCAAAGAGCCGACGCTGGGATATGGATGGCATCGGTCATCCGGCAGATAAACAATGAATACTGATTTTTCAACAATCGGCTACCTGGACATGGACCTGCTGCGCTTCACGACGGCGGGGAGCGTGGATGACGGGAAGAGCACGCTGATCGGGCGGCTCTTGTACGACAGCAAGGCGATCTTTGACGACCAGTATGAGGCCATCCGTGAGTCTACGGAGCGGCGGGGCGAGGAAGGGGTCAACTTGGCCCTGCTGACGGACGGGCTGCGGGCGGAGCGGGAGCAGGGCATCACGATTGACGTGGCGTACCGGTACTTCGCGACGCCGAAGCGCAAGTTCATCATCGCGGACACGCCGGGGCATATCCAGTACACGCGGAACATGGTGACGGGGGCGTCCACGGCGAACCTGGCGATCATCCTGGTGGACGCGCGCAAAGGGGTCATCGAGCAGACGCGGCGGCACGCGATCATCGCCTCGCTGCTGGGCATCCCGCACATCGTCGTCTGCGTCAACAAGATGGACCTGGTGGAGTACGATCAGAGCGTCTTTGAGGGCATCAAGCGCGACTTTGAATTGTTCGCGTCCGGGCTGGACGTGGCGGACGCGCATTTCATCCCCATCAGCGCGCTGCATGGGGACAATGTGGTAGACCCGTCGCAGAACATGGGCTGGTACGACGGCCCTGCCCTGCTGTCGCTGCTGGAAACGGTGCATATCGAGAACGATGTCAACCTGACGGATGCGCGGTTCCCCGTTCAATATGTGATCCGCCCGCAGTCCCCGGAGTTCCCCGACTACCGGGGGTACGGCGGGCGGATCGCGGGCGGCGTCTTCCACCCCGGCGACGAAGTGCTGGCCCTGCCGGCGGGCGTCCGGTCGCGGGTGCAGTCCGTGGACACGTTCGAGGGCGCGCTGGGCGAAGCGTATGCGCCGATGTCGGTGACGCTGACACTGGAGGACGAGATTGACATCAGCCGGGGCGACATGATCGCCGCCGCCGAAGACCCGCCGCAGGTGGGGCAGGATTTGGACATCATGGTCTGCTGGCTGGGCGAGAAGGCGCTGGTCCCCAATGGCAAGTACACGATCAAGCACACGACGCGCGAAGTGCGGGCTATCGTGAAGGCCGTCGGGTACAAGCTGGACATCAGCACACTGGAGAAGAACGAGGCCGATACCCATGTCGGCCTGAACGAGATCGCGCGGCTGACGCTGCGGACGACCCAGCCACTGTTTTTCGACTCCTACCGCCGCAACCGGGCGACGGGCAGCCTGATCCTGATTGACGAGGCGACGAACGAGACGGTGGGCGCGGGGATGATTATATGAGACCCCCCCAGCCCCGACTCTGGGGAGGCATTCCCCTGGCCCTGCTCCTGCTGACTGGGTGCGGCGATGACCGACCCTACACTCCACCGCCGCCGAGGCCGCCGCGCCAGGCCCAGGCGGCTCCGGCGGACAGGCCCTCGGCCGCCGCGCCTGCTTTCTCGACGCCGACCGGCCCGCCGGACCCGCTGGTGGGGGACGCGAAGCCCGACTCGTCCGACCCGCTGATGGGGCACGACCCGCTCCAGGGGCGCGCGATGCCCACGGCGCACTCGCACTGGCTGCGGGGCCGGCTGCGCGACGCGCGCGTGACGGTGCTACTGAATGGGGTGCGGCATGGCTCGTTCTCCGGGATACTTGACCAAGACATCACAATGAAGCTCCGTCAGGGCGTCAACACGGTGACGTTTATTTACCAGCCTGATACAGCGGGAGCGGCGGCGGACTTGGAGATCGTCGAAAGCGAGCATCACCCGCCCATCGCCCCCCTGGTCACCTTCCATAGCGAGTCCATCTTGGGGATAAACGGGGATACTCCGGGGCGGGATGCTCCCCAGCCGGTGACAAAGACGTTCCCATTCGTCGCCAACTGACTTGTGGCGAACTGACGCAGCGGGTTCTTTGACAATTCCCTACCCTCGCGTTACAATGCCTCGTTACAAGACCTCCGCGCTCACCCGCGCACGAAAGATTTTTCACTATGGAACTTGAACTGACCGGAAAGGTCGCGATTGTCGCGGCGTCTTCCCAGGGCCTGGGGCGGGCCTGCGCCGAAGCGCTGGCGCGCGAAGGGGCGCGGGTCGTCATCAATGGGCGGCGGCCCGAAGCGCTGGCCTCGGCGGCGCAGGCGATCCGGCAGGTAATGGCCGTCAAGGGCGCGGACGTGCATACGGTCGCGGGGGATGTCACCGACCCTGAGGCCATCAACCGCTTGATCAAGGCAACATTGGCCCGGTTCGGGCAGCTCGACATCCTGGTGACCAACGGCGGCGGGCCGAACCCCGGCAGGTTCGCCGACCTGTCGGAGCGGGACTGGCAGACGGGCCTGGACAGCACGCTCTGGCCGGTCCTGCGTCTGATCCGCGCCGCCATCCCATCCCTCACAGACGCGAAGGAGCGCGGGGGCGGGCGCATCATCAACATCGTCTCCACGAGCGTCAAACAGCCCATCCCCGGCCTGCTGCTTTCCAACGCCCTCCGGCCCGCCGTGATTGGGCTGGCAAAAAGCCTGTCCGTCGAGCTGGCCCCGGACGGCATCCTGGTCAACAACGTCTGCCCCGGCTCCTTCGACACCGACCGCATCCGTCACGTCTACGCGGCCCGCGCCGAGGGTACTCCCTACACGGTGGAGCAGATCGCCGCGCAGGCCGCCGAGGCGATTCCCCTGCGCCGCCTGGGCGACCCGCGCGAACTCGGCAGCGTCGTCGCCTTCCTCGCCTCGGACAAGGCCAGCTACCTGACCGGCCAGACGCTCTCCGTAGACGGCGGCCTGGTCAACTCGCTGTTCGGCTAGAGACCGGCTCGAAAGGATTGGGACCAATGACCGTGATGCTGGAACTGCCTCCTGATTTGGAGGAACGCCTTCGCGCGGAAGCGTCGGAAACGGGGCAGGACGCCGAAACGCTGCTTCAGCAGAAGGTGCGCCAGATGCTCTCCACCGCGCCTCCTGCGCCGGAGGCCGCACCGCCGCGCGTGGCGGGCCTGAACCGGGGCCAGATTTGGGTCAGCAAGGATTTCGACGCGCCGCTGACGGACGAGTTCCGGCAGGGACAAGAACAGAGGTAATCATGTTACCAGCCTGGTTCAAGGCGGCTTACGACGGCGATATTGCGACTCTTAAGGCTTTGCTGGCACAAGGAGTCGATGTCAACTCCTGGGAGGTCACTGCGACTCATCAAGGCGTGACTGCCCTCCATCAAGCTGCCTCAAACCTTCACCTCGATTGTGTGCGCCTCTTGATTGAGTCTGGGGCAGACGTGAACGCGGACTACGACAAGGCTCCTGGGTATCGCGGCTGGACGCCGCTGTTCTGTGCGATAGAGGGCCAGATAGGAGGAGACCCAGGTGAAGACCCGGAAGCAGTAGAGTTGGTGCGCTTCCTGTTGGACGGTGGCGCAAACCCGAATGTCCGCCACACCAGCACCGCCTTAGAGTTGGCTGAAGGATACGAGCTTGACAGCATCGTGGGACTGCTTAAGCAAGCGGGAGCCAGAGAATAGTCAGAACTGGCATATTATTATCCTCAGCCCGCGCAGGCGGGGTGTTGCACTTCTAAAGCCCCGCCGTTCAGGACGGGGCAAGGCCCAATCAATGCTTAAAAATTGTTCTGTGTGCGCCTTAGTCGTTCTCATAGCCATCTTGACCCTGAAGTACCCACCCCACCAGGCCCATGCGGGCGGGTGGGGTTGGAAGACGCCGCCGAACATGGTCACGCTGGATTCAGGGCGGCGCAACCCGATCTTTTATGTGGGTGAACAAGCCACGTTCGCGGTCGGCGGCAAGGGGCCGGCGACGCATTACGAGGTGCGGGACTACTACGGGACGCTGGTAGATCAGGGCCGGTGCGGGGCGCGGCTGGCCGTCAAGTCGCTGGGGCCGGGCTGGTACAAGATGTACGTCTACGGGGACTTGGACCAGGGGCCGCCGTGGGGGAAGGTGGTCGGCGGGACGAACATCGCCGTGTTCCGGCGGGACCCGCACTTCCCGCCCCTCGCCTCCAAAGACGCGCCGGGGGGCGGGGACGGCATCGGGGACCAGCCGACGCGGGACGTGACCGGCATGGGGCCGGAGCGGCTGTCGGTGTCGGACGCGAGCAAGCCGGACGAGGCAATCAAGAAGTTAGAGGGAGAGGTCGCCATTGACAAGAAGCTGTACCTGCCCTATGACCCGGTGCGTCACCGCGTCCTGATGGTGGCGTTTCCGAACGGCACGAAGGACCTGGACGGCGTCCGCAAGATCGTGGCGCGGTTCCAGAACGACGTGGAGTATTGGGAGCCGCGCAACGAGCCGAACGGGGGCAGTTCGGGAACGGACTTCGCCGTCAAGGAGATGAAGCCGTTCTACGACACGGTGAAGGGGGTCAACCCGAAGCTCAAGGTGATGGCCAGGGACGGTCGGCATCGCCCCGCCGGGCAACATGCTGGGCTGGATCGAGGACTTTTTGAAGGCAGGCGGCGGCAGGAGCATTGACGCTTTTTCGTTCCATGCCTACAACACGGTCAACGGGGACGTGGAGATGGCGCGGATGGCGCTGGACACGCTGCAAGCCCTGCTGGACAAGTACGGGATGGGCCATATCGAGAAGTGGCAGACGGAGCAGGGGTACTTCGCCGCCGTGTACGGGTCGTACCAGCCGCGCCTCCAGGGGCGGTGGACGATGGACCAGATGATGGTCTACGAGCAACGCGGCATCCCGAAGGAGCACAACCACTACTGGTACGACACGAGCCACGGCTTCTGGGACTTCCCGACGTGGTGGGAGAACGAGGATCGGAGCGTCAACCCCGCCGCGTCCCTGCTGCGGGTCTGGTCGGAAGAGCTGTACGGCACGAATTTTCAAAAGGCGTATGACTTCGGCCCCGCCGGCAACGCGCAGTATCTCGGCAGCGAGTTCGCGGGGCCGGGCAAGCGCGTGGCGGCGTTCCTCAGCGCGGGCGATCCTGACGGCAAGGTGGACCTGATCGTGCGGGGCGGGAAGACGCTGCGGACGGTCTCGCCGTTCGGGGTGGCGGCGACCCTGCCCATAAAGGGCGGGCGCGTGACGCTGCCCGTCTCCGAGCTGCCGGTCTATGTCGAGTCGGCGGCGGGGCAGACGTTTTCCGTCGTCCCCATGAACTATGGGCCGGACCTGGCGCGGCTGCCGGGCGTGGTCGTGGATGCGCCCGGCAAGGCCGAAGACCGGGACAAGCTGCACAATGGGCAATTCGAGAATTGGTACTACTCCCAGGTCAGCGGCACCGGCCCGTGGACCGACGGCGGGGCGTGGGACAAGGCGCAGGATGCGGCCCCACCCCAAGAGCCGCTGTTCGTGACGCTGACCCTGCCCGCCGCGCACCGAATCGCCCGCGCCGTCGTGTATGCGTCCCCGCCCTGGCAGTCGCAGTCCACCCTGCTCGACTTCGAGTTCCAGTACGACGCGGGCGGCGTCTGGAAAACGCTGCAACGGGTCCGGGAGCCGGCGCGGACGTTCCCGGTCTACTCGCCGAACAACCGGACGACCGTAGACAGCTTCTTCAGCGATCGCTGGGTCTTCCCGCTGTCCTTCCCCCCGGTCACGACGCGCCGCCTCCGGCTGCTGATCCACGACGCCACCTTTGGCGGCGGGGCTACCAAAGATGTGATAGTCGCGGGCGGCCAGGCCGGGCCGCGCGTGGCGACCCTGCGCGAGATCGAGGTGTACGGAAAATAACCCCGCTGGACACGTCAGTTTCGGCGACGCCCGGCGTCTTCTCTTGTGTGGAGCAAACACAGTGCGAGGAAATTGAACTCGTGCGGCGGGCGCGGGCGGGGGACCGGGCGGCGTTCGACCGGCTGGCCGAACAGTACCGGGCGGCCTTGCGGGCGACGGCGTTCCTGCGGACGGGGGATCGGGAGGCGGCGCAGGACTTGGCGCAGGAGGCGCTGACGCGGGCGTGGGAAGCGCTGCCGACGCTGCGCGAGCCGGGGGCCTTCCTGCCGTGGCTGAAGCGGATCGCCGCCCGCGCCTGCCTGGACTGGCACCGGCCTAATCGGCCCGAACCGCTGTCGCTGGACGGTGAGGACCTGACGCGGCTGCCCGCCGAGGCGGCCCTCCAGCCGCTGGCGATCCTGCTGGCGCGGGAGCGGCAGCGGGCGCTGCGGCAGGCGCTGGCCTCACTGCCGGACGCGAACCGGGTCGCGCTGCTGATGCATGTCTGGGAGGGCGCGTCTTACGAGGAGATCGCCGCCTTTACCGGCGTCGCCGTCAGCACGGTGGAGGGCCGTCTTTACCGGGCGCGGAAGCAGTTGCGCCGCTTGCTCTCTGATGACGAGGACGCCTTGTTGAGCCAGCCAGCCCGCCGCTGGCGGGCATCCGATGAGAATGGAGACGCCGATGACGACAGTGAATGAATCCGTCCTGCCGACGCCGCTGGCCTCGGCACTGTTCAGCTACCAGTTTTCTGAACTGATTTCCGCAGGCATCTCCCTTGTGCGCTCCCTGATCATCTTGGGCGATCTTCCCGCACCCTATGGCGAGGCCGCCCTGGTCTTGGAGGAGCGCATCGAGCGGGGCCATGTCCTGTCCATCGCGATGGCGGAGCGGCCCGACCTGTTCTCGCCGTTCTACCGCAGCATGGTTCGGGCGGGTGAGATCGCGGGCATTCTGGAAGAAACGCTGGCGCGGGCGGCGGAACTGATGACGAAGGAGTGGACGCTGACGCGGCGCGACCCCGAGGGCGTAAGCGGCATCTTCCTACTCAATCCTTCCGACAAGCCGCTGCCGGAGGACTGGGCGCAGTTGTCGCCATATCAGCAGACGGTGACGCAGCTTTTGTTCTGCGAGACGTTCGGGCTGATGCTTTCATCGGGGGTGCCGATCCTACGGACGATGGAGCACGTCGCCACCCTACTGCCCCTCGTGCAGCGGGACCGGATGATGGAGGCGCGGGAGCGGGTCAAAGAGGGCGACCGGATGGACCCGGATCGGTTCGGCTTTCTGCCCCGCTTCGCGGTCGCACTGATCGCCCACGGCGAAAAAACGGGCACACTGGACTCGGCGCTGGACCGGGCCGCCAAAATTTTCGGTCACGAGCTGGAATGCCGACTGATGCAGAGCGGATGACCATGAGTTCTTGCGGGCGAATAAATTCGCGGCAACAAGTTCATGAAACCTGCCTTCGCAGGTTAGGGGCAGGTCTTAGTCCGCGAAGGCGGACTTCGTGCCTTTGTTGCTGCGGTTTCAACCGCCGGTTCTGCAATGACTCATACCAGGTTGGCCTAGAAGCCCGTGCCGGTCAGGGCGTAGACGCCGTAGGCGGCGCTGGACGCCATCAGGCTTAGGACGCCGAGCAGGTCCCACCGGCGGGCCAGTGTCCGCCGCAGGCGGGGCATCCAGGGCGTGTTGGCGACGGGGGCGGTCAGGGCGGCGGCGGTGTGGAAGGTCGGGTTGTAAACGGCGCTGTTCTGCATGGTCTTCTCCGGGGAGCGGTGCGGCTCGGTTGATGGCTCTATTGTAGCCGTGTCCGGGGAGGGAGGGGCGGAAGGCCGTCACACCCGCGCTGTGAAAGAAGTCACAGGGGAGGTTGTCAATGGCTGAGATCGTCGAGGTGGGAGGCTAAAACTCTTTGGCTTGGGGATCGGGAGGAAAGACGTTGCCCTCCTCACTCCCGCAGTCCGACCAGGATCCATCCTCGTCCCAACCTTGCAATCGCCAGCCTTTGGGCGTTCTTTTCAGTTCCAGCACTTCCCCACTACGCCCGTGCTCACCCGGCGGCATCACTCCCATACAAGGCTGAACCAGGTAGACCTTTGCATGAAAGGGCGTGGTGCCGAGTATCCAGTAGGTTAGAATTTTGTCTTTGGGATTCCCACACATCTCCCCACAGTCCTCGAAGGCTAGGTAGACAGACGGGAGCAGGGCGCGTCCGAACAGGGCGGTTTGAGCGGCCACAACGAGGTACGGCAGCCACGGCAGCACGAGAAGGGCAAGGCCCAAACGGTAAGCGAAAGCTTTACGACGCTCCTTTTGCCAGCGCAAAACCAGCCGCCGTTTCGCGATGACGAAGATGGCAGTGACGGCCAAATAAGTGAGGAAAAATAGACGACGGTGTTGAACATGGCATCACTCAGGGCTTGAGCAGGACTTTGAGGCTTTCGGTGCCGGCGTGGACCAGGTTGAGGCCGTACTCGAACTCTTCTAAAGACAGCTCGTGCGTGACGAAGACGCTGCCGTCCACGGCGCCGGAGGCGAGGGACTGGATGACGCTGGGGTAGCAGTTCGGCCCCAAGTGGCCGCCCCGGATGGTCAGCTCTTTGGTGTCCCCAATGACGGTCCAGTCGGTCGTGACGGGGGCGCCCATGACCGAGAACTCGACGAACGTGCCCGCCTTGCGGATGGCCCGCAGGCCCTGCTCGACCGAGGCGGGGGCGCCGGTCGCTTCGATGTAGACGTCGCAGCCGTAACCCTCGGTCATGTCCAGGATGGCCTGCACCACGTCCTGATGGCGCGGGTTGAGGGTGTGCGTTGCGCCCAGTTTAGTGGCCCGCGCCAGGCGGTCGTCGGACAGGTCAATGGCGACGACCGCGCTGGGCGACTTCATCCGGGCATAGGCGACGATGCCCAGGCCGATGGTCCCGCAGCCGGCCACGACAACAACATCCCCGAACTCGATCCCGCCGCGCCGGACGGCGTGCATGGAGCAGGCCAGCGGCTCGATCAGGGCGGCGTGTTCGATTTTCAGGTCTTGGGGGACCTTGTGGTTGATCGCGCCGGCGGGGAACTTCAAGTAGTCGGCCCAGCCGCCGGGCGTCCGGCGGCGGAAGCCGTAGATGTCGTGGACGAGGCACAGGTGGTACAGGCCGCGCCGGCAGTAGCGGCACTGCCAGCAGGGAACGATCTGCTCCGAAATACCCCGGTCGCCCAGCGCCAGCCCGTACTGCTCCCCTGCGCCTTCGCCCAGGGCGACGACGGTGCCGATGAACTCATGGCCCGCCGTGATCGGCGCCTGGCAGTAGCCCTCCCGGTAGGCGTCGCCCCACAGCATCGGCGCTCCGGTGAAGCACTTGACGTCGGAGGCGCAGATGCCCGCCGCGTCCACGCGGATCACGACCTCGCCCGGCCCGGCCTGGGGCGTGGGCTTCTCTTCCAGGCGATAGTCTTCGGGCACGTGGCAGACGACGGCCCGCATGGTGCGGGGCAGGGATTCGGCGGTCTGGGTCGGCATGGTCGTTGTCCTTTGAAAGAGGGGGAACGGAACCCACCTCCTTGTTCCCTCGTTCCTCATTCACAGGGGTCCTCCCGAAGCGGGAGGACAAAGAGTTGAGGCAGGTTCCTCGTCCGAAACTCCTCGCCCTCCCGCTTCGGGAGGATCGCCGCCCCTGGCGGCGGGGTGGGTTCCCTTCCTACAAATCCTGCCCCTGCGGCAGCAGTACGAGGTCGCGGACGGTGACGTGCGGCGGCTGGGACAGCATGAACACGGCAGCCTCGGCCACATCCTCGGAGCGCAGGCAGGCGCGCTCCCCCACCCGCCGCGTGATCTCGGCCTCGTCGGTGATGCCCCACAATTCGTTGGCGACCATGCCCGGCGCAAGCGACATGACGCGGATGCCGGCGGGGGCGACCTGGCGGCGCAGGGTGTGGACCAGGCCCTGGACCGCGTGCTTGGAGGCGCTGTAGATCGGTTCGCCGTGGATGTCCACGAAGCCGGAGATCGAGCTGGTGACGAGGATGTCGCCCGATCCCTGCGCCGTCATGTGGGGCAGGACGGCATGGATGCCGCGCAGGACGCCATTAATGTTCACGTCCAGCAGACGCGCCCAGTCGTCCGGGCCGCTGTCCGTGATCGGCCCCCGGAGATAGACGCCCGCATTAGCGAACAGCGCGTCCACGCACCCGAACCGCTCCAGGGTCTGGTCCACCATGCGCGCGGCATCCGTACTTTGGGTAACGTCGGCGGGTACGGCCAGCGCGTCCGGGCCGAGTTCTTGGGCGAGAGCCGCCAGCTTGTCCGCCGAGCGGGCAGTCAGGGCCAACCGGCAGCCACACCGGGCGAGGGCGCGGGCGGTTGCTGCGCCGATGCCCGAACTGGCCCCGGTGATGAGAATGACTTTGCCCGCGAGAGGGTGTGGCATGGCTTTCTCCTGTCAGCGTTGTGCGAGCACTACCGATCACTCGCCGATCAGCCGCCCGAAGGCGACCTCGTCCCAGCCATAGCCGGTGTCATCATAGGTGACGCCCCTGATCTCGCGCTGCCCGGTCCGCGCCGGAGCGCCGCCCAGCGCCTCGTAAAAGCCGCGTGCAGGGTTCTGCGCGTTGACCCAGATCAGCAGCGTCCGGCAGCCGTCCTGGGACAGACGCCGGGCGAAGGTCTGGACCAGCCGGCGGCCCAGCCCTCGGCCCTGAGAGGATTGGAGCAGGTACAGCGCGGAGATTTCGCCCCGGAAGGCAGGGTCGCCGGCCCTCTCCGCACCGCCCGCCACGAAGCCGACGATCCCGCTGCTGTCCGTTTCGGCGACATAGACCGTCGTCTGGATGGGGCCGTCGCCGCGCAGGGTTTCGCCCCAAGTCCGCTCCCGTTCGGCGACCGAAAGCGCGTCCAGATGTTCCTGCGGCATGATGCCGGGGTAGGTGGTACGCCAACTGTCCACATGCACCCGCGCGATACCCGCCGCGTCTTCGGGGTTTGCCTCCCGGATCGTCATTTGTCCGTCTGCTCCGCCGTGAAGGTCGCGATGACCTCGATGATGCCTATGATGTTCGTGTTGAGTGCAGCCAAGTCCTTCACGAGTTAGGAACGGGCGGTTGAAACCGCTGCAACGAGTTCACAAAACCTGCCTTCGCAGGTTCGGAGTCTGAGTCGCCGAAGGGCGACTTTGTGCTTTTGTTGGCGCGGTTTCAACCGCCCGCACTGGAACCCCCAGACGAAGAAGGCAGGCGCTTCCGCGCCTGCCTCAATTTTTCCGGTCGTGCCTCCCGAAACGGCTGAACCTAGGCTGTGTCCTTCACCTTGTCCTGCATGACATAACCTTCGTTGTCGCAGGAGAAGAGGATCGGTTTGTCGTCTTTCACCGTCTCCAGGTGGACGGGGCGACCCCAGAGCGTTCGGATGTTGCGGAGGACGCGCTCGGTGTAGTCCGGGTCGAGTTCCTTGCCATCGAAGGCGTGCTTCAAATACATCTCGCCCCGCCGCTTGTAGTCGCCGTCCTCGACGGTCAAGATGGGCTGTCCGAAGTTGGTCATCGAGTCCACGATGCTGTCGCGGACGCGCCGCCAGTCCGTGTCCTGCACCACCCACATCTCCTCGCCGTCCACTTCTTCCAGCTTGTAGGTATAAAGGTCCAGCTTCTTGACCAGCGGCTCGGTCAGGTACTTGCGGAGGAAGGTCACGTCGTTGTCCTCCTCGCAGACCTGGAACAGCTTGGCACGGCCCTCCCCCTGCGGGCGGGCGATGGCACGGCCCATCCAGTCCAGCTCCTCCTCGTCGCCCATCTCGACCTTGCCGTCCCAGCGGCGCTCGATGTCTTTCAATATTTGGAAGCCGACGTAGTAGGGGTTGATCTGCATCCGCGAGCCAGATGGGGACAGCACAGACGAGTGCAGGCGCCGGAATTCCCAATGCTCTTCGGAGGTCAAATCAAGGGCTTCAAGAATTTTCTCATGCCAATAGGACGCGAAGCCCTCGTTCATGATCTTGGTACGCATCTGCGGCAGGAAGTACATCATCTCGTCGCGGATGATCTGCAGGATGTCCCGCTGCCACTCGGTCAGCGCGCGCCCATGCTCGATCAGGAAGCGCAGCAGATCCTTCTCCGGCTCCTCGGGGAACTTGCGCGCGCGCGGCTTGGGGCGCTCCCCGCTCCCGGCGACCTCCCAGATGTCGTCGTAGTCGGTCCGGCCCGGCTGCCCCGCGTGCAGACGGTCGTCCTCGTGCTGCTCCGTCGTCTTGCGCTTCAGGGCGGGCGCGGTCGGGTCAAAGTGCTCCTCGATGGTCATCACCGTGTCCAGAAAGTCCTCGACCTCGCGCCAGCCGAATTCCTGCTCGTACTCGCGGATGCGTTCGGCGTTCAGACGCATCTGCTCCACCATGCGCCGGTTCGTGTGCGCGAAGTAGGTGTTGTGCTTGAAGAAGTGGCAGTGGCCGAGGACGTGGGCGGCGACGAACTTGTGCGAGAGCATGGAGTTGTCTTCGACCAGGAACGCCTGGCAGGGGTCCGTATTGAAGACGATCTCGTAGATCTTGGACATGCCGTACTCATACGACGTCTTCTGCCGGTGGTAGTCCCGCCCGAAGGTCCAGTGCGAGAACCGCGCGGGCAGACCGTAGGCCCCCAGCTCATAGATGACGTGCTGCGGCACGACCTCGAAGTGGGTCGGGTACGGGTCCAAGCCGAACTCACGCGCCTGGTCCCAGATGATCTCAAGCCACCGCTCCAGTTCTTCTTTTTCGGATAGCGAAAAGCTCATGGTTGAAAATCCTCCGCTACAATGGTGACAAGGGCGCCCTATCATCTGACAGTGCTGCCGGAAGGCGTGTGAGGGGCTGTGGTGCCATGCTTTCACCAGAGCGGCGCGCTTATCCTCGCTGAGTTTCCATTGCCTTGATCTTTGCCGTGAACTATTGTAACATATTTCTGAACAATTACTTATTAGCCGTCTTGCATAATTCCCCTGGAATGAGAGAGGTGGCCGAGAGAAAACCGGTTTTGTCAAGCCAACCGCAATAAGCGCCTCATGGGATTTTTGAGACTGCTTTTTGATGGATGCAGCCATGTACCCCTAATCTTTCTCCCCCGCCTGCCGATAATGAAAACAGGCATCACTTTCCAGGCAGGATGTCACCCGGCACGAGCATCATTCGCACCAGTTTGGAACAAGAGGAAACAATGAATTTTATCATTTCGGGAGCCACCCCAAATCCCGCCGCAGCCACAACGCCCCGCACCCCGGCGCCGAAGGCTGTCCATGTGCCGGCCGCGAAACAGGCGCCTGTCGCCATCGTTGAAATCTCGTCAGCCGCGAAACAGGCTCACTCCGCCGGCCAGGAGCACGCGACCGAGCACAAGATGCGCCCCCTCAACATCATCTGGGGCAACGGCCCGAAATAACCCCCGGTCAACTGCGCGCCGCGAACTGCCTCCCGCTCCTATTTTGGAGCAGGAGGCATTGTTTTGTCTCTCTCTGCCCCATAAAAATCCTGTGAAATCCTCTGAGGATTATGGAACAATCCACATGTCCCACCAGGAACTGCCGCTGACCGGCAGACGGCGGCCCGCCATTTTTCAGGAGCACCCTATGAACTTGATCGCACTGCCCGCTTCTCCTTTTTCCTCTCCCCTGTCCGCACCCGCCGGCGTTTCGGATGCGGTCGGCGGCCTGCTCGGGTCGGACGCCAAGGCAGCCGACACCCCCTCCTTCGGCCAGATGCTGCAAGGCGCGCTGGGCCAGGTCAGCGCGCTCCAGGATCGCTCGGCGCTCATGACCCAGGCGTTCGCGCGCGGCCAAGTCAGCGACGTCCACAGCGTCATGATCGCCTCGGAGCAGGCGACGATGGCCTTGCAGCTCACGACCCAGGTTCGCAACAAGGCGATAGACGCTTACCAGGAGATCATGCGGATCAGCATGTAGGCCGAATGTGGGACGCGCCATGCGCCGCAAGGGTTTGGGATAAGGGAGCACCGTTCGTTGGCAATCGCATCCAGTTGGGGAGAAGCACTGCGCGCCTGGTGGCAGGGCGCGACGCCTGCGACGCGGGCGATGGCGACGGGCCTCGTCCTGCTGATGGTCGTCGGCATGGTCGTTGCGGCCTCGCTGGCCGCCAGCCCGGACTACCACGCGATCTACCACGGCGTCAGCGGGAAAGACGCCTCGGCCATTGAAGCCGTCCTGCGCGAGAAGTCCATCTCCATGCACTTTGACGACAAGGACGGAACGATCAGCGTCCCCGCCAAAGACGAAAGCAACGCCTTCATGTACATCGAGGCGGCGGGCATCCTCTCCAAAGACACGGTGGTGGACGGCCTGGGCGACATTGACAAGATCACCATCGGCACCACGCCGGAGGTCGAGCGCCAGCGGATGCTCAATGAGGCGCAGGGCGAGCTTTCCCGCAAGCTGATGCGGCTCGATCCCGTCCAGACCGCCGCCGTCTCCCTCGCGCTGCCCAGCGAGTCCTCCTTCGTCGGGGAGGAAACGCCGCCCTCCGCCAGCGTCATCCTGACGCTCAAGCAGGGCGAGAGTCTGAGCGGGCTTCAGATCAAGGGCATCGTGAACCTGATCGCCCACGCCATCCCCAACCTGACCACGCAGAACGTGGCCCTGACGGACCAGACCGGCGTTCCCTTGTGGAAGGACAACGGCGCGGGCGGAGTGGGCACGGACGGGACGCTGATGGCCGAAAACGACAAGTTCAGCGAGGACAAGCGGAAAATCGTCCAGGGACTGCTCGACCAGACCGTGGGGCGCGGCAAGGCCGTCGTCACCGTCAACGCTGAACTCAGCCAGGACGTCGTCACGCGGCACTCAGTCCAGCACACGCCCGCGCTGGGCATGCGGACCGGCCTGCCGGTCAGCGTTCGCGACAAGCAGGAGACCTACTCCGGAGCGGGCACTCCGCCGGTCGGCGGCATCGCCGGGGCGGGCGGCAACCTGAACGTTCCCTCCTACCAGACCGGCGGCGGCACGGGGAGCGGCGGCAAGTATTCGACCGGCGACACCGTCACCAACTACGAGAACGACGTCACCGACACCCAAACCCAGGTCGCACCGGGCGACCTCAAGAAACTCTCCGTCGCCGCCCTCGTGGACACCAGCGTCCCCCCCGAGGCCATTGCCACGCTCAAAGAGTCCATCGCCGCCGCCGTGGGCGCGTTCCCCGGCGACAATACCCGTCTCGTGACTGTCCGCCAGATCGCCTTCGACATGAGCGCACAGAAGGCGCAGGCCGGACAGGCGCAGGCGCTGGCCTCGCAGGCGCTTTGGAGCAACATCGCCCGCGCCCTCGCCGTGTGCGCGGTCGCCATCGTTTTGCTAATCCTCCTGACCCGTTCCTCAGGTCGCCGCGCCGGCCAGCCGCAGCTCGCCCTCGCCGGCGGGGGCGCCAACATCGGCCATCTGGACTCGATGCCGGACGCCGAAATGGCGGCCATTCTGGACGCTGCCGGTGCGCGGGGAACAGAGCGCGGCATGGAGCATGTGCTGGAAGAGCGCCCGCTGACCGTCGAGGACGTGCTGGCCGAGATGCCGGACCCCGAAGGCCGCCCGCGCCGCCGGGCGCGCGTCCCCTCCATCGAGGAGCAGCAGGACCTCAAGATGGAAAGCATCCGCAGCATGATCAATGCCCACCCCGAGAGCGTCACCCTGCTTCTCAAAGGGTGGATGGCCGACGACGTGAAAGTTTCTTAAGAAGGCAGCATTATGGCAATACGTCCGCAGCCCCTCACCAACCGTAAAAAGGCCGCCATCCTGCTGGTCGCGCTCGGCCCCGAGACCGCCAGCCAAATCTTCCAGCACATGACGCAGGACGAGATCGAGGGCCTCAGCGTCGAGGTCGCCCGGATGGGGCGCGTCAACTCGAACCTGCGCGAGACCGTCGTCGAGGAGTTCCATGAGCTGTGCATCGCGCAGGAGTTCATCGCCGAGGGCGGCATGGAGGCCGCCCGCGAGATGCTGATGAGCGCCTTCGGCGAGGAGAAAGCGGCCATGATCGTCGGCCGCGTCATGCAGGCCCTCCAGGTGATGCCGTTCGACTTCCTGAAGAAAGCGGATGCCTCGCAGATCACCTCGTTCATCCAGAACGAGCACCCGCAGACCATCGCCCTGATCATCGCCTACTTGCAGCCCGCCCAGGCCGCCGCGATCCTTTCCGGGCTGCCGCAGGACCTGCGGGCGGAAGTCGCGCGCCGGCTGGCGACTCTGGACAAGACCCCGCCCGAAGTCATCCGCGAGGTCGAGAGTGTGCTCCAGAAGAAGCTCTCCTCGGTCGTCTCCACGGACTTCAGCCATGCGGGCGGCGTCAAGGCGCTGGTCGAGGTGCTCAACTATGTGGACCGCTCGACCGAGAAGACCATCCTCGAGTCGCTGTCCGAGAACAACCCGGAGATCGCCGACGAGGTCAAAAAGAACATGTTCGTCTTCGAGGACATCATCATGCTCGACGACCGCGCGATCCAGATGGTGCTGAAGGAAGTGGACACGAAAGAACTGGCCGTCGCGCTCAAGGGCGTCGGCGAGAACACGCAGGTACGCATCTTCAAGAACATGTCGGAGCGCGCGGCGGCCATGATGAAGGAAGAAATGGAGTTCATGGGGCCGGTGCGCCTCAAATCGGTCGAGGAAAGCCAGCAGCGCATCGTGGGCGTCATCCGCAAGCTGGAAGAAGCCGGCGAGATCATTGTCGCGCGCGGCGGCGGCGAGGAGATGATCGCCTAAGATGCCGACCCCGATGCCCTGGCTTGAGCTCCTGGAACCGCTGACCGAGCCGCCTCCCGTGCGGCTCAGGATGTCCGAAGCGCCCACCGCGCCCTCGCCGACCGACCAGGATGTGGACGCGCTCCGGGCTGAGGCGGAGGCCGTTCTGGCAGAGGCGCGCGCCGAGGCCGCCGAGCTTTTGGGGGATGCCCAGGTTCAGGCCGAGGCGCTGCGCGAGGCGGCCTGGCAGGAAGGCTGTCATCAGGGCCGGACCGAGGCGCGCTCTGCCGTGGAAGCCGAACTGCGGGCGGCCTGGGACGTGCGCGCGGACGCGCTCAGAGCCGAGTTGGACGGTATCGTCACCCACATCGTCGCCGCCCGCGAAGCGCTGTGGGCGCGGCAGGAGTCCGAGATGGTCGCGCTGGCTCTCGACATCGCCCGCCAAGTGATCAAGACCGAGGTGACGCAGAACCCCGAAGTCGTCCGCGCCCTCATCACCAACGCCGTCCGGCGCATTACCGACAAAGACAATGTCCGCGTCCGTGTTTCGATGGCTGACGCGCCCCGCGTCAAGGAGATGCGCCAAGACTTGATAGAGCTGATGGACGGCCTGCGACATCTAGAGATCGTGGACGACCGCCGGGTCGGCGAAGGCGGCTGCGTGATCGAGACGAACGCGGGCACGATTGACGCCAAGATCGAGACACAGCTCTCGGAAGTGGCCCGCGCGCTGGGGGTGGATGAGAATGGATGAGATGGCCCCCCCCGCAGAAGAAGCCGCCGTAGGGGCGCGATTCATTGCGCCCTCCTCTCCGACAGCGCCCTCCCTGACAGAAGGGTGCGATGAATCGCGCCCCTACATATCTGCGTCGGCTCCTAGCCTCCCCTCCATTGACCTCTCCAAGTACCGCGCCCTCGTCAGCCGGCTGGACACGGTCCGGGCCAATGGGCTGGTCACGCAGGTCATTGGTCTGGTCGTCGAGAGCATCGGCCCCGCCGCCCAGATCGGCGAATTGTGCGAGATCCGGCACGGCGGGCGCAACGCACCGACCGTGAAGGCGGAAGTGGTCGGGTTCAAGGCCAATCACCTGCTGCTGATGCCGCTTGGCGAGATGGCCGGCATCAAGCCCGGCTCTGAAGTGGTCGCGACCGGCAACATGCAGCAGGTCACCGTGGGGGACTTCCTGCTGGGGCGAGTTCTGGACGGACTAGGTCAGCCCGCCGACGCCAAAGGCGCGCTGCACGGGCTAGGGGCGAAGCAGTACCCGATCTTTGCCGCGCCGCCGGACGCGCTAACGCGGCGGCGCATCTCGGAGCCGGTCAGCCTGGGCATCCGGGCGATTGACGGCTTGCTCACCATGGGCAAGGGTCAGCGTATGGGCATCTTCGCCGGGTCAGGCGTCGGCAAAAGCACGGTCCTGGGTATGATCGCCCGCAACACGACGACGGACGTGAACGTCATCTGCCTGGTCGGTGAGCGCGGGCGGGAAGTCCGCGAGTTCATCGAAAGCGATCTGGGAGAAGAAGGCCTGCGCCGCTCCGTCCTGGTGATCGCGACGGGGGACAAGCCGCCGCTCGTCCGCCTGAAGGCCCCGCTCGTCGCCACGGCCATCGCCGAGTATTTCCGGGATCAGGGCCGGGACGTACTCTTGATGATGGACTCGGTCACACGGATGGCGATGGCCCAGCGCGAGGTCGGGCTGGCCGTCGGCGAGCCGCCCGCCACGCGCGGCTACCCCCCCAGCGTCTTTGCCCTGCTGCCCAAGATTTTGGAGCGGTCAGGGACCAGCGACCGGGGCACGATTACCGCTTTGTATACCGTTCTGGTGGAAGGCGACGACGAGAACGAGCCGATTGCGGACACGGTGCGCGGCATTTTGGACGGTCACATCTGGCTTTCGCGCGACCTCGCTGCGCGGGGCCACTACCCCGCCATCGAGGTGGGCCGCAGCGTGTCCCGCGTCATGTCCCAGGTGACTTCGCCTGCCCAGCGGGCGTCGGCGTCGCGGCTGCGCGAGACGCTGGCGACCTTCAAAGAGGCCGAGGACTTAATTAACATCGGCGCGTATGCCGAAGGCAGCAACCCGCGCATTGACGCCGCCCGGCGGCTGATCGAGCCGGCACGGGCCTTTCTGCGGCAGGGCGTCTACGAGCAGTCCACGATGGGCACGACCGTTGAGGCATTAGAAGGAGTTTTTGCCGATGAAGACCTTTAAGTTCCGCTTGCAGTCGGTGCTGGAACAGCGCGAACGCCGGGAAACCCTGGCGAAACAGACGTTTGCCGAATCGCAGGCCGCCGTGGTTCGTGCCGAGCGGCTTTTGGAGGAGATGCGCGAAGTGCGGCTGGCGCTGCTGGAAGAACTCTGCCGCCGCCGCGCCGGGGCGTTTGATGCCTTCGAGACGAGGCTTTATCAGGACTATATGCAGGTCATCACCCAGTCTGTCGTGGAACAGGAAACCTATCTGCGGGAGCTGACGACCTCCTGCGAGGCGCACAAGCTGCACCTCGTCGGCACTTCGCAGGACCGGCAGGCGCTGATGAGCGTCCGTGACCGGCACCGTTCGGCCCACCGGCAGACGGCCCTGCGGGCCGAGCAGGGCGTGATGGACGAGCTGGCGACGACCCGCTTCAACTTTCGGCAGCGCGCACAGGAAGGGAAATAGGAAAGAACCATGATGGACGCGATCAGCCGCATCACCGCCCGGATCAGCGACATTCAGGAGCGCCTCGCCGTCCTCAGCGGCCCGGATGCCGCCCCTGCCCTCAACGGCCAAGCCACCCCCACCCCCGTTCCGACGGCCCCAGACGCAGCGCCGACATTTGCGCGGGCGCTGACAGCGGCGCAGGCGCTGCCACCGGTTACGGGTCCGACCCGCCTGCCGGAAGGCTCGTCCGTCCCCGCGCCGCCCGCCTCGCTCGGCCCGCTGCCGCCCCTGCCCGTCGCGCCGGGAGCGGCCAACGTCATCCCCCTGCCGCACACCGCCTCAACGGACGTGGATGGGATCATCCAGAAGTACGCGGCTCAGAACGGGCTGGAACCTGCCCTAGTTCGCGCCGTCATTAAAACCGAATCGGACGGCAACCCGCGCTGCCTCTCGCGGGCCGGCGCGATGGGGCTGATGCAGCTCATGCCGGCCAACGTCAAAGAGACCGGCATCGCCGACCCGTTCGACCCGGAGCAGAACATCGCGGCGGGAACGAAGCAGCTTGCGGGCCTGATGGCGCAGTATAAAGGCAACCTTGACCTGGCGCTGGCCGGTTACAACGCCGGGCCGGGCAACGTCCACAAATACGGCGGCGTACCGCCCTTCACCGAAACCCAGAACTACATCCGCCGCGTCCGGGCCGCCATGGAGAAAGGCTGAACCTAAGTGAAAGCCGTCATCGGACTTCTCGGCGTCGCGGCCCTGCTCGGCCTTGCCTATGGTCTGGCTTTCTTCGGCATCATTCCCGTCCAGAAGATGGCCGGAAAATCGCCCGCGCTGGCCTCGACGCTGACGGCCCTTCACCTCGCCAAGCCCAAAAAGCCCGCGCCGGGCATGCCGCCTGCCCTGGCCCCCAATCCCGAACAGCAGGCGCTTGATGCCCAGAAGAAGAAGATTGTTGCCGACCGGGCGCAACTGGAAAAAGACCGCGCCGCCCTGGAGTCCCAGAAGCAGCAGCCCCCGGTGCCGCCGGACGGCGTTCCCCCGATCCTATCCCCGGACAACGCCGCCAAGCTTGGCGCGATCTACGCCACCATGTCCGCCGATGACCTCGCCCGCATCTTCGGCAAGCTGCCCGACCCGGACGTGATCCAATCCCTATCCCAGATCGACGAGAAAAAGGCAGGCCAGGTCCTCGCCGCCCTTCCCGCTGACCGCGCCGCACGGATCGCGCGGCAGATGTCCCGCGTCAACCTGGCGAGCGCCCCGTCAGGCGCTCCCGCAGCGTCTCCCCGGACAAGCCTGTGATTGCCAGCACTTTGTCACGGCTCTTATGCCCGTGGCTGACCGAAACCTGCGCCGGGCGCAGGCCCAGCAGGTCCGCCACATAGGCACAGCAGGCGGCGTTGGACGAGGCGCGCGGCGTCAGCCGCACGGACAGCCGGGCCTGGGGCGTCTCATCCTGGGAGGATTTCATCCTGCCAGCGCCAGGAGCAGCATCAGGGTCGCGAAGCTGTTTTGAATGCAGTGCGCGAGGATGGACGGGGCGAGCGACTTGCGCGTTTCGGCCATCCACGCGAAGACGCCGCCCAGCGCGGCGAGCGGAAGCATCGCGGCGATGCCGACCGGATGGACGAAGCCAAAGATTAGTCCCGTCAGGATGATGGCGGGCCAGACGCCGACGCGCAGCTTGGCGGCGTTGTAAAAGACGCCCCGGAATAAGAACTCCTCCGTCAGCGGCGCGGCCACGGTCGCCAGCCCCACGAGTATCACCTGCACCCAGGGCGAAGCGGCGCTTGCCAACAGCGGCATGGCGGGGTTTGAGGGCGTCGGGGCGTGGAGGTGCGAGCCGGCAAATCCTCCAATGCCCTGCGCCAGCAGCAGGAGCGGCAGCGCGATGGCATACCCCCCCACCCCGTACAGCAGGCTCCACCCAAGCCGATGCGTGTTCCACCCCAACTCCTCGCCGATGGAAGCGCGCTTGCGCCGCGCGATCAGCAGCAAGAGGCCGATGGGAACGCCCGCGCTCAGGAGGTAAGCGACAAAAGAGAGCACGACGCTGGCGGCGACTCGGGTGTCCCCCGGCGACGAGGCCAGATGACGGCGATACGAGTCCAGCACGCCGTGGAACCCGAAGTGGCGCCCCAGGCTGAAGCCGCCGAGAAGCCAGCCCAGCAGGTCCGGCATCAGCAGGTATAGGACGAAAACGCCCATCAGATCCCCGGCCCGCAGACGCCGCTCCACCGCCGGCACCGTCTCGCGCAGGGTCGGCCAGATGTCCGCCGGCGGCAGGCCGTCCGGGGTCGCTGTCCGGCGCCCCAGCCGGCGAATGGCGAAATACAGGAGCAGGCAGGTCCCGACGAGGCCTAACAGGCCGAAGGCCAGGCCGATCAATCCGAGCGGCAGCAGGGTCAGGACCGCCTGCGTCTGCGCCTGCCTCGTGTACCGGCCCGCCGCCGGGTCGCCCTGCGATTCGTAAAGGACGGCAAGCGCGGGATACAGCCACCAGCGGATGTTGGGGACCGCCCGCAGATCGGCCGCATACGCCGCTGTCTGCGCGGGGCTGAGGTGCGCCCCTCGGGCGACGTCCTTCCACAGCCGCCCTTCGGCGGCATAAGACCGCGCATCGGCGGAAGGGAGCGCGGCCAAAGCCGCCGGCTGAAAAGCATTTGCCGGGTCCAGCCCGTTCTTGCCCAGTCCCAGCAGCGGCTGCTTCAGCAGGGCGCGCAGGATGATCACGCGCCGCGCCGCGCCGGGCGAATTCTGCGTCCCCTTTTGCAGCATCTCCGCCGCCTTCAAAGCCTCGCGCAGCCCCTTGGGATCGGGCGCACTTCCGTTGGACTTGCCCAGAGATGAGGAAAAGGCCGACTTCGCCTGCGTGCTGCTTTCGATAATGGCAGCCATGGTCTTGTCGTCAACTGCCCCCGCCAGCTGCTGCGACAGGTGGCCGTTTTTGCTCGCCGCCCACGGTGCGTAGAGATCAAAAAGGCGCAGGGCTAGAAAGACGACGAGCAGGGCGATGACCCAGATCGGCAGGCTGTCTCCGCCCCCTTCGCGCGGGCGCGCTTCTTTTTCCGGCATCGGCGGGAGGCTCATGGGCGGCTTTCTGTTTGTTTCCTCTGCGTCCTGGAATTTATGCCGCTCGGAGTGCCGACATTGTAGCACCTCCTCCCAAGGGTGTCAACCGCCCCGGCCCTGGCTTTGCTCCTCCTTCCTTGACATCCCCCCCCCGCGCGGCTATAATGAGGCTATGTGGAAGAAACCTTCGGGCATCGCCGCTCACCACTTGAGGATGGCGGCGCTGACCCTGCTCTTTATCCCGCTTGTCTCCGCCGCGTCCGCCGCGCCCAAGTCTGATCCCTCCAGCGCCCCGCGCATCGAGACTCTGTATACGACGTGGGACGACTATTACTTCTATGCCGCTTTCCGCGTCCATGACCCCGCCGTTTATGGGACCAACACCACCACCACTTCCCAGCCGCAGCAGGACGATGACGTGGAAGTGTTCTTTGAGAACGACGATGCCCGCGCCAAAGTCCGCACCCCGCAGACGTTCCAGATGGCCGTCTCGGCGGCCCAGGGCGCCTATTTCAGCGTCGGCGACGGGACAAAGGCGCCCAAGGGCAAGGCGGTCTACAGCTACAAGTACGCCGTCACGGTAAACGGGACGCTGAATAAGCCGGACGCCAAGACCACGGGGTATGACGTCGAACTGGCGATCCCCTGGACGGAACTCGGGCAAACCAAAGCGCCCGCGCCGGGCGCGACCTGGGGGTTCAACGTCGTGTCGCGCGACCGGAGCAGTCTGGCGCTGCCCGCCGACAGGTTCTACTCGCTGTCGGGGAAAGTGCGAAGCAAGGGGGACGTGCAGAACCCATCCAAGTGGTCCCGGATCACGTTCGTCTCCGCGCCGGCGGGTTCGACGACGGACAAAGTCGTCTGCGCCAAAGTCACCGGGCAGTTCCCGCGCGTCAACGGCGTCATTGTCAGCGGCGATTGGCCCGCCGCCACGCAGATCGCGTTCGGGACGGACGCCGTTCAGGCACCCGCGCCGACGGTCGCCGAGGAGCCGAACACAACGGAGTCGCCCTTCGACAACCCACCCGCCATGTCGGCCCCGCAGCCGGGGCAGACGGCCAGCGCGCTGGGCGGCACCATTGACATGCCCAACGGCGGCATCATCAAAGTCGTCCCCGGCGGCATCAAGAACCCTGTCGGCCTGGACGTGCCCGTTCCGCCTCCCCCGCCCGCCCCCAGGCCAAAGCGCGGCCGGGGCAGCCGCACCCCGGTCCAGATGGCGCAAAACACGGCGACGCCGGAGGGCGTGACGGTCAACAGCGACTCGTTCACCCTGGGCCAGCCCAAGCCGCCCGCCTACATCATGGGCATTTACCGGCTGGACTACAACGCCGACGGCCGCAAAGCGCCGGGCCAGAACGTCTGGACCCCTGCGGGCGGGACTTTGCTGGCTGACCAGCCCATGAACGGCGCAGGCCCCTGGTTCTCCGGCCTGCGTCCGCAGTGGCACCGCCAGCAGCTTTCGGACATGCGCCGCGCGGGCATCGAGGTCGCCCTCCTGCGGACCCGGCCCGAAGATGCCTTGCTGCCGCGCGAGTTGGATGCTTTTGTCACCGCGCTGAAGGACATGAAGGCGGCGGGCCTGGACTATCCCCTGGTCGGCGTAGACGCGACGGCGGGCCGTCCCGACCTCGATCTGATCTACGCGCACATCCCCGCTGAGTTCCGCGCCCTGTCCGAGACTCCCGGCGCAGGCCGGGCCGGCGTCCTGGTCTATGACCTGAGCCTGGGGACGGACGACAGGAAGGCGCTGGCAGACGGAACGCCGGTTGCGCGCTTGTTTTACAACAGCGGCGTCGCCTCGGTCTCGCCGGGACGACTGGACAAGAACGGCGTCGTCTCTCGCCAGGGCGGGCGCACCTATGACACGGCCTGGCAGGTCGCCATGGTCTCGACGCCGGAAGAAGTTGTGGTGGATAGCTGGAACGACTTCGGGCACGGGACGGAGATCGCCGCCTCGCGCCAGTACGGCGAGCAGTACGCCGATGCGACCCGAGCCGCCGTCATCGCTTATGACGGCAATCGTCCCTGGCACGCCAAATATCTCGCGCACTGGACCCCGCGCACGGTTTACCCCAAGACTTTGTACCAGATTCCCCTGCGAATTGAAAACGCCGGAACCCTTCCCTGGCGCGCGGGCGAGGGCTATTCGCTTTCGACGCGCTGGTACAAGAACGGCAAGCTGTACGACGACAGCGCACCGCGCATCCCGGTCGCCCGAGATGTCCTTCCCGGCCATTCGCTGACGGTTTCCGTTGGGCTGGTCGCCCGCAACAACTTCGGCGAGGACTTGGAGCCGGGAGACTACACGCTTGTCTTCGACATGGTGCAGAGCCAGGAGCGCTGGTTCTCTTATGCCGGCGACACGCCCCTGCAAGTGCCTGTCACGGTGATCCGGGCAGAGTCGGGTGTCGGCAGCACGGCGGCCACCTTTATCAGCGCGGCGACGCCGGGCGTGGTCCAGGCCGGGGCGGCGGCTCAGACGACGGTGCAGGTCCGCAACGACGGCGCTTCCGTGTGGCCCCTCGGCTACACGCTGGGCTACAAAGTTCAGACCATCGAGCCGGACGGGAGCAGCCCCAAAACCGTTGCCGAGGGCGGCAAGCCGCTTGACCCGGCCTCCACCCCCGGCCCCATCACGCCCGGCCAGGTCGCCGTCGTTTCGCTGGCGGTCCCGACCGTAGATTCGGGCGGCAAGCCGCTTGCGCCCGGCGCATACCGGCTGCACTGGTTTGTCCGGCCCGACGCGCTCGGCTCGGCGATTGCGGGGACCTATGACGAGGTGCTGACTGTCGCCGGCAGCCTATCCGGTGCAGCCTTCCTCCAGGTGGACCTCCCACGCACCATAGACGCGGGAAAGGAAGAGGCGGCCCACATCGTCCTCCAGAACCAGGGTTCGGAGACTTTGAAGAAGGACCGGGTTCGCATCGGATGCCACTGGTACTACCTGGACGGGACGGAGCGGACCTGGGACAGCGGTTCCGTCGCTTATCTGGCCCAGGATTTACTTCCCGGCGCCACGGACAGCGCCATCACCGCGACCTTCCGCACACCGAAGACGCCGGGCCGCTATGCCCTCGTCTGGGACGCGCGCATCGGCGACGGCCCGTGGCAGTCCACGCTGCCCGTCTCGCGCGGCGATGACACGCTGCAAGTCCTGGTCAGCGTCGGCGGCAGGGGCGCGTCGGTCGTGCCCGTGGACCTGACCAAGTCGTTCAACACCGTTGGCATCGCGTCCGGCGAGGTCTCCAAGACCGGCGGCTTCGATGGGCACGGCGCGACGCTGCCCGCTGAGGCTCTGCCGCCGGACGCCACGGCGGAAGTGGACGGCGATCCCTTCGTGCTGGGCAAGCCCGGCCTCCCCTTGTACCCGTCCGGCTACTACACGGCTCAGGTCGGCGCGGGCGAGACCTCCAACCATGCCGTCTCGTTCCTGTACCCCAGTGTGCGTGAGGGGCTGCCGAACGTCGTCGCTTGCACGGGCCAGACGATCTCCCTTCCGGGCGGCAAGTACAAGGCGCTTCACCTGCTCGCCGCCGCCACCGGCGGCACTTCCGCCCAAGCCAGCTTTGGCCTGCAATTCGACCGCGACACTCAGCCGCTCTCAGTCTCCGTCGCCGACTGGGGCGCCGCCCCGACCGGGCCAGGCGTGACGCCCGCCTTCACCATGTCCTATCACTACACCGAGACCGGCATCAAGCCCCTCGCCGCGACACTGGGGGACTATGCGCTGCGGCTGGACACGGGCCGGAAGCTGACCGGCCTGACCCTGCCGAATGACCGAAACATCAAGATCGTAGCGATCTCGCTGGAGAGGGAGTGAGCGAAGCACCTCGCAGTCCTCGTAGGAATAACGAAATGGAGAAGTTGACTACCTCTCTCTCTGTCCATCGCTTATTTTGTGCGGCTGTCTGTGTCCTGCTCGGGCTAATCTTGACGGCGGCGAAGGCAAGCCCCCCATCCTCCCCTTTGCCGTCAGGATTGGTGCTCTGGCTGGATGCGTCCGACGCCTCATCCCTCCAAACAGATGCTGAGGGAAATGTCGTTCAATGGCAGGATCGGTCTGACCGGCACCATGACGTCTCAGCGGGGGAGGAGACAGGGGGCAGGCCGCAGATCGTCACGAACGCGCTCAACGGTCAACCAGTCGTCCGGTTCTCCGGGCATCAGCTTTTGCGGTGCCTTACACCGATCCGAACATCACCCGGATCGGTCACGGTCATCGTCGTCAGTCGACGCACGGCGGACCAAGCGGGCGGCGAAACGCAGCAGCCTCTCATCAGCACACCGAATTTCGCGATGACGGCGGATAGCAAAGGTCAACCCGGCGCTTACTCCGCCGTGATCACTGACACCGAACTGAGCAGCATCCCCATTGGTCCCTTGACGATCGGGGGCAGCGCGGACGGGAAAGCGCACGGGCTGCGCGGAGACATCGCCGAGGTTCTCGTTTACAACCGCGCATTTCTTTCTCAGGGTGACCGCCATCTCGTTCTGGATTATCTTCATGCCAAGTGGAATGCCGCGATTCCTGAAAACCCTTTTGACTGGACCCGGATCGGCGGCCTCGGCCTCACGCCAAAGCATCTCCGCCAAGACCTTCCCCTCTCAGATCAGAGGAACAGCGGCAAGTGGAGGCTGGACCGCCAAGTTTCCGACGAGTTTGACGCGGCAGTGGACCCCGCGCGCTGGCATCTCAGCCCCACCGCGCCTGGGGACTGGGCCGGACGACAGCCTGCCCTGTATCTGCCGTCCAATGTTTCCGTCAACGATGGAACGTTGCAGATCGCGTTCCGCAAAGGCGACGTGCCGGAGATGAAGAACTATCCGGGGCAGGGCTACGCGGGATACACATCGGGTTCCGTCAGAACGGTCCAGCGGACGGGATACGGCTACTATGAGGTCTGCGCGGAGCCTATGAATTCGGCCGGCTCCAGCGCCTTCTGGTTCACCGACACGGGAGTGAGTAACAACGCGACCGAGATTGATGTATTTGAAATCGGCGGCAAGACCCGCTACTTCAACCGCAAGTACAACATGAACGCCCATGTCTGGGAAACGCCGCAGGAGAAGCGGCACTGGGCCGTCGGCGGCGTCTGGGACAGCCCGTGGAACCTGGCGGACGATTTTCATGTATACGGATTTGACTGGAACAAAGACACCCTGACGTGGTATGTGGATGGCGTCGCGGTACGCCGGGCGAAGAACACCAACTGGTTCCTGCCCATGTATCTGATCTTTGACAGCGAGGCGATGTGGGACTGGTTCGGCAAGGTCGAGGATACGGATCTGCCGTCCACCTTCCGCGTCAAGTATGTACGGGTCTGGCGGCGCCTGCCGCCCGGAGAAAAGGAGCGAACTCATGTCCGACCGCCAGCGGTTTCCCGGCCTGTCGTCCACGGCCTTTGAGCACCCGACCGACCGCGCCACCCTCGCCGCCCTGCGGAAAGCGCCCGGAATAGATTGGGTCTTCCGCAAGTTCAACGAGTACGGCGGCGACCGGGCGGGCCGGCTGTACTGCCTTTCGGACACGATGCGCGTGGACCGCAGCCAGTGCCGCGATTTGCATGCGCTGCTGGTTGAATCGTGCGCCATCCTGGACATGCCGGTCCCGCAGCTCTTCATTGACCAGCGGCCGTTCGCGAACGCCTTTACGTTCTGCGTCGAGTCACCGATTATCGTTCTGTATTCGGGCCTGATTGATCTGCTGGATGAGGACGAGTGGCGGGTCGTGCTAGGACATGAACTGGGGCACATCAAGGCAGGGCATGTCCTGTATCGTCAGATTGCCGAGTTCCTGGCGAACCTGTTGATGCGGCTGGGCGGGCGGACGTTCGGGCTGGCGCAGGGGCTGGGGATGGGCCTGTTCTACGCCTTCTTCCACTGGTATCGCCAGAGCGAGCTGACGGCAGACCGGGCCGGCCTGCTGGTCTCGCAGGACATCACCACTGTCCTGAACACCGAGATGAAGCTGGCCGGCGGCTCACGCAAGCTGTACGCGCAGATGGACAAGGACGCCTTCTTGCAGCAGGGCCGGGACTACGAGGAGATGGGCAAGGACGCGCTGAACTCGTTCTTCAAGATGGGCCAAACGCTGCACACGACGCACCCATTCCCCGCCGTGCGCGCGCTGGACATTGACGGCTGGGCGAAGGGCGAGGAGTACGCCAATATCTTAAAGGGCAACTACCCGAAGATGTCCGAAGCGCCCACGCCGACCACGGAAGCCTTCCAGGACACGCCTCCGGACGATGCGCGGACGTGCCCGAACTGCAAGACTGCCATCCCCTACCGCGCCTTCGTCTTCTGCCCCAATTGCGGGGCGGACCTGCCGCGCTGATGAGGTCGGAGGAGCCTGATGAGCAGCATCAGCGATCTGCTGGCGGAACTTGATGCTGATGCTGCTTCCGGCGTCGCCGAGGCCGATCTTGACACGTTCGAGAACGAAATGGGGCTGCGGCTTCCCCGAAGCGTCCGCGCGTTATACACGACCTGCAACGGCGCGGTACTTAACGAGGGATTGCTGCAAATCCTGCCGTTAGCGGGCGTTCGCAAGCACCTCTATGGGCTTCGGAACTTCGGCATTCCACAGCGTTGGGGCTACTTCCCGTTTACGGACAACAACGACTCCAACCCTTTCTGCGTCTGCTGCGCCGCTCCGCTTACGGGCTACGTCGTGCAGGTGTTCCACGACGACAGCGCCGCAATCAAGTTCCGTAGCCTGGACAGATTTCTGGTCGCCCTGCGCGAGTATGTCGCGAAAGATGAATGGGACATTCACGAAATGCCGTCGCAGTTTGACGGCGAAGCGCGAACGACGGGTGACATCGAGATCGGGCGGGAACTGCTGCGGCTTGCGCGGGAGATGGATGATGTCGAGCAAGGCGATGCCTATCGGTTCGGGATGTGGCTGCTCTCCGGGAACGAGATCAGCGAGATCACGCCGCTGCTTCAGGGAGGGGATGAGTATGTTCGCGATGATGCCGTGCGGCGTCTCGCAGCCATCAACAGCCCGCAAGCCAATCAGGCCCTGCAAGATGCGGAAGAAGACATGGCGCGGTTCGTCAAGCAGTGCGTGGAGGTACTGCATCGGGGGAGAGTCCCAGCCACAATCATAAATAGGACAGACCTGATAGCCGGGTTAAGCAGGAGGGGAGTCAACACAAGGGTATATTACTCAAGGCGTGACGAGCCGGGCATCTTTGACCGCCTCGTGGAGCAGTTCCGCACCGCATGAACTGAGCGTCAAGGCCGTCCTCCTACTCCTTGCCTACCCCTCAAGCCCCGACAGGGACGCGGCCAGCGGCAGCGGCTCCTGCGCGGCGGCGTAGCTTTCCCGATCTCCTAATCCCTCCTCGCTCTGGAAAACGAGTAGGTAATAGGAAGCGGAGTACTCGCGCATGGCGCGGCTCTCCGTATCCAGCTCTTCAAACGGCGACTGGCTCATGCCGCTGGTTTCGGACACGGTGCGGCGCCAGGTATCCGGCGTCACGGAAAATAAAATCCAGCCCTGTTCGGCGTGCGCGTCCAGGATGCCCTGCATCCCCTCGTAGTCGGTCACGATTGTCTTGTACCGGCGCATTGTCGCGTTCCTCCCTGCCTCACACGGATTGTACCCCGGCCAGGCGGCCTTTGACAAGCCGCTTTACCGGGCAGGGAGCAGCACCAGCGCATCGGGGACGGTGACGCCGGTTTCGCGCGGCGACTGGAGCGCGCCGTTCTGCCGGTAGGTCATCTGCGTGGACGCGCCGCCGTCTAAACACATGGCGGCCTCGGCCTGCGTCCCGTCGTAGCGCGGGAAGTAACCGGCGAGGAAGGCGGCGAGGGCATGGAAGTCCGCTCCAGAGGCCATGCCGACGAGCAGATGTTTGGGCTTGCCGTTCACCACGTCGTAGGCGACAAAGGTGCGCGGCCTGGAACCGGGGCTGACCAGGCGCTCCTGGTACTCGGTGACAACGATTCTGCCGCCGGAGATCAGAGTCGGGCCACAGCCGACGGCATCAGCCATCCGCCAGTCGGCCCCGCGACGGCCCATAGGCGACGCGAACGCATGGAGGGACTGCGGACGGCCTGTGTCCGTGGCGGCCCAAACGATCTGCGGCCTGCCGTCCGCCGTCAGGCCGAACGCGCTGCGGACGTACTGGCCCCGGCGAATGGTCTGGCTGCCCGACCCATGCAGCGGCGGCGCGGCGTGGCGGACGCGGCCCTTCTGCACCAGCAGGCCGACGAAATCCTTGCGCCCTTGCGTGTCTTCATACTCTCCGAAATAGCCGCCGTTGACGGCGGCCAGCCCGCCCAGCCGGGTCAGCCAGTCGCGCGGCGTCCATGCCTGGCCGGCGACGCGGCCCTGCACCCTCTGGATGGCGTGCGTTTGGAGCGTCCACCTAGCCCCCGCGCGGTCGAGGTCCACGTCAACGACATCTATCCCAGTCCCGGCGGTGAGGGGCATGGCGCGGTGGAGGACGCCAGGGGCGAGAGTGTCCGCGTCGGGGACGGCGGCGGGCGGCGCGGCGTGTGCTGCCGTCGTGCGCGGGGAGCAGCCGGACAGCAGGCAGAGGAAAAGCCCCCCCAGAATTGGGGGGGCAGCAGGAACGAGTTTTCTCCGGCTCCCCCAGAATTGGGGGCGGGGGGGGCTAACCATCAGCAGTGCCAGTCCACGTTCTGCACCTCGCGGGCATACTTGATGATGAATTGCTTGCGCGGCTCCACCTTCTCGCTCATCAGGATGGAGAACATCTCCGCCGCCGCCTCGGCGTCTTCCAGTGTGACGCGGGCCAAAGTCCGCGTCTCGATATCCAGCGTGGTCTCGAACAGCTCCTGCGCGTTCATCTCGCCCAGGCCCTTGAAGCGGCCCACCTGGACGTCCTTGCGCTTCAGCTCTTTGACCATGCGGTCCCGCTCCTCTTCCGACCGGGCATACAGGCGCGTGTCCTTGCCGGACTTGATCGAGTAGAGCGGCGGCTGCGCGATGTAAACGTGCTCCTGCTCGATCAGCGGTTGCATGTAGCTGAAGAAGAACGTCAGCAGAAGCGTTCGGATGTGGTCACCGTCCACGTCCGCATCCGTCATGATGATGATGCGGTCGTAGCGCAGCTTGGACATGTCGAACTTGGACGTGGCCTCGCCCTCATCGTCCCCATCGCTGTCCACCTTGATGCCGATGCCCAGGGCCGTAATCAGGCTGCGAACCTCGTTGTTCTCCAGCGTCTTGTCCAGCGCGGCCTTGCTGGTGTTGATGATCTTGCCCCGCAGCGGCAGGATCGCCTGATAACGCCGGTCCCGGCCCTGTTTGGCGCTGTTGTGGACGAACACGCCGCTTGCCAGCGCGAAGTTGTGGTAGGTGTCCACCGTGATGTCATAGACATCGCCTGTCTCTTCAAGCGCATGGACGGCTACAACTTTGCAGTTGTAGTTAGCGGCGGCTTGCAGCATCTCTGACTCGTTGCCGGCAAAGTGACGCTGTAGAAGAGTGTCGTAGCGCGGCGCTGTTGGACCATCCTCCGCACGCAGCCGATCATAAGCATCGCGCGTATCGGATTCCCTCAGCGCCGCACTCAGGAGACGGAGCGCCTTCATCTTGTGGCCGTCTCGGATCAGTCTCCCTCTTTCTTCGGCGGGTGTGCCTTCACGCCAGCCGGCCAAGCCGTTCAGGATGTTCGCCTTTTTGTCAGGGTCTTGCCAAGCCTTTCTGGTCCCTGCAATGATTTTGGCGGTGTGTTCGGGATGTTCCTCACGCCAGCGGCGGACGGTTTCCGTGTGGCGCTGACGGAAGGCGTCATCTTTCCACTGCTCCTCAGTTTGTACAGAGCGCCATAAGAGCAGTCCTTCGTCCTGCCACTGTTCCAGCGCCTTCTGTCGGTGATGCTCACGGGCTTCCGGGTGCTCTTCAAAGTAGCGGCGCACCCGCTCGGATTGTTCCTGGCGGCGCTCCTCACTGGCCCAATACTGCTCTTGCAAAAGACGCATTCGTTCGCAGTACTCCTCATACTGCTCCGACGTCAGTTCGCTGAACCAGACCGTGAAGCCGCGCAAAAGCCGCTGGTTCAACTCCTCGTTTTGCCGCTGCCGCTTGACACAGTCGCTCATAAAGCGCCGGTACTCGCGGCTGCGCCACTGCGCTTTGGCAGACTCGCTTATGAGAGTCCGGTGCTCCGGGTTCCGCCAGAGGCGCTCGGCCAACTCCTTCGCCAACCGACTGTGCAGCAGGAAATGCTCTTCACGCAGCATCCGCACAATGTTTCGCGGGTCATTGTCACGCTTATTGAAGTTTTTGTGGTGACGCACATTGCCGGATTGGTGACAATACACGCCGGTGTGCAGGTTGTAAAGATCGGCCAGATGATGAGTGTGCGCCCAAGCCTGCTTGCCGTTCATCCACACCATCTCGTATCCCTTGCCGGGAGACTCGCCTTTCTCCGTCCACCGTAGCTTGAGGGGCATCAGACTTTCGCCGCTGACAAGCTCACAGGCAGGGCGGTAGGAACCGTCGCGCAAACGGAACGGATGATCGGGCGTACAACAGATGCGTTCGCCGTTGTCTAATTCCACTTCAACAAGAGCCGCCTGGTGCTTCGTCAGGCGCGGCTCGATCAGTGGCACGACTCGGACGTCGCCAGCATCGTTGGTCGCATAGCCGAAGTGCTGAACACCACGCTCCCAATCCTCCGCGAGTTCTTGGATTGTTCGTGTCCCGCCGGAGACCAAACGGATCAAAGTAGTAGACAAAAAACAACCACCTGCGCTGTCGCCTTCCACGAGAAAAAGCTCGCACTTCTTGGGGTCGCGCTCGGTGCAGTCGGCCAGCTTGCCGGGGAGGTTGGAGTTCTCCAGGCTGGACTGGCGCTTGATCAGGTCGGCGGCCTTGCGGGCGGCGTCGCGGGCGCGCTGGGCGGTCAGGGCCTTGTCAATGATCTTCTTGCCGACGGCGGGGTTCTCTTCCAGGAACTGCGTCAGGCCCTCGCCCATGATCGAGTTGACGATGCCCTCGACCTCGGAGTTGCCCAGCTTGGCCTTCGTCTGCCCCTCGAACTGCGGCTTGAAGAGGCGCACGGAGAGAACTGCCGTCAGGCCCTCGCGGACGTCGTCGCCGCTCAGGTTGACGTCCTTCTCTTTCAGCGCGCCGGACTTGCGGGCGTACTGGTTGATGACGCGCGTCAGGGCCGTGCGGAAGCCCGACAGGTGCGTCCCGCCTTCTTTGGTGTGGACGTTGTTGGCGAACGACAGCACCGACTCGGTGTAGGTGTCGTTATACTGCAAGGCGATCTCGACCTGCACGTCCTCGCGCTTCTTCAGGAAGTAGATCGTCGGGCAGAGCGCCGTCTTGTTCTCGTTCAGGTGCTCCACCTGCTCGGCGATGCCGCGCTCATAGTGGTATGTCACCGGCTCCGCGCCGGTCAGCTTGTCGTGGAAGTGGATCGTGACTTCGCGGTTCAGGTAGCAGGTGTTGCGGATGCGCGACTCGAAGACTTCGGGTTTGTAGGTGTACTCGCCGAAAATCTCGCTGTCGGCCAGCCAGGTCAGCGTCGTCCCGTGCTCGTCGGACGGGCCGATCTCCTTCAGGCCTTTGGGCTTGGGGATGCCTTTGACGCAGCGCAGCTTGTACTTCTTGCCCTTCTGCTCGACGACCGCCTCGCACCACTCGGACAGGAAATTAACGCAGGACAAACCGACGCCGTGCAGGCCGCCCGACACCTTGTAGCCGCCGCCGCCGAACTTGCCGCCGGCGTTCAGCTTGGTCATGGCAAGCTCGACGCCGGACAGGCCCGTCGCCTTGTTGATGTCGGCGGGGATGCCGCGCCCGTTGTCGTGGACGGAAACTGTCTTGTCCGCGTTGAGCGTCACCCAAATTTCCGAAGCATACCCGGCCAGCACTTCGTCAATGGAGTTGTCCACGATCTCGAACAGGAGGTGATGCAGACCCGCCGATCCCGTGTCGCCGATGTACATGGCCGGGCGAGTGCGGACATGCTCAACGCCTTCCAGCAGGCGGATGGTGTCCGCCGTGTATTCCTCGGTGACGTGTCCCATTGCCTCGGAGTCTTCCACGCCTTCGCTGAGTATCTCCGTCACCACCTGCCGCCCGGTCGTGTCCAGCAATGCCGCCGCCCCGTCCTGCCCGTTGACGTGCCCATTCATGTGGTTCACGCCCAGCCCGTCCAGCGCCACCGGATCGGTGCGCTCGGTTTCCTTGTCCAGCAGCGACGCCGCTGCTGCCGTAGTTTTTGCCTTAGCCAATTCGGTTCTCCTGCACCCATGCCATTGTTTTTCGTGTCGTCTTTTGGATTGAAACTGTTATCAACAAGTAGTAGTTATTTGCTGAAAATCTACCTAAATTATAGCACTTTTGGCGGACGAAAGTCAAGCGGCAGGGAGTGCAAAAGAGGGCCGATTGTGGGAATATACCTCAATGATTTCACCGAACAACCTTGCGAATTTCCTGGACCAATATTTGGAGGTCGCCAAGTACGCCGATGAGCCTCCGACCGTCTTTCGCCCCTTCGGGCGCTCCGTGAACCGGCTGGGACTGGCCCTGGAGCCGTGGCCGGGGCTGGCAGCCTGGGTGCGCCAGGAGCGGCTGGATGCGTTGTTCGTGCATCGCCCGTTCAAGGCGGAAATGGGCGATTTGCCGGAGGGCATCGGCGTCCTTTCTTCCCACCTGCCGTTCGACGAGCGCCTCGCGTTAGGCTACAACCCACGCCTCGCCGATGCCCTGGGGCTGTCGGGCCTCCAGCCGCTCGGCGCACGTAAAGGCCGTGCGCTGGGGATGCTGGGGGATGTGCCGCCGCAGACGGTGGGGGCGTTTTACAAGTCCGCGTTTGATGTGTTCGGCGGACGAGAGGACGCGCGGACGTGTGAGCGCAACGAGGTCACGAAAGTGGCCGTCGTGGGGGCGATGACGGCGGAGCTGATGCACGAGGCGGCGGCGCGCGGGGCGGAGGTCTACATCACCGGCCAGATGCGCCAGCCCGCGCGTGAGGCCATCCTGGACACCGGCCTGGGGGTGATTATCGTCGGCCACCGCCGCAGCGAGGAGTGGGCCTTGCGAACATTGGCGCATGTCCTGCGCGAACGGTTCGCCGCGCTGACCACCTGCCTGCCGAAAGAACCCATCACCTCGGCGGTCCCCGCCCTTCCGAAACCAAAGGACAAGACGGTGAAGGACAAGACGGTGAAAGCCCCCGCTGCTCCGTGAGGGAGCGGCGGGGGCTTCCGTGAGCGTTTCCTGCCCTGGTTGGGGGCGGATCACTCCGCCCTTACCGGAGGTCGGCTCCGGGGGCAGGGTTGAAGCTCTTCATGGTCTTAACCCTCCTTTTGGAAGACGCGGGATTTTGGATGCGCCTTCCCTCTTCCTATCGCCTGGGCCGGGGCGGTTGCTAAAGAGGGCAGAGGCACCGGCACTGGAAGTGCCGGTCTACTCGCAGTGGAAGTCGCTCCGCGACTGAGGAAGCGTCTGCGGCCGCGACGTCTTCAACCGCGTAGCGGTTTTCACTCCATAGTAGATCGGCACTTCCAGTGCCGCCTTCAATCCCCCTCCCACTGCACATACTGCCGCTGGATTTGGCGGACGTGGTAGGCGATGTTGGCCGACGAGCAGCCCAGCCGGTCGCCCGCCTCGCGCCAGGTCAGGCCGCTCAACAGGCATTCCAGCACGGCAAGCTGCGTCGCCTTCAGGTGCCGCGCGAAGTCCGCCACCGCCGCCCGCCCCTGCGCCTGGTCCCAGTCGGGATCGGCCAGGGTCTCCTGCACCACTTCCTCCAGCGGCAGGCAGCGCCGGACACGCCCCCGCTTCACCGCATCCAGCAGACGCCAGCGCGCCCGCTGGATCAAATACTGCTCCGGGCTGCCGATCTCGATGTCCAGTTCGCGCAGGGCGTCCAGCAGCCCCAGCCACGCCTCCTGCAATAAGTCGTCGGCGTTCTCCGACGCGCACCGCGCGTAGTAGCCCGCCATCCGGGTCAGGCGCGGGCGCAGACTCTCGACGACGGCGGCGACCGCCGCCGGCTCGCCGCGCTGCGCGCGCGCAAAAGCACTCTTCAATGTCCTTCTCCTCGAAACGCTCATCAAAACAGAAAAAGCCGTCAGCACAAGGGCTGCGGCTCGGGCGCGTCGAGGGAAGGCCGGAGGAACCTAAGCGGTTAGGAAAATCAGGCGGGGGACGTGCCGAAGCGAGGCAGCCGGTGTGCGGTTAAAGGGAAATCAGTCACAAACATTTGCGGGCAGCCTCCTTTCGGCAGATTGGGGTCTTACGCTATTATATCGCCTTCGTGCGTCAAATTGCTAAAGACGCGAAAAATAAATTTTCGTCCCCTTGACACTTTCCATTTACCGTGGTAAACTTAATCTGTCATCTACCACGGTAAACGGAGGCCGCACATGGCGAAAGCGCCGCCCCGATTGGGCCGAGTTCAGCTTCAGATCATGCAGGTATTGTGGGAGCGCGGGGAAGCGACAGCCCGCGAGATCACGGACGCGCTCAACTTAGCCGCGCCCATCGCGCATTCCACGACGCAGACATTGCTCCGCAAGCTCGAAGACAAAGGCGCGGTCACTCACGAGAGCCGTGACCGCGTCTTCGTCTTCCGCCCCCTGTCCCGGCAGTCCGAGGTCAGCGAGACAGCCGCCCGTGACCTCCTGACCCGCGTTTTCGGCGGCTCGGTCTACGGCCTGGTCTCGCACCTGCTCCGGCACGAGGACATTTCCGACGACGAGATGCGCCGCCTGCGGAAGCTGATTGACGAAGCAGGATCGGAGGAGGCCCAATGACGACGCTGCTTCCAATCGCCCTCGGTCTGCTGCTCCAATCCACTGCCCTGCTCCTGCTCGGCCTATTGGCTCTCCGCCTAACCCGGCGGCGCGGCCCCGCCGTCCAGTCCCTCGTTGGGCGCGCGACCCTGGCGGGCGTCGGCCTGACCCTGCTTCTGGCCGCGCCGCTCACCGGCCGCGTCCGGCCCCTGTGGCACGTCACGCTTCCCGCTGCGTCTGTCCCCTCGGCCCCCGATCCTGGGCGGGAAGATCACCCCCCGACCCCCAATTCTGGGGGAGCCAGAAATGCCCTGGCGCCGCTTGCTGCTCCTTTCGCTCCGACAGCCGCTCCTACTCCCCCAGAATTGGGGGCCGGGGGGCGCTCTCTCCCGGTCCCGGCGACTCCCCCTGCCCCGCCGCGTTCCTTGAACAGTCCCGTGTCCACACTACGGGCTTCCCCGCTTCGCCAACTGTATCCTGCCCTGGCCGCCGCCTGGGGAATGGGAACCGCCCTCCTGCTCCTGTGGCTCGGCGTCTGCCAGCGTCACCTCACCCGCCTGCGCCGACAAGCCCAGCCTATCACCTCCAGCCCCGCCGCCGATATGCTCCTCGCCCTGACGCCCCACCCGCCCGCCCTGCTGGCCCACCCCTCCGTCCGCAGCCCGTTCCTGGCGGGGCTATGGCGCCCGGCCATCTTCCTGCCAGCCACCTATGCCACCGACTTTGACCCGACCGCCCTGCGCGCCATCCTCGCCCATGAGCTGGCCCATCTTGCCCGCCGCGACAACGCCTGGACGCTAGCCGCTCGCCTCCTGAGCGCCCTGCTCTGGCCCCAGCCCTTGCTTTGGGTCCTGTGCCGCCGCCTGGAACAGATCAGCGAGGAAGCCTGCGACCAGGCCGTACTCGCCCATGACTGCCCGCCCCGCGCCTACGCCGACTGCCTTCTGACCCTGGCCGAGCGCCACCCGCTCGGACGCCGCGAGCGCGCCCTGGGCGCGGGCGTCGCCCCCTTCCGCTCGTCGCTCGGACAGCGCATCGGGCGCATTCTCGACAAAGGAACCCACGCTATGTCCACCGTCTCCCCCCGCCTGCGGCTCACCATCGCCGCGCTGACCCTCGCCGCCGCCCTCGGCGGGATGTTTCTCGTCTCGTCCGCGCCCGCGCAGTCGCCCGGACCGGCTACGGCCGCACCTACCCTGGAGCAGCAACGGCTCAACGCAACGCGGTTGCAGGACATGAGCAACTTGAAGCAGATCGGCCTCGCTCTCACCCAGTACGCGCAGGACCATAACGAGCATTTTCCCAATGCCGCGCACTGGATGGATGCGCTGTCGCCCTACCTGAAAGACAAGACCGTGTTCTTCGACCCCTTCCAGCCGGGGGCGCGGCGCTATGGGTATGCACTCAACCGCAACTGCTCCGGGAAGTCGCTCGCTGCCTTCGCGGCACCCGCAGAAACGGTCATCGCGTTTGACAGCACCCTCGGCACACGCAACGCAAGCGACACAGGCCAATCATTGCGGGCCACCGTATTATTAAGATCAGGGGGCATACCCGGCAGTATCTATCTCTTTGTGGACGGACATGTCAAATGGTTTTCCAAAGCCTATCTGCCTCCATTCGCCATCAATCAGCGAATGTCCCGTCCGCACGCCAACAAAGGGTACACCGTGCAGTCATATATCGGTGCTGCCCCCGTCGGTCCAGCCCGCGTCATCAGCGAGGCAGACATGGCAGCCCGACGAAACTTCCTGAACTCATTCACCCCGCCTGACCAGGCACTCAGCACCGCCCGCTTCCTCGCCGGCTTAACGCCCGTGCAGGGGCCGGGTGTCGTGGTGACGCTCAACGATAGCAAAAAGAAGATGCCGGCAAACATGCCGCCTGGGCTTGCGCCCGCCAACATCATCCACGACACCGACATCAACGCCGTAGTCAACGAGCTAAAAGCCGCCGGGGCGGAGGCCATCGCGGTCAACGACCAGCGGCTTGTCGCCACCAGCCCTATTCGTTGCGCGGGGCCGACCGTTTATGTCAACAACATACCGATGGCACCACCGTTCTCCATCGCGGCAATCGGCAGCCCAAAGGCACTCGCGGCAATCATAGCCATGCCGGGTGGAGTTGCCAGCCAGATCAAAGCCTTTGACCCCGCTATGTTCTCGGTTCGGGAAGCGGCGACGCTGACGTTGCCGGCATACTCTGGGGAAAGCGGACCACGTTATGCGCGGCCTTTAGCGGAAGAAACAGCATTGCGGGGTGCCAGCGATTTTCTAGCGGGGCAGATCGCCATCCTCCAGCCCCGCCAACGCCTCGCTGAAGAAGCCCTTGTTTCCTACAAAGCGCACCACCGAGCAAGGCCAGATCAGCGGAAGCTCGCTGATCTAATGCGTGCCTATAACACTAAGACTATGGAGTACCAAGCGCTTTTGATGCGGCTTTCTGTAGTAAAAGTTCAGCTTGACGTGACTAAAATGCAGAAACAGCGTCTGGATCAATCCGCATCCTCGGAACCCGGCGTGGCGACGTTGCTGCAACCGTCCGCTTCAAGTTCGGCGAGGGCTTCGCTCCTTCAGCAGCGGGACCATGTAAAAGCGTCGCTTAACTTCCTCAACGCTCAAGCCGCTGCGCTCACCGCGCAAATTCGGATGATGCGCGTACAAACCCAGCAGGCAATGAAAAAAATGCCGCCCCCCGGCGCAGGCACGCAAGAAATGACACGCACCCGAGCACAGGCATTGGTCAGTCATATCTCGGCGGCACAAGTGGATCTGGACCAGAAGGAAGTGACTCTGGGACCTAAAAATCAGGCAGTCATCGCCGCAAAATACAAAGTTCAATCACTGGAGAGGGCGTATCAGGAACTACCCATAAGAGAGAAGCAAGAGTTCGTCAAGGAAGTCCATCAGTACGTTCGCAAGCGGGGAGCCTTGATAAACGCCCTCGCGGGTGAGAACAAAGCGATGTCACGCCAACTGAGCAGCGTCCGCAGGCAACAGAGCCAATTGCAATCGCAGATCGCACTCCTGAACTTAGAAATCATCCGCCAGGATGGTTCAACAACGGCTCGTTAAGCCCCAAGCGCCTCCGGCTCGGCGACGAACTGCTCATAGGCAACAAGGGTAACAGCAGGGCAAAGGCCGCCCCATCAGGGCGGCCTTTGCTTGGTGATGAGGTATACTAGGAGCATGGTACAAGTGACTTGGGAAGAAGCCGCCTCGAATTTAGGCCGGTTGCTGGAAGAGGTCAAGCAGGGAGAAGAGTTCGTAATCACACGCGATGACGCGCCCCTGGCACGCCTTTCGCCAGTCCCCACGACCCGTCAGCCGGGAAGCGCGGTGGGCATTGTCACCTACATTGCCGAGGACTTTGATGCGCCGCTGGCAGACTTCCAGGAGTATCAATAATGCGGCTGCTTCTAGATACTCATGTCTTTCTCTGGTTCCTGCTGACGCCCGGAAAACTTAGCGCGACGGCCCTGGCAGCTATCCAGCAGGCGGAGAACCAGGTCTACGTCAGTCTCGTCAGCGCATGGGAGATGAGCATCAAAAGCGGGCTGGGCAAACTCAGCCTCACACAGCCGATTGAACCATTCATCCTCGACCAAGTGCAGCGCAATCGCTTTGACATTCTTCCGATTACGCTGGCGCATATTGCTGCCGTCGAGCGGCTGCCCCACCTCCACCGCGATCCGTTCGACCGGCTGCTGATCGCGCAGAGCCTCGTGGAAAACATTCCTTTCATTTCCGCAGACAGCAGCATCCACGGTTATTCTGTCACTCGTCTCTGGTGAAGGGCGACGATGAAAGCGAAGAAAACTGTCTGAATAAAGCTAGGAGAATTTTTCATGCGTGTCAACAAGAATGCCGTATTTTTCGCGTTCGCGCTGGCACTCGTGCCGCAGGGAGCGCGGGCTGATGGGGCTTATTTTCCGACCCAGACGCAGTGGAAAGAGCAGCGCGAGCGGGCGCTTATCAGTGAGCCGCAGCAGAAGGCGGCGATCTTCTACCGGGGCGGGCGCGAACAGCTCATCATCAGCCCCAGCTACCAGGGGCCGCCGGGCGGCTTCGCCTGGGTGGTCCCCGTCCCTGCCCGCCCCCAGGTCAAGGTCCTGCGCGGGGCGCTGTTCCACGAGCTGGCGCGCGTCGTCGAGCCGGCCCCGCCCGCGTTTGCCCGCCGGACACTGGAAGCAGCCGGCGCAGCGGCCCCGACGGGCCGCGCCGTGACGGTGCTGGAGCGCGAAACCGTGGGCGCGTATGACGTGAGTGTGTTGGCGGCGACGGAGGGCACGGCCCTCCAAACGTGGCTGGCCCGAAACGGGTATCACCTGCCCGGCGGTGCCCGGCGCCCGCTGGCCGAGTATGTCCGCGAGAGATGGACGTTTGTCGCCTGCCGCGTCAAGACGCCGACCATCGCGCGCGGCTTGAACCAGGGAACGCTGGCCCCGCTCAGTCTGACCTTCGCCTCCCCCAGCCTCGTCTACCCCATGCGCCTGTCGTCCGTCAACCCGCGCCCGTTCCGCCTGGTTTTGTACCTGCTCCGCGCCCCGGACGCGGCCAGGCCCGTCGCCCAGTCGTGGCCTGTCGCGCACGCGCCGGAAATGCGCGCGGCCTCGGTTTCGCCCGCCAACGCAGCCGGTGCTTTTCCCACCCTGGCGAACTTCGACGCTAAGGCCTTGAGCATCCTGTGGACCGAAACGACGGTCGCCCCGCAGGACTGCACGCGCGACTACGTTTGGAGCCTGCGCGGGGCGAAGTAGCAGCGGCAGCAGGTATAATGCCCCCAAGCCCCGGCCGGATCAGGAGCGAGCCGCCATCAGGTGTCTCTGCCGCCCCTTCCACACGCGGTTGAGCGATGCTATCTGAACGCTCGTCCTCCCCATCGGCCCGGCTACGGGGCTTATTTTGGGCTTGTTTTGCCATGAACGACATCATCATCAAAGACACGCACCGGGGATTATGGTACGAGGACGGCGTCCTAACGCGAATCCTGGAAGCGGGGCGCTATGTTTTCCCCAAGCCGCGTCTGCTTCCCCAGATCTTTGGGCGCGTACCGAAAGTCGAAGTCGTGCTGGTGGACGTGCGCGAGCGGGACCTGACCATCAAAGGACAGGAAATCCTGACGGCGGACAAGGTGGCGATCCGGGTCAGCATCATCGTCCAGTTCCGCGTCACCGACCCGCGCGCTGCCCTGCACCAAGTCGAAAAGTACGAGGACCGATTGTACAGCGACGTGCAGCTTGCCGCGCGCCGGTCGCTGGCCTCCATGCCGCTGGAAGAAATTTTGACAAACCGCAACCAGCTTTCCGAGGACATCCTGCGGGACGTCAAGGAGATCGCGGCCACTTACGGCGTCGCCATCTTCCGGGCGGACGTGAAAGACCTGATCTTCCCCGGCAACTTGCAGGAGATCATGAACAAAGTCCTGGCGGCGGAGCGCATGAGTGAGGCGCAGCTCGTGGAAGCGCGCACCAAAGCCGATGTCCAGCGCATCGAGGCGCAGGCCAAGACCGAGACTCAGCGCCTCCAGGCCGACGCTCTGGCCCAGGCGCAGCGACTGGCGGCCCACCGTGGAGGCGGAAACGCAGGCGGTCCGAACGCAGGCCGAGGTGGACGCCCTGCGCGCCCAGGACCAGGCCGCGCAGGCGTATACGACTCACCCGGCCCTGCTGCGCCTGCGGGAACTGGAAACGCTGCGCGAGCTGGCGAAGTCCGCCCAGGCCCGCATCTACATTGGCTTCGACAAGCACAGCCCATTGAGGGAGGAGACGTAAAAAAGGCCGCCGCCGACAGTTGATGTCGGCGGCGGCCTTTTTGAGAAGCATCAGTAGGCGCCATGCCCGGTCAGGACGGCGGGGATGGTGCGGGCAATCAGAACGAGATTCAGGACGAAGGACTGGCGGCGGATGTACTCCAGGTCCAGATCCATGGACTGCTCGAAGGTGAGGTTCGCGCGGCCCGAGACCTGCCACAAACCGGTCAGTCCCGGCGTGACCGAAAGCCGCAGGCGCTGCTCCGGGGAATACAAGGCGACCTCACGGGGCAACGCGGGGCGCGGCCCGACCAGGGACATCTCGCCGCGCAGAATGTTCAGAAGCTGCGGCAGCTCGTCGAAAGAGCACTTCCGCAGGATGCGCCCGACGCGGGTCACGCGGGGGTCATGGCGCATCTTAAAGACAGGGCCGGTGCGCTCGTTCGCGCCGAGCAGGATTTCCAGCCGCTGCTCGGCATCGGTATACATCGAGCGGAACTTGAAGACCGAAAACTCGCGCCCGCCCTTGCCGACGCGACGCTGAATGAACAGAACCGGGCCATGGCTGTCGAGCCGGATCAGCAGAGCGATCACGGCGAAGAGCGGCAGAAGCAGCAGCAAGGCGAAGGAGGATACCACGAGGTCCAAAGCGCGACGCGCTGCCACGTCAAGGCGTGACACCCTGTTCTGAGGGAGGACATACCGTGATGCCGCGTGGGTTGACGCCTGTGACGGGACTTGATGTGATGAGATTTGGCTTGAAACTTGGGTCGAGACTGGAACGCTCATAATTTTTTTCCTCGGCTCGGTTGTTTTCCAGTATTTATGCAATGCATAAATCATGCCAAACCCGGCGATTCGGCGGACAAGAATCACAAGTTCTCTTTATCTGTCGCTGTTTTAACCTTGTTTTAATAACAGGACGTAGGACCGCTCACAAAATCCAACGGGGGCGGAAAAACCTCGCCGGAACCGGGTAAAATACGCTACTCCAATTCCCACGAGTATGCCTTATGAACCCACCTTTTTCCCAAGCGAAGTGGCTCTGGACGACCGACCCCGGCCACCCGGACTACACCGTCCGCCGCTTCCGCGGCACCTTGAAATCCGCCGAGGCGCAGATGCTGCACTTGAACGTCTCGGCCGACAGCCGCTACCTGCTCTTTTTTGATGGGGAAAGGATCGGACGCGGCCCGGCACGGTCGGACGTGCGGCATTATGTCTATGAAACCTATATCGTCCCGGCCTCGCCGGGACCGCACATGCTGGCCGTCCTGGTGCTGGCCTATTGCGGGGGGCACAGCCCGGTCGCCGAGATGCACGAGCAGGGGGCGTTCGTCCTTGAAGCGCAAACGGAAAACGGCGAGGTCGTTTGCGCGACCGGGACGTCCATCTGGCGCGTCCAGGCCGACACGGCCTACCGCCCTGCTTCAATCACGCGGCACGACGGCTATTACGCCATCGGGTCCGGCGAGACGGTGGACGGCGGGCAGGTCCCGCACGGCTGGGAACAGCCTGGATTCGACGACGCGGCCTGGGAGACGCCCATAGCGATCGGTGCCCCTTATGACCGTGAGCGTCCCGGCGACCTGGGCGACCCCGGCGGGCGGTGGCGGCTGACGCCGCGCGACATCCCGCCGCTGCGCGAGGAGGCGAGGCAGTTTTCCGACTGGCCGGGCACCCTGACCGTGCCCGCGCACAGGAGCCGCGAGGTCGTTCTGGATGCTAGGGAGTACGCGATCGGCTACCCTATCCTGGCCGTAGATGGCGGGGCGGGAGCGGAAATCCAGATCGTGTACGCCGAGGCGCTGACCAAAGGCGGTCACAAAGGCATTCGGGACGACCGGGAGGGCACAGATGTGCAGGGCTTCGCCGACACCTACCTGCCCGGCGGCGGGGCCGAGACCTACTCGCCGCTGCACTGGCGCGCGTTCCGCTTCGTCAAGCTGATTATCCAGACGGGAGAGGAGCCGATCACCATTCAAGATTTCTCCTATGTTCTCACCGGCTACCCGTGGGAGCGTCAGGCGACGTTCAGCGTCGCAAACGGCCCTGCTGAACTGCAAGCCGTGCAGGACGTGGACTTTCGGACGCTGGAATGCTGCACGGTCGAAACGTTCATGGACTGCCCGTACTATGAGCAGCTCCAATATGTCGGCGACACTCGCCTCCAAGCCCTGCTCTCGTATGTGACAACCGGCGACACCCGGCTGGGCGCACGGGCCGTCCGCCTGTTCGACTGGTCCCGTCAGCCGGATGGCCTGACCCAGTCGCGCTATCCCTCGCGGATGGAGCAGATCATCCCGCCGTTCTCCCTCCTTTGGGTGCTCATGGTCGAGGACTTGTGGCGGTATGCGCCCAATGAGGAAGCGACGGTGGCGGGCTGCCTGCCGGGCTGCCGGGGCGTTTTGGAGTGGTTCGGCAAGCATCTGACCCCGGAAGGCATTCTGGGCGGCCCGCTGCCCTGGTGGAACTTCGTGGACTGGGCGGACGGCTGGAACGTGAACGGGCACTACGGAGTCCCGCCGCCCGCCGCGCACGGCCTGCCCTCGGCAACAATTAACTTGCAGTACCTGGCCGCCTTGCAGGCGTATGTGCGCCTGCACGACGGCCTGGGCGATGCCCGCGAGTCGGAGTTCTGGCAGGCCGAGGCGGACATGCTGGCCGACGCGATCCTGCTGGCTTTCTGGGATTTTGAAGCTCGCCTGCTGCGCGAAGGGCCGGACGAGTCCTGGGGCTACACCCAGCACGCGCAGGCCTGGGGCATCCTCACCCATGTCATCCCCGCTGATGCCTGGCCGGATGTCGTGGACAGCCTGCACACGGATGAGACGCTGACCAAGACGACCTACTACCACACCTTCTACGTCGCCGAGGCCCTCGCCAAAGCCGGGCATTTGGAACACCTGTGGGACCACTGGCTCGCCCCCTGGCGCAAGGCGCTGGACCTGCACCTGACAACCTGGCCCGAACAGCCGGAGCCGACCCGCTCCGACTGCCACGCCTGGAGCGCCTGGCCCACCTACACCTTCCTGACCCATGTCCTGGGTGTCCAGCCCGCCGCCCCCGGCTTCGCCTCCCACGTCATCGCCCCCAAGCGCGTGGCGGGCTGGGACAGGGTTTCAGGCACAATCGCTACGCCCAATGGACTCCGGCGCGTGTCAGTGAATTGGACGGGCGGCGGAGCGCCAGACGTGACGGAGGGGGCGGGATAGGACATTCCTATGGACATAGATGCGCTGCTGTTGCATCTGTCTGACAAACGGCCCCTTTTTCATTCCGAGGCCGATTTTCAGCACGCGCTTGCGTGGGAAATCCAACGGCATTATCCTGAAGCCAACCTGCGGCTGGAATACCGGCCTTCGATTTCAGGCGCCAGGATGTATGTTGATGTTTGGGTGGGCCTGCGCGGCGGACGCGCCCTTGCTCTGGAGCTGAAATACAAAACCGCCCGTCTGGACATTGAGCGGGACGGCGAGGTTTATGCCCTGCTGAATCAGAGCGCACAAGACACCGGCAGGTACGATTTCCTGAAAGACATCAGCAGATTGGAGCGGCTGGTATCGGCACGACCTGACACCTCCGGCATTGCGATCCTGCTGACAAACGACGCGGGCTATTGGAGCGCCTCTCGTTCAGCCCAAACTGTTGATGCTGCGTTTCGCCTGCACGAAGGCCGGTCAGTCTCAGGGGAACTCTGCTGGGGCGTGGGTGCATCGGCAGGCACGATGCGGACGCGCGAACAAGCCATCGTTCTGCAAACGCAGTGTGACGCGAAATGGACAGACTACTCGCAGGTGAGATCAGATCGGAACAGCCGGTTTCGTTACCTGATTGTTCATGTTGCCCCGTTCGATGAGCAAGCGGTGATGCCGAAAGGGGAAGCGGAATGATTCCTGACGAAGTTCGGGCGCAGCTCCGGCCTGCACTGGCCGCACCGGGCGAGGATGCAGCGAAAGTGCTGCTTCCCTGCGGCGTGGCCTTGAAGTTCGTTTTGAACGAGGAAACCGTCACTTGGGCGGAGTTCGGCAGATGGCGCGTCTCGCTCCAGGCGGTGGGGGAGGTCGCGGGGCTGAATGCCATCACCTACATCCAGTGGGAAGAGGTGGAGGCAGGGGTCTTCGAGAACAACGATAGTTGCTGGCCGGAGATGGCGCTGGCCCCGGCCACGTTCGTGGAGCACAACTACGTTTCCGGCCACCCCGTTGTCTACATCGTCAGCGAAAATATGGCCATTCTGACGGGCAGCAAGTGCCTGGCGGGGCTGGCGCGCATCCGGCAGGCCATGCGCGGCGGGCTGGCCTCGTGCCCGATGGTCCTGAACCGGGACCGCAAGACGTGGTCGCGGTTCTATGTCCACGACCGCACGGCGTTCGACCTGCCCGCCCTGACGATCACGAGGCGGGGAACAGGCGAAGGGCGCTATGTGCGTCAAACGTCACCTCCGAGCCACTACGGACACGTCATCCTGGAAATCGGACCGTACCAGGGGGCACACGATTTTCTGCTGGTGTGGGCGGTGGGGGAGGACGTCATTCCCAGCGAGTTCCGGGAAGCCGTGCGGGAAGGCATTCAAAATGTCGCTTTGAACAATGTGGGGGAATGGGGACCGCTGACCGGCATCCAGGTCACGATCACCGGCGGCAGCTACCACGATGTTGACTCCCACGCGGCCAGCTACCGGATCGCGGCCTCGCTTGCCATCCGAAACGCCCTGGAGCGGATGCCGACCGCCCCGGTCCCGGAGCGCCGCGAGGAACAAAGCAGCACCGAGACAGACGCGGAAGGGAAGCCTTGATGCTCCCCTCAGTCCGCCCCTAGAGCACGACTTGCATGATCACGCAGTCTTCCCAAACGCCGTGGCGACGGCCCACCTCGCGCTGGACGCCCACCGTGTCGTAGCCGCATTTCCGGCACATGGCGATGCTGGGGACGTTCCCGGACCAGATGCGCGACAGGACCACATGATGGCCCAGCCGGCGCGCTTCCTCCAGCAGAGCGCGCATCAGCATTGTCCCCAGCCCCCGCCCCTGTGCGCCCGGCGCAAGGTAAAGCGAGGATTCGACGGTTTGGGCATAAACCGGGGTGTCGTGCCATAGGGAGAGGGACGCATACCCGAGGATTTCCCCGTTCGCCTCGGCGACGAGGATCGGGTAGCGCAGGTCCTGATGGGCCACCCACCACGAGCGGCGCTCGTCCAGTGTCAGCGGGGCGAGGTGGCCGGTGAAGTCTGTTCCTGTGACGGCGGCGTTGTAAATCTCGGTCAGCGGCGGCAGGTCTGCCTCGCGCGCCGGGCGGATGATCGGAGGTGTGTCGGAACTTGTGTCAAAAATTGTCTCAGGAGTGGATGCCATGGACTTGAGTGATGATCAGAAAAACTTCCCAAAAAACGATTAAGAGATAAACGAGGCAGCCGGCAGTGACGATGATGCGGGACGTGCGGATGTTGGAAAGGGAGATGCCCTCGCACGCTAGCACGACGATCATGACCAGTCCGAATTTGTAGAACGCGAACCCTTGCTGATGAAAATGCGCGTAGATCCAGCCCGCCAGCCCGTTGGCCTCCATGCCGCCGTGGCTGAAGATATAGCCGGTCAGGAACAGGTCGAACATGTTCAGCAACAGGAATCCCAAATATTCCTGCGCCAGAAGGACATCGCGCTTGAAAAACACGGCTTCGCATCCCCAACGTTTCTAAATCATTACGGAACGGCCAGCATTTCGCGCGCGTGCTGAACCACGGCCTCGGACCGGCGGGAGCCGCCCAGCATCCGGGCGATCTCCTCGATCCGGCCTTCGGAGTCGAGCGGCGCGACCGAAACGGTCGTCCGGCCTTCGTGGACCTGCTTCTCGATAAAGAAATGGGCGCCCGCACGGGACGCGATTTGCGGCAGGTGCGTAATGCACATGATCTGCGCCCCCTGCGCCAGCGCTTCCAGCTTGTCCCCGATGGTTTGCGCCGTCCGCCCGCCGACGCCGACATCAATCTCGTCGAAGATCATGGTCGGGATTGCGCCCGTGCGCGCCAGCACGGACTTCATCGCCAGCATGATCCGCGACATCTCGCCGCCGGACGCGATCTTCGCAAGGGGACGCAGCGGCTCGCCGGGATTAGGCGAGAGCAGGAACTCGACCCGGTCCGCGCCCTTGCTCGTGACCGGCTGGGCCTCGATTGAGACCTCGAACTGAGTGGCCGCCATACCCAGGTCAGCCAGCTCGCGGGCGATGCCGGCGGCGAACTTCTCGCTGGCCTGACGCCTGGCTTTGGTCAGCCGGGCGGCAACGGCGTTCAACTTATCCTCGGACTTGGCGATGGCCGCCGTCAATTCTTCCTCGCGCGCTTCCGAGTTTTCCAGCGCGTCCAGATTCCCCGCCAGCTCCTCGCCGTAGGCGATGATCTCTTCCAGGGTCTCGCCGTACTTACGCTTCAAGGTGCGGATCAGGTCCAGCCGAGTCTCGATCTCTTCCAGGCGCTCCGGGTTGAACTCGACCGACTCTTGATACACGCGCAGCTCGCGGGCGGCATCCTCGGCATAGGAAACGGCGCTTTGCAGCGTTTCCGTGAGCGGGGCAAGGTTCTCGTCCAGTGCGGCCACATGTTCGACGGCAGCCAGCGCGGCGTTCAGGGCATCCAGCGCTCCCGCGCCGCGCTCCGCTCCGGACAGGGTCGCATAGGCATCGGCGGCGGCGGCGCTCAATTTCTCGCTGTTCGCCAGCCGGCTGCGGTCGGCGACCAGTTCTTCCTCTTCGCCCGGCTGGAGCTGTGCCCCCACAAGTTCCTCCTGCTGGAAGCGGTACAGGTCCAGCATCCGGGCACGCTCCCGCGCATCTGTTCGGAGCTGTTCCCGCTCGCGCTTCAGCGCGTTCGTCTCGCCGAACAGCGCGGCGACCGACTGGCGCAGGGCGAGGGCGTCCTTGCCGCCCCAGTTATCGAGGATGTCCACATGGCGGTCGGCGGCGAGCAGGGACTGGTGCTCGTGCTGGCCGTGGACGTCCACCAGGCCCTCGGCGATCTCTTTCAGGACGGCGACGGGCATCAGGCGCCCGTTGACCCGGCACTGCGACTTGCCGCCGGCACGGGCCAGCTCGCGCGTCACTAGCAGCGTGTCTTCCTCCTCGCCGTCCAGCCCCGCTTCGGCCAGCCGCCGGCGGACTTCGTCGGGAGCATAAGTCAGGTCGAAGACGGCCTCGACCGTCGCTTTGGCCGCGCCGGTGCGGACCAGGTCCGCCCCCGCCCGCCCGCCGAGGGCCAGGCCCAGCGCGTCAATGATGATGGACTTGCCCGCGCCGGTTTCGCCGGTTAGGATGTTGAGTCCCGCGCTGAACGTCAGGTCCAGGTGGTCAATCAGGGCAAAATTGGTGACGTGAAGCTCAACTAACATCTGGCTGATACAACATCTCCCGTACAGCGTCTCTAATATAGCGTCTCGCCCCAGTGCAGCTTGTCCTGGAGTTTGTCGTAAAAGTTTGCGCCGCCGACGGACAAAAACCGCGCCTGATGCGGGGCGCGGCGGATGTGAATGGCGTCCTCGGCCTGCAAGGGAAAGCCGAGCTGGCCGTCAATGGTGACACGTACCATGTCCTGTGGGTCGCGCTCGACGACCACGGCAACCTCGGATTCCGGCGGCACCAGCAGGGCGCGCGAGGTCAGCGTGTGCGGGCAGATCGGCGTGACCAGCAGCGCCTGCAAAGATGGGTGAACGAGAGGGCCGCCCGCCGAGAGCGAGTAGGCCGTCGAGCCGGTCGGGGTCGCCACGATGATGCCGTCGGCAGCGTAAGTCGTCACGAACCGGCCGTCAATGGACGCGCGCAGGTGCAGGACGCGCGAAAGCGGGCCGTTGGCGACCACGACCTCGTTAAGCGCCAGCCCCGAGTCTTGCAGCGCACCGTCCCGGCGTGTCTCACACCAGAGCATCATGCGCTCTTCCTGCGTGTAGCGGCCTTCGAGGAGCGCGTCCAGGGCGGCAGGCAGCCCTTCAGGCGCGACGGCGGTCAGGAACCCGAACCGGCCGACATGGACCGGCAGCATCGGCGTCCCCAGGGCGGCGCAGAGCCGCGCCGTCGCCAGGATCGTTCCGTCGCCGCCCAGCACCAGCACGGCGTCCGCGCCGGCGACGGCGTCATCCGGCAGGCCGCGGTTGGGGACGCCCAGCGCCTCGGCGACCCGGTGCTGCAGCCGGACGGCGACGCCGCGCGCCCGCAGGTGGATGTCGGCGCCCGCCGCCACTTCCAGTGCCGCCGGCTTGCCGGCGTTTGCCATGATGCCCAGTGCTTGCATCCGTTTTTCTAAAGGCTCGCCGACTTGTGGGCGAAGCGGCTCAGGTTCCGGCGCGCGACTTCCAGGCTCGGGTTCAGCGCCAGCGCCTTTTTGTAGGCGATAACGGCCAGAGCATTCTTGCCGAGCAGTTCATACAGAACGCCGATGTTGTTCTGCACCAGGGCGTTGCTGGGATCAAGCGCCAGGGCCTGCTGGAAGGCTTGCAGCGCTTTGGGATACTGCTTTAGGTTCTTGTAAGCCACGCCGCGCGCGTTCTGGATGGCGGGATCGGCGGGGCGCAGCTTGGCGGCGGCGTCATACTGAGCCAGCGCGGCGACGTACTGCCTCCGGGACATATAGCTGTCCGCCAGGACCAGGCGCACGTCGGCGTCATCGGGATTCAGCGCCAGTGCCTGTCGGCGGGCCTGATCGGCCCTCGCATAGTCCTTTTGCTTGGCGTACTGATCGCCCAGTCGTGCGTAGATCGGCGCGGCTTTGGCATCCTGAGTCAACTTCGGCACGGCCTGTGCCAGCAGAGTCACCGATTCTGCCGCATTCCCCTCGTCAGCCAGGAGCAGGCCCAGCGCGATCTGGACCTGGACGCTGCCGGGGTTCTTCGCCAGCGCGCTCCGATACGACGCTTCGGCATCCGACTTCAGCCCGGCCTGTTCCTGCAAGACGCCCTTGTTGTAAATCGGGACGGCGTTCTGCGGCTGAAGGCCCGCCGCCGTGTCGAAGTCCTTGATGGCCTCATTGGTGTTGCTTTTCGCCGCGTTGGCCTCACCGAGCGCGAAGTAGGCATCATACTGGCCGGCGACATCAAGCTTGGGGGCAACGTCCGGCCCGAGGGCTTTGGTCAGCGTCGCGAGAGCATCGTCGTAGCGCTGGACTTTGGCATACAACTCGCCTGCACTGAGCCAGGCGGCAGCGTCTTTGGGGTCCTGCTCCGCCGCTTTTCGCAAGGCGTCGGCGGCCTCCCCGCTGCGCCCTGCTTTCGCCAGGAAGAAGCCGTAGTTCTTGAGGGTGGCGGTGTCGGGGCTGGGGGCGGCCGCCAGCGCACCGAAGAGCGCCAGGGCCTCGTCCGTCTTGCCCGCCTGACCCAGCACGGTCGCCAGATTGAACTTGATCCGGGCGGGGTCCAAGCCGGAATTCGGCGTGAAGTGATCCAGCACATAACGGTACTGCTCGGCGGCCTCGTCATAGCGCTTCTGCTGCTGGAGTGCATTGCCCAGGTTATTCCGTGCGTCCAGGTTGTCCGGCTTCAGCCGCACCGTGGCTTGCAGTTCGGGAATGGCCGCCGTGGAGTTGGATTGAGTCAAGTACAGGTAGCCGACCAGGTTATGAACCGCCGGATCATTCCGGTATTCCGGCGTCTGTGCCAGAGCTTCCAGCTCGGCGATATTGGCCGCGACCTCGCCGTTGGCCGTCTTCAAGAGATCAAGATTGCCGGTGTTCTTCGCCCTGTTGAAATCCTGAGTCGCCTTGTTGAAGTCGTTGACCGCCTTGTTGTAGCGGTCCACGGCCGGGTTGGGCGCCGCTGTTCTTACCTCTTTCTTGGCGGCGGGTCTGGGGCTGGAACTGGGGCTGGAAGCGGTCTGCCCGAAGGCGGCGCTGCCAGAGGCGGCGAGAAGCAGTACGAGTGCGAGACGATTGGCTGGGGAATGTTTCATGGCGCACGGTCTCCAATTCGGGCATGGCAGGGAAACCCGCCTACCTGCAATGCCTGAGTCATTATAGCATAAATGGGGAGTGAGAAAATCGGTTCGGCGCTGCTCTTGACAACGGCCTCCTTTTTTTGTATACTAGAGGCTCGGTGCTAGCGAGCTTTCTCACGCGGAACATTGACGTTCCTGTGCGGTTTTCATGCAAATATACCCGAAAGACAATAACTTTGGGCGTTTTGCGGACCGTTTCAGGAGCTTTTTTTGTGCCTCGCTGCCGAGAAGGCATTCCTGCACCCGTTCTCATTCGCGGCGCAAGCCGACGCATCACTCACAACTCATTACCAAGGAGATCAAACCCCTCAATGGCCAAAACACCCCAGGACGTGCTGACCTTGATCAAGGACAACGACGTTAAATTCGTAGACGTCAAGTTTATTGACGTCCCCGGCACCTGGCAGCACTTCACGCTGCCCGCGCACCGCTTCGAAGAAGAAGTCTTCACCGTCGGCCTGCCGTTCGACGGCTCCTCGGTCCGGGGCTTCCAGACCATTGACGAGTCCGACATGCTCCTGATCCCCGACGCGGACACCGCCGTGCTGGACCCGTTCACCGAGGTGAAGACGCTGTCCATCATCGCCGACGTCGAGGACCCCATCACTCGCGAGAAGTACCCCCGCGACCCGCGCAACATCGCAAAGAAGGCGGAAGCCTATCTCCAGTCCACGGGCATCGCCGACGTGGCCTATTTCGGCCCCGAGGCGGAGTTCTATGTCTTCAACGACATCCGGTATGGGCAGTCGGCCAATTCCGGCTTTTACGCCATTGACTCGGACGAGGCCGCGTGGAATTCGGGGCGTGACGAGAAGCCCAACCTGGGCTACAAGATGCGGACCAAAGAAGGCTACTTCCCCGTGCCGCCCTCGGACAGCCTCGCCGACCTGCGCTCCGAAATGGTCTTGACCCTGCTCGAAGCCGGCATCGAGGTGGACGTGCATCACCACGAGGTCGGCAACGCGGGCCAGTGCGAGATCGGCATCAAGTTCGACTCGCTGGTCAACATGGCCGACAAGCTCCTGATGCACAAATATATCGTCAAGAACACGGCGGCCCAGAACGGATACACCGCGACGTTCATGCCGAAACCCATTTTCCAGGACAACGGCTCCGGGATGCACTGCTCGGTTTCGATGTGGAAGGGCAACGCCAACATCTTCTACGACGAGAAGGGCTACGGCGGCCTTTCCGAGACGGCCGTCTACTACATCGGCGGCATCCTGAAGCACGCTCCCGCCCTGCTGGCCTTCGGCGCGGCGAGCACCAATTCCTACCGCCGCCTGGTGCCGGGCTACGAGGCGCCGATCAACCTCGTCTACTCGGCCCGCAACCGCTCCGCCGCCGTCCGCATCCCCATCGCCGGTTCGCCCAAGTCCAAGCGCGTCGAGTTCCGCGCGCCGGACCCGACCGCCAACCCCTACCTGCTGTTCGCAGCGATGGCAATGGCCGGCATTGACGGCATCCAAAACAAGATCCAGCCGCCGCCCCCCGTGGACAAGGACATCTACGAGCTGGCGCCGGAGGAGAAGGCGGGCATCGCCCAGACGCCGGGCACCTTGTCTGAGTCGCTGGCCGCTCTGGAAGACGACCACGAGTTCCTGCTCAAAGGCGACGTGTTCACCCAGTCGCTGATCAAGACCTACATTGACTACAAGCGCGTCCGCGAGGTCGAAGGCGTTGCCCTGCGCCCCCACCCCTACGAGTTCTTCCTCTACTACGACGCCTAAGGACTACGACGCCTAAGGACTACGACGCCTAAGGACTACGACGCCTAAGGACTACGACGCCTAAACTGTCTCCTCCCCCACCCGGCCCGCCTCCCCCGCTGATCCCCCAGCCGCGCGAGGCGGGCTTTTTTGTCGTTGTGTCCGCTCTTGAGAGCAAATCAGGGTGAAAGATGGGGGAGGACAGGCCACCAATGGGGCCAGTGCGGACGACCAGTACGCGGTTCTTCCTGTCCAGAACAGGCGCTCGCCGATTTCGGGGGCGGTGCGTCCCTCGGCGGTCAGTCGGATGATCTGGGCGCGCTCGATGGCGCGGGGATCATTTTGAGAGCGCACCGCGTCATACCTTCGGCTTACGCTGAGGGCGGAACCGTGCCAGAAGCGAACAGCACACGACCGCTAGACAGGCATAAACCAGCCAGTCGCCGGAGCGGGTGAATAAGGTCCCCTGCCCATCGCCGAGCGCCACATCGCCGAGCAGCACGTCCGGCGTGAAGAGGGGGGACTGGCCGACGATGCGGCCCGGTTCGCTACGTTCCAGTTCGTCAATGTCCCGCCGGCAGAACCACAGCGGGACGATGCCGACGATGCCGAACGAGCAGTCAATCAAGCGCCAGAAGAAGGGGATGCCGCGCAATGCGCCGAAGACCAGCGCCCAGGGCACGACGCAGATGCAGGCGATCATGCCGAACGTCAGGACCCAGCGGTTACGGACCGGGTCGCGCAGCGGGCCGAGGAAGGCGACGGCGATCATCAGGTGCCCGAACGCCAGCCAGTCCGTGCCATAGGCGAGGAAGGGGTAACGGGCATAAGCCTCATGCAGCCCGCCCTGAACGCGCCCGATCCAAAGCGCCAGGCCGCTGTCGCCCGGCCCCACCAGCCGCGCCAGGACGTCCAGTTCCCACGCCAGCGGGATAGCCGTGACGCCGCTCAGAACCAGGCCGAGGAGGAACAGACTGAGCCAGCAACGTATCCGGCGGCGCAGCAAGTCGGCGGGGATCATAGCAATTTTTCCATCAGCAGCAGTTCTTTCGGGACGCCGTACCAATTTGTCCACCATACCACGCCGCGCTCCTCGTAGCCGAGACGGCGGTACAGCACGAGGGGCGGCGCAAAGACACGGATGGCATCCAAACGGACAGCCCGGCAGTCCTGCTCCCGCGCCAGGCGCTCGGCTTCGGCCAGCCGGATAGGCCCAATGTGAACGTCGCCACGGCGTCGTCGCCATCCTTGACGGCATAGACGGCCTTCTCTGAGGCGCGACGCCGCATCAACTCAAGGAGCGAAGGCAACGACCAGAACGTCAAGCCGAACCGCGCCCCGACGCCCTCGCCGCAGAGGCGGACGATCTCTTGTAGGTCATCAACCTCGTCCGGCGCAGCTTTGTGGAGCGTCAGCATAGCCGCTATCATACCCCAGGCCAGAGACTTTGGGCAAACAAAAAGAGCCATACCCTAACAGGCATGGCTCTCCGGCGGGTCGTCTAACTCAGCGGCGCAGTCTTGGGCGCATCGTACCAGTCCACCGTCCAATCGTTGAACGAGGCCGTCGTGTTGCCCTGGGTCCACAGGCCGACCTTGCCGCCGCCGTAAGTGGGAAGCGGCGCGCTGATGCGCTTCTGCATGTCCACCCAGCCGCGTACCTGTCCGTCGTGAACCAGCAGCCGCAGCGTGTGCCAGCCGGGCGCAAGCGGGGTCCGCCCCCCGGCCCCCAATGCTGGGGGGGTAGGAGAGGAAGCGGTTCCTAATCCGGCTCCCCCCCCGTTAACAGAGGTGGGGGCCGGGGGGGCTAGGGTGATTGGCGTCTGCTGCACGATGGTGTGAGTAGGGCCGGCAATTTGGATCAACGCCAAATCGCCCAGCGCCTGATTGCAGCGCAAAACGGTGTAGGTGTTCGGGTCGGCGTAGGCGCAGACGATCCCGACGGCGGGGCTGGCCTTGCCGCCGTCAATGCGGAAGCGGACACGGACATCCACGTTGCGCCCCTGGTCGGCGCGGTCCACGAGCAGGGCAAAGCGGTCCGCGCGGAAGTTCGGACCGGACGCGCGGGCGACCATGCCGTCGGGGCCGGGCCTGTCCGCCGCCACCGACCAAGCCGGGGCAGGGCCAGGCGTCCCCGCGCCGACCGGGACCAGACCCGCCAGGCTGCCCCCCGCGAAGTTGAAGACGCGCGTCGCAGCGGGTGCGTCCGTCCAGACATCCAGGCTGTCCGTCCCCCACGGGTCGGCGGGGCGCTGGCTGCGCCCTCCCGCCCCCGTTTTGGGCGCGAAGGTCGCCAGGTAATCCACGATCTGCGCCGCCTCGCCGGACGCGATGGACTCTGAGGCGTGGTACTTGTTCAGCATCGTGGTGACCGTCCGCTGCCACTCGCGCCGGGTGTACCCCTTCTCCTCGGGCTTGGGCAGGTTGTGGCAGGCGGAGCACTTCTCGGCGTACAGGGCCTTGACCTGAGCCGCGTCAGTCTTGGGCGTGTCGGCGGCCAAGCGCGTGGGGGCGGTCAGCGCTGCCGAAAGGGTCACGCCGGCGGCGAGAAGGGACGCGAGGGCGGTGACGAGGACGCGAGGGTTTTTCATGGACGAGGTCTCCAGCGACTCAAAGTGAGTGACGGTTTATTATGGCATGAACGCAGCGAAAGTATTATGCAGACGCACGGCGGAACGCAAAAGTTCATCCTTGACAAAGCACCAGTCCGGTGTTATAATTGCGCGTTCTCATCCCCAAAATCCCGACGAGGTTGCTGTGCAAGGGTATTGCGTGCGCTGCCGCGCCAAACAAGAGATGCTTTCCGCCACCCGGACGCTGATGAAGAACGGCCGCCGCGCCATGGTCGGCGTGTGCGCCTGCTGCGGCACCAAGATGTCGGTGGCGGGCAAGTGGGACGATGAGCAGGAGCAGGCGGCCCAGCCGCACGAGCATCCAGCCGCGCCAGGCCGCGAGAACATCTGAAAAAGTGGGTAGAATAGGCGCGGCGCGTGTCCGCGCAAGGAAGGTCGTTTTTTCAATGGCAGACGACAAAGAATTTGCAAAAGGCTTGGAAGACGTCATCGCCGGTGAGTCCTCCATCTGTGACGTAGACGGCAAAAATGGCAAGCTGATTTATCGGGGTTACGACATCCACGACCTGGCCCAAAACACGACCTTCGAGGAGGTCGTGTATTTGTTGTGGAACGGCGGCCTGCCGACCACGAGCCAGTTGAGTGCGTTCCGGGCGGACCTAGACGCCAGTCGTGCTCTCCCTGACGCCGCCGTCGCCCTGCTGCGCCGGTTCCCCAAGACGGCCCCGCCGATGGACGCCCTGCGGACGGCGACTTCGCTGCTGTCGCTTTTTGACCCCGACGAGGGTGACGAAAGCATGGACGCCAACAAGCGCAAGGCGCTCCGGCTGACCTCGCAGATGGGGACACTAGTAGCGACGCTGGACCGTCTCCGTAAAGGCGAAGAGCCGGTCGCGCCCAGGCCGGGCCTGTCCACAGCGGGCAATTTCCTGTACCAGCTGACCGGCAAGGAGCCGAACGCGACCGAGACCCATGCACTGGACGTCGCCCTGGTTCTCCATGCCGACCATGAGCTGAACGCCTCCACCTTCGCCGCCCGCGTCACCGTCGCCACCCTGACCGACATGTACAGCGCCGTCACCAGCGCCGTCGGGACGCTGGCCGGCCCGCTCCACGGCGGGGCGAACGTCAACGTGATGCACCTGCTGGCGCAAATCGGCACCCCTGACCGCGCCGAGGAGGTTGTGACCCAGATGCTGGCCGAGGGCAAAAAGATCCCCGGCATTGGGCATCGTGTCTACCGCGCGCTTGACCCGCGTGCCGTGTCCCTGCGCGAAATGTCCAAGCAGCTCGCCGAATCGTCCGGTGATCTGAAGTGGTACGAGATCAGCGAAAAGGTGCAGGAGGCCGCCGACAAGGCCCTGGCCGCCAAGGGCAAGACAACGCTGAAGGCCAACGTGGACTTCTTCTCCGCCTCGGTCTACCACATGCTGGACATCCCCGACGACCTGTTCACCCCGGTCTTCGCCATCTCCCGCGTGGCCGGCTGGACCGCGCACATCCTGGAACAGCTCGGCGACAACCGCCTGATCCGTCCGCGCGCCGTCTACACCGGCCCGCGCGACCTCACGGTAAAGCCCATCGGCCAGCGATAATAAGTTTAGCTTGAGTGCTTTAGTGCAAGCGGCGGCCTTTCTTTTTCGGGAAGGGTTGCCGCTTGTGCAAGGGGCGCTGGAGGCTTGGTAGACCACGACTAGTTAACCGATGTTACGCACTGAGTTCCCCGAAACCAAACCCGGTTACTTGTACGCCCGCGTTTGTGGGTATGACTTTAGTGTCATCCCCCAAAGAACATGGCATTGAAGGAGTCACCCTGAATGAACTATGTAAAGCTTGGGAAGTCCGGCCTTAAGGTTTCGCGCATTTGCCTCGGCTGCATGAGCTACGGTGTACCGGAGCGCGGCGCACACCCCTGGTCGCTGGACGAGGAGACGAGCCGCCCGTTTATCCAGCGCGCGCTGGAACTGGGCATTAACTTCTTTGACACCGCCAACGTCTACTCCGACGGCACCAGCGAGGAGATCACGGGGCGCGCACTGCGCGACTTCGCGCGGCGCGATGAGGTGGTGATCGCCACCAAAGTGCATGGGCGGATGCGGCCCGATGCTAACGGCGGCGGGCTGTCCCGCAAGGCGATCCTGACGGAGATTGATCAGAGCCTGCAACGGCTCGGCACCGGCTATGTGGACCTCTACCAGATCCACCGCTTTGATTCGGAAACGCCCATTGAGGAGACGCTGGAAGCGCTGCATGACGTGGTCAAATCCGGCAAGGCGCGCTACCTCGGCGCGTCCTCCATGTACGCCTGGCAGTTCGCGAAGGCGCTGGGGCTGGCGGACCGGCACGGGTGGACGCGGTTTGTGAGTATGCAGAACCACTACAACCTGCTTTACCGCGAGGAGGAGCGCGAGATGATGGGGCTTTGCCGGGAAGAAGGGATCGGCGTGATCCCCTGGAGTCCGCTGGCACGAGGCCATCTGGCCCGGCCCTGGGAGGAGCGGCAGGGGACCGAGCGAGCCGAGTTGGATCAATTTGGGAAGACGCTGTACGCCCGAACCGAGGAAGCCGACCACAAGGTCATTGACCGCGTGGGCGAGATCGCCGAGGCGCGCGGCATCCCGCGCGCCCAGGTTGCCCTGGCCTGGCTGCTGCAAGCGCCGGGCGTCACCGCACCCATCGTCGGGGCGACGAAGCCGCACCATTTAGAGGACGCCGTGGCCGCCCTGTCCCTGTCGCTTTCGCCGGAAGAAGTCCAGTCGCTTCAAGAGCCGTATGTGCCGCATCCGGTCCTCGGCTTTTCGTAGGGTATACTTGCTGCATCACAGGAGACACACATCACATGACGGAACTGGACTTGAGCGCGCACCTGCGTGCGACGACGGAGAAGGCTTACAACAACCTGGTCAATGACCTGAACGCGCTGGACGAGGAGAAGGCGAGCGGCAGCCCGAACGTGGCGCTCCGCCCGGCGATCAAGGTGGTGGCCGAGTGCGGGGGGGTCAACGGGACGCTGGCGGAACTGCTGACGACCGGCACGGCGACGATGCCCTCCCCAGACGAGCGGGCGGCGTACTTCGCCTCCATCACGACGCGCGCTGAGGCGCTGACCGAGCTGGAGAAGGGGACGCAGAAGCTGTACGCGGCCATTGACGGCGTGACGGCAGACCGCTGGGGCGAGGTAGTGCCGACCATGTTAGGCCCGATGACGCTGCTGACGGCAGCGGGCTTCGCCGCCCTGCACATGATGTACCACGATGGGCAGCTTAACTCTCTCCACCTGCTGCACGGCGACACCGAAATGCACTGGAGATAGGCATGGGAGCAGAGAGGGGCGCAGTAGGATATCCCACTGCGCCCTCTCCGTCATAAAGCCGACTGCACTTTTTTCCTTACCCTTTTCGCTGGGTGCTGGCAGCTTCCAACTTTGTGCCCGAAGTCGTCAACAGCCGTCTTGCGGCGTCCGAGAGGTCAACTCTCTTAAGACGAATAGGGGCGTCCTGTGGCGAAACGACGACCACCCGTGTCGTCTCGGTGGTGTGCTGGGTCTGAAGTATAGTTCCAGTTTGGGGATTACCGCGTGTGGTCATTGTTAATACCTTTTGTCTATATAGTCCGTTATACCCGCACACGCATGAGTAATCAAGAGTATGGTGGCATCATCGAAATAATTCTTGTCGCAACTATCCAGAAAGACGATGCCGCCGACTTCTTCGTTCTTGTCCCTATCAAAGACGGGCACGGCCATCCATGCTTGTCTATCGGAAGTTAGCGCCCTAGCTTCTGCTTGTGTATACGACCAGTTTTTGACTAATTCATCCACGAATTCTTCATGCCCCTCATTTTGTCTTTCCGCCGCATACGGACGCTTGTCGCGCAGAACAAAGCCGATAATACCAGACCGTTTGGAAAAGCGGCGTCCGGCCTCTCCCCCTTCCGCCCCGACATACGGCAGCACTTGTTCCAGTTCCAATGTCTCCGCGCCGCTCACGTTCGTTTTTGTAGGGACTACGCGGTGAATGGTGAGGCGCAGTTTCGCGGGATCGGCACCCTCAGCAGTCCCTTTATGAGACCGCAGCACCTGATACAGAACCATGACACATCCCAAAAGGCCGTCGGGACTTGTCAACCGCTTTCTTTCTTGATCCTTCGCCTCGGCCCGCCTGACTTTAAAGAAGGTCGCGAGTGTGAGCCATACTGCCGCCCCGAAGAGCACAAGAGCGAGCACTTTAGGTTTCGTGGGGTCGTAGTAGAAGTTGAGGCCGGTAATGAGTGCCACTATTATCGGCGGAACGGAGGCGAAACCTTCGACCACCCATTCTTTATCGTGCCATTTTGCGGGGTTCAGACCGGGGATTTTTGCCATTGACGCATATCTTCAGGATCAAAGAAGATTGGAATTCCCAAAGAGCGCGCCAGTTCCACTTCTCCACGCGCACCCTCGGATGTCTCCCAATCTGCGGTACAGACAACGGCATCACAGCGCCGAACCATCTCTTTAGCCCCCTCAAGCCATAGGCTGTCTGAAGCCGCGCCCCCGTAGTGCTCAGTGTTTTTATGGGGGCAGATCACTGCTAACTTCATCTTCCATAGTTCCAAGGCGAGCGTCTCGGCGCGACGAACATTCTGCTCGACTTCCCATTCCGAGGCTGCGCGATAAGGACCGGCAACAAAAACCAGATGCATGGTAAGAACCTCCTGGACTGGCCCAGCATTATTCCACTTGCCCGCTTGGAAAACCTTTATTTGAAAATAAAGTTTTCTGTTTGGAGTATGACCAGGCCCGCCCTGTCTGGGTTTTCTTTGAGGGACGTCTCAACGGGCAGGAACTGCGGGACGACCCAGAGCACGGTTCGCAGGTGCTCCGTCACCCGCGATGTGGTCCAGCGGCTTTCACCTGCCGTCAGCGCCATCGGCAGGACAAGCTGGTCGGCCAGATGTTCCTCGCAGGCCGCGCCCGTTTCCCACCATTTGCGGAAGGCGCGGCAGGTTTCCTCGGCGACGGTCTCCATCCGCTTGCCGCGCTCGCCGAGGACGGAAAAGCCTGCCAGGCCGCCCTGGCAGTCGGCGACCAGCAGAATGGCGGCGCCCGGCCCGACCGAAGCGGCTTCGCGCGTTTCGACAGATAGGTCCACGGGCAGACGGCCAAGTTCCTGACGCACGGCGGCGATGCCTCGCTCCGCTACGGTCGGAGGCAGCCCCGCCGTCAGGACCAGGGCCGTCAGGGCGCGCAATTCGCCCCGCTCCGTCAGCGTGACCGCCCCGAACTCCGCCCCGCCCCCGATCTCGGCCTGCACCACGCCGCCTCCTTTGGGGAAGAACCCAACACGCGGGGATTGGAGGGAGGCGGCCAGGCCGTGCCGTGCCAGCGTCGGGAGGTAGACGCGCTCCACATAGTCCGCCGTCGGCGCGTGCGAGACGTGGGTTCCGCCGGTGACGGTGACGTGGGAGGGGCCGGGGGCGAGGGCCAGCGGCAGCAGCACGGTCTGGAGCACAAGCGGCGCGGCCCCCGCCGTGCCGATGGCGAAGTGGTAGGCGCCGGGGGCGGGCGGCGAGTGCGGAACAAACCGGAGGCGGCCGGAACCAATCTCGGTGCCTTCCAACTGGGCCGCGCACAGGCCGGCGGCAGCCCGGACCGAGGCGAGGTGCTGGGGCTGGAGGCCGGGCCGGGAACGCCCGGCGCGAATCCGCACGATCTCCACGGGCCGCCCCGTCAGGGCCGACAGGGACAGGCTGGTCCGCAGAATTTGGCCGCCGCCCTCGCCGTGGGACCCATCAACCGTGACGCTGGACTGTGAATCTTGTGCTTTCATGTGCAATTTATGTTACTCCCGTGCAGGCAGCGCGCCTATTCGAGACCTGCACCCCTTACTGGGAGGAGGCGGCAGGCGTCGAATCTTAGTGTTCGCTTTTGGAAACCCGGACTAACCGTGGCTTTCCCTGATGGCGGCGCGCAAGCCTACACGAATTGTGCTCTCGATAGGATTTGAACCTATGGCCTCGACCGTCGCAGGATCGCGTTCTGTCCGCTGAACTACGAGAGCATTTCACCTAATTTTTTCTGACGAGGCCGGCGGGAATCGAACCCGCGATCTTCTCTTCGACAGAGAGACATGTTCACCACTCCACCACAGCCCCATAATCGGTGTGCGAAAGAAAACTCCTCGACCTGGATTTGAACCAGGGCGGGCGCATTAACAGTGCGCCATGCTGCCGCTACATCATCGAGGATCAAAATCAAGAATCAAAGTCGTGGCGGTGGGAATTGAACCCACGGTTCACAGGGTATGAGCCTGCCGCCTCACCAGCTTGGCTTCGCCACAATAGTATACCTTCCGTGTGTGCCCCCGGCGGGATTTGAACCCGCACTGAACCGTGTTTAAGACGGTGGCCTCTGCCGGTTGGGCTACGAGGGCTTTGATTTTGATGCCCCTACAGCGATTCGAACGCTGACTGTACACGTTCTAAGCGTGTTCCCTCTCCCAATTGGGGTACAGGGGCAAAGGCCGGGCGTCAGATGTCGGACGCCCGGCGCGTGTGCTTATAGTCCTGGCTGCGCTCGCGGACATACTCCACGGGCTGCCGCGCCCCTGCGCCGACCACTTCCCAACCGTCCTCCGAGACGCTCTCCTCGGTCAGCCGCAGGAACCGCCCGACGACGGCATGTTTTTCTGGAATCCAGGCCATCTGTCGCGCCGCCCCCCGCCGGAGCCAGCACTGGACGTAGTAGAGCGTATAACTGGACATGATGCCCCTCCTTTCGTTGTCGCTTGTTATACAGCGGCCCGCGCAATCAACGCTTGACTGATGCTAGGCGGCACTTCGGCGTAGCCGGCGACGGCCATTGAGAACGACGCCCGGCCCTGCGTCAGTGAGCGCAGATCGGTCGTGTAGCCGAACGTCTCGGCCACGGGCACCCGCGCCTGCACGACGGCGGTGCCGTCAGCAAGCGCGCTTTGCCCTAGAAGCCGCCCGCGCCGCCGGGCGATGTCTCCCAGCACCATCCCCACGAAGTCGTCCGGTGTGAGGATTTCGACCAGTCCCACCGGCTCAATGATAATCATGGGCGCGTGTCGGCAGGCGTCTAGGAATGCCAGACGCCCGGCCTCGGCGAAAGCATAGTCGGTGGAGTCCACCTCGTGGTAGCTGCCGTCCACGACCGACACCCGCACGTCCACCACGGGGTAGCCCGCCAGGATGCCGGCGGCCATCGCGCTCTTGACACCCTTCTCGATGCTCGGCAGGAACGCACGGGGGATCGCGCCGCCCACGACGCGAGGGACAAACTCGAACCCCACACCCGACTCCAGCGCTTCCAGTTCGATGATGCAGTACGCCTTCTGGCCCTTGCCCCCGTTCTGCTTGTCCACGCGGCCTTCGCCGCGATATCTGGTCTGGTCGGTCATGGTTCTTTTCCTTGTCGGCGTCCGAAAGAATTAAATAGAAGCGGAAGGCGAGGCTTGAACTCGCACCTTTCACGGTGGCACCGTGACGCTCCGCCGATTGAGCTACTTCCGCAGTGACGAAAATGGTGGAGATGGTTGGATTCGAACCAACGGCCTCCTGTTCTTCAGACAGGCGCTGCTACCGAACTGAGCTACATCTCCGAAATCAAAAGCCGAGACAAACAAAAACGGCCTCTCGCTTGGAGCGAGAGGCCGAAGATGTTACTTTTATGGGCAGGAGTGCATGTTAAATCAAGCGCTTCCTTTCCCGTAAACCCCTCGCCCCCGCCGCAAAGCGGACATGATCCATCGCCTGGAAACCCAGACCTAAATCCGACATGATGAGGCTCAACATCAAGCAGGCGCCGCCCGCGAGATTAGCCTGATCCGGTATGAGATTACTGTTCATCGCTTTCATTGCTGTTTAGGAGTATACCACAGATTCATACCAAACAAACATAATGTTTCCAAAATCGTCCAACTTATTTTTGAGGGTGGCTGGCCGGACTCGAACCGGCGCTCTTCATTTTCACAGAATGATGACTTAACCGCTCGTCCACAGCCGCCAAAACCCTTCGGGGCGGGAAGAATCGAACTTCCGACGCTATGGCCCAAGCATAGTGTTATCCCACTTCACTACGCCCCGATTACGCGCACCTTGACGAGCCAGGAGTCGAACCTGGAGCCATCTCCTTCAAAGGGAGCCGCGCTGCCGATTGCGCCACTCGTCACCGCTTCGCGCTCGATTTTGATTTGGAAGCCTCAGCGAGACTCGAACTCGCTTTTTGGCCTTGAAAGAGCCAAGTCCTACCTATAAACGATGAGGCCATACTTGCTTTGATGAACGATGGGGACGCAGGGAGTTGAACCCTGACTTAGCGCTTAAAAGGCGCCCACACTGACCGTTATGTTACATCCCCCTTCTTCTGTTTGTGAGCTTTGCGTTTCTTCATCACATTATCCCTTCCACACACTATCCCTCCCACAAAAAATCGGCCCCGCGCTGTCTGCACGGGACCGATTGTGTCGCTGTTTCTTCCTTTGCCTGCTCCCAATTCAAGCGGGTGGAACTGCCCGCCGGTGAGGCGGTGACACAATCGGTCCCAATATGAAATTGTCCTGAAGATTCAAGGCCGGACCTTGCGGATGACGGCTTTTCGTGCCGAACTGACCCAGGAGCAGGCATGGCAGCGCGAGGGCCGGTTCCACAGCGGGCCGGCGGGTCTGCATCAGTTTGGTATTACGCTTGGTCATCGTGCCAGTCATCATTATCAATAGGTTCAAGTGGTTGGGCCGGGACAAACACAAAGCGCCCGCCTTCGGCACAGGAGCAGAAGGCGGGCGCTTGGAAAATCTTCCTAAAAGCGGGCTGGACGCGAGTCACTCGCGCCGGCCACCTCCTGCGGGGATGAAGCAAGGCCCCTGAAAACTTATAAGGGCTTCCAGATTCCTGGGGTTCATCGAATCAGTATGCGGTTGTTTCAGGATTAGGTTCATGGCGAGAAAGTTCAAAGCCGTTTGCTTGGCAGCCCGAAGGCCGCGTGGAGGACACTCTACCCCATGCCTGACAGCGTTGTCAATGGTTTCTGAAAAACTTTTCCCGAAAGCAGGAATTTCGCCCGCTCTGCGGTATAGTCTTGGGAAAAGAAATATCACACAATTAGGAAACATTGTCTATGAAGACCTTTTCTCGTGCCCTGCTTCTGAGCGCCGTGCTGGCCGCCCCAGTATCGGCAGTGGCGCAAGCGCCCGCCAATCATCCATTCCTGAACCCGCTGTTCAGCGACTACATGGTGTTCCAGCGCGGCCAGTCCGATCCGGTGTGGGGCTGGACGACGCCCGGTGCGGCCGTCCGCGTCAGCATTGCGGGCAAGACCGCGCAGGCCGTGGCGGGCGCGGACGGCGCGTGGATGGCGAAGCTGCCGCCGCTGCCGACGGGCGGGCCGTACACGCTGCGGGTGGACGGGCCGCAGACCGCGATTTGCGTCAACGTGCAGGTGGGCGATGTGTGGGTCTGCTCCGGGCAGTCCAACATGGAGTTTGGCATCGGCAACACGACGAACGCCGGCCAGGAGATCGCGGCGGCGAACTACCCCAAGATACGGCTGTTCATGGTGCAGCACAACGTCACGCTGAACCCGCAGGCGACGGCCCCCGTTTCCCCCTGGACCCTCTGCACCCCGCAGAGCGTTAAGCAGGGCGGATGGAACGGGTTCAGCGCCGTCGGCTACTTCTTCGGGCGCGAGTTGTACCAGAACCAGCATGTCCCCATCGGCCTGATCGAGACGGACTGGGGCGGGACGCCCGCCGAGGCGTGGACAAGCGGGCCGGCGCTGGCAAAAATGCCCGACTTCCGCGCAGCCGTGGCGCAGTTGAACGCCCAGAGCAATTCGGCGTCGAGCCTGACCCAGCAAATGAGCGCGTGGTATGCGAAGAATGATCCCGGCAAGACAGGGAAATGGTCGGACCCGGCCACGGGCGACTCGGCCTGGCCGACAATGACCCTGCCTGTGCTTTTCCAGGACGCGGGCGTTCCCGAACTGGCCCAGTTCAACGGCATCATCTGGTTCCGCAGGACGGTTGATCTGCCCGCCGACGCCGTGGGCAAAGACGTCGTTCTCCACTTCCTGGCGGACGACAACGACACCACCTGGGTGAACGGCGTGCAGGTCGGCGCGACGGAAGGTTACAATGTGCCCCGCGCTTACCACATTCCCCCCGGCGTTCTGAAGGCCGGGCCGAACACCGTTGCCGTCCGCGTCCTGGACACCGGCGGCAAGGGCGGCATTTACGGCGACCCGGCGGGCTTGTCTTTGGAAGCTCCCGGCGAGCAGAATATCCCGCTGGCGGGGCCGTGGCGCTATCAAATCGGCGCGTCTTTGGTCAAAGCGACGCCGGTGCCGCGAAGTTCGGTGGATCAGAATACGCCGACCACGCTTTATAACGGCATGATCGCCCCGTTGATCCCCTTTGGCATCAAGGGCGCGATCTGGTATCAGGGCGAGGCCAACGCCGGGCGGGCTTTCCAGTACCGGACGCTGCTGCCGACGATGATCGGCGACTGGCGGGCGCGCTGGGGCGAGGGCGATTTCCCGTTCTACATCGTCCAGCTCGCCAACTGGGCGCCGGGCGGTGAGTCGTGGGCGGAGCTGCGCGAGGCGCAGTGGCTGACGGCAAGGAACGTCCCGAACGCTGGGATCGCGACCGCCGTGGACATCGGGGACACCGCCGACATCCACCCCAAAAACAAGCAGGAAGTGGGCCGCCGCCTGGCCCTGGTCGCCGAAGTGCAGGCGTTCGGCGAGAAGGTCGAGGACGCCGGCCCTCTCTTCAAAGCGATGACGGTCGAGGGCGGCGCGATCCGCTTGACATTCGACCACCTGGGCGGCGGGCTGACGTCAAAGGCCAGCGGCGAGCTGATGGGCTTCACCATTGCCGGCGCAGACCAAAAGTTCGTCCCTGCCGAGGCCCATATTGACGGGAACACCATGGTTGTTTCGTCGTCCCAGGTCGCCAGCCCGGTCGCCGTCCGCTACGCCTGGGCCGCCGACCCAGCCGTCAGCCTCTACAACAAGGCGGGCCTGCCCGCGTTGCCCTTCCGCACGGATGACTGGCCAGGCGTGACGGTGAACAACAAGTAGGATAATCCCACTTGGGGTAGCCCGAACGAAGTGAGTAGCCCGAACGAAGTGAGTAGCCCGAACGAAGTGAGTAGCCCGAACGAAGTGAGTTTACGCTTCGTGAAACAAGGGTTTTCGGGTATAATCAAGGTGTTCGTAACAAAGTGTTCGTAAGTTGCGCCCGACAGTTAAAACGTGTTCGAGAGATTCTGCGGTGTTTGCATCTGTTTTCGCTTCGGTTAGGAACAGACCAGGAACACTGAAACGAAAGAAGATACTGTACGAGTTAGGCAATCAGACAACTTGAGACGGACACAAGGTTTCGCGGATTCGTCCTGCGGAATGGGCGGGGACACCGCCTTTGGGCGTCAACGTAAGCCAGTAGGTTATGCGTAGCCCAAGAAGCCGTCTTGTTGAAACACGATTGTTTCTTTCGTCTTGCCCGCCTTCGGGACAGAGCAAGCCCCAAGAAGCCGTCGGGCTTTAGCCCGTGCGGAGTGTCACTGTTCTAAAGCCCAGAGGTTCAGCCAAGAGGTCTTTTGGGGGGTCAAATGAGGTGATATTAAAGGAGTATCTGGAACTTTTCCTGGGTATTATTCGCTGTAGAGAATGACACTGTACCAAAGGAGCTGACTATGAAGAACTCAATTTTGATTCCCGCCGCGCTGGCCCTCTTGACTGCCACCGCAATCGTGCCTGCCGCCCAGGCGAACCCGTTCACCAAGCACCCGACCGCAACGGGCGTCGGCGCGGGCATGATGGCCCATCATATGGCGAAGCACGCGCACGGCGGCTTCATGCACAAGCATCCCATGATGACGGGCGTCGGCGCGGGCATGATCGCCCATCACATGGCAAAAAAGCACGCGCACTGAACCCGGCGCGAGACATAGCCACAGAGAAGCAGCCCGCCGGATATTTTCCGGCGGGCTGCTTTGTAAAGCACGATAAAGCCGCAAAACGCACCAAAGGAGATGACGATGCAAAAGACCTTCACGCTTCCCGCCGCCCTCGCGGCCCTCACGCTTCTGGGAGGCAGCGCGCTGGCGCAGACGCCTCCTCCCCCGCCGCCCGTCCATCACGGGATCTTCGGGAAACTCTTTCATCCCCGCTCCAAGCCGGTCCAGCCCACCACGGGCAGCTTCGGGCACCCCGGCGGCATGATGCCTGGACATCCCGGCATGATGCCTGGACATTCCGGCATGGGCGGCATGACTCCGATGCGCGGCGGCGTCGTCGGAAACAAGAACTCACACGTCTACCACCTGCCGGGGGACCGGGGCGCGCTGCCCGCGCCGCAGAACCGGGTCTACTTCCGCAGCGCCGCCGCTGCCGAGGCGGCGGGTTTCCACCGCGCAGGCGGCGCGCACAGCACGATGGGCGGCCGTCCGATGATGCAGGGGACCCCCATGCACGGGATGCCGGGCGGCGTGCCCCGCTAGACAAGCCGAAAGTGAGACGAAGAAACAGGCCCGCCGGACCCCGTTAATCTGGGTACGGCGGGCCTGTTGGCGCGGCGAAGGATCAGCGCCGGCTTTGGCTTGAGAGCTGCGCCGTGACCGTCTGATAATCGAAATCCGCCTGGAACAGCGCGCGGTCGCCCCAGCCGTAGCCCACCGACAGGCACTCGCCGATGCGGTACAGGGAGATCGGAAAGGCGACCCGCTTGGTGTCGAACAGCTCCCCCGCCCCTTCATACCCGGCGGGCACGTCGTCCGGGGTGATGGCGCGGACACAGGCCTTAATGAGAGGCTTGCCGTCCGCGTCGAACGTCAGCCAGACCACCCAGCCCTCATACTGCTCGTTGATGCCCGGATGGACAGCGTCCAGGGTTTCGGGAAAGGCGGGGTTGTTCTTTTCCAGCACCACATGGATCAGCCCGATGTAGCCGTCCAATTCAGGACACGGGATGAAGTTGCTGCCTAGGCCCACCCGATGCACCCGGTCCCAGATCTGAAGACCCAGCGCTCGGTTCAGCCCGTCAATCACCCCGCCCATCCGAAACCCGCTCAGGCCGTCGTCGGATAGGCTCTCGAAGTAGGCGATCTGCTTGGTCTCGCTCATCGAGCGCGCTCCAATCAGTGTCTTGCGGCCATCGAGACACGGCAGCTTGACCGAGTTCTTATAGGATTCGACGTGCATCTCCTCGGCGGCGCTGCCGGTGATGCCCTTGACCCAGACGCCTTCGCCGAGTTCCGCCGTCTGCCGCCCCTGGTCGTCGCCGGTCAGCGCCGCGCCGAACTCGATGCCGCCGAACAAGTGCTGAAGCTCCAATTGCCCCGGACGCTCCTGCGGGTCCAAATAGCCGCCGTAAACTCCGACGTCATGGATAAAGCGCCCACTTGGGAACATTACTTTGCCCCGGTAGCCCTGCCCCGTCACGAAGAAGCCGGGACGGCCGTCGGGAAGCGTGGCGGGGGTCAGACGCAGATCCTCCATGATCACGCCTTCCGGGTTGGCGTCGTACCACAGCCGGCCTACGCGCGCCGGGCAGAGCGGAGCAGGAGTGCGCGGCCCCCGGATACGGGTGAACGGGAAGCGGCGGGCCATCTCGTAGACGTTGTGCATTCCCTGCATTTCACTTTCAGGCAGGTAAAACAGCAGGTTGGTGGAGTACAGTTCGCGGCTGACCGGGTCCTTGAGCCGCGACAGCCGGACGGTGACGCCATACAGCGTTTGGCCGGATTGGGCGTCAGGCCAAGACTGGATCGGGCCGTTGAAGGCCGCTTCCCAAGCCTTGCCGGCCTTGCGCGCCTCGACGCCGAAGTTGCGGACAGTATGCGGAATGATGTCCATTCCACGGGAGCCGTCAGGCTCAAGCACTTCTTCTGGTTGAACAACATTGTTCATGGTAGACAGACCTCTGCGAACACAGACATAATAGCGCACCCCAGACCCGGGTTCCGCCAGACTCCATTGGAGACCATGACAGTTTCCCCCGCATAGTGTTTCGACTATTTTCGACACGAAAGAGTTCCGAGGTTAGCCTATTGTAGCCACTGCGATTTCGTTCACGTCTTCCGGCAATGCATTGTAATATTCTGATAATCTTATAGCCTCTTTATTTCCTTGATGTTTCGCCCGCCAACGGGCGGTAAAGATACCGGATTTCGCGCTGTTCCCTGCAAAAAGCCCGCCCCGACCCGAAGATAGAATTGTCGTTACATTTTCGCCAATTTGTTCTGAAAGGTCACCGCAGGGATGCTTAAATCTATTTTGCTGGCTGGTTTCTTTTGGGCCACGGCCAACGTCATGCCCGTTCCCGTGATCGGTACGCCGATCGTGGCTGCTCATACCGTCGCCAAAGCGCCTGTTCTGCTGGCGTCGGCCCCGCGCCGCGCCCGGCTCCCCCAGGCGAGGATGGTTTGGGAGATGCCGACGCCCGTTCAGACCGTCCCCGCTTCGCCCGACGCTCTTGCCGCCGAGGAGCAGGAGTTCGTCGAGAAGGTAAACGCCGAGCGCACCGGGCGCGGGCTGAACGTCCTCGCCGTGAACCCGCTCCTGGTGCGAACCGCCCGCGCCCATTCCCGCGAGATGTGCGCCCTTGACTACTTCGACCACCACTCGCCGACGCCGAGCCTGACCACGCCAATGGACCGCTACCTGAAAGGGCTGCATGACGAGGGTGGCTCGACGCCCGAGTCCCTGCTGATCGGTGAGAACATTTACTATTGCAGCGTCTTCAACGACGTTTACAACGTGGACTACGGCCACCGCGCCCTGATGAACAGCCCCGGCCACCGGGCCAACATCCTGGAAAAGCGGTTCACGAAGATCGGCCTGGGCGTTTACCGCAACGCGCGGGGCGAGTTCTGGGTGACGGAGATGTTCAGCCGGGACAGCGAATAGGCGAAGAGACCGGAGCGAAGAGACCGCAAGAAGGGCGCGCCGAGCGTTCGCCCTTTTTCTTGTTTGAGGCGGGTCTGCGTACCGGCGTCGGCTCGTCTGTGTGCTATAATGTCTCATGCTTCTTGTCATTGATGCCGGCAACAGCAACGTCACCTTCGGCGTCTACGACGACGGGCCGCTCCTCTTCCGCTGGCGCATCCGCACGGAGGCCGACCGGACGGCGGATGAGTACGCCGCCTTCCTCGGCTCCCTGTGCGCGCAGAACGATCTGAGCTTCGGAGACATCACCGGCATCGCGCTGGCGAGCGTCGTCCCCGCCGCCACCCCTACCCTGCGCCGCTTGGCCCGCGACACGTTCCTGATGGAGCCGGTCGAGGTCTCGCCGCGCAAGGACCTGGGGCTGGAGATCGCCTACCAGCCGCCCGGCGGCGTCGGGGCGGACCGGCTGGTAGACGCCGTCGCTGCCGTCCACAAGTACGGCGCCCCCTGCCTCTTCATTGATTTCGGCTCGGCGACGACCTTCAACGCCGTCGCCGCCGCGCCTCGGCCCGGTGCGCTCCCCGTTTATCTGGGCGGGGCGATCTGCCTGGGCATCGGGCTGTCGCTGGACGCGCTCTTTGCCAAAGCCGCCAAAATCCCGCGCGTCGAGCTGGCCGCGCCGCCCCAGGCCATCGGCAACAACACCGTCCACGCCCTGCAATCGGGGATCGTGCTGGGCACACTCTCGCTCGTCGAAGGCATGGTCGCGCGGTTCCAGGCCGAGATGGACGCGCCCGGCTGCCCGGTCATCGCGACCGGCGGCTACGCCTCCGATCTGCTGGCGGCGGAAAGCGCCAGCATCACTCACTTAGAGCCGAACCTGACTCTGGACGGCCTACGCCTGGTGTACGACCGGAACCGACCGCCGCGTTGAGCCGTCTCCTGCTGCTGCTCCTCGCCGTCTTCCTCGTCAGCACGGCGGGCCTGTTCGCCCACCGCGCCCTGGTCGAAGCCACCCCGCTGGCCGTCGCCGCCTGGCGTCTGGGGCTGGCCTCCCTGTTCTTCCTCGGCTTGTCTTCATTCCGGCAGGCCGGACAGCCGCCTTTTCCCGCGTCCCGCGCCGTGCGGGTGCGCCTCGTCCTCGCCGGGCTGTGCCTGGCCGTCCACTTCGTCACCTGGTTCGCCGCGCTGGACCGGACGCCGGTGGCCCGCGCCACGCTGCTGGTCTGCACGACGCCGCTTTGGACGACATTGGGCAGTCTCGCGCTGGGCCGCCGCCGCGTGTCCGCGCTCTACTGGCTCGCCCTGGCCGTGGCCGGCGGAGGCATCTGGCTGGTGACGCTTTCGGCGGCGGAAGCGGCGACGCGGGCGACGCGGGCGGGCGACCTGCTGGCCTTGCTCGGCGGCCTGCTGTTCGCGGTCTACCTGCTGTGCGTCGAGGGCCTGCACGAAACCGTCTCGTCCCAGCGTCAGGTCACGGTCGCCTACTCCGTCGCCGCCGCCGTCCTCTGGATTCTGCTGCTGGGCAGCGGCAGCGCCCGGTTCCACTACTCCCCCGGCGTCTGGCGCGCGCTGCTCGGCATAACGCTCGGCCCGCAGATTTTCGGCCACACCCTGCTGAACTGGTCCCTGCGCCACTACCCCTCCTCCACGGTCGCCTTCTCCATCCTGCTGGAACCCATCCTCGCCGCCGTGATGGCCTGGTGGCTGCTCCATCAGACCCTCACCCCCATCCAGATGCTCGGCGGCCTGCTCGTCCTGGTCGCACTGGCCCTCGTCATCTGGCAGCAGACGGCGAAGGAGCGCGTGGAAGACGAGGCGGTGGGGTAGAGCGGCTGTGGTATAATTGCACAGGGCGGGCAACACCTGTTGCACACTTGTCGTTCATAATGAGGGCAGAAGTTGCACCACGTTTGGGTCTTTAACGGCAGCAGGAACGCTTTTCCAAGCGCGGTCTTCACACAGCGCCACCTCGCTGAAGCATGGATACAACAGAACGCTTTGACTGGTACTCTCACTTGTTACCCTCTTGACACGGGCGTCTACGAGTGGGTCGTGGAGCGCGGTTGGTTTCAACCGAAAACAGACTATCAGGCCATGCCCAGCTTCATCCAAAACTTCAGTTCAGCATATCAGGAGCACTACCACTACGCGAACGGGGTACAGTCGGGCGACGAAGATGCCAACCCTCACGACGCGACTTAGTAACAGTTTAAGCCATGATGACATTCGCAACAAGACTGAAGCCGCCGCAAATCGGCTCAACCACGACCATCATGTCAAAATGGAGCATCTGAAATGAACATTAACACAAGCATCAAGAGGCGACGCGGGCGGGGAAGTTCGCGGAAGGCCCAGCAGGCGCTTTCGAGATTGCAAAGTCTGCAAGAAGAAGTACAGGCATTGAAACTCCAAATCGGACATATAGAAGAAGTCATGGAGGCCCGTCAGGAGGCTGAGGCGAAGACCTACCACGTCCCACAGTCGTTGGAGGAACTGAAGCCGCGCCGCCAGCCCCCGCCGGGCAAAACGGCGATGCAGATGATCCAGGGACAGGGGCCGGGGGAGGAGACGACCGAGCAGCTTTTGGCGCAGCTTAAGGCGCTGGGCTGATGCCTGACGTGGAGACTGTAACGCGCTGGACTCAACATCTCTTTGGCACGAACGTCTTGTAAACCAAGCGATTCCGGCTTTTCAGGGGATGTCACATGAGCCACATCAGTATACCTTTCGATGCGGAAGCGGTCTTTCGCCTCACGATCAAGCCATCTTTTGAGGCAGCACTGCGGATAGAAGTCTGGGGCGCAGGCAAACAGGGCTGGTTCAGCGCCCGCTGTCGTGGTGTGTCGCCCCGCCCGGACTTGATGGTTCCACGTCAACGGCTCCGGCGGGGACAATGGCGGTCTCTCATCAACCATGTGCATCAGAGCAGATTTTGGGAACTGCCTGAACTCCAGCCGGAAACCGACTTCCTAATTTTTGACGGATCAGACCTAGCTCTGGAGGGGCAGTCGGGGGAGAGTTACCACCGGGTCCTTCGGCATGAAGAGTTAGAGCCGGGGCTGGCACGGGCGATCAATTTCATGCTCCATGCCTCAACTCTTTTAGAGCACTTACCGGATCAAGTTGCCCGATTATATTTGCAAAACGTGACCCAGCCTCCCGATCCAAGGCGCTAGAACAAACGACGCTTTATGAAGACACTCGCAACAAGACTAGGGCCGCTTCAGATCGGCCCGATCACGATTGACACGCCGCTCGTCCTCGTGCCGATGGCGGGGGGTTAAAGCAGCCATTGACTGAAGGCAGACCAAGATGACAAATGTAGCGATTTTGCCGGTTCCCTCAGAACACGGAGGCATCTCCTATCGCGCCGTGGCAGGACAGACCCGATCTCAGGGAAGAACGGTCGGGGAAGCCCTGGATGCACTGACGACCCAGTTGCCTGAGAGTAGTATGGGGATGCTTGTGGTGGTGCAAAGCCTGCGCCCGGATTATTATTTCTCAGCCGCCCAGCAGCAGCGGCTGGAGGAATTGATGGAACGCTGGCGTACCGCGAACGATGCGGGAACGCCGTTGCCGGTCGGTATTCAGGCGGAACTAAACGATCTCGTGGAGAAAGAGCTGCAAGCCTCCGCCGACCGGGCGGGCGCTTTGGCCGACAAAGCAGGCCAATGAATCCCCTTCATGGGCCGGTCGCGTCACGGGCAGCGCATCGGTGTGAATACTGCCATGCCCCGGAAGCCGGGTTCAACTTCCCGTTCGAAGTAGAGCACATCATGCCGGCCTCGCGCGGAGGAACGGATGAAGAAAGCAACCTGGCTCTAGCCTGCCGTTCTTGTAACCTGCGTAAAGCGACACACCTCAGTGGTGTTGATCCGCAAAGTAAGCAGGTGGCCCCGCTGTTTCACCCACGCGAGGACAACTGGGAAGACCATTTTGCCGTAGACGGAAGCAACGAAATCCGGGGATTGACACCGGCAGGCCGAGCCACAGTCGTTCGGCTTGACATAAACAGCCCGACTCAATGCGCCGCACGGCGGCAATGGCGACGGCTTGGCGTGTTCCCGTAAGAACATAAACAGAAGACTATGACGACACTCGCAACAAAACTGAGTCCGCTTCAGATCGGCCCGATCACGATTGATACGCCGCTCGTCCTCGCGCCGATGGCGGGGGTGACGTCCCATGCCTTCCGGCTGCTGTGTCGGCGGCATGGGGCCGGGCTGGTGGTGACGGAACTGCTGTCGTCGCACGCGATCCACTACAAGAACGCCAAGACGTTCGGCATGTTCGACTGGAACGACGCGGAGCGGCCCGTCTCGGTGCAGCTTTTCGGCGGCGATCCAGCCCTGATGGCCGAAGCGGCGCAGGTGGTGGAAGCGGCAGGGGCGGACATCGTAGACCTGAACATGGGCTGCTGGGTGCCCAAAGTCGCCAAGACCGGGGCGGGGGCGACGCTGCTCAAAGACGTCTGCCTGGCGCAGAGCGTGGTCAAGGCGATGGTGGACGCGGTGAAGATCCCCGTCACGGTCAAGATCCGATCGGGCTGGGACCCAAGCCAGACGACCGGCATTGACTTCGCGCGGCGGGCGCAGGACGCGGGGGCACAGGCCATTGCGGTCCATGCACGCTACGCCAACCAGGGCTTTACAGGGAAGGCGGATTGGAGCATCATCCGGCGCGTCAAGGATGTCGTGACGATCCCGGTCATCGGCAACGGAGACGTCGAATCGGTGGAGGACGCGCGGCGGATGTTCGACGAGACCGGGTGCGACGCCGTGATGGTGGGCCGGGCGGCGATGGGCAACCCGTGGCTGTTCGGCGACATCGCGCACTTCCTGGAAACGGGCGAACACCGGCCTGCACCCACGCTGGCGGACCGGATCGAGGGCGCACTGTTCCACCTGAAAACGATGGCCGCCGACCCCGCCGTGGGTGAGGAGAGGGCGGTCAAGGAAATGCGGGGGCAGATCACGCACTACTTCAAGGGCTTCCCCGGCGTCTCGGCCCTGCGCGCCCTGCTGGTCACGGCCACGACAATCGGGGAGATCGAGGACTTGCTGCGCCGCGAGAGCCGTCCGCGCCCATGAAACCATCAGCGTCACTTGACGCGCGGGGGATGGTCCTTCTGGCTCTGGCCTCTTACCTGGCCTTCGACCTGCTGCTGCCGCTTGTCCCCCTGCCCCGGCGCGCGCCGCCACTCGTGGTAGTCGGCGGGCTAATCTTCGTCTCGACGGCGGCCTTCATGCTGCTGCAACTGTGGCTGGCGCAGGCCGTCGTGAATCTCAGGCCCCGCCCCGCCGTCTCCGCCGCCCTCACTTTCGCGTTCGCCGCCTTGTGGTTTGTCGTGCTCTGGCAGATCCGCCCGCACCGAGGCGGGTCGCCGGGCATCAACGCCGCGTTCTTCGTCTTGCGACCGATCCTCCTCGGCCTGACAATTACGCTGGGCTGCGCCTTCTTCGGCATCCTGCTGTCGCGGATCATCCGCGAGGCGAACGTGCTGCTGCCGGTCGCGCTCGTCGCCATGCCGATTGACTACCTCGGCGCGATGACGCCCATCGGCTTCACGCAGAATGCCGTGGCGAGCAATCCCGGCCTCGTCCGGGCGCTGTCCGTCCCCGTTCCCGCCGTGGGCAGCGGGGCGCATCATCACGGGGCGCTGCATCCCATCGGCTTCATCGGGCCGGGGGACGCGCTGTTCATGGCGTTCTTTTTCGCTGTCGCGCTGCGCCTCAATCTGAACGTGCGCGGCACCTTCTGGTGGATGTACGGCCTGCTGACGGCGACGATGCTGCTCGTGCTGTTTAAGGGGGTCAACGTCGCCGCCCTGGTCCCGATGGGGCTGGCCGTGCTGATCGCAAACGGCCGCTTCTTCAGGCTGAAGCGCGACGAGGTCTTTGCCACGGTCTACGCCGCCGCACTGATCCTGATCTTGGTCACCGGCTTCTATCTCTACAGCCACTCGCACTTCTACCATTCCACCTCCAAAGGAGATACTGATGCCCAACGAAGCGCCCCCAGCCGCCCCGCGCCGGGTCGTCCTGCTCCAAACCGATGAGCGCGCCGGCCTGGTCGCCGCGCTGGCCGCCGCCTGCGCGGCGCGTGACGTCTCCCTCGACATCGTGACCGGCCCCGGCCACGTCTTGGTGACATTCGACACCGATGACACGACTCTGGAACGCCTGCTGCCGGAGCTTCAGTCGGTCGCGGGCGTGGTTTCGGCGACGCCGTACACGGTGCTGTAGCGCGGCCCGAACCGAAACCGCGCCCCGCCGCGTTCTCCTCTGTGAACGCTTTACGTTCAGGAGGACCGCCATGAGACCGCGACGCTTCACGCTGCCGTGCCTGTTGACCCTACTCGCCCTGTTTATTCTGCCACCTCTGCCGTGCCACGCTCTGCGTCCTGACATCCTTTACCTGGGCGACGGGAAGTTCGTCCAGGTGGCCCCCATACGCCAGCTCACGCTCAACGCCCACATCACGCAGTTCGCCTATGAGCCGTTGGGCCAGGAAGTCGCCCTTGTGGGCAGCGAGACGACCGGCGGCACGTCTACTCTTTTTGTCAAGACTGTTGACGTCCGCAGCGGGCATGAGATGAACCGGCTGACCATGACCGCCCCGGCCGGCGACGAGACGGCGCGCTACAACCTCATCGGGTGGAGCGGCAACGGCCGCTACCTGCTGGTGGAGCGGTGGCGGCCGCTCAAGGAGCTGACGGAAGATGCGGCACAGGGGAGACCTGCCAGCGAGGACTATCTGCGCTGGGACCTCGGCGCGGACCCGCCTGCCGTGTCCCAGATCGCGCCGCCCCCGCTGCCGCAAGACGCGAAACTCGACCTGACATGGCTGCGCGCCTCCCCGACCGGGCGCAGGGTCTTTTTCCGGCAGGATTACAAGCAGGCAAATCCTGCGGATCACGAGCAGTCACAAAGACAGTACTGGCTTTACGACCCCGAAAACAATCAGTTCCGTCCGCTTCGACTGCCGACAGGGTTTGATTCTCATGGACTATGGCTGGACGATAGCCACCTGCGGATTTACCGGGACACACCGCAGCAGCGCGTCTCGGAAACCCTGGAGGTTACCGCAGGCACGACCGCCGCCTACACCAACGCATCAAGGACAAAGCCGGCCTCTGTATTTTACCCAACCCTGATGCTGGACGCCGAGGCGCGCACACTGGAAGACAAACAGGCCACCGGCGCACAGGCCGCCTCACACATCCTCTGGCTGCGCCGATCCGCCCCCGGCAAAGACCCGCTTGGCGCGGCGGCGGCGGCGGTGACGCCGGGCGACGACGACCCCCACGCGGCCTGGTCGCCGACCGGGCAGCAGATCGCCTACATCACCCACGGCGACCTCTGCGTCACGGACCTCACAACGCCGGAGAATATCCCCGAAGAAAGGCAGGCGCTGGGGCTGCCGCTGACCTGCGCGGAGGAGCGCGCCCTGGCGCGGGTGAACATCAAGAACGTGGACATGGCGATGTTCTGGTACTCGATGGCGCACGACGGCAGGTTCCCCACCGCAGGCGAGTTTCAGTCGGAGATCGCCGCCAACCCCAAGTACGCGGGCGACCTGCACACCGAAAGTGTCCGCTTCATCTACCACGAGCCGCCGGACCTCCTGCGAGGGCACCTGGAGAAGCGGAAGGAACTCGTCATCGGCGAATTCGACCTCCCCTGCGCCCGCGTGGTGCTAACGGGGGACGGCGCCGTGAAAACGCTCCCGAAGCTGGGCGCCTCGCCCGAAGGCGCAAACTGAGCCGCTCATTGTCTATGCAAACTGCTGCCGAAGGAGAATCATCATGCGCCTGCGCTGCCTCGCCTTGTCCTGCCTTCTGTTCCTGCTCGCCTCCTGCGCTCTGTCGACCGGGGCTGCACCGCAGCCGTCCAGCCTGCGGCCCGACATCCTTTACACCACGCGCGGGGAGTTCGTGCAGGTCCGCCCGATGCGCCCGCTGACGCTGAACGCCCATGTCCAGCAGTTCGCCTACGAACCGCTCGGCATTGAGGTCGCCTTCACCGGTTCCGAGGTTCAGGGGGACCAGACAGTCTATTTCGTCAAGACGATGGATGTCCGCACCGGGCATGAGATGAGCCGTTTGACGGTCATGGGTCCCTCCGACAGTGACAGCGCGGGTTTCTTGCTGACGGGCTGGAGCCTGAGCGGAAAGTATCTGCTGCTGCTACGCTTCGTGCCCGATCCGCAGAACCCGACGATGGCTGCCAAGGAATACCTGCGGTGGGACCTCAGCGCCAGCCCACCCATGACACGTCCCATTGATCCCTCAGCGCATCTTCCAGCGGAGGCACTGCCGGTTGACGGCTCGGTGTATGGTATTCCCTCGCCTCATCGGCGCTGGATCGTTTTCAGGCAAGGCTATCAGTCACGGGACGCTGAGGGCAAGTTAGGCCGCGAGGGGTTTGCCTATGTGCTCTACGACCCGGAGCGGGATCTATACCGCCTGCTCGCGCTGCCGGCAGACGCCAGAACCTTTGAATGGACTGACGACGGCCACTTACTCATCCGGCAAAAAGAGGTCGTCCGGCGGTTTGATGTCGTTACCAGCCAAATCAGCCCGCTCGGCGCGCGGCCAACGGACAACGCCCCCGCCGTCTCGAAGCAGTACCCCGACCTGACACTGGACGTGGAGCATCGCCTTTTAGAAGACGGCAAGGGCACAGGGGGCCGTCTTGAGTCGTGCGTTCTGTGGGTGCGGCGAACAGCGGCAGGCAAGCCGCTTCTAGGGGCGGCGGCGGCGGGGCTGACGCCGGGCAACGATGACCCGCAGGCGGTTTGGTCGCCGACGGGCAGGCAGATTGCCTTTCTCGCGCACGGCGACCTTTACGTGACGGATTTAGCGCCAACTGCCGAGCCGGGTCCCCGTGAAAAGATGGCGGTCGGCTTGCCGCTGACCTGTGCCGAAGAGCGCGATCTGGCGGCAACCAACTTGAAGCAGATCGGTCTGGCTCTGATCCAATATGCCCAGGACCATGACGAGCGTTACCCGCCCACGGAGGGGCTAAACGAGGCGGTCTACCCCTACCTAAAAACGAACGACGTGTTCCAGGTGGGCAGCCATCACTTCGTGTATCAACTGCCGGGGAACACCTCGCTGGCGAAGATCGAGTCGCCTGCCGAGACACCCCACGGGATGATAGACCTGCCGTGCGCCCGCGTCGTGCTGTTTGCCGATGGGCACGTCAAATCGTTTCCCAAGCAACAAGCGGCGCCGGAAGGCGCGAACTGAGCCGCCGGGCGTGAGGCACAAAAGTTCGCCTCGGCGCCTCCGTATATCGCCCTTCAGGCCCGTCGGAACCGAGGCGGCATAAGACCGCGTAATTGTCTATGTAAACGGCTTTGTTGCATAAATCATAGCAAGTAAGCATCAGGCATTCCTAACTCGGTCATCTGGTTCAAGGCGTTGAGCCTGAGCATTGTTTCGGTTTCCTGCGCGTCCTCACTCCTGGCCCGCAAGGAC